>Ga0126373_10000004_pt1 | contig 314523 bp, 281 predicted proteins | sample PanSoiMetPlot_11_FD_92545 | JGI IMG/M metagenome (GOLD analysis project Ga0126373, IMG submission 92545) | Tropical forest soil microbial communities from Panama - MetaG Plot_11 | ecosystem: Environmental > Terrestrial > Soil > Tropical forest > Bulk soil | place: Panama | collected 2016-02-17
GAAGTGCACGAAGGCCAGGCCCTGCACCGGCTTGAGGACGTCGATTGCCTCCAGCAGTCCGCTACGCCGCGCGTTGGGCAAGTCGATCTGGGTGATGTCGCCGGTGATCACGGCTTTGGAATTGAAGCCCAGGCGGGTCACGAACATCTTCATTTGCTCGGAGGTGGTGTTCTGCGCCTCATCCAGAATCACAAAGGAGTCGTTGAGCGTGCGCCCGCGCATGAAGGCGATGGGCGCGATCTCGATGACATTCTTTTCCAGGTAGCGATCCACCTTCTCGGGATCGAGCATGTCATAGAGCGCGTCATACAAGGGCCGCAGGTAGGGATCGATCTTGTCCTGCAAAGTACCGGGCAGGAAGCCCAGGCGCTCGCCGGCTTCGACCGCCGGGCGCGCCAGGATGATGCGGTTCACGCGCTTGGCGACCAGCGCCGAGATCGCCATCGCGACCGCCAGGTAGGTCTTGCCGGTGCCCGCGGGGCCGATGCCGAAGACCATGTCGTGGGTCTCGATGGCTTCGAGGTAACGCCGCTGGTTGCTGCTCTTGGGCTGGACGGTCCGGCGACCGAAGGACCGCTGACGGCCCGCATCCACCAATCCGCGGAGAGTCAGTTTGGGGTCCGAGGTCAGCAGACGAAGCATGCTGTTCAGGTCACCGTTGGTGAAGACGTAGCCGGACCGCTGCAGTTGGGCATAGTCGGCAAACACCTGTTCGGCGCGCGCCACATCGCGGGGCGCACCCTCGAGTTCAATTCCGTCGGAGCGCAAGTCGATGGAGATGTTCAGGCCGTCTTCAAGCACCCGCAGGTTTTCATCGCGAGTGCCGAACAAAGTTTCAAGGTTGGGGGCGATTTCAATACTCTTCTTCATTCGGAAGCGGAAGCTCTCCTCCAGGGGCCGAGGCCCAGGGCCGACGTAGTCCGGTGCAAGGCTCGCGCAGTCCACCGCACTGCGGGCAGACAACACTCATTCCTGCGGCAAAGCAAAGGATTTTCTGCTTGGAGGTGGAACCGGCCGGAATTGCTCGCCCAAAGGGCGCAGGCGACTCCCATTGGCCCTAGCGTACCCCGCTCTGGAGGGGGAGTCAATGGCAGGAGCACTGTACTCGATACCGGCAGATCCGCGCGGTCCACTCCTATGACGACCCGTCAGCTCAGTAACTCCCTGAAGCGACCCGCGTCTTGTGCCCATTCTTGTCCCGGTACATTAACGTCCACTGGCGGTCGGTGAGTTCCAGCAGATTGGCGGCAGGCATCCTGGCCTTCGGGTTGGTGGGCGCGATCGCCATCATCCATGTTCTATCCTGACGTCCGACCAGCGAGGCGAGATCGACCCGGTCGACCGCGAAAAATGGGCCCTCCATCACCTGGTCCCGGTCCTCGAGTAAGTGGCTTTCCAGAACATGACACTGCTCGAACCGAATTAATTGTGCGAACGCTGGTGAGAGCGGTCGCACCTGCTGGGGGAGGGATTCGCTGACCAGCCACCGTGCGTGTTGCTCCACTCGTTTTCGGGGCGCGCCCGCCAACTGCGGGCAGTCCGGATCATGCGCCATCGCCGGTAAACAAAATCCCGACAGAGCGAACACCAGGATCAGGATTCTCCGCTGCCCTACGGTCTTAAACACTGGTTTTCACCACCGGAACATCGCCTGGATGTTTTCCGCAAAATCGCCTTCGCCATCCGTAGTGAGCCCGGCACAGGCACCTTCTCAACCTGCACTCCCGGGTCTCCGGCCTCCATTGATCCCGGTATAATGATCCAATTATGGCTGAAAACCCCAGCGTGAAACTCCCCGGCACGGTGGAGAAGATTATCAAGCCGCCCGGCCCCGATATGCCCGAGAAGGCGCAGATCACGGTCGAAGGCGCGGATCATTTGTACAAGGAAATCCGGGTCGACAATACGCTGATCGACCAGCATGGAAACGAAGTGAAACTGAAGGAAGGCGCGAAAGTGGAAGTCACCGTGGTGGCTGCTCCGGACTCCACCACTCCGAAAAAGGAAGAGCAGTCTACGGAAGCCCAAGCCCCCGAGAAGAAGTCCCCCGCCAAAGAAGAATAGCCAACTTCGTCGCAAACGGGAAACGAACAAAACAGCCCGTCAGGCGCGCGAGTCCACGACTGGGGCAAGGGCCGCCCGGGACGGGACGCCGCAGGTCACCTCGTTTTCTCGTTCCATATGTACAGGAACGTAGCGTCGGAGGCCGTAGCCACGGTACGCCCCGCCTTGCGCGTAACCCGGTTAAGCGCCGAGCGCACCTTTTCCTTGCTTTGGGCAAGCTCCAGCAGAGGCACCTTGAGCGCCGTGCCGTCGGCAACCTGGTCGAGGTCGGACAGAATCCTGGTGACGATCTCTTTGTGCTTGCCGTTCCGGCCGTGGGGCACATCGCCTTGCGCCATGGTGCGGAAGTTCATTGGAATTTTCTGGCTTCGAGCGGCCATCGAAAGCCTCCATCGATAAAGCTAAACTATCAACCACTAAAACAAACGTGACGTAATCGTATCGCACCGTATTATGTTTTGCAAATAAAACCATCTGCTAGTAAAAGCCTCTCCCAGGGTAAGCAATCGACCTCCTGAATTCGGGCATGACTTTAAGAAGAACGACCGTACGGGCCCTAATGAGGCATGGCTCGCTTCCCAAAATCGAGGGCTAAAGAGTTAGCCCGTATCGCGCCAAGCCTGCTAAGGTTCGAGTGCGCGTGCAGGAGGGTTCCGCAGTTGCCAGACCGGAAGACACATTTCGAGCAGATCGCAGTAGCTGAGGTGAAGAAGATCGCCGAAGAAGCTCCCATGGCAGAGGATGAGCTGGCGTACCCAGAGTGGCAGGAGCCGTTGCAGCTCGCCCTGATCGAGACTGACCAGGACAGACTCCAACGACGGATGATCGCGGCCGAGACCGCGATTTTCAACCGGCAGCAAGTCATTGCTCAGAATCCCGAGCAACATGAGAGGGAGCGGCGAGCGATCGCCGATGCCCTCGCCCTGCTGCGCACCTTAAAGCGGTTGACGCTTGGCTATCCCGACTGGGACAAGCCCTGAGAGTTATTGGCGGGTGTGGTAGACGAGGGCGCGGGCCTTGCTGAGCAAGACTGAAGTGTGGTCGCCCTTGGAAACCAGCGCGGAGAGTCCGGCGGCCCGGGTGTCCTGGGCCGAGAGCACGTCGCTGTACTCGCTGAACAGGATAATCGGAATCTCGGGCCTCATCTTTCGAAGTTGGGCGGCGGCCTGAAGGCCGTTCATCACCGGCATGGACAAGTCCATCACGATCAGATCCGGCTTCAGGGCCTTGGTTTTTTCAATGGCTTCGCGCCCGTCCGCGGCTTCACTGCATACATAGAATTCTGTAGACGAGAACAAAGCGCGGAGAGCGTGCCGCACGGCGGCATTGTCATCGACAATGAGGACAGACTTGGCCACTGCTCCCCTCGCATACCAGATAGTGCCATTCGATGTGTCCGCACCATTCAGTGGTTTTGCCAGTCTCGAACAAAAGGTGGAAATCGGCTTGCGTGGCCGCGAGATGCCTGGGGAAGCGGCTTCAGCGGCGCTTTTCGCGGCGCAGGTATGACAAGCCGCGCTTGAGTTCGGCCGAGAGATCCGAATCCGCGGAGGTGACGTGGATCGGCTCGCCGCCGGCTTCACGTCCCAGCCAGGCGGTCAACTGTGCGGCGGTGGCGGTGACGAAGCGGCCCTGGTGGCTGACCGGCATACCGTTTTTCGCCCAACGTTGGGCAACCGATACAGGCTGCCCGAGGAACGCCGCGATCTGCTGCCAGCCTTTGAGAACTTCGGGCTGAGGATCAGACTTGGGCGTATTCGTCTCTTCGTGCGGTGAGGACTTCTTCTGCGCTCGCATATGCCTGGCTGCAACTGCTGAGTTGCCTCGTCTACCCATTTCAGTGTACGCGTTCCGCGATCACCTTAGCCCTACCGTGGTATCACGCCCCACAAGTGGGCCATTGTTCACGCATGACGACAATCCTATGATGTTTTTCGAGCAGTTCTTGGGGGAGGGCTGTTCAGGAAGCGCCCAAGATTTTTTAAAAGTCTTGGGCGCATTCTTTTTTGGAAGCGACCATCTCGCCGGAAGCCGCTGGTCGCGAGGCATGTAGCCGGTTTCAGTTCTTAGAACGAGAAGCCGCGATGATCCGCAATGGACACTGCCCCCAATCCCGCATAGCATCGTCTCGCTGTCCCAAGTCGCGGACAACCGAATCGGCGTATCTTCGACGTAGCTCATCGGCAACCGAGAATGAATGTCAGATGACCGAATGGAACGCCCCAGGTTATGCAAGGATTGCCTCTCTCCAACGGGCAATGGCGGATGAGGTTCTTGCGCTTCTCGAACTCGACGGGAGCGAACGTGTTCTCGACCTTGGATGCGGCAACGGCAGAGTCACCGCGGAGATTGCGGCGCGCCTTCCTGAGGGAGAAGTAATCGGCGTCGACTTCTCTGCCGACATGATCGCCTTCGCGTCGGCTCAATACCCAGCCACCTCGCACCCCAACCTGCGCTTCGAGACTCACGACATCCGCCACCTGTCCTTTTGCGACGAGTTCGATCTCGTCGTCTCCTTCAATGCACTCCATTGGATTCCCGACCAGCAAACCGCGCTGGCCTCGATCCGTTCCGCGATGAAGCCCGAGGGCCAGGCGCAGTTGCGCCTGGTACCCGCGGGCAAACGCAAGAGCCTGGAAACTGTGATTGAGGAGACGCGTGTTTCCGCGCGTTGGGAGCGCTACTTCCAGAACTTTCACGATCCCTACCTGCACCTGACGCCTGAGCAATACGCTGCGCTGGCCGAGCAAAATGGCCTGCGCGTCCAGCACCTTCACACTACCGACAAAGCGTGGGACTTCAAGTCTCGCTCGGCCTTTGAAGCGTTTGGCTCGGTGACCTTCGTCGAATGGACGAAGTTCGTCCCGGAGCCCGAGCGACTGGCGTTCATCAACGATGTTTTGGATCGCTACCAGGAGGTGGCTGCAGACCAGCCCAGAGAGGAGAGTGTTTTCAAGTTTTATCAGATGGACATCACGCTCTCGCGGGCTTTTGCGCCACGTAGAGATAGCGCCGCAGCCGCCCTTCTCCAGTAAGGGTGTGCACAGCCGAGAGAAATTGCTGCAACCCGGCGAAATTGGCCTCGCCTTCCATTGCCACCAGCGGCGCTTTGCGCTTCTCCCGCGCGTCGTGCCAGCGCTTCGCGATCCTCGCCGCATTTTGACTGGTGTCGGTGACGCCCAGCACCCGGAAGCCCTGCTGTTCGAGGAGCCGTTCGTTTTCCCCAGGTGGGCTGAAGATGTAGTAGCCGATCAGGCTGCGGCTGGCGATCTCCTGGTGGGAAATCGTGCCGCCAATGACCAGGGCATCGCTGAAGAGAAACCTGGCACCCGCCCGGAGCACGCGGAACACTTCCCCCAGAACGGCAGCCCGCCCCGGAACGTGACACAGAACGTCGTTGGCGAATGCCGCGTCAAACGTAGCATCGGCGTAGGTCAGTTTTGTTGAGGCATCACCCTTCTCAAACTGGACCAGCGCCGACAGGTTCTGCGCCATCGCCAGCTGGCGCGCGGTCTCGATTCCCGGTTGGTTGATGTCGACGCCCAGAACGCGGCAACCCACGGTGGCTCCAACCTGCAGGGCATAGCGGCCGGAGCCGCAGCCGACCTCGAGGACATACGAACTGGGCGCCAGGGCCAATGTCTTAGGGATTTCCCGGGATTCTTCGGAGGTCACCCAACTGGTCTGCCCGAGGTCATCGCCATAGGTCTCGAGGCGAATCTGCCGGTACAGGTCAGCGTCGTAGTGGCCGTAGGCATTGTCGTAGAGGTCCACTTTAGCTGGCATCGGGCCTCCTGCTTCGCGAATGTTCGCTCACGCCATCTCGGCCCGCGCCGCGACACTGCCCGAGGCCGGCACCGCTCGCTCCTGCGCCCACTGTCGCAACGCCGCAATCTCTTCGGCGCGGGTGGTGGAAAGCGGCACGGTGGACTTGGCAGCCGCGAGCAGGTGCTGGGTCGTGAGCTGCAGTTTCTGCGAGAAGGCGGCGTAGAGCGCGGTCTGCACGACCGACTCGATTTCTGCTCCCGAAAATCCGTTGGCGGCGGCGGCGGCCTCGTCGAGCGCGAATTCCGCAGGGTTACGCTTTCGCTTGCTCAGTTGGATGGCAAAAATCTGTTTGCGTTCCGCCTGGTTGGGAAGGTCTACGAAGAATAGTTCGTCGAAGCGGCCCTTGCGAATCAACTCTGGCGGAAGCACGCCGACATTGTTGCAAGTAGCGGCGACGAAGACCGGAGCCTTGCGGTCCTGCATCCAGGATAGAAAAGAAGCGAGCAGGCGCGACGAGACGCCCGCGTCGGCGGAAGCCGAGTCGGGTGCGCTGCCGGCGAACACTTTCTCCAACTCATCGATCCAGAGCACGCAGGGAGCCAGGCCCTCGGCGACCTGGAAGACTTTCTGAATGCGCTTCTCGGTCTCGCCGACGTATTTGTCGTAGACCGCAGCGGTGTCGAATTTTACCAGGGGCAATTGCCATTCCCCGGCAATGGCTCGCGCACACATGCTCTTGCCGCAGCCCTGTACGCCCAGCACGATTACGCCCTTGGGCGCGTCGAGGCCGAATTCGCGCGCCTTGTCTTCCCACGCGCCACGCCGCTGCGCGAGCCAGTGCTTCAGATGGTCGAGCCCGCCGACGCTGGCCAGGGTGTCGGAGGCCTCGACAAAGTCGAGCATCTCCTGCCGGCGCAGCATGGCTTTCTTGGCTTGGAGCACATCCCCTGCGGTTTCGGGACAGAGCGCGTAGCGCGAAACCAAGGCCTGCGAGATCGCACGCTCGGCCTCTTCTTCGGTCAGCCCGCGCAGGTTTTCGGCGATCTGATCGATGCCATTCGCATCCAGCCGGCGCTGCAAGGTATGGGCCTGGGAGACGCGCACCAGCGCCTCATCGATGATCTGCCGCAGCCGCTTGCGATCGGGTAACGGGAGTTCGAGGAACTCGACCAGGCTGGCGAGTTCGGGCGGAATCGAGATCTTGGGCGCAGTCAGGACCAGCGTCCGGCGATTGCTGGCGAATTTCTGGCCAACATCGCGCAGCCGGCGGACCACCACGGGGTCGTCCATGTGCCGGTGCAGGTCTTTCAGAATGAAGACCGCCTCGACGGAGAGCGCCTCCAGATTCGCCAGCATCTGGGCGGGCTCGCGACTGTTGTAGAGGGCTTTGGCGTTGTCGGCATCGGGCAGGTGGCCGGAATAGCCGCCGGGAGGCAGCACGCCGCTGGTGATGGCCAAGTCCACGGCCGAATCGCTGCCGCAGCGCGCCAGGCCGCTGGCGATGGTCCATTCAAAGCTGGCAAGGTTCAAGGCGGAACTTGCCGCCCGTACCATGCGCACCGCGCGCATCTCCTCGACTGTCTCCATGACCACGATGGGGGTGGAGGAGTCGATCAGGACTTTCAGGCGTTCCAGGGTTTCCATAGCGGATCAAACCTCATCGCGGCGGTCGATCGAGCGGCGGGCGTCGCTTTCGGCCCGCGCCGGGCGGAGCCCTGGGGGGCATGGGCCTCGTCCTCGCAGCCCTATCCGTTTGACCACCTTGGACTTGCTCCCGTACAATAACGAATTCGGACGTACCCGAACATCTCTCCAGTAGAAACGAAGGTAACGAAGCAGAAATGGCAAATCATTTTTCGGCGCTCAAGCGCGCCCGTCAGACCGAAAAGCGAACCGGTGTCAACCGGGCCAACACCTCCCGCCTGCGCAGCTCTCTGCGAACGCTCCGCGAGGCGATCGCCAAGGGCGACAAGGACGGGGCCAGCAAAGTGTATCGCGAGACGGTCTCGGCCCTCGACAAGGCAATCCATAAGGGCGTAATCCATAAGAATACCGCCGCCCGGTACAAGGCGCGCCTCTCGGCCCGGGTCAAAGCCATCGGCGGCAAGTAGGCTGTGGAGACGGGGCTTGCCCCCGTCTGCGTCGTGGTCCTTCCTGAAGAACGTCAAATGCAACGCGGGCTGTGGACACTCGCCGCTATCCCGCTCGTGTGCCGCCTTGGCGGGCGAGGACGCCCGCCGCTCCATTGACCCGCTACAAGGCACGGCTTTCGGCCCGGGTGAAAGCCTTCGGCGGCAGGTCGTCAAATGCAATGCGGGCCGTGGACACTCGCCGCTATCCCGCTCGTGCGCCGCCTTGGCGGGCGAGGACGCCCGCCGCTCCATTGACCCGCTACAAGGCACGGCTTTCGGCCCGGGTGAAAGCCATCGGCGGCAGGTCGTCAAATGCAATGCGGGCCGTGGACACTTGCCGCTATCCCGCTCGTGCGCCCTTTTTGGCGGGCGAGGACGCCCGCCGCTCCATTGACCCGCTACAAGGCACGGCTTTCGGCCCGGGTAAAAACGATCGGCGGCAGGTCGTGGGTAGAGACGGGGCTTGCCCCGTCTACATCGTGGTCCTTCCTAAAGAACGTCAAATGCAATGCGGACCGTGGACACTTGCCGCTATCCCGCTCGTGCGCCCTTTTGGCGGGCGAGGACGCCCGCCGCTCCATTGACAGGGGGGAAGGCAGTAATTGTCGAGCGCTCACGGCTGGGGCTTGTCGCTGATGCGCTTGCAGGGGTAGTCGCCTTTCCAGAGGAGGGCTTCGATTTTGCCTGTTTTGTCGCGCTTGAATTTCACCGGAACATAGAATTGGCGGTAGAAGAAGGCGTCTTTGCCGGTCGGTTCCAAGGGTAAGTAATCGCCGCCGGTGCCGCGCAGGAAGAGGTTTGGGCCCTGCGCCTTCACGTCGAGCAGGAAGTCGGGACGAACCTGGTAGGTTCCGGCGAAGTCGGAGTCGTTGTCGGAACTTCCGCGCTTCGCACGCGGCGGAGGAGGAGATACGGCGTCGCCCAGCGCGATGCGCCCGAGATCGTCGGCCATGATGTTGACGGCGGCGTCTTCCAGGTTGCCCAGCAGGATTATGGCCAGGTCGTCGTCGAGATAGATCGACACATGCGAGACGAACCCAGGATCGCGCCCATCCTGCTCGAGGAAAGCGTGCTTTGTGCCGTGAACGGTCGATTCGCGACGGCCCCATCCGTAAGGGTAGGAGAGCTTAGCGAGATCGAAGAACTTGCCTTCGCGCAGAGCGCGCGTCCATGCGGCTAGATCGTCGGCGGTCGAGTAGAGCGAGCCAGCGCCGATGAGGATTGTCTTGTCGTAGGCCGGGGCATTGCGCATGCCCGGGTTGCCGGTCCAGGGCTGGTAGCCGGAGGCGCGTTCGGGGATCAGGACATCGTCGCGAAAGGTTCCGGAATTCTTCATGCCCGTGGGCTTGAACAGTTCATCGGCGACGAACTGCTCATAGGATTCGCCGGAGACCTGCTCGATGATGTAGGCGAGAAACGCGTAGCCGGTATTGCTGTAGCGGCTCTCGGTTCCAGGCAGGAAGTCGAGCGGCTTGGTTTTGATCCATGCAATGAGGTCGGGCAGCGTGACCGGCTGATTCTTCTTCACCGCATATTCCGGCAATGAGTAGTAATCGGGCAGGCCGGAGCTGTGGGTCAGCATCTGCTCGAGGGTGATCTTCTCGCCGTTGAGGAAGCCGGGAAGGTAATTACTCAGAGGATCGCTGAGCTTGAGCTTGCGCTGCTTCTCGAGCAGAAGTATGGCGGCGGCGGTAAAGGTCTTGCTGACCGAGGCAATGTGAAAGCGGGTCTTCTCGGTGTTGGGGACAGAGAGCTCGTAGTTCGCCATGCCGTAGGACTTGCGGAAGACAACGCGTCCGCCGCGCGTGATCAGGACCGAACCACTGAAGTCGCCATTGTGCACGTAGGCGTGGATGTAGTCGTCGAAGTGGTTGGCGGTCTGGGCGGTTGCAGGCGAGACTCCGGGAACAAGAACCGCGGCGAACAGGACGAGTGCGAATGCGAGTGCACGCATCGCCTTCACAGGATCACTCCGAAATATTCGCGCAGGACGGCTTGCGACTCACCCTCGGCGAGGGTTCGTTCCTCGCGCTGCTGTTTGCGGGAGACGATGAGCCTGTTGCCGCTCAACGTGATGCGACCTTCCGGCATGGCAATGCTGCAGAGGGTGTTCTGGGTGAAGCTGGATTTGGGCGAAGTCTGGTGGTATTGGCACATGCCGGCAAAGTCGGAGAGGGCCCGCGGCGTGAGGGTGAAGACGTACTGGTCTTTCCAGGCCGGGTTGGAGTCGAATCGTTGCATCACCAGATCTTCTGCGCCTCGTGGCTGGATACGAAACTTGCCGACATCTTGTTCCTGCTCGACTCCAGAAGTTAGACGAAGGGGATCGAGAAAAGAATCGCCGAATCCGACATCGGCGAGCCAGGGCTCGTCCAGATCGACGCGGAGAGCCAGGTGATCGAACTCCGGGCCGTCGCTGCCATCGCGGCGGGAAACGCGGGCGGAAAGCAGGATGACGGAGAATCCGATCGCGCGCAGAAGGGCGGCGAAGGCGCCATTGAGTTCGTAGCAGAAGCCTCCGCGGCGCAGCTGCACGACTTTGCGGACGAATCGTTCTTCCTCGCAAACAATCGGGCGGTGTTGAGAGATGTCGAGGTTCTCGAAAGGAACCGAGAGCAGGTGGGCGCGATGCAAGCTGCGCAGGGTTTCGAGGTCAGGCTGGGTTGGGCCGGAGTAGGCGATGCGCGCGAGATAGGCGGAGAGGTCGATCATGGAAGCTACTCGATGTTGTCATGCTTTTGCAGATTGTGTCGCCCACACAAGATTTGGATGTTAGAGGCATCTTTTGAGGAGCCTCCCTGTGAGTAGGGAATGATGTGGTCGAAGTGGAGATTCTTTTGATTTCCGCATTTTATGCAGCGTCCTTTATCTCTCTTCCAGACTTCGAGTTTCACACTTGTGGGTATGACTCGGTCATGCACTACTCCAGCGTTGACTGCAGCTTGGGTCGGAATTTCGACGTCGGTCAATTCCAGTTTGAATTTAAAAACCTGTCGTCGCTCGTTCGTTTCCTGCCAGCCATCGACGAGTTCGAAGAGTCCGTTGTACACCCAGATTCCGTCTCGAATCTTTTCAAAGACTCTCACCTTCTCCGGGGGTGCGTTGCCAGCTTTAAATTGCCTGACCGCATCCATGAACAACCCATTCTGCGTTGGCCGACCGTTTGGCTGGAACTCTGGCTGATCGACGAGCTTTGGGTCGGGCCCAGTGCGCGACTTGGGGATGTCGTGCCCCTCGTAAATGATGACTCTTCCACCCCGTTCAACACGGTCCTCGTAAGGAGCTCCGTGGCGAACGCTCATCAGAATGACGCTTTCCTTGTTGCGGAGGCGAAAGTTCATGCCACGCTGGAGGTTCACCCCAAACGGTGCGCACATTTCCAGGTACGAAATGACATCACCAGCGTTAAGCATGTAGGTCGTTCGAAGGAGATGCTTCCCGAGAGGGTCAGCACTCCCCTAGAAGCACGGCGCTTACACCGGCAACTCGTCCTGTTGCCAAGGCGAATCGGGCTTGGGTTCGGCGGTCAAGTCGAGGACGAGTTTTTCGAGCACCAGCCGCTTGCTGGCCGGATTGGAGCGCAGCGCGAGATCGGCCTTGGCGATGAGGCGGATCGCGCCGGTAAGTTCGCGCTTCGACTTGTAGCGGCGCGCCTGGCGAATGATGTCTTCGGCGGCGAAGGGCGGCACGCGGAAGCCCTGCCATAACGCAGCCCATAAAGCGCGCTGATCGCGGACGTTGCGCTCCAGGATCACCAGCATCTGGCGGAAGGTTTTGGCCAGCATATAGAGATGGCCGATGGCGGCCTCGTCGCCGTCGCCGGTGGAGAGGATCGCATCGAGGACCTCCAGCGCCCGCACACGATCTTTCGCCGAGATGGCGTCGGTCAGTTCATAGAGCGAGCGCTGCTTGGCGGCGAGCACCATGGTTTCCACGTCGCCCAGGGTGATGCGCTTTTTCTCGCCGGCATAGAGGATGAGCTTCTCGAGCTCGTTGGAGATCATCATCATGTCGCCGCCGAGGGCGTCGACGAGTTCGCGGGCGCCGTCGCTTTCGATCTTGACCCCGCGGCTGGCGCAAAATTCGGTGAGCCAGCGCACCGCTTCGCTTTCTTCGACGCGGGCCAGTTCGACGATGCCGCAGAACGGGCCGAGCGCTTCGCGAATGCGCTGGTAGCGCTCCTTGTCAGTCAGATCCATGCGGCGAACGTCGGCGGGAATACTGATGTGGTCGGCTACGAAGACCAGCAGCGCATCGGGATTCGGATTCTTGCAGTAGTCTTCGATGGCGGCGATCTTCTCTTCGTTAGAGCCGCGGCCGAACAGCAGCTTCACGCCGCGCACGAAGAAGACCTGAAAAGGCGCCATGAGCGAGGGCGTGCGCGCGCGGTCGAGGATCTCGGTCAAATCGGTCTCAGCGAGATCGAAGTCGAACAGGCTGAAATCGCGCACGTCGGCGGGCACGAGGTGCTGAAGAATCGCTTCGCGAAAGCGCTTGCGGAAAAAACCTTCGTCGCCGACAAAGACATAGGCCGGACGCAGCTTCTTGCCTTCGAGCTCGGAGACGAAGCGTTCGGCCTGGGCGAAGGCCCGCATCAGAAGCCCTCCAGAAGGTCGCTGACCAGGGTCTTGGCGAAATCGCGCGAAAGGCGTCCCAGGGCGGGAGAATCTTCCTCGAAGAAGCTAGAGAGTTCCTGGGAAACCTGGTACTGCTCGCGGAAGACGTAGGAAGGATTCTGGAAGAGAATTTTGCCGTCGCGATCGACCAGGGAAACTTTCATGCTGACGATCACGAGCGCGCTTTCCACGCGTCCGGTCTTCGAGTCGTAAGTCAGCGGTGAAGCCGAAGTGGTGAGCACTGTGCCGTTGAGGGTTGCATCGGCAATGTCAGAGGCCTGGTTGACGATCTGGTAGTTGGTGCGGGTGGTCAGTTCATGCACGACCGCCTGGGTCAGGCTTTGCTCGATGCGGAAGGTCTGGGACTGGTTCACGAAGCCGGGAACGGCGAGCACCTTGAGGTTCTGCGGCAAGGTGTTCGTGTGTCCGGCGGTGTGATAGCCGCAGGCGGTGGAAAGAGTGAGCGCTAGAAGCAACAGGCAGATTCGCCAGCCGCAAGCTGGCGGAAGAAGGCCTCGCCTCACTGAATCTTTCCTCGCGGACGGGTTGGGGTCATGGTCTCGGCACATTCGACGGCGGTCGTAGCCGCCACGCGCAGATTGTCGGCAGCGGCCCAGATCCACAAGCCGTTCTCGTGAGTGTCGTCGGCCGCCAAGGAAACCAGAATATTCCCTTGCCCGGCGGCACTGACGTTACTGGGCGGATCCTCCGCCTGTGGAATGGCCACGTGCTCGCCACTGAGAGCCTGGGCAAGATCGGCGAGCGCGACGCGCTTGTCAGTCTCGAGGAAGAGCGAGAACGCATGCCCATGGAAGATGGGAGCCTGCACCAGCAGGAGCCCGAGTTGCGGAGCATTCTTTCCGGCAATGCGCTCGTAGTGGCTCAGGATGCGGCGCTCGATGACTTCCAGGGCGGGCGAGGCGTTCGGGCCATAGCGCGCGACCATATTGAAGGCAATCTGGGTATCGAAGACGTTTTTGGGCAGCTCCTGAAACGATAGAAGGTTCACGGTCTGCTCGTGCAGCTCGTCCATGCCCTTCTGGCCATGTTCGGAAGCGGGCTCGTGCACGGTGGCAATGACCCGGTGAATATTGGCGGCATTTTGAGCGCGCAGAATGAGCATCGCCAGGACCACGGCCGCAGGATGCGCGACCACGCACGGCCCGGGCTGCAACTCGAAGGCGGGACGCTGCCCCAATTGCTTCTCGATCCAGGGAGCGCGCACTTGCGCAGTGGTCTCCTCTTCGAGGGCGTAGGAGAGGTCGACGATGGCGCAGCCACCGCGGGCGGCGACTTTCCAGTTCTTGCGGGTTGAGTCGGGATCAGAGGCGAAGAAGGCGAAATCGAGACGCTCGAACTCCTCGTTGCGCAGGCTCTGAATGAAGCTGATCTCGTCACCCATGGCCTCGAGCTGGCCGAGGGCTTCGTCGTCGTCGAGCAATTTGATGTCGACCGCGGGGAAGCTGCGGTCATTGAGGACTTCCGCCACTTCCTTGCCCTTCAGCGAACTGGCGCCCACGATGGCCACGCGATACAGGTTGCCGCGATTGGTCTCAGCGGCGAAGCTCGCGGATTTGGATGGAATGGTCATGAGGACTGAGATGCCTCCCGATAGGCCGAGGGCGCAGGCGGCGGAGAATTTGTGCGGCGGCGGAAGATCCACTGCAATCTCCAGAACACGCCGGAGAACATGTAGGCGAGGGCAATGCCAAACAGCACGTACTGCGAGTAAAACCAGATCGCGGCGAAAACGGCACCGAGAAGAACAATGACGCGGAAGGGCTGGCGGGTATTGAAGTGGATGTCTTTGAAGCTATAGAAGCGCCAGGTGCTCACCATCAGGTAAGCGACGGCGACTACCAGCAGCAGCCAGGTGATGGCCATAGCCGGCGAGATCAGGGGCGCACCAAGGGTGAAATGCACCACGGCCGCAATTACGCCAGCGCCCGCGGGGATGGGCATGCCCACGAAGTACTTGCGATCGGCGCGGCCCGGGTTGGAGGGCTGGGGATTGCTGGTGATGTTGAAGCGCGCCAGACGACTGGTGCCGGCCAACAGAAACAGGAAGCTGGCGATGGCTCCGAATTGCGTCAGCTTGGTAAGGAACTCGGCGCTGGTCATCGGGGGCAGGAGGCGGAATCCCCACATGAAAGCCAGCAGAGCGGGCGCGACGCCGAAGGTGATGGCGTCGGCGAGGGAATCGAGTTCGCGTCCGAAATCGCTGCTGGTTTTGGTCATGCGGGCGATGCGCCCATCGAGCCCGTCGAATAACACTGCGAAGCCGATGGCTTTGGCGGCAAAATCAAAATGCCAAGGCTCATTGGCGCTGGCGTGCATGACTTGCAGGATGGCGTAGTACCCGGCGGCCAGGTTCGCGGTGGTGAACAGCGAAGGCAGGATGTACATCCCTTTGCGCAAGCGGCGTGGCGGCCGGTCTTCCCTGCGGCGCTTTGGGATCTCGAGCGGGCCCATGTTCATCGCTGCGCTCCTGCCGTAACGCTTGCGGCGGTGGATGCCAGTTCTCGCTGGCCGGCGCTCATGGCAAGCACGCTGGACGCGCCCTTCACGGAGTCGCCGACCTTTACCCGGATGTCTACATCCGGTTCGAGCAGCACGTCGACGCGCGAACCAAACTTGATCAAGCCCACGCGCTGACCGCGGGCGACCGTGTCGCCGATATTTTTGTTGAAGACAATGCGGCGCGCGATCAGGCCAGCGATCTGCTTGAAGATGACGGTCTGTCCTTCGCCCTCGACGGTCACGATGTTCTGTTCGTTTTCCTCAGCCGAACTCGCGCTCATGGCATTGACGAATCTTCCGCGCTGGTAACGGACCTCGCGGATCACACCTGAGATGGGCGTGCGATTCACATGGACGTTAAAAACATTCAGAAAAATACTGATGCGCTGCCAAGTCCGACCGTTCAGTTGGACGCGCGAGACGTCGGTGATTTTGCCATCGGCCGGGGAAACAATGGCGCCTTCGGCGGAGGGCACGGCGCGCTCCGGATCGCGAAAAAACCAGAGGAAGAATGCGGCCAGCAATAGCGCCGGGATGGCCCAGAGCGGGGTCGTAAGCCAACCGAGAACGATGGCGGCCAGCAAAAGCGGGATGGCGTAGTAATAACCGTCGGGGACCATGAGGGCTTTCCGGATTATAGTGCAGCCGGGTGTCACAGCCCGGCAATGTTAAGTGTAAATAAAAAAGGCGCTTACAAGCGCCCTGATTCAGAAAAGATATTTCCCTGAGCGGCGACGGCCGCACTGGCATGGGCAGGGATTAAGCGACGTTCGTGGCGGCAGCCTGTAGCCGGTACTCCCGCTCAATGGACTCCATCTGGTCCTTGAGGCGCAGTTTGAGCTTTTTCAGACGAACTTCTTCGATCTTTTCGTCTTCACTGAGATAGCGTTTTTGGGTGAGTGAGTCGAGCCGTTGCGCGTACTGTGAGTGCTCCTGAGCCAGCCGACGAAATTCATCGTGGCTGGCCAGCAGTTGGTCTTTCGGAGTGAGCATCCAACAGACCTCCTAACCGGGTTTGCAGAATTTCACCCTAGCACAGGGGGATACCCGCTTCAATGGTTTTGCGAGGAGATTTTTCGGGAACGGTCACAACGGCATGTGACTGAAACTGCACCGATTGTGAGGCAAATCAGGAAAGATCGAGGCGATACAGTACGGCATCCTCGGCGGGATCCCGGTAGTAACGGGGGCGCTGCCCAGAAGGATGGAAGCCGAACTTTTCGTAGAGACGGCGCGCGGGCAGGTTGGACTCCCGCACCTCGAGAAAAATGGATGCGGCGGCGGCGGAGCGGGCGTGATCGAAAAGCGCGGTGAGCAGCCGGGTCCCGAGGCCGCCACGGCGAGTGGCTTCGGCCACGACAATGTTCTCGAGCTCCCACTCGGGGCCGAGCGAGCGGGCTACCAGAAATCCGTCGAGGCTTCCCTGGTTTTCGAGGACAAGGCACAGATGGGGTGCGCCTGAGCCAAGAAGGCTCGACAGCTGGGGCTCGGACCATTGCGCGGCACCGGGAGATCGGGCGAGGAGAACGCGCATGGCGGGAACGTCGGCGAGGGTGGCTGGGCGGATGGGCATGTTTAGGCTTTGGGCTTTGGGCTTTGGGCTTTGGGCTTTGGGGTCCAGGCTGCGGCTCCTTGTTGGTTTTGCTGGCGCTGGGAGAGTATCTCGCGGCTGGTTATTTGGGGGTGGCGAAAATTTCGACATCGGAGCGGCGGATGTAGTTGGCTTCGAGGGCGTCGGGGGAAACGGTGTTGCCGGTTTGCAGCTTTTCCCAACCGATGCGCGCGATGGCGGCGCTTCCAGGGTATTCGACCAATTCCCACCGCAAGCCGGCAGCCCGGGCGGCGTCGGCAATTGTCTGGTCAGAGGTCACCATTGGCGCCGCGGCCTGCGTGAGGAACTCTTTGCGGGAGAGCAAGGATTCTCTGCGCATGACGGCTGAGTTGGAGACTTCGTACTCGCCGACGTAGACTTCGCCGCGGCCGGCGTCGAGCGCGGCAAAGATCGTTCCCCGGGTTGATGAGGCGAGGGCGAGGGCTTCGAGCAGGGAGACCGCGGCGATCGGTTTCCCGAGCACCTCGGCGAGCGCCTTGATGGCGGCTAATCCGACGCGGAGGCCGGTGAAAGAGCCCGGGCCCGAGGCGACGGCAAAGCCATCGATGTGGTGGCGGGTCAAGTGATGACGCGCGAGCAGGGTAGAAATTTGCGGGATTAGTTGGGCGGAAAAGGTTCCGCCTTCGAGGGGGACGGTTTCAAGGATCTCGACGGCTCTTGCGGAGTGGTCAGGCTCGGAGGCGCGGGCCAGGGAGATGCTGCCGTGTTTTCCCGAAGTGTCGGTGGCGAGAAGGATCATGGGCGATCAGTTACCAGAGATAGAGTGCCGTCCCTGAAGGGACTCGATTCAATTATTGCAGCTCACCCAGCACTCACGTGCTGGGCTAGTTTCTGCCGTCGCTTCGACTGCTCCTCGTACAGTCGGAGCCGCTCAGGGCAGGCTTGCTACGCGACTGGGATGCGACGTGGTGCCCACTTCTGCCGGTCATCGTTGCTCATCGCGATTGGTAGTGCTGGACCGCAATGTTCCTGGTCGAGGGCGCGCGATCCGGTCGCGGGCGCCCGTCCCCACGTGAGCATTGCCCGCGCGAGTGTTGCCGCCCCCCGGGACCTGAATTTGCTCACTTTCATTTTTATCCAGACTGCACGAGTTCGAGCAGAACGCCTCCGGCGCTGGCGGGATGGACGAAGATGTAGCGATGGCCGCCGGCGCCGGTTCTGATTTCTTCCGACACCAGGCGCACGCCATCTTTCTTGAGCTTCTCCACCGCAGCGGCGAGATCGGGAACGCGCAGGCAGACGTGGTGCAGGCCTTCGCCGCGCTTGGCCAGGAATTTGGCGATGGTCGAGTCTTGGGAAGTGGGCTCGAGTAATTCGAGCCGGCTTTCGCCGAGCGGCACCATCACGAGGCGCACTTTTTCGTGCTCGACGATTTCTTCGGGCGAGAGTTCGAGACCCAGCTTCTCGTAGATGCCCTTCGCGGCGGCCAGCGATTTTACGGCAATGCCTAGATGGTCGATGGTGAACATGGGTTTAGCTGTCAGCTGTCAGCTTTCAGCTCTCAGCTCTTGGCTTCGAGCTTCGAACTTTTAGACTCCTGGTGACCCTTCCCGTCTTTTCATTGGTTGCCGGCGTTTCCTGCTTCACTTCCCTGCTTTGCCGACGATCTCTTCGACCAGAGTGTACGGGTCGCGTTTGTGTTCGGCGATTTCGGCGGCGTAGCGTTCGACCTGGCCGTTGTTGAGTTGCGCCTGGGCTTTCTCGAGCATGGCGTCGCGCAGCATTTCGATCAGGCGCTCGCGCCAATTCTCGATGTTGCGACGCTGGAGCAGATGCTGCTTGCGCAGGTAATCCTCGTAGTCCGCGATCGTGGCGGCGAGTTCCGTGATGCCTTTGCCTTCGCTGGCGACGGTTTTGACGATGGGCGGGGTCCAGGCGTCGTGGCGCGCGGCGAGGGTTTGCATGGCGCGGAGTTCACGCTCGACGCGCTCGGCGCCTTCGCGGTCACTCTTGTTGATGACGAAGATGTCGGCGATTTCCATGATGCCGGCCTTGATGGTCTGGACGTCGTCGCCCATGCCGGGGACGAGGATCACGATGGTGATGTCGGCGAGGCGGACGATATCGACTTCATCCTGGCCGACGCCGACGGTTTCGATCAGGATGAGGTCGCGGCCGGAGGCATCGAGTACGGTGGCGACGTCGGCGGTGGTGCGGGCGAGGCCGCCGAGCGAGCCGCGGGTGGCCATGCTGCGGATATAAATGCCCGGGTCGGCGTGGTGATCCTGCATGCGGATGCGATCGCCGAGAATCGCGCCGCCGGAGTAGGGGCTGGTCGGATCGACGGCAATAATGCCGAGCGTCTTGCCTTCGCGGCGGTAGTGCTTAGCGAGCTGGTCGACCAGAGTGCTCTTGCCTGCGCCGGGAGCGCCGGTAAGACCCAGAATGCGGGCCTTGCCGCTGTGGGGGAACAGGGCCTTGAGAAGCGTGGACCAGCCGTTGGCGTGATTTTCGACGGTGCTGATGGCGCGAGCCAGAGCGCGCGGATCGCCGGATCGAAGTTGCTCGATCCAGGGGTCGAGGTTCGCGGTTGGCGGGTGCGGGGTCAAAGGTTAAGTGTAAAGCACGGGCGAGCTCCGGGCCACGGATTGGCACGGATTGGCGCGGATCTGGGGGATTGCTGGCGGTTCAGGGTCACAGCGGAGACGGGGCAAGCCCCGTCTCTACCGGGTAGAATCGGTGCGTGACTGACGACAAGAATATTCGGCTGGAGCGGGTGCGCGGGCAACTGGAGTTGTACGAGCATCCCTGGTTCACGTTTGCGGCGGCGGCGAACGGCGAGGGAGTGGTGGTGCGGATTCGAGCGCGGGGAGAAGCGCTGGCGTCGGCGCCGGAGTATGAATTGACACTGCATCCGCGAGATTTGGACCATCCGCAATTCGAGTGGCAGTTCCAGCGGCAGTTTTATGACGCCCTCCATGACTACCTGATGGAAATGTTCACGCGCACGCCGCAGGACCTGGAAGAGCGGCGCGAGCGGGGGCTGTGACTCTCCGGGAAAAGATCGAGCAGGAGATCGGAACACGCGGACCGATTCCGTTCTCGCGGTACATGGAGCTCTGCCTCTACGAGCCCGAGCTTGGGTACTATTCGCGGAACGCGGAGCAGTTCGGCAAGGCGGGAGATTTCTACACCTCAAGCGACGTGCATGCGGTGTTCGGGCGGCTGCTGGCGCGGCAATTCGAGGAGATGTGGCGGGCGCTGGGGTCGCCGGAGGAGGTGCGGCTGCTCGAAGTCGGCCCGGGGCGCGGGCTGTTTGCGCAGGACGTGCTGGACTGGTCGGAGAAGAAGTTTCCGGAGTTTTTTCGAGCGGTGGGGTATGTGCTCTGGGAGCAGTCGCCGGCATTGCGGGCGAGGCTGCAGAAGACCCTGGCGCGTCATTTGGCGAGCGCAAAGGCGCGGCTTGCGGATGTGGAGACTGGCCTGCCATCAGTGGCCGCCGCGGCACAGATCGTGTTTGGCAACGAGTTCTTCGATGCGCTGCCGGTGGAAGTATTGAGTGTGCGCGGTGCGCTGCGGGTGGGCGCACAAGACGGGAAGTTCGTGGAGACGTGGGCCCCGGCGACCGGGGACGAACTGGAATTTCTCGACCGATACTCGGTGCATCCGGCGAGCGGGGAGAGGGTGGAGGCGGCGCTCGCGAGCCAGCGGGTCATGGAGGAGATTGCGTCGGGAATGGAACGCGGGTTTCTTGTTTTCATCGACTACGGTTATACCCGGGACGAGCAACTGGCGGGGCGGCATCGGGGTACGGTGATGGCGTACCGGCAGCACTCGGCAAGTGCGAATCCCTATGAAGCGCCTGGCGAACAGGACATCACGGCGCACGTGAATTTCACGGCGCTGGTGGCGGCGGCGGAGAGGCACGGCGTGAGCGCGGAAAAATTGCGCACCCAGTCCCAATTCCTGATGGGGATTGGGGAGGCGAACCAGTTTGCGGACGCGTTTGAAGATTGCCGTTTGCCGCAGGAGCGGGCGAAGGTGGCGCTGCAGCTTAAGCACCTGGTGACGCCGCTCGGGATGGGCGAGACGTTTCATGTCCTGGTGGGAAGGAAGGGAGTGGAAGAAGTGGCGTTGAGCGGGTTGAGTTTTGGATTGCGCTAATGCGTGGCGCGGGGAGGCAGTTTTGCCGGACGGGCGGGGACGCCCGTCGCTCCATCAGTTCTATGGCGGGGACGCCGGTCGCTCCATCAGCCGGGGGATTGCCTGGGTTTGAAATTCGGACCATGCCGTTTAGGAAGTTGGCAGCGCAGCTTTCAGCGCGTCTTCGAGGGATTGGTTGTTGTGAGAGTCGGTATTCTGGATCACGCGCCAACCGTCGTCGAAGCGCTTGAAGCTGACGGTGGAACGGTATTGCAGTCCGCTGGTGATGAGGGCAGCTCCGACTTCGCTGCTGGGAACCCACTGAAAGGTGAATTCAACATCGGCGGAGTTGCCGTTCCGGCTGATGCCGGTGATGGCTACTAATGCACGACGGGCCACGGGGACAGCAAATGACTGCTTGCTCGGATCCGCGCCTTTCAGAATGTCGTGGAAGGCGTCCACGCCCAAGGGAGTGAGGGTAACGTCGGAGCACGGGGGCGGACTGACCTCGGGCGGACAAGGGGCGTTCGAACCGATGATCCAGCCGCGGCGCTGGAGGACGAGGTATTCGGGGGCAGCGAAGTCCTTGTTGGAAATGACGCCGGTGCGCAGCCAGAACTGCTGGGGTGCGTTGAAGGCGTCCGAGCCAGCAATGAGATCGGCAGCCAACCGCCGGGTAAGGTAATCACGCGGGGAGCACGCGAGGAGAACACCAAGGGCCAATAGGGTCGAGACGAGTCGCTTCATTCCGGAACGGCTACCGCCGCGAGTGGATTGTAACCAAAGGGTGCCTATGATGCGGCAAGAAAGGTTGATGCGCAATCTGTCCCTGGAACTCGGGAGCCCAGCGGCCGGGCACGCTCGCACCACAGTCGGGACAGCGGCCCTCGGCAGTGACGCGGTAGTCCTGCACGAGATAACCGAAACGCCGGATCAGGGTGGCCGAGCAATGGGAACAGCGGGTGTTCTCCAGATTTGCGGTGCGGCCGGGCAGGTTGCCGGCATAGATAAAGCGCAGCCCGCTGTGTTTCCCGATGGCCGCCGCGCGCAGAAGTTGCTCGGGGCGGGTGTTCTGCGGATCGTTCATCTTGTAGTCCTTGTGGAACGCGGTCACGTGCCAGGGAATGTCGGGTGAGACGCTGGCCAGGAATTCGGTGAGACGCCGGAGCTCGTCTTCGGAGTCGTTGAAGCCGGGAATCAACAGGGTAACGATCTCAACCCAGAGACCCATGCGGTGCAGGGCACGGATCGTGTCGAGGATGGGCTGGAGACGTCCGCCGAGCTTGCGGTAGTGGCGGTCGTCGAAGCTTTTCAGATCCACCTTGTACAGGTCGATCCAGGGACCCAGGTATTCGAGAACTTGGGACGTTCCGTTGCCGTTGGAAACGAAGGCAGTGATCAAGCCCGCGGCTTTGGCTTGCTTGAAGATGGCAACCGCCCACTCGGCGGTGATGAGCGGCTCATTGTAGGTGCTGACCAGAACTTGCGCTCCCTGGCGAATGGCGTCGTCGATCAGGGCCTCGGGGGTAGCGTCCAGGGGTGGAGCAATGGCCTCGGGATCGCGCAGCGCCTGGGAGGTAACCCAGTTCTGGCAATAGGCGCAATGGAGATCGCAGCCGAGCATGCCGAAGCTGTAGGCCAAGGCTCCGGGATAGGCGTGAAAGAACGGTTTCTTCTCGATCGGGTCGCACTGCACTCCACCCACGTAGCCCCAGGGGACGTAGAGGGTGCCGCCACGGTTGTAGCGGACCTTGCAGACGCCGGGTTGTCCTTCCGGGATGGGGCAGCAGTGGCCGCAGGCGTAGCAACGAACCCGGTTGCGGTCAAGCTTCTCGTACAGATCGCCTTCACGGACGCGCACATCGACGATGTCGCGCAGGGTCGCCATGGGGTACTTCCTGGGCTCATTCTAACGCCGAAAGATGGCGCCTGCAGCGGGAAGCAACGCACTCGAGTTTAGTGCAGGTTCTCGTTGGGAAGGGGCGGGTGTTTTTGGAAGAAGTCGGCAGCCTGGCGTTGAATGGCAGCGGCCTGCTCGCGGGTAAGTTGCGGAGTCAGGAACTGCATGCGGACCTGGCTGGCCTGGTTGCCGGCAAGCTTAGCCACGCTGGACCAGTAGTAGGCCTTGACCACGTCTTTGGAGACGCCGCGCCCAGCCCAGTAGTAGGCACCGAGCGTGTCCTGGGCGAGAACCATGCCCTGTTCCGCGGCTTTCAGGAACCAGCGTCCAGCAACCGCATAGTCCTGTGCTTCATCCTCGCCAGTGGCGTAGCGCGAACCCAGGGAAAACTGGGCATAAGGGTCCCCCTGCTGGGCGCGCTGCCGGAGCTCCTCGATGTTTGGAGGCTGCGTCGGCGGGGGCACTGGGGCGGAGCTTGCTTGGACGGTGGAGGCCTGAGCCGGCGGCGAGGGATTCGCCGCGGAGTGCCCACCGAGCCGGGCGGCCAGCATGTAAATCATCACAACCAGAATCAGGACGGCGAAGGACACCAGCACCATGAGGTGCTTGCGCAGAAACCCCATCCCGGCGTCGGCTTGGGGAGCCGCGTTAGTTTGAAACATCGTCTCCACTGGATCCGACGATGCCGGCGAAGACGGCTGGTCGCGCTCAATAGAAATCGATGGGCTGGTTGCGCCCGAAGATGGGCGACTGGTGCGGTTCAGAACGGCCTGCACGGTTTCGGAGAGGCGTTGCAGGACCGTGGCTTCGAAATCACCGAAGGCATGGGATTCCGGAGAGAACACTTCGACCAGCCCGCTCACCCGTCCACCGAAGCGCACCGGCACGGCGAGAATGGACCGAACGCCGAGTTGGCGGCAGCTGTCGCGGTCGACGCGGGTGTCATGCTCCGCGTCTTCGCAGCGCTGCAGCAGGCCGGTCTTGACACAGCGACCGGAGATTCCGGCAGAGCGATCGATGGGGACGCCCACGGGAGGAGCCGAGCCGGAGCTGCCAACGCAGACGATCTCCGCGTCATGCTCTACCGCCACGGCCGCGCCGGCGGCCCGGGTGAGGGAGAGCGCGCGCTCGGCGACGAGTTGCAGAGCCGCCTCCGGATGGGTTCCTAAGCCCTCCACCTCGCGCTGCACCGCAGCCAGGACCGAAAGGGTGGTGGTGTAATCGGAGCGGACCAGGGGTTCGGGCTCGATTTCGACTTCGGTTTCGAGGATGGTTTCGTCAGCCGGGTCGGCAGGCGCCTCAAGCGGAGCGACTTCAAGCGATTCCAAGGGCGCAACGCTGGCGGCGGCAGCGGCCATGTCAAGCGGAGCCTCGGTAACGGGCTCCGGCTCCGTGAGGACTTCCTCGGGAATCGCCACCACGGGAGCTTCGAGCTCAAGGGGCGGGGTGAGCGCCGGGCGCGGAACCACGCCCACCGCATGATTCGCGGCGGCGACCATCATGTTGAGGAATAGCCATTCCTGCAATTGGCGACGGGCATCCTCGGTCAGATCAGGGAAGCGCACACCGACACGGCCACCGGCATCGGTCCAGACGACTTCCCCTCTGGTGCGGAGCTTGGTTTGGGTCTCGGAGAAATCGAGCAAAAGATCGAGGGCGCTGCCCAATTCCCAACCTTTGGGCGTCTGTAAAAGAGCGCCGCGCTCGCTGATATCGAGAATCTCGCAGAGATCGAGGATGGCGTCGTCCGGACTTCCCTGCAGGCTGGCGTAGGCAGGAGTATGCACTTTCTGGCGGACCGATCGACGCGGGTCCCGAAGAACAGGTTTCGGAACGGTGAGGTTGCCCCCCGGGAACTGATTGCCCAAAGAGTCCATGCTGAATATGGAGCCATCTTACGCCGAAATACGGCGCGGGACGGAACGAATGGAGGCGTCCCAATTAATCAGAAGGGCACTTTGGAAAAGCCGGAACGAGGCTGGGGAGGCCGGGTTTCAGACCAGCTGGGGCCGACGCCTTGCAGCCCTTAAAGAGAGGCGCGACATGGCGGCCACCATCACGCTGGAGAGCAACTGCATGGTGGCCACGTCGCGCTGATCGAAAGCATAGGGCGCAGCGGAGAGGACCTCAAAGATGCCGAGGGTTCGCCGGTAGTGGCGGAGCGGGGCCACCAGAATGGAGCGGGCTCCGAGCCGGCGGCAGCTGGCGAGGTCGACACGCGGATTCCTTTCCGCATCGTGGCAGAGGAGAATTTCGCCGGTACGGACGCACTCGGCGGAAAGGCCCGAGTCGGTCTGGAGGCGGACACCGAGATCGGGGGCGGTACGCCCGGTGCGGGCCTTGCAGACGATCTCACTACCGGTCTGGAGAGCGATCGCGGCTCCGGTCGCGCCGGTAAGGGCCTGGGCTCGTTCGGCAATGATCGTGATGCCGGGCTCAAGCTCCAGGTCCGGGGTGTGCGCGGAGAGGTCCGCTTCGCCGGCATCGGGAAGCTGTTCAGGCGCCAGAGCGTTCATGCCGACGGTGCGGAGGTGATGGCGGCCGGGGTGCATGGCCACCGAGGCGGCGGGCTTCTTTTCGGCTGAGGCAGGCACTTCGGGGACGGCGCGGAGGAGGTCGCGTACCAGGCGATCGAGCTCGGCATCGGCAATCAGATGAGCGGTCGGCTTGCCGAGGAGGGATCCACCCAGTACACGCGACAAGCTAAGAACGGCCTTGCTCCCACAGGCCAAGCAGTAGGGGGTATGGTTCTCGCTGATCAACTCACATTCGGCGCAGAAGACTGAGTTCTGCAGGGATAGGAAGTTGGCTTCGCACGCCGTCGCCCAACCTAAATACATTGCCGCTGATTTCCTCCGGCCAGAAGTCGAGAGTGCAAGGTAAATGGGCCGCGCTCAGGGCAGAAGTGGCAGGGGTGGTTCGGTCTGTGGATAAGTTGCGATGGAGAAGAGCCCAGGTTGAAGTGGATCCCATGGATGGGCGCGAGGTGGAGAGGGTAACGTGTTACCCGATGCCGCGCCAGACGCGGCTTGGGCAGACTTTCTCATTGTCGGTGCGCGATTTTCGTATGAGAATCTCGGGGCTCGCTGGGTGATTTGCTCGTCCAGGAGATTCCGCTCATGCCAAAGTTCGCGCGCCTACTCGCCTCCCTGTGCGTATGGGGCAGCCTTTTCGGATCTGGGCAAGTGTTGCCGGCCCAGGTGAGTGTGCTGACCTATCACTACGACAACACTCGCAGCGGCCAGAACACCCAGGAGACGGTGCTGGCTCCGGCGAATGTGAACAGCAGCCAGTTCGGAAAGCTGTTCTCGGTGAGCGTTGATGGATACGTGTACGCGCAACCGCTCTACGTCGCAAACCTGAATATTGCCGGGGGGACGCACAATGTCGTTTTCGTAGCAACCGAGCACGACAGCGTGTATGCGATCGACGCCGACAACGGAACGCTGTATTGGCAACAGAGTTTCATCAACCCCGCGGCGGGAATTACAACGGTTTCCAGTTCTGACGCCTCGTGTAACGATCTAGTGCCAGAGATCGGGATTACGAGCACTCCGGTCATCGATCCTTCATCGAACACGATCTATGTTGTTGCCAAGACCAAGGAAAATGGCAGCTATGTGCAGCACCTGCACGCGCTCGACCTGGCGACACACGCGGAGAAGTTTGGCGGGCCGGTGGTGGTCCAGGCGACGGTGAACGGCACGGGGGACGGAAGCAGTGGAGGCACAGTTTCGTTTGATCCGCTGCGACAGCACAACCGTCCCGGCCTTCTGCTGGAGAACGGACACATCGTGATTGGATGGGCTTCCCACTGTGACAACGGCCCGTACCACGGCTGGGTAATGTCGTATAACGCGAGCACGCTGGCGCAGGAAGCTGTGCTGAACACTTCGCCCAATGGCGGACTGGCGGGCATTTGGATGGCTGGTGATGGCCTGGCGGTCGATGCGAATGGGAACCTCTACTTCTCGACCGGCAACGGCACATATGATGGAGCGACCAGCTTTGGGGACAGCATCGTGAAGCTGTCGCCGCCGGCGAATGGCACGTTCGCTGTCGCCGACTGGTTCACTCCTTTCAACCAGAGCAGCCTGAACGGAGGCGATACCGATGTCGGCTCCGGAGGAGTGCTGCTGCTGCCGGACCTTCCGGCCGGCTCGGCGCATCAGCACCTGCTGGTGCAGATGGGCAAGGAAGGAAAGATCTACCTGATCGACCGCGACAACATGGGCAAGTTCTGTTCGAGCTGCACGAGTTCGGACACGCAGATCGTGCAGGAGATCGGGAGCGTGTCCACCGGAATTTGGGGAGCACCCGCGTACTGGAATGGCAGTGTGTACTGGGGCGGCGGCAATGATGGGGGATCGGCCGACAGCCTGAAGGCGTTCTCCTTCAATGCGAATAACAGTGGCATGCTTTCGACCTCGCCGACGTCTGCCAGCACCAAGCAGTTCGGCTTCTCGACCGCGGTGCCAGTGATTTCGGCGAATGGCACGAGCAACGGCATCTTGTGGATCCTCGACAACAGCGCCTACCAGTCAAGCTGCTGCCAGGTTCTCTATGCCTATGACGCGACCAACCTTGGGAACATGCTCTACAACAGCAGCCAAGCCACGGGGAGCCGCGACGTACCCGGAGGGGCAGTGAAGTTCACGGCACCGATTGTGGCGAACGGCAAGGTGTATGTCGGCAGCCAGGCGGCGATCACGGCCTACGGGATCATCAGCAGCACACCTTCTGCGGCCACACCGACCTTCTCTCCGGCGGCGGGAAGCTACACCAGCAGCGTGCAAGTAAGTCTCTCGGATGCCACCGCGGGCGCGGTCATTCACTGCACGACGGACGGGTCCACTCCGACCGCAAAATCGCCGGTGTGCAGCACAGTCACGGTCAGCGGTACCACGACAATCAACGCCATGGCTGTAGCCTCGGGCGCAAACAACAGCGCGGTGGCAGCGGCGGCGTACAACATCGATCCGGGGGCGAGCGGGATCAACTATGGCGGCGGCTTCAGCGCGACCGGACTCGCATTGAATGGCAGCGCGAAAATGAATGGCACACGCTTGCGCTTGACCGATACCGGCACGAATGAAGCAGGCAGCGCATGGTCGACAACGCCGATCAACGTGCAGAACTTCACTAACGATTTCAGTTTTCAGCTCAGCAGCGCGGCGGCCGATGGCTTTACCTTCACGATTCAGGGCAATGGCACCACGGCGCTCGGACCGTCGGGCGGTGGTCTCGGTTATGGTCCCGACACACCGTCAGGAACGCCGGGCATCGGCAAGAGCGTGGCGGTGAAGTTCGACATCTACAACAACGCCGGGGAAGGAACGGACTCGACCGGGATGTACACGGATGGCGCGTCGCCGACTACCCCTGCGGTCGATATGACGAGTTCAGGCGTGAGCCTGCTTAGCGGCGACATCTTCAACGTGCACATGACGTATGACGGCAGCACGCTCACCATGAAGATCACGGACGCGAACAACCCGTCGCTGACGTTCAGCACCAGTTGGGCGATCAATATTCCGAGCACGGTGGGCGGGAATACGGCGTACGTTGGATTCACGGGTGGAACGGGCGGACTGACGGCGATCCAGGAAATTTTGAATTGGACGTATGTATCGAGCCTGCCGGTGGCGGCTGCGCCGGTGTTTTCTCCAGCGGCGGGCACGTACAACTCGTCACAGCAGGTGACGCTCAGTGATTCGACTCCGGGCGCGACCATGTACTACACGATTGCGGGGACGACCAAGCAGTACACCGGGGCGATCCAGGTCAACTCCACCACAACGATCAGCGCCTATGCGACCGGGACCGGCTACCTGAACAGCGGCACGGTGAGTGCGACATACACGATCAATACGACGGCGATCGTGTACGAAGCCACGCAGATTCCGTATACCGGATCGCCGAATGCACGAGTGTTCACCTGGAAGGGACTGCCGGACGGTTCAGGAGTGGTGGCGGACGGAAGGAAGGTGGGTGCCTATCTCAGCTTCACGGTCAATATCGCGCAGGCGGGGACCTATGACATCAAGTTCGGCTCGAGGCAGTACTCTACGCGGGCGATCGTTCAGCTCTCGGTGAACGGGACAAATGTGGGCGCCGCGGTGGATGAATACAACGCTAAGACAAGCGGAGTGTTTTCGGAAATCGACGTGGGTAGCCTTTCCTTCGGAGCGGCCGGGAAGTACACCTTCAAGTTGACCGCGGTGGGGAAAAACCCTGCAAGCACCGCCTACTCAGTGGACACTGACTATTTCAAGCTCAGCCCGCACTAGTGTGCATCCGGCCGAAGAGTTGAGCTTGTTGAGGTGTTTTGTTTTTTGTACCTTGGGTCCTGATTTTGAAGGCTGCCGCGGCCCAATGCAGAGGCAGGGTCCGCTCGTAGCAAAACAGGCTCGGGTCCGCACGAACGCGGACACGGGCTCCCTCCCGCGTTATATACTTTCAAAGTTCGCAGGATGGCGAAGCAGGTGAGACCGCGCCATCCGCTTCCCCCCAGAAGGAAAAACCAGGTAGTCGTGTAAACGGTTAGCTTTGCATGGGCGATCACGGGCGATCCCGGCGCGATCCGGAAGGATACAAGCCTGCCGATGGCGGGGCGGCGGTTCGTACGCCCTCCAGCTCCGGCAGTTCGTCTTCCGGCCTGCCGCCGCCGGATGGCCCTACGCTGGTTCCCCGCTCTGAGCGCTCTGAGCCGCCAGGAAGCCCGGAGAGCGCGACCCCGGACTCGGACTCACCAACCCTGGTTTCCCCGTCTGACGCGTCCCCTTCGACCACTCCCACCCTGGCAGATGGCGTAACGCCTCTACCTCGGCGCGCTGCGACGCCGCCGAGGACCAGCGCCCCGAGGACACAGGGCTTTAATCCTCCGCAGCCTGTGCTTGAGGAAGGGGCTGTGCTCGCGGGGCGATACCAGATCGTGCAAACCCTGGGCGAAGGGGGGATGGGGGCAGTCTACAAGGCGCAGGATCTGGAATTGGATCGCATGGTGGCGCTGAAGGTGATCCGTCCGGAGCTGGCGAAGAATCCGGCGATCATCGAGCGCTTCAAGCAGGAGCTGTTGCTCTCGCAGCGGGTCACGCATCGCAACGTCATCCGCATCTACGATTTGGGCGAAGGTGATGGCGTGAAGTTCATCACCATGGAATTCATCGTGGGTCAAGATCTGCGCAGCCTGATCCACAAGCGCAAGAAGTTTCCACCGGCGGAAGCCGTGGGGATCATGGAGCAGGTTTGCCTGGCGCTGGATGCCGCGCACAGCGTGGATGTGATCCACCGCGACCTGAAGCCGCAAAACATCATGGTCGATGGCACGGGGCGGGTGCTGGTGATGGATTTTGGGTTGGCGCGCACGCTGGAAGGCGATGGCATGACGCAGACCGGCGCGCTGGTGGGCACCATGGAGTACATGTCGCCGGAGCAGGCGCTAGCCAAGGAACTGGACCAGCGCTCGGACCTGTTCAGCACGGGATTGATTTTTTACGAACTGCTGACCGGGCTGATGCCGTTCCGGGCAGACAGCGCGCTGGCCAGCCTGATCCGCCGGACGCAGGAACGCGCCATTCCAATTTCCGATCACGACCACACGCTTCCACAGAACCTCAGCAATATTGTGAGCAAGTGCCTGGAGCGCGACCCGGCGAATCGCTACCAGACGGCCAAGGAGTTGCTCTCCGATCTCCAAGCCTGGGAAGGCAAGCAGGCTGCAGGAGCGATTGCGTTTCCGAGCGTGAAGCCTTGGGGGCAGGATGTCCCGTGGCCTAAGATCGGGGGAATCGCTGCGGCCATCGTGCTGGCAGTGGTTGGCTTCATCTACCGCGACAAGCTCTTTGCGCCGGTGAAGAGGAACAAGCCGCCGGTCGCGGTTGTGCAGGCGCAGTCATTGGCGATCCTTCCCTTCCATAATGCGTCGGGAGATTCTCAATTGGACTGGCTTGGGCCCAGCCTGGGCGACATGTTGAGCACGGATGTGGGGCAGTCGGCACACTTACGCACCATTTCTTCCGATCGCGTGCAACAGGTTCTGCATGATTTGCGCATCGCACCCGGCGCCGAGGTCGATCCGACGATGTTGCGGCGCATTGCCGATTTTGCGAATGCCGATATGGTGGTTTCGGGAAGCTACGCCAAGCTGGGAGACCAGATCCGCATCGACGCTACGTTGCAGGATCTGAAACGCGGGACCAGCCCGGTGCCGCTGAAGACCGAGGCGCAAAATCAGCAAGACCTGTCGGCTGCGGTGGACCGACTGGCAGACAGCATCCGGCACAACCTGGCACTGTCTCCGGATCTGGTGAAGGAGCTCCAGGCGCAGTCGTTCAAGCCAACGTCGAAATCGGTCGCGGCGCTGAAGGATTACAACGAAGGCGTGCAGTTGATGCGCCAGGCGAACAACCTGGAAGCCGTGAAGCGGCTGGAGGCGGCGGTCAAGGAAGATCCGGAGTTTGCCCTGGCGCACTCGAAGTTGGGCGAGGTCTACGCGGCGTTGGGCTATGACAGCAATGCCGAGCAAGCGTCCCAGCAAGCCGTGGCATTAAGCCAGGATCTGCCGCTGGCGGAGCGGTACTTCATCGAGGCCAGCCACGCGCGCATCGTGAAGGACAACGCAAAGGCGATTGCCGCGTACGCAAACCTGGAAAAGAGTTTTCCCGACAACCCGGACGTTCTGTTTGCACTCGGCCACTTGTACGAAGACGCGGGTGACTTAGATAAGGCGCGCACGCGTTACACCGCGGTTCTGAAGGGTGACAGCAAGAACATCGACGCGCTGCTGTCGCTGGGCCGGGTGGAGATCAAGAGCGGAAATCCGCAGGCCAGCCTGGATCCTCTGGGCAAGGCGGAGAATCTTTCCATTGAGGTTGATAACCAGGAGCAGCATGCGCTCATTCTGCAAGCGCGGGGCATCGCTTATCAGGATCTGAACAAGCCGAACGAGGCTTTGCGCAACTTCAATGATTCGCTCGAAATCAACCGCAAGCTGGGGCAGAAACGCGGAGTAGCCGCCAGCCTGACCATGATTGCGCAGGTGGATGAGTCACTGGGCAAGATCGACGATGCGCTGAAGAGCTACAACGAGGCGTTGCAGATCCGCCGCGATATCGGAGCAAAGAAGGAGGTTGGGGATACGCTCATCAATATCGCCAGCCTCGATTACGATCGCGGCCAGTATGACAAGGCGCTGCCGCTGTTCAAAGAGGCGATGCAGATTCAGCGCGAGGCAGGCGACGACTCGTACGTGGCGATGTGCCTCAACAATATTGGCGGCGTCTACATGGCCAAGGGGCAGAACGAAGACGCCCTGACCTATTTCCAGCAAGCACTGCAGCTGCGCGAAAAGCTGAACGTGCCGGCAGACATCGCCGAAACGCTGCAAAATCTGGGCGGAGCGTACGTCAGCCTTGGGCAATCGGATCAGGCGCTAGCCTCCTACATGCGCGCCCTCGATCTGGACCGCAAGAGCGGCGACACCCGCGGTGCCGCCGTGGTCTCGATGAGCATGGGCCAGATGTTCCAGATGCAGGGGCGTGTGGGTCCGGCGGTGGGAGCGCTGCAGGATTCGGTCAACGGCCTGCGCAGTGCCGGAGAAAAGGGCGCCACGATGGCGAACGCTCTGGCGGCCCTCGCGGATGCGCTGGCGCGGGCGGGACGAGGGAGCGAAGCCGGCAAATACCTGGATGAGGCGAAGAGCCTGGCTCCTGGCCTGAAGAGCGAAGCGGTCGATGGCGCGATCCTGAATGCCGAGGGCGATCTGAAATTCTTTCAGGGCGACACTCGCAGCGCGGGCCCGCTGTATGAGCAGGCGGTTCGGCTGGCGGCGCGCACTTCGAACATCGACCTGGGCCTGACCGCGAAACTGAATGTTGCCCGGGTTGCAGTCGCAGAGGGACGGGGTCGCGCCGCAGCTAGCGATCTGCGCGCCTTGGCGCAGAAAGCAGACCAGCAGGGACGGACCATCCTTTCTGTCGAGGCGACGGTCCTGTTGGCAGAAGCGACGCTGAAGGACAAGAACGCGGGTCAGGTACGTCAGGATCTTGAGCGTGCGCTGACCCGGAGCGAGCGGCTTGGGTTGCGGTTGCAGCAGGCAAAGATCCAGTACCTGCTCGGTTCCGCGGCGAAGAACTCGGGGAACGACACCGAGGCCGCCATGCACTTCAAGGCTGCGGCAAACCTGTTTGATCAAGTCCGAGGAGAAGCGGGAGCCGAGCACGTCCTCGAGCGCTCCGATCTCAAGCCCATCTACGCGGACGTCACGCAAACGACGGCGAAGAATTGATTGCGTCCCTTTGAGCGCCGCCGAAACGCACTTTCCTCCCGACGTTTGGAATCGAGAAGCAAGCGCGCACAAGAAAGGCGAGATCCGAAGATCTCGCCCGAGTCGCTCAGAGTTCTTACTACTTCTTAACCACATTCGCCGCCAGCGGAATCTGCTGCGGGCTACCCAGCGCGTTGTCGCGGACCACGATTGCGGCGGACTTGGGACCCAGATCCTCTGCCAGGAAACCAAGGGCAATGACACAGCTGCCACCCGGCGAGATGGTGGTGATGCAGTTGTTGATCTGGCCAAAGTCGTCGCGGTCGGTTCCCGGACCGAAGACAATGCTCACACCTGTGATGGTGAGCGGGGCATTGCCAGTATTCGAGACTTTAATGACGCGGGCTCCGACGAAGAACAGGGGGACCGTTCCGAAGTTGACGCTACTGGGCGAGAAGGTGATCACCGGCCCCTGCACATTCTGGAGGAGCGAGGTAGAACCACCCATGAAATTGGTGTCTCCCGCGTAGGTTGCGGTTACCGTGCGTCCGCCGGGGGTGTTGAAGGTGATGGAGCAAGAGCCCGTGGCGACTCCCGCGCTCGCCTGCGACAGCGCGGCTATGCAGGATTCGCCCACGTTCCCCGTGATGGTCACACTCCCGGTGGGAGTCGCCACCGTGGAGCTGCCGGTCACCTTAACGCTGAACACCACCGCCTGACCGATGGCGGATGGGTTCGCGCTGGGAGACAGGGCTATGGTCGTGGTTCCAGGGGTCACCGTGTACTGGACGCTGGCCGACGTCATATTGCCCGCCACGTCCTGCGCGTTCACGGTGAAGGTGTGAAGTCCGGCCGTCGTGGTGTCGACCGGGCTGCTGGTGAAAATTCCCTGCGAGCCGGCCGGAGCGCAGAGAGCCACACCAGAGAGCGCGTCGGCGCAGCTGAAGGAAGCGAGCAGCGTGCCGCCCAGAGCCACAGTATTGGTCGGAAGTGTCGGTCCGGTGATGGTAGGTGGGTGCAAGTCCACATTGATGGTCAAGGTCGGCAGCGAGGTGCTGACGTTGCCACTCGAGTTGGTGATGATGGTCTCGAGCGAACCGGCGTCGTCTTGCGCCTGGAAGGTTACGGTCGTGGCCCCTTCGGCGGCGCCAGGAATTGTGATCGAACCATCATTCGCGACGGTGCCCGAACTCGGCGAGGGCAGGTTCACGCCCGCCACGCTGAAGTTGATGCCGGTAATCGTCGGCAAAGTAGCGGGAGGATTGTGGTTGTTGGAAGGCACAATCTCCGTGCTATTGAAGGTGACTGCGACGCTGCCATTCGTCCACCCCTGATGCAAAACGGGGTTGGTGGTCGCGGCGGTACTGGGCAATACAGCATTAATCGCCGGGACTAACAGGGAGTTGAAGTCCTTGGTTCGCGAGGCCATGACGGGATCGCCAGTGATGCTCTGGAAGATGTTCTGCAGCCCTTTGCAGGTGTTATCGCCGCCTGAGCCGCAGGTTAGAGCCGTGTCCTTGGCCATCAGGTAGGCGGGGTTGATGATTGGCTTTTGACCCGGATCTGCATGGAACGTGGCCGTGATGCCGATCAGCGCGCTCGTGCCGGTGTTCGGACAGTTGGCGCCGGCCGGGGTTGAATTCCCCGAGTTGGTGCACAGATCGCTGGTGACCACGCACTGGAAATTGGGATTGCCCGGGGAGCCGACGTCCTGATGGAGACAGGTGGAACCCTGGAAGGGGGTGTTATTCACCAGAGCGGCAAAGTCGGTATCGGAGATGGACTGGGCGGTGCCTTGCATGAAGACGCCGTTGAACGCGCTGGCCGGCAGTCCGCTCTGCGAGTAATCGACAATCGCGCTCAGATTCTGGGTGTAATTGAAGGTCGTTTGCGTGGTCTGCAGGGCCTGGGTAATGGTGATCGGAGCCAGGGGGAGCTGACTGTACGACCAACTGATGATGTCGTCGTTCTCCACCAGCGCCCCGGTGGCAGCTGTGAATCCAATGAAGGCTCCGCTTGCGTTGCCGGTGTTGGTTAAGAACAGCTGCTGGGTGATGTCGAGGGTCATCTGCAGGACGAGGGTGCTATCGAGATACACCGCAAAGTTGTTGCAGCTCTCAGTGCAAGTGCCGGGCGCAGTGTAGTTGACGGTAATCGTATGGATGTTGCCGTCGGAGAGAGATAGACCCTCAGGCAAGCTTTGCAAGGCAAGCTTGGCCGACTTTGAGTTGGGACAGATGTAGTTATGGTCGGCGCTGTTCGCGGCCAGCGTCTCTGCGTTATTGGGTCCGCAACTCTGGACGGCGATGTGGTTACCGTTTGGATCGCCGTAATCACCGTTCGGGAAGGTGTCGAGCTCGATGGCGAGGCTGTTCTGAATGGCCGCGCCCGGCCCACTCGCAGTGGAGACATCATTGTTGCCGTAGGCGATGTTCTGGCCGTTCCCGGTGTAGCCTAATGCGCCCGTGCCCGCGGGGTCGCGCTGAATCACCATCGCCAAGCCATCGGCTGGAAAGCCGCATCCCTCGCACGCGCCAGTGTTTGAAATCTGGAACTGGAAAGAAGTGGTGAACCCCGTGCTTAGCGGTTGCGGCGTGAAGAACCAGGCCGAGGCATGCTGGTTCATGGTTGCCGAGTTCAGGCGGAGAATCCCGCCGGGAATTACGCTCGGTTGCGTGGGCGAACCGTTGGTCACGACCTGGCAACCCTCGGGCAAACTTTGCGAATTGGCACAGACGTTGGTGGCGGAAAAACCTCCTGGACCAAAATTGAAATTGGCGGATTGTCCGGAAGCCAGAACCGCTGTGATGCTCAATAACAATGACAGGGTGGCGACGAAGGGCCCGGGAGAAAGCCTGGAACTCAACATGATTTCCTCTTTCGCACAGATTGGTACTGCGGCTGCGGGGAAGGCCGTGGGACGTCAGTAGTTCACGGGTAAATCGGCGGGCAGGCGCATACGCGTACTCCTCTTGCCAGAGGTGTCCACCGAACCGGAACTCCTCATTATGTTGTTGCGCTCCTGACGGAGCTTTTTCGCGGGGGAACGTGACGCGCAGAACAGAGTTTTCGCACTGAAATTTTCAAACTGATCGAAGGAAGTGTCAAGCACATTGTGCGCGATGGACACGGCGTTCGCGGCCGCGGCGGGCTAGTTCGGGCTAGCCACCGAGTGGAGCGGATGGACAAAGATCAACATCGAGCGAATCGAGTTACGCGCCGCTTGTGGTTGCAATTTCGTGCAAATCGGGAAGGGAGTCAACGGCTGGCGGGAGCGTATAATCGCTTGCTTCCACCTGACATCTACTTTGATCCGCTCGCTCGGGTGGCAATCTCATGGCGGGAGGTTCTCCATTGGCTCAAAAGGAAGGGTGGTCGCAGGCGAATCGGCGGGAGTTTCTTGGCGTAGCCGGTGGTACGGTAGTGGCAGCGGCAGCGATGGCGGCGGGCCCAACCTCCGCGAGTGCCTCGACCGGATCCTCGAGCACTTCGGTCCCACAATCTACCGGGACGAAAAAGAAAATTCCCATCGGGGTCTTCGACCCGGTCTACGAGAAGCTCTCGTTGGATGAGATGCTGGACCGGGTTTCGGTCCTCGGCCTGGAAGCGATGGAGATTGGGACAGGGGGTTACCCGGGCACGAATCATTGCCCGGTGGCTGAATTGCTGGCCGATCCCGCGAAGGCGAAAGCGTGGAAGAAGAAGTTTGAGGACCGCAATATCCGGGTAGCGACCTTCAGCTGTCATGGGAATCCGGTGCATCCGGATGCACAGCACGCCGCGCGCGACGTGCAAAGCTTCCGGCAGACGGTGCTGCTCGCCGAACGCATGGAGGTACCGGTGATCGTCGGGTTCTCCGGCTGTCCGGGAGGGACTCCGACCGACACGCAGCCGAATTGGGTGACCTATCGGTGGCCTCCGGAATTCGCCCAGATGCTCGACTGGCAGTGGAAGGAGAAGGTGATCCCGTACTGGAAGGAAGCGGCCAAGTTCGCGCGCGAACACGGCATCAGGAAACTTGCCTTCGAGATGCACCCGAATTTTGTGGTGTACAACCCGAAGACGTTGATGAAGCTGCGGGAAGCCGTAGGTGAGGAGATCGGAGCCAATTGCGATCTGAGCCACTTGTTCTGGCAAGGGTGCGATGCGGTGACCGCGATCCATTATTTGGGCAAGCAGGGAGCCTTGTACCACGCGCACATGAAGGACACGGTGCTGTTTCCCGACAACGTCGCCAAGTACGGCGTCTTGAATTTTGCGTTTACAGCAGACGAACTGCCCGATGCCTCCGACACGTTCCGCGCCGTGGGTTACGGACACGGGGCCAATCAGTGGAAGGCGATCCTGCAGGCGTATATGGACGTGGATTACCAGGGTATCCTGAGCATTGAGAATGAGGACCCGATCCTCTCCGGGCCTGTGGGCGTGGAGCGGGCGGCCTACGTGCTGAAAAACGTGCGCAACGAAATTCTGGGCTAGGAAAGTCTCGATGGAACGACGTGATGCGCTGCGGTTGCTGGCTACTGCCGCGGCCTTACCCTTCCTGCCCACGGAGTTGCTGGCAAAACTCCGCGTGGCCCGTGCCGAGACCGGGAGCGGCTCGTCCCCCCGCACGCTGAATCCTCACCAGTACCAGACGGTCACGCGGATGGCCGAGGTCATCCTGCCGGAAACCGACACGCCGGGTGCGACGGCTGCGCACGTCAATGACTTCATCGACCTGATTCTGACCGAGTGGTATGAAGAGGACGAGCGCAAGCGGTTTCTCGCCGGCCTCGAGCAAACTGATAAGCAGAGCGCGAACCGGTTCGGAAAAGCGTTCGTTGATCTGGCACCCGGACAGCAAGCGGAGATCGTCCGCGCGCTCGACGACGAGATGGCCGCGGCTATCGAGGGGCGGGGTAACGGCGGAAACAACAGCGACAACTTCTTCCATGCGATGAAGCGACTCACGCTGACCGGCTATTTCACTTCGGAAGCGGGAGCGGAGCAGGAACTTCATTTCAAAATCATTCCAGGCCACTATGACGGTTGTGTGCCTGCAGACGAACCGAAGTCGGGCAAGTAATCATGGCTTCCACCTACGATGCGATAGTGATCGGCTCCGGCATGACCGGCGGCTGGGCGGCAAAGGAACTCACCGAAAAAGGACTGAAGACGCTGGTGCTCGAGGCCGGAAGGCCGATCACACCGGACCAGGACTACGTGGAGCACGTGCCGGTGTGGGAGATGCCATTTCGCGGCATGGGTGATCGCAAGCGCATGCGCGAGGATCAGCCCATCCAAAGCACCTGCTATGCCTGCGATGAATGGTCGGCAAAGTTTTTTGTGAGCGACAAAGAGAATCCCTACGTTACGGCTCCCGACAAGCCCTTTCGGTGGATTCGCGGGCGGCAGGTTGGGGGGCGCTCCATCATGTGGGGCAGGCAGTGCTATCGATGGAGCGATCTGGATTTTGAAGCCAATGCACGCGAGGGGATCGCGATCGACTGGCCCATCCGCTATCGCGACATCGAGCCCTGGTACGACTATGTGGAGGAGTTTATCGGCATCAGCGGGCGAGCGGAGGGACTTCCGCAGCTGCCGGACAGCAAATTTCTGCCGCCGATGGAGATGAATTGCGCCGAATTACGGGTGAAGGAGGAGGTGCAGAAGCATTTCGGCAGCGAGCGGCGGCTCACGATTGGGCGCGCGGCGATTCTTACGCGGGCGCATAACGGGCGGCTTGCCTGCCACTACTGCGGACCGTGCGAGCGCGGGTGCATCACGCGATCCTATTTCAACAGCATCAACGCTACGCTTCCCGCCGCGGAAAATACCGGGCGCATGACACTGCGGACGTACAGCATCGTCCACAGCCTGGTGTTCGATTCGAAGACCCGGCGGGTGACCGGGGTTCGCGTGATCGATTCCCGCACGAAGGAGTCGCTGGAGTTTTCCGCGCGCGTGATTTTCCTATGCGCCTCGTCGCTGGAATCGGCGCGCCTGCTGATGATTTCGTCGACCACTGAATTTCCGAATGGGCTTGCCAATTCCAGCGCAGAACTGGGGCATAACGTCATGGATCACATCAAGTACGGCGGGGCGAATTGCACGATTCCGGGGCTGGAGGATCGTGCAGCCAAAGGGCGACGGCCGAATATTACGTACATGCCGCGCTTCCGCAATGTGAAGGAGAAGCATTCCGGCTTCCTGCGCGGGTATGGCCTACAGGCAGGGGGACATCAGGAGGATTGGCGGCGCGGTATCTCGCAGGCCGGGTTTGGCGCAGCATTCAAACACCAGATGGCACAGCCCGGACGCTGGCGCTTCAACTTTGCCGGTTATGGCGAGTGCCTGCCCAATCACGGCAATTACGTTGAACTCGACAAAGAGAAGGTGGACGCCTGGGGCATTCCCGTGCTGCGGATTCACTGCGCCTGGGGCGAGAACGAGCTGGCGATGCAGAAGGACATGGCGGTCGCGTCCGCGGAAATGCTCGAGGCCGCGGGAGCGCGGGACATTGAGCCGTACGTCAATACGGCTGGAGATCCGCCAGGCTTCTCCGTCCATGAGATGGGAACGGCACGGATGGGCAAAGACCCGAAGACCTCGGTCCTGAATGCCCATAACCAGGCGCACGACATTGCGAACCTGTTCATTACCGATGGTTCGGCGATGGTGTCATCTTCGTGCGTGAATCCGTCCCTCACCTACATGGCGCTGACAGCGCGGGCTTGCGACTATGCGGTGGGCCTGATGAAGCGAGGAGAGTTGTAGCGGATCAGGCGGCCGGCAATACTCTTTTTTGGTTGGAACTTTGGACGGCCAGTTCGATCAGGCGAATGACCTCGCGGGCTTGTTCTGGCTTCACCGCCAGTTCTTCCCTGCCTCGAATGGCGCGATAGATGTTCTCGTAATATTTCTGATAGCAACCCGGCAAGGTCGGATACTTTTCCGGTTGCGGCGTGGCGCCGCAGCGGGTCAGGGTGCCCCTGGCGCTCTCGGATTCCTGGCCCCATCCGGCATGGCCTGGGGTTTTGCCTTGCTTCAGCGCTTCTTCCTGCGGATCGAGTCCGTACTTGAAGTAGCTGCCTTCGGTGCCGTACAGCACAAAGCGCGGGCTGGGCTGGCAGGCCAGGAGTCCAGCCTTCAGAAGGACCGTGAGCCGCGGATACTCCAGGTGGATCTGGAAACTGTCGATGGTGGCAGCGCCATCGCGCTGTTTTCGAGTTTCCGCGTAGAGGGTTTGCGGCCTGCCGAAAAGCACGACGGCTTGGTCGATCAGGTGCGAGCCCAAATCGTACAGGAGCCCGGACCCCGGATGATCCTGATCGCGCCACACGTGCGGACGCACCTGCGGCCGGAAACGGTCAAAACGGCTTTCGTATTCGGCCAGGCGGCCAATCAATTTCTGATCGAGAATCTGGCGCACGGTGTGGAAGTCTCCATCCCAACGCCGGTTCTGAAAGGCACTCAGCACGAGGCTAGCCTTGCGAGCCAGCCTGATTAACTCGTCGGCTTCATTGGAAGTGATGGTAAAGGGCTTGTCTACGACCACGTGCTTGCCTGCCCGAAGCGACTCGGCTGCAATTTCGAAGTGGCTGGTGTTGGGGGTAGCGATGGCGACAAGTTCGACGTCGGGCCGTTTCAATAGATCCTTGAGGTCGCGGACGATTTCAGCATGGGGATAGGCCACTTTCGCCTCATCCCCATGCCGCTGCACGATGTGGGTGAGCCGCAGATTGGGGTTGGAGTGGATCAGCGGCGCGTGAAACACGCGGCCGGCCATGCCGTAGCCCACGAGTCCGACATTTACGGGGGAATCCTGGCTGGAATTCACGCGGCCCATTGTAAGCGGTCCGCAGATTTTGAAAAAATAGAAAGCAATCCGTACTATAGTCAGCGCAATTGGAGAAATTAAGTCTAGATGCCCCAGGTCGTTCGTTCCCCGAAAGTCTATGACGTTTGCATCGTCGGCTCGGGAGCCGGCGGTGGTATGGCCGCGAAGGTGCTTGCCGAGGGCGGACTGAGTGTCGTCCTATTGGAGGCGGGGCCTCCGCTCAACCCGGAAAGCGACTTTAAAGAACATGTCTGGCCGTACCAGTTAGCGCACCGCGGAGCGGGTATCGGCGGCAATGCGTTGAAACCGGGGAATGGGCTGGAAAACGAGTTCATGCCGCCGAACGGGGCGTGGACGATCGAGGGCGAGCCCTACACCGTGGCGCCCGGATCCAAGTTTCTCTGGTTCCGCTCGCGGATTGTCGGTGGACGCACCAACCACTGGGGCCGGATCGCACTACGCTTCGCGCCGGTTGATTTTCGATCGAAGACTCGCGACGGACTAGGTAATGACTGGCCGATCTCGTATGACGACCTCTCCCCTTATTATGACAAGGTAGAGTCCTACATCGGGGTATTCGGCAGCAAGGAGAACATTCCGAGCGCGCCGGATGGAATTTTCCTGCCGCCGCCCATGCCACGGTGCAGCGAAGTGATCTTGCAGCGCGCCTGCAAGAAAGTCGACATTCCCTGCATACCTTCGCGGATGGCGATTCTGACCAAACCGCTCAACGGGCGGCCGGCGTGTCATTACTGCGGGCAGTGCGGCCGCGGATGCATGCTGGCCTCCAACTTCAGTTCGAGCCAGGTGCTGATTCCGCCCGCCCAGCAGACCGGGAGGCTCACACTGATTACGGGAGCAATGGCGCGCGAAGTTCTGGTCGGCAAGGGCGGCAAGGCGACGGGGGTTTCATACATCGACAAGGCAACGCGCTCGGAGAAACGCGTCCACGCGAAGGCAGTCGTGCTGGCGGCCAGCGCCTGCGAGTCGGCGCGGCTTCTGCTGAACTCGAAATCCGCGCTGTTTCCGCAGGGTCTGGCCAACTCCTCCGGAATGGTGGGCCGCAACCTGATGGACTCGGTCGGCAGCGACGGCGTGGGCTACTTCCCGCAGATGGAGAAAATTCCTCCCCACAATCACGACGGGGTGGGAGGCATGCACGTCTACGTGCCCTGGTGGAAATACGATCGCCAAAACGACTTTCCGCGGGGCTACCACATCGAGATGGGCGGCGGCCGCGATATGCCCGGCGTCGGCATGTTCCACGATCTGTGTGACGATGTAGAGGGATACGGTACCAGTTTGAAGCAGACATTACGCCAGCACTACGGGGCGTACATGGGGTTCGCGGGCCGCGGCGAGATGATTCCCAATCCCGACAGCTACTGCGACATCGATCCCGACCAGGTGGATCAGTTCGGCATTCCGGTTCTGCGCTTTCACTTCAAGTGGAGCGATCACGAACTCAAGATGGCGAAGGATATGCAGGAGACCTTTCGCTCCATCACCGAAGCGGCCGGCGGAACGTACATCACCAGGCGAAAAGCAGGGGACAACCCGTATGGCATTTCCGATGGCGGGTTCATTATTCACGAGATCGGCACCGCGCGCATGGGGTCTGACGCGGCCAACTCGGTCCTGAACGGATACTGCCAGGCGCACGACGCAAAAAACGTTTTCGTCGTCGACGGAGCGGGATTTGCCAGCAATCCGGATAAAAACCCGACGCTCACCATCCTTGCGCTTTCCTGGCGGTCTTCGGAGTATTTGCTGGACCAGGCGAAGAAGGGCAACCTGTAGGAGGAGGCGATGGCGCAGAACCCGATTACTCGCCGTGATGTGCTGAAGACGCTGGCGCTGGGCGTCGCCGGTGGCTCGGTATTGCAGGCGGTGCCATTAGAGGCTGCGCAGCACGTTCACCGGATGGTCGCGCAGGAAAAAGCGCATGCTCCTGCCGGGAAGTACCAGCCGAAATTCTTCAGCACTCACCAGTACCAGATGCTTACCTCGCTTTGCGATGCAATTCTGCCGGCCGACGATCACTCCGGCGGCGCGGTGGAAGCCGGAGCGCCGGAGTTCATTGATCTGCTCACCAGCGAAAACAAGGACTATCAACTGGCGCTGGGAGGTGGACTGATGTGGCTGGATAGTTTCTGTGCCGACCGCTACAACAGCGCCTACCTGTCTTGTACAGCGTCCCAGAAGACCGAGGCGCTCAATCTCATAGCGTACTGCAAGAATGCGGACAAGGATCCCGCGCTCAGCCAGGGAGTTGAATTCTTTGCCTTCCTGCGCCGCCTCACCACGGACGGGTTCTACACGAGCGAGATCGGGATTAAGGATCTCGAATACATTGGCAATACCTTCGTGCGGGAATGGAAGGGCTGTCCGCCGGTACCCGAAGCGTAATAGGTCGTGAGCCGAGATAAATTTAGCGGCGGAGATAGCGCCCGCTGTTTCTGCGTAGTATAGTCGTCTGTTTTTCCTTCAAATGGAGCGCTCTCAGAATGAAGACAAGGATTCGCCTGTGCGTGGTTATTGCGCTGTTCCTCGCTTCCATCAGCTTCGCCTGGTCGCAGGAAAAAGTTGACCTCGAAGTGGTCTCAAAAATCCGCTATGAGGGTTTCCGCAATTCCAAGGTTATGGAAATTGCGAGCGGACTGATGGATGGCATCGGGCCGCGCCTGACCGGGTCACCCAACATGAAGCACGCCAACGAGTGGACGCGAGACGAACTGACCTCGTTCGGCCTGAGCAACGCACATCTGGAGTCGTGGGGGCCGTTCGGGCGCGGCTGGGCCAATCAGTTCATCAGCGTGCGCATGGTGACTCCGGAAACCGCGCCGTTTATCGCGTATGCCAAGGCGTGGACGCCGGGCACCAACGGGGTCATTCGGGCGAAATGTGTCCGGGTGAAGATCGAAGACAAGAAAGACTTCGACAAGTACCGGGGCAAGCTGGCCGGGATGATCGCGCTCTTCGGGCCTGATCCGGAGGTGAAGGTACCGGATAAGCCGTTCTTCGAGCGCCTCAGCGACAAAGAACTCGCCGACATTGACCAGTATCAGATTCCCAGCGAGAAGATGCAGTTCCGCTTCCGCGAGTATTTGAAGCGGCGGCAGTTCATGAACGAGGTAAGCAAGTTCCTGGCGGACGAGAAGGTCGTCGCGGTGGTGGATCATGGTTATGGAAATTTCGGCGGCGGAACCGTGTTCGTGCAATCCGGCGGCCCCTACGAGACGGGGAAGACGGTGACCGTGCCGGCGATCACCGTGGCCCTGGAACAATGGGATCGCGCGGCGCGCCTGCTGGAGCAGAAGAAAGACGTCGAGCTTGAGCTGAACGTCGCGAACACCTTCTACGACGACGACCCGATGCAGTACAACACGGTGGCCGAGATCCCAGGCACGGACAAGAAGGACGAAATTGTCATGCTCGGCGCGCACCTGGATTCATGGCACGCAGGAACCGGCGCCACCGACAATGGTGCGGGCTCGGTGGTGATGATGGAAGCGGTGCGCATCCTGAAGGCGCTGGATATCAAGCCGCGCCGCACGATTCGGATTGCGTTGTGGAGCGGCGAGGAAGAAGGGCTGCTTGGTTCGCAGAACTATGTGCAACAGCACTTTGGTTCGCGGCCGCCGATGGAAGAGGCGGATATGAAGGGAATGCCGACGCTGCTGCGGCGTGATGCCGGGCCGGTTACGGTGAAGCCCGAGCAAGCCAAAGTCTCGGCCTACTTCAACGTGGATAACGGCAGCGGCAAGATTCGCGGGGTGTATCTGCAGGAGAATGCCGCCGTAGCGCCGATCTTCGAAGGGTGGATGCAGCCCTTTCATGATCTGGGGATGAATACGCTGACCATGCGCAATACGGGCGGCACCGACCATCTGTCATTCGACGCTGTGGGCATCCCGGGCTTCCAGTTTATTCAGGATCCGCTGGACTATGAGACACGAACGCATCATTCGAACATGGACGTTTACGACCGTTTGCAAGCCGATGACCTGAAGCAAGCGGCCGTCATCGTGGCGAGCTTCGTATATGACGCAGCCATGCGCGATCAGATGCTGCCGCGCAAGCCGATCGAGAAGCCTCTACCCAAGCAACCTGAAAAGAATGCAGAGAAGGATTCAGAATAAGCGCGGAGAACGCAACGGAAACGGCTAAGAACCGTACGCAAGAAGCGCAGCCTGCGGGATAACCCGCAGGCTGAATCTTTTTCATGCCGCATGGCGACAGGCCGGTCAGCCAACCTGAGCAGCCACCATATCTTCGCCTTCGTCTGGGCGGTCGATGGCTTCCATCTCCAAGGCCAGCACGCGATCCAGCGCGTCGGCGAGCACCGTGTGAAATTCATTGGTTACCAGGTTGATATCCAGTTGCAGGGTTCGCGGACTGTAAACCCGGTGGACGGCCATTTTGCCACGGCGCCGGTTGGCCGTCGTGAGCAGATCAAGTTCCAGCGACCACGCGGAACCATGGCCCGGAAGCATGGGAGATGTGGGGCGCTTCCAGTGAAAGTGCAGTTCCTCCAGATTCGGATCAAAGCCAGGTACGTGCAAGAAGGAAGGCCGTTCGGTGGGGTAAAGCTTGGTGTGCAGTTCGAAGGCATCGAAATCGTTGGAGTCGAAGGCAGCCACCAGCACCCGGCACAACTGTTCGTAGTCGCGTGCGACCTTAAGTTCTTCGGTGGCGCGACGAATCGCCAGATTATTGATCACGATCTGGCGTTGCTCCAAAGTGCGCTGCGCCACCCGGCGAATCTCACCGAATTCCAGATAACCCAGATGTTGCACGCCGAGCCAGATGCCCGTACCTAGCACAGCCAGCACCAATCCCAGAGAACTGCCCGTGGGCCAGAGCAGGAACAGACTCAAGAGCGCAAAAAGGGCGGAGACGGCGTACAACACAATCACCACTTGGCGGTGCGACAGGCCCAGGGCGAGCAGCTTGTGATGAATATGCTCGCGGTCTGCCGTGAACACCGGGCGTCCGCTGATCAGGCGCCGCAACACCGAAAGTGAAGTTTCCAGGATTGGCAGCCCGAACGAGACCACCGGAATGGCCACGGCGATAATGGTTGGCGCCTTCTGCGCGCCTTGCAGAGCCAGGGCACTCAACATGAAGCCAATGAACTGGCTGCCGCAATCTCCCAAGAAAATCGTGGCCGGATTGAAGTTGTATCGCAAAAATCCCAGGATCGCGCCGGTGAGCGCCAGAGTCATCAGGGCAACCAGCGACGAGTGGCTGAGCAACGCAACTACAAAGACGACCAACGTGGAAAATAGGGCGGAACCAGCGGCGAGTCCGTCGAGACCATCGATCAGATTGAACGCGTTGGTGATGGCCAGAACCCATAGGACGGTAAGGCCAAGGCCGATCGCGACCGGCAACTGCTTATTACCGAACAACACCGGCAGGTCAGAGATGCCCAACCCGGAGGCAAAGAGCAGCCCAGCGGCGACCGCTTGTACAGAGAACTTGAGATAAGGGCCGACCGAACGCAGATCGTCGTAGAGACCCAGTAAGAAAATTAGAACAGCGGGGATCAGAATCGTTCTGAGAATGGGGAGAGAGGAACCAAAGCTCAGGGCCGGTCTGAGCCGGCTGGCAACTACCGCGGTGGCAACACTGATGACGAACGTAAGAAAAATGGCCACGCCGCCAAGACGCGGCAAGGGCATGTCATGCAGATGGCGTCCGCCGGCGGGAGCCGATACCCATCCGCGCTCCATTGCGAGATTCCGAATGAAGCGGGTCAAGACAAACGACAGCAACAGCGATAGGGCAAAAATGCCCAGAAAAAGTACTGTCAACTGAATTTCCCTCGGTGCTGGACTAAAGATCGAGGCCGGTTTGAGGTTTAGTTGCTCAACTTGCCCCATCTACCCGCAGAGACCTCGCGCCCTGCGAGACATTACCGAGTATGTTATTAGCGATCGTAGTGTCCTGATGCGGTCCGAACAGTTGTGAAACTATAACAGGCGATTCCTCCACACGCAACGAAGTTTTGGTACATTGAACCGTCGGAACGGGCGCCGATAGAGCCTCTCAGGGCAAGGGTATGGGGGCTGCGCGTTGTGTTAGACTTTGGCTCTTGGCATCTACCCACGAGGTTTTGCGCATGCGGTCTGGCAGGAGGCGCGCTCCCCTTTGCTCCGGCTTGCTTTTACTTCTGTGTAACATTCTCCTGTTCTCTGCTGCGACGCGACGATCGCAGGCGCAAGAGCCCACCGCGGCCCAGCCAAATCCTCCCGCACAAAAGGCTGAACCGCCGGCATCACAATCCAACGCTCCAGCGAGCGTCAAAGTAGGAACCTTCGACGCGGACACCGATACCTCGGAAGACAAGAGCAAGACGGCGCCGACACCCACGGAACCTCGCGCTTCGACGCGGCTTACATTGGGCGTGGGTGACCTGGTCGAAGTGGCGGTTTTCGGCGTGCCGGAACTGTCTACCAAGACTCGAGTCAATAATGGGGGCGATCTATACCTGCCGCTGATTAATTATGTTCACGTTCAAGAGCTTTCGGTCGAAGAGGCCCAGAAGTTGGTGGAGAAGCGGCTGGCGGATGGGGGCTTCGTCCGCGACCCGCACGTATCGATCCTGGTCGATGAATACTCCTCGCAAGGAGTTTCGATGCTGGGTGAAGTTGTCAGACCCGGAGCCTATCCTGCGCTAGGCGACCGCCGGCTGTTTGACATGATCACCGCCGCCGGCGGGCTGACGGAAAGAGCAGGACGCAAGGTCACGATTACGCATCGGGATCAGCCTGACAAAATCGAAACCGTAGAGCTCAGCCGCAACCTCACCGACAAGCCCGAATCGAACGTTCCAGTTTTCCCGGGAGACATCATCGAAGTGCAGCGGGCACCGATTGTTTACGTGGTAGGGGATGTGGGGCGGCCCAGCGGATTGATGGTGGATAACGGAACGCTGACGGTGCTGCAGGCCATCGCCCTGGCTGGCGGTGCAAACCATACCGCCAAGCTGAATGACACGAGAATTCTCCGGAAGAGCGATGCTCCCAACGGCATGACCGAGACCAAGGTACCCTTGAAGAAAATGATGGAAGCCAAGGCTCCGGATATAACGCTGCACCCGAACGATATTCTCATTGTCCCGCTGAGCGGCGCCAAGATTGCGGCGGCCCGCTCGTTTGAGGCGGCCATGGCGATTACGACCGGTTTGGCGATCTACGCGGTCCATCCCTAGCGCATCAGGTTCGAACCGGCATGGTTCGCGAACTGCCCGCCTGATGCAGTACCGATCGCAGCACCTCAAGATATTGCTCTGCGGTCTTGCGGCGTGAGCATCGCTCCACGATATACCTGCGTCCGTTCTGCCCGAGGGTCTCGCGCAGCGTGGGATCCTGAGACAGACGCTGGATAGCTTCGGCTAGTGCGACGGAGTTCTCCGGTTCAATGACGACTCCGGCCCGGGCCTCCTCCAAGAGCTGGCGAGCCTGTCCGTCGACGCCGAGAATGACGGGACGCGCGCACGACATGAATTCGAGCATCTTCGTGGGAATTACCGTCTTGAACAGCTCGGTCTTTTTCAGCAGAACGAGGCAGACATCGGAAGCATTGATGAAGGCGGGAATGCGCTCGCGGGGTTGCTGGTCCACGAGTTTCAGGTTGGAGAGACCTTCGGCTGCAGCCAGCGATCGGATGCGCTCTTTATCGGCTCCTTCACCTACCAGCAGCAACATTGCACTGGGCAGCGTCCGGCGGAGGGCCTTGGCGGCTTCAATGATGGTGTCGAGGCCGTGAGCCATTCCCATCGTGCCGACATAACAAGCCAAGAATTTTCCTTCCGCACCCAGTTCCCTTTTCAGGTGTGCGTCTATGTTCGTGGGCCCAAATAGGTCCGTCTCTACCCCGTTCTCAACGATGGAGATTTTTTCCGCGGGAACTGCCCAGCGACTGATCAGGTGATCCTTGAAGGCGGGGGTGACCACCGCGATGTGGCTGGCGTTTCGATAGAGGAAGCCCGCGACGGCGCCGAGGGTGCGATGGAGGAGCGACCCTTCCCCGCCCGCACCGACCGCGGCCAGCGACTCCGGCCACAGGTCCCGCACCTCGAATACCAAGGGCGCCTGCTTCCACTTCGCAATCCACCAACCGGAGAGTCCGACCAGCAACTGGGGGGAAGTCGCAATCACGATGTCGGGAGGGGAGATTTCCAATCCGCGCAAAGCGGCCGAGACGCAGAACGAGCTGTAGTTCAGCATGCGCTCATAGGCTTTGCGGTTAGGAAATGGAAGCAGCCAGGTGCGAACCACGTGGATTCCATCGATGGTTTCCCGATACACGAGGCGCCGCAGCCGCGGCCGCCACTCCGGAGGGACAAAGCCCGTGGGATGATTCGGGAATCCGGTGAGCACGGTGACCCGGTGGCCGAGACTCGCCCAGTGGCGGGCCAGTTCGACCGCACGCGCGGCGGGCGCACCCATTTCCGGTGGAAAGTATTGCGAGACGTAGAGAATGTTCACCGGTATTCAGTAGTAACACAGCTTGAAAGCGCTCTTGTAGCAGAGCGCCGCTGTGCGCCTGGCACGGCTCCGGGAGTAAGCTTCCCACCGGTCAGCCACTTTGCCGAAAAATTCGCTGCCGGTCATCTTCTGCAGGATGCGCAGTTGCACGATGTGCAGTTGGTGGTAGAAAGGACTCGCAATCATCTTCAGGCGGGTTCCTGACTGCTCATAAAGCGACCAGAACCCAAGATCGTACCGTTCAAGGTTACGAGCAAGCGTGTCGGTAAAGCGAAAGAACAAAGCTGAAGCGCTCTTATCTCCGATGGCCAGAAAATAGTCCCGGATTCCCCACGCCGCCCAAATGAAGCCGTTCAAAATGTGCGTGGGGGGAGCGACCAGATATTCCTCAATCCATGGGTCGCCATGCTCATCGGTGAACACGACGCCTCCTTCCGCGGTGGAACAAGCAAAACTCTGGAAAGCACGTTGGGCGGCGTCGAGGTAGAGTTGCTCATTCGTCTCGCGGTAAGAACGCACGAGCAGCGAAATACCCTGCCCCTGGGCAAGTCCTGAATACCACGGTGCGCGCAGCGTGTCGCGATACTCCCAGTTGAACTTGTGGTTCCACACCCAGATCCCAAATGAGTTCTGTTCGAGATTGGCAGCCAGCCAATCGCTTGCGGTCAGAAACTTCCGCCGGTGCTCGGGATCGCGGTCCCGTGAATATAAGTTGAAATTTCCCAGGCCATACTGGGCAATCGCAATCGGGTTGTACTGCAAGCCGATGTGGCCGTGATAATCGAGCATGGGAATACCCGACGGGTCGTAGTGGCCTTGATAATCCGCCTTCTCGGTAAACGTCATGTAGTATTCGCCGAGTTGCTCATAATTCGCGCGGGGATTCGCTTGCGGGGTCTCGTGCCAAAAAGTCAGGTGGCTTTTCCCGGGCAGCAAGTATGCGCGGAAGATGCGATCGTAATAATGGAGGCGCTTGGAAAAAGGCATGCCCGAGGACAACGGATCGATTCCGCACTATAGCATGCGCACTGCGAGTCGAGCAGGCGCTGGCCCGAGTTGCTATCTGTCAATTCGATAGAGGCTGGTGGTAAGGTCGGCACCGGCAACCGCCGCGGTAGTCACGGCCAGAAATCGGGATCCTTGGCAACCGTCCGGCAGAAATGCGTTTCCGTATTGGAAGAAACGCATCGACCACCGGTCCTTGGGCCACGACAACAGCGACTGCCAACCGGTCTCCGGCGTTCCACCAAAGACACGCACATTACGATCTGGATTCGCCGCGCTGGGTTCGACCATGGTGGAGAAGAAAACGGCGTCGTTTACGCCACACCCGTAAATAGAGGATCCGGTCAGGCTTGTGATTCGGTCCAGACTGCCGCGCCGGTCCATGCGGTAAATGAAGTTCTGTTCGAGGGGAGTGTCGGTCGCAAAGTAAAGAGCGCTGCGCGTGGGCACCAACGCCACCGCTCGCGCCTGCTGGTTTCCCGACATGACGACTTCAACCGACCGGAAATCGCACGATGCGCGCAGGATCCGGCACTCATCGCCGTAATCGCCGGTCAGCACCCACAGGCAGCGCTCCCATTCGTCGTAGACCACGTTGTGCACGTGGCGAATCGAGCCCTTCGCAAACGTGTAAAGCACGTCCCACGAAGCGCCTGAGTCTTGCGACCCATAAATGTGAACCTCATCACGGGCAGCATTGTCGAAATATTCCCCCCAGTAGACTCGGCCTTCCGGCGTCGCGGTGATGTGCAGAGGGCGAGTACCCCGCGTGATGCGATGGGAAGCCCGGAGCTCCTTCTGGCCTTTCGCAAGGGTGACAATCGCTCCTGGCACTGCGCCTACCAGGGTTCGGTCCGGCAAGACCGCAAGCGCGTGAAATCCGTCGCGCACCAGGCGAAAACCGAGCCGGGTGGCACTGGTCACAGTTCGCCACCATGCTGGCCGGAAGCTTCCAACCACCTGCCAGTCGCAGCCGGAATCGGTCGCCTTACTGCACAACAACTGGTATCGCCGCGATGCATAGAGAATGTCGCCGGCCCAAGCCAGCACGCGCATGCCGGGATAGGCAGCAACGGGCGAAAGCCGTATTCCTCCCGCGCGAAGGGCAGGGGCGTCGGCGGCGGGCTCGGTGGTCATAGAGCTCAGTTTTCCGTTTTTAGCGCGAGGAATGGTCCGATGGCGAGCACGTCCATCCTGGTACGCTGGAAGCAATCGATCGCTTCTCCCGGCGCGCACACGATTGGCTCGTTCTCATTGAAGCTGGTATTCAGAATGACCGGAATTCCGGTCTTGCGCTGGAACGCCTGAATCAAGTCGTAATATAGAGGATTCTCCTCGCGGGCCACCGTCTGCAGCCGGCCGGTGTTGTCCACATGATTGACGGCGCAGAGTTCTTTCCGTTTCTCGGGACGAATCTTGTACACGTGCAGCATGAATGGCGAAGGATGATCGTGATCGAAGTATTCGTGCTGGGCCTCGGCCATGATGGACGGCGCAAATGGCCGAAACCACTCGCGATGCTTGATGCGCGCATTCAGCACGTCCTTCATGTTAGGCAGGCCGGGATGGGCCACGATCGAACGATTCCCCAGCGCACGCGGCCCCCATTCCATGCGCCCCTGGAACCAACCCACGACGTTGCCGGCGGCGATCTGTTCGGCCACGGCTTCCAGTAATGGCTCTCGTTCCAATTTGCGATATCGCAAGCCCGCGCTCCTGAGATCCGACTCGATGCGGCTCTCGGAAAACTCCGGCCCGAGGTAAGAATGCTTGAGTTCGTTTTTGCGCGGCTGCTTCAGCACCGAGTGATAGGTGTGCAGCGCGGCTCCGATGGCCAAGCCTTCGTCACCCGCTGCGGGCTGAATCCAGGTTCGCCGGAAGGGCGTCCGCTCAAACAGCTTTCCGTTCGCCACGCTGTTCAACGCGCAACCGCCGGCCATGGCAAGGTCTTCGCCGGGCACCCGCTTATGGAGTTCGTTCAAGAGATGGAAAAAGATTTCTTCGAAGCGGTGCTGCATCGCGAACGCCAGATCCATATCGCGTTGCGAGATTTCGGAGTAGGGCTCGCGCGGGTCGCCAAACAGTTTCTCCATGCGCTCGGAGAAGTGGCGCGCCAGACGCACCGTGCCGTCGGGCAGGACCTGCATCCCCTGATTGCTGCCCAGCGGCTTGAAGTAGTTCAGGTCGAGCTGAAAGCTGCCATTTTTGAGGCCGATAATCGGGTTGATCTTTTCGAGATAGCTGTCCTTGCCATAGGGGGCAAGACCCATCACCTTGCCTTCATCGCCATATTTCTTGTAGCCGATGAACTCGCAGATCATGGTGTAAAAACTGCCCAGCGAATGCGGCAGGAACACTCGGTCGAGCACCTCGATGTCGTTGCCGGCGCAGCGAGCCATCATGGTAGAGACGAAATCGCCGGAGCCGTCATAGCTGAAGCCGGCTGCCTTCTCCCACGGAGCGCAGTAGTACGCGCTGGCAATGTGAGCGATGTGGTGCTCGAGGTGATGCTCCTGGAAGCGCAGGCTCTTGGGATCCACCTGCAAGGCGCCGGCGAGCAACGCGCGCACATCCCGCATGGACTCTTTGCGCTGGCGCATGCGGATGAAGTTCAGAATCTTGCCGGGATTGGCGAGCGCGTACTGCACCTTCCGGGCCAGGTTCGCGTCGCTGTCCTGCCCCACGGCAACGTGATCGATGTCATTAATCTTCGCGCCCACCGCGTCGAGGCAAGCCTTGACCGCAAGCGCGGGAAAGCCGCCATAGTGCTTGTGCCGATTGAGACGCTCTTCCGCGATGGCAAAGACTACCTCCCCGTCCTGCACGATGGCGGCCGAGGCGTCGGCGTGAAACATGTTGAGGCCCAGAATAAGCATCGGACTGCGATACATCCTTCCTGGATTGTCAGATTTGCGATTGTCGGTTGGCGGAGGCCAGGAATGCCTGGACGTTCACAGGCTGCGGTTCTCCGGTGCTGCGCGATCGTGCAGTGCGTAATGTCGCCAGGGTGCTGGCGACGACTTCTGAGATGGGAATGGGCGCCGGCTTCCCGGTGCGGATCGATTCCGCAAATGCTTTCCATTCACTCAAGTGCCCTTTGTCTTGTTTCAGGCGCGACTGAACCACCTGGCTGCGCCCGGAGCGAACTAACTCCAGCCGGCGGAAGTCATCGAGAACCGCAACCGCTCCGGCACCGAATACTTCCAGGCGCTCTTTGGAAAATGACTTGTCGCCGTTCGCTACATAGTGAATCGTTCCAAGCGAGCCATTTTCGAAGCGCAGAGAGACTACGACATTGTCATCGCTGTAGCGGCCGCTGTTCGGCAAGGGCTGCGCTTCCACCGACACCGGCGTTGCCCCAGCCAGGAAGGTCAGGAAGTCGACGAAGTGACAGACTTCGCCGCGAATGCGCCCGCCGCCTTGCTCCGGATCGTGCACCCAATGGTCGGCGGGAATAAAGCCGGCGTTCACACGATAGTGCATCACCAGGGGCTCGCCCAGGTTGAGGAATTGCTTCATCTGGAGAGCCATGGGAGCAAAACGCCGATTGAAGCCCACCATCAGCAGCGGTTGTGGCTCGCCGGCGAAGCCGTGCAGCGCACCGACAATCTGCGCCAACTCTTCCTCGGTCAGGCAAAGCGGCTTCTCGCAGAAAACGTTCTTTCTCGCAGCGAGCGCCGCCAACACCTGGCGGGCGTGCAGATGATGCCGGGTCGCAATCACCACGGTATTTACCGATGCATCCTGCAGCACCTGTTCTTCATTGGTCGTGCAGTAGCGAAATCCGAACTGGTCGCCCGCGCTGCGGCCGTGCACTCCGGTTGCGGCACAACAGGCTACGAACTCCACGCCGGGAATTTGCTTCATCGCGGGCAGCAGGGTGCCCACAGCAAATCCTCCGGCGCCCAGCACACCCACAGCGACTGTACCCTGCACGGGAGGGGCGTTGGCAGAGAGGGCCGATTTCAGGGCGACCCGCTCGCTGATTTCGGAATCCTGCGGATACGTAAAAATCACGCCCAGGAACGGCTCGCGCGACTTGCCGCGAATGATGTTGTATGCGCGATCCGCCTCGGCAACCGGGACCCGGTGCGTGATCAGCGACTTCACGTCGAGCTTCCCGTCGGCCAGCAGTCGCAGGAAGCCATCCATGTTGCGGGTCTCGGTCCAGCGCACGTAGCCGATGGGATAGTCGCGTCCCTTCTGCTCATAGACAGCGTCGTACCTCCCGGGGCCATAGGAGCGGGAGATGCGGAAATCGAGTTCCTTCTCGTAGTAGGCCTTGCGTTCGATCTCCATACCGACGGTGCCGACCGCCGCCACAGTGGCGCGGTCGCGCGCGACCTGTCCGGCCAGGTTCACCGGGGCGCTGCTGGCAGTTTCTGCAGTGATCAGGACGGCGTCGACTCCGAAGCCGTGCGTGTGCTGGAGGCACAGTTCCTGAAATTCGCTTGGCGAGGAGGTCGCTGCGACCGCACCGGATTGCACGGCCATCTGTGCCCGCTCGGGAGCGATGTCCATGCCCAGCACGCGGCATCCTGCAGCCTTCAGCATTTGCACAGTGAGCTGGCCCAGCAGGCCAAGCCCGATGACGCCTACGACTTCGCCGAGCTTCACCTCGGCTACGCGGATGCCGTGCAGCGCGACGGCTCCGACCGTCGTAAAAGCGGCTTCGTCCAGGCTGATCTGCGCTCCCCCCTCGGGCAATTTCGCGCAGAGCAAGCGCGGAATGCACGCAACCTCGGCGTGCACTGCGTAACCAGCCGCAGTGCAAGCCTCCCGATCGCCGACGGAAATGTCGGTTACACCTTCGCCCACGGCGACGACCGTTCCTGCGCTGCTGTAGCCGAGGGCAGTCGGCTGATCGAGGCGGGTGCGCACCGCCTGTAAGGTCGAGAGCAAACCATCGCGCCGAAATTTATTCAGAACCTCGCGCACCAGGTCGGGCCGCGCCTGCGCCTTCTGGACCAGGTTCTTGCTGGCGAACTCGGAGGAGGCGCGCTCGGTTCCCGCGGAAACCAGCGAGGCGGCAATTCGCACCAGCAAGCAGCCCGGGAGCAACTGGGGCGCCGGGACCTCCGCTACCTCGACTTCGCCGCTGCGCGGATCCTGAAGAACCTGTTTCATGCGGTTGCCGTCTGCTGCGCGTGGATGCGCTCCTCGGCCCAGGGACGCGCTCCGCCATCGAGGAAGACGCGCATCCACAATTCCAAGGTTAGAAATTGCCAGATCTGCATGGACCAGTCCTGGGCTCCGCTGCGGTGCTCGTTGATAAAGCGGCGTACCGCCTCGGGGCGGAACAGCCCGCGGTCACGAATCTGTTTCTCGGATAACAAGTCGTCCACCATGTCGCGCAGGTCATTGGCCAACCAGTAGTCTACCGGAGCCGCAAATCCGGCCTTTGGTTGCTCCAACACTTCGGCCGGCAAAAGGTCGCGCATGGCTTGCCGGAAAATGTACTTGGTAGTCGACCGCAACCCACCATGCAGTTTCAACTGCGGCGGCACATTCCATGCGACGAATTCCGCCAACTCGCGGTCGAGAAACGGCACGCGCACTTCGACCGAGGAGGCCATGCTCATCTTGTCGTTGTAGGTCAGATTCAGACTTACCATGAAAATCTTCGTATCGAGGTACAGCATCTGGTTCAGAAAGTCGGCATGCTGGACGCGATCGAAGGTCGCCAAATGTTGCGAGGCCGGATCCACATTCTCCAGTTCCCGCGCAAGCTGGTCGGCGTACAACGCCTGCTTCTGCTCACCATCCAGATAGGTGCAGTTCATCACAAACTGCTCGGCCGGAGTGAGTGACCCGCTGCGCGCCATCTTTTTCGCCAGGCGCATGCTTCCTTTCATGCGGGTGCCCCGCAAGCTGGGCATGCCGAGCAACGCGCGCGCGGCAATCCGGCGCACGGCCGAAGGAATCCGCTGATAGGCTCGCGCCCATTGATGCGCGACATGCTTTCGGTATCCGGCAAACAGCTCATCGCCGCCCACGCCGGAGAGCAGGACGGTCGCCTGCTTGCGCGCCTCCCGGCAAACGAGGTAGGCCGTGATCAATGCAGGATCGGCGGTAGGCTCGTCCATGTGCCAGGTGAGGCGCGGCAACAACTCGGCCACATCCGGCTCAACCACGATCTGTTCGTTCTCGCAGTGCAACCGGCGGGCCAGGCGCGCCGGCACGCCGGGATCATCGATGGTTGTCTCTCCCACCCGATATTTCGGTGGGAAGGTAATCGTATAGGTGCGCACCGGCTGTTGGGTCGCCCGAGACATGCACGCCACGATGCTTGAGGAGTCGAGGCCCGCGCTTAGAAATGCGCCGATGGGGACATCACTGACCATCTGCGCTTCCACCGATTTGCGGAAGCGCTCGCGGATCTCCGCCGCCAGATCCGCTTCCGACCGTAGAAACGACTGCGCCTTCGGCGGGAAGGTCAAATCCCAATAGCGCGTGATGCTCAACTCACCACCGCGCAAGATCGCATAGTGGCCAGCGGGCAGCTTGAAGATGCCGCGAAACATAGTCTTCGGATCTGGCACCCAGAGAAATGTCAGATACTGGTGCATGGCCTCCGGGTCGATCTCGGGAGTAATTCCGGGCACCTCCAGCAGCGCCTTTATCTCGGAGGCGAAGGCCAGCTGCCGCCCGCGGTACCAGTAATAGAACGGCTTGATGCCGAAGTGATCGCGCGCCAGCAACATGGTCGGCGTGCCCGAGCGCAGATCACAGATGACCAGGGCGAACATGCCGTTCAGCCGGGTGACACACTCCGCACCCTCTTCTTCGTACAAATGGAGGATCACTTCGGTATCGGTATCGCTGCGGAACCGATAGCCCTTGGATTCGAGTTGGCGGCGCAAATCGGCGAAGTTGTAGATCTCGCCGTTATAGGTAATCCAAACCGAGCGATCGTCGTTGCCCATCGGCATGTGGCCGTGCGGGGAGAGGTCGAGGATCGCCAGGCGGCGACTGCCCAGACCGACATAGCTGCCGTCGGGGAAACGCTGCTCCCACAACCCCGAATCGTCAGGTCCGCGGTGCGCCTGGACGTGGGTCATCCGCGCCAGCACCTCCCGGCTCCCGCAGTTTACCAAGCCACTGATGCCGCACATGTCAGCGCGAACCCCGCTTCAATTCGTAGATCTTGGCTTTGGTGTGGAACATCTGGACAGCCTGAAATCCACAGTAAATCAGCCCAGGAACGCCGTCCAGAAAGCCGAAACGAAATAGATATCGGTAGAGGAACAGGAGCACCGGCGAACCGGGAACGCCAAACAACCGCCGCTTGAGCCAGCGCCGCCGTTGGGCTTGGGTGCCGAACAGCGAAGGCGGCATCCCTTCGCTCTTGTCCTGCGCGAGCACCCGCGACTCCCAGTTGGAGTATTCATCGTGCTTCTGGATATAACGCGACAGCGAGTCCACATTGTGATGAGTCAGCGAATGCTTCAGTTCTCCCACCGCACCATCCACGAAGACGTGCTCATGTACTTCCATGTCGGCCATGGACGCGTCCTGATCCTTGAAGCGGCACTCGAAACGGCCTTTGCCGCGCCGAAATAACGAAAGCTTCCAGAAGTTCGCGTCGCAATGCCGCAGGCGCCGTCCCAGGAAATACATCTGCAAGCAAATGCGATAGCCGTGAATGGAGTGGTTCAGGATCGCGTCGCGGATTTCGGCCGCCAGTTCGGGACTGAGCACTTCATCGGCGTCCAGCAGCAGAATCCAGTCGTTCGCTATCGGCAGGGTGTCCATCGCCCATTGCCGCTTTTTGGGCCAGCCGCCGGGGTAATGGAACTGAACGACCTCGGCTCCGTAGCGGTGGGCGATCTCGACGGTGTCGTCCGTGCTCTGCGAATCGACCACGTAAACTTCGGCGACATCGCGCAGGGCCTGCAGGCAACGCGGCAGATTCCTGGCTTCGTTCCGGACGGCAATGATGACGCTCACCGGCAAACGGGTTTGTGCTTGCCCGCCGACCGTCTCTCGCGCCTCCTCAACCTTCTGCATACGCCGAAGTCCTCTTAGAGATTCTGCTGGCACCAGCGTTGCGCGATGAACAACGCCCAAGGCCGCGTCCAGGACGTCTTGCCGCTTAGAAAATCAACCCATACCGACTTGGCGGCCTGCGCTGAAACCAGGCCCGCAAGTGGCCCATCCTCCAGCTTTCCTATGGATTTCTCCACTTCTGGTCGTAGTGCTTCACGCACCCATCGTTCAAAGGGCAGCGTGAAGCCGCGTTTCGGACGATGCACAATCGAATCGGGCAAGGTGCCGCGCAGCGCCCCCACCAGCAGGGGCTTGGGAACAATTTTGCTGACCTTCCACGCACCCGGCAGTTGCATCGTCAATTCAGCGAGCCGATGATCGATGAGCGGCACGCGCACTTCCAGCCCATGCGCCATGCTCATGAAGTCCGAGTCCCGGAGCAACGTATTGAGCATATAGCAGCGCGCTTCCAGATACGAAACCCGGTTGATGGGATCGAGGTCCCGCGCGTGCGAAAGACGCTCCCGCAAGGGAGCCGTGAAGCGATCCATAGACGTAGAGACGGGGTTGGGCCCGTCTCCCGGGCGCTCGTCCACAGTCTGCGTCAACGCTTCCCGCTGCGCGGGCGTGAACAGCATTCGCGTCAAAAAATAGGGATGGAGCAGACGCCCGTTCTCCCGGAGCAGCGCTGCCAACTTGCGGTTCTGATCGTTCTCGGGGCCAAGGCTGGCGACTGCTCCCGCAGCGGCCGCGCGCAGCCCGCGCGGAATATGTTTCCATGTGTCGGCAAAGCGCTCCATCCGCGGGACGGTTTCAAAATTCGAATACCCGGCGAACAGTTCGTCTCCGCCTAACCCTGACAGCGCCACCTTCACTCCCGCAGCCCGTGCCTGCTGGGACACGAAGTAGGTGTTGATGCCATCCATCGTGGGCTGGTCCATGGCGCCGATGGCGGCCGGAATCGCCGCAAGCACGTCATCTTGCGATACGGGGATCTCGTGGTGATCGGTCTTGAATCGCGATGCCACCGCGCGCGAGTGTTCCGCTTCGGAGAACTCGGCTTCGCGGAATACGATCGAGAACGTGCTGGCCTGCACGCCGCTGCGGCTCAAAATTCCAACCAGGCTGCTGGAATCAATGCCTCCGGAAAGGAACACGCCAACCGGCACATCACTGACCAGTTGCATGCGAACGCTCTCGTCGATCATGGCCTGCACACGCTTCTCGCTCTGCTGGCGGCTTTCTTGCGGATCGAGCCCGGCTACGGCCCCACTTCCGGCCATATCCCAGTACTGTTGCTCACGCACTGCGCCCTTCTCCCATGTCAAATAGCAGCCCGGAGGGAGCATGCGAATGCCGTCAATCCAACTCGCTGGCTCGTACACCGATCCGAATGTGAGGTAGCTCAGGAAACCGGCCGCATCAATTCGCTTTGGAACCAGTCCCGTCCCCAACAGTGTCCGAATCTCGGAGGCGAACAGGAAGTGGGTATCGCTGCGAAAGTAATACAGGGGCTTGATGCCCATCGGGTCGCGCGCCACGAACAGCCGGTGCTGCCGAGCGTCCCAAATGGCGAAGGCGAACATGCCACGGAACTGTTCCACGCAGCGCTCGCCCCAGCGGGCATAGGCCTTCAGCAGAACTTCGGTGTCGGAGTGGCTGCGGAAGGTAACGCCCTCCTGCTCGAGCTTTGCCCGGACCTCGCGGAAGTTGTAAATCTCGCCGTTATGGACGATCCAGTTCCCGGTGTCTGGGTCCGTCATCGGCTGGTGGCCCAAGGGCGAGAGGTCGAGGATGGCCAGGCGGCGGTTGCCAAGCCCCACCTCGATTGGCGCAGGCATGGGCTCCCGCACAATGACGGTGCCGTGGTCGTCTGGTCCACGATGGGCGAGGGAATGCGTGGCTCTCTCCAAGAGCTCCGGAGGAACCGTTCCACCTCGCGCCAGAATGCCGACAATCCCGCACATAGAAGGCAGCCCTGTAGAGACGGGGCTTGCCCCCGTCTGCCGTTCATGGCGGGCTTACCCATTCCCCGCCCGTCCGAGCGTTCATCTTATCGCGATAACGCGTCTTCCTTGTATCGCGGCACCGCGCTCGCCACCCTCGCTTGCCGCTCCCACACGCGGGTTGTAGCATGGATGTTTTGGTCCTGTGGGAGGAGGCTTTATGGCAACCGATACCGTGGCCAGCGCGGCCATTGTAGGCACTGATACTACAAAGGTTTACAAGAACTTCATCGACGGCGAGTGGGTCGAGTCCTCGACCGGCGAAGCCTTCGAAAACCGCAACCCTGCCGACACCCGGGAAGTGGTCGGCATCTTCCAGAAGTCGGGCAAGGCGGATGTGGATGCCGCCGTGGAGGCTGCCAAACGCGCCTTCGCCAAGTGGCGGCTCGTTCCGGCTCCAGTTCGCGCTGAAATCGTCTATCGGGCTGGGGAAATCCTGCGTGAGCGGAAAGAGGAGTACTCGCGCGACATGACCCGCGAGATGGGGAAGGTCATCAAGGAGACCCGAGGCGATACGCAGGAAGCGATCGATACTGCCTACTACATGGCGGGTGAGGGCCGGCGGATGTTTGGGCCCACCACGCCTTCCGAACTGCCCAGCAAGTTTGCGATGGCGGTGCGCCAGCCGTTGGGCGTCTGCGGGATGATCACCCCCTGGAACTTCCCGATGGCGATCCCGTCGTGGAAGCTGCTGCCAGCGATCGTGTGCGGCAACACTTGCGTGATCAAGCCGGCGCAGGACACCCCGCTTTCCACCTTCAATCTGGTTCGCGCCCTGATGGATGCGGGGCTTCCCAAAGGAGTCGTCAATATCGTCACCGGGTTCGGCTCCAGCGTGGGTACGCCAATTACGGAGCATCCGGAGATCCGCGCGATTTCGCTGACCGGATCCAGTGAAGTTGGGCGCATCGTGGGCACCACCGCGGCCAAGAGTTTCAAGCATTGTTCGCTGGAACTGGGTGGTAAGAATCCGATGATCGTGCTGGACGATGCCAATCTCGATCTTGCCATTGAAGGCGGTGTCTGGGGTGGCTTCGGGACGACGGGTCAGCGGTGCACGGCCACCAGCCGCATCATCGTGCAGAAGGGCGTGTACCGCGAATTCGTGGAGCGCTATGTTTCTCGCGCCAAGGCGTTGAAGGTTGGCAACGGCCTCGACGAGAGCGTCGATATGGGCCCCGCCATCAACCAAAATCAGCTCAACACCGATCTCAAGTACGTCGAAATCGGCAAGGATGACGGCGCCAAGATGGTGACGGGCGGCAACCGCCTGGAAAAGGGCGAGTATGCGAATGGATTCTTCATGGAGCCCACGGTGTTTATCGATGTCGACCCGAAGATGCGCATCGCGCAGGAAGAAATCTTCGGACCGGTAGTTTCGATTATCCCGTGCGAGAACCTCGAAGATTCCATTGCCATCGCGAACGGCATAGAGTACGGGCTCTCGTCTTCCCTGTACACGAAAGATGTCAACAAGGCATTCGTCGCGATGCGCGACCTTTACGCGGGCATCACCTATATCAACGCGCCGACGATCGGGGCTGAGGTGCACCTGCCCTTCGGCGGGGTGAAGGCTACCGGCAACGGGCATCGCGAGGGCGGCATCGGCGCGATCGATTTCTACACGGAGTGGAAGTCGGTCTACGTCGATTACTCCGACAAGCTGCAGAAGGCACAAATCGACCGCGCCGACTGATCTCAAGAGATGCGTGTACGCGGTTTCCTGAGCCGCCAGAGAAGCAATTCTCTGGCGGCTTTCTAATTTTCCCCGGGTAACAATTTTTCCAATCTTTTTTCCTTTACGATACGCGCGCACCGTGACCCACGTTTTCTCTAGGGAGAGTCCGCTGCCAATCTCAAGCGGAGACCGGATGGGCTGGGACTGCAGTCTGCCTTTAGGGTGAGACGGTCGGCTTCGACCCAGTGGCGGCGCCATCACAACAGTTCCCTTCTGGCGCGGTCACGACGGTCGAAGCCGCGCGACTTATCAGGAGGTCTTCATGAATTCGCAGCCGGCTCTGTTTCGCATGCTGGTACTCGGCGCAACCGTTCTGGCAACTACGTGTGTTCTGGCCCAGGAGCCCAAGGCGCCCCCGCCGGACAACACCAAGGTCAACCAGCGGGATCGTGACAGCTCGCAAGCGACGGCCGACCAGCAGAAAGAGAACGCGAACGACAAGACGCTTGTCCGCCAGATTCGTCAGGCGCTCGTGAAAGACAAGGCGCTTTCCACTTACGCGCACAACGTGAAGGTCATTTCGCAGGGTGGACAGGTCACCTTGAAGGGCCCGGTGCGCTCGCAGGAGGAGAAACGCGCGGTGGAGGCCAAGGCTGAGCAGATTGCGGGCGAGCAGAACGTTACCAGCCAGTTAGAGGTCGCGCCGCCAAAGCAGTGATTCGAGTTGGACCATTTCATCAGGAGGATTTCATCATCATGGCAGGAAAAAACACCGCAGTGTTCGGCATTTATCCGACGTATTCCGGAGTGGAAAACGGCGTCGGCATGCTCAAGGCTGCCGGCTTCCGCAACACGGACATCTCGATCCTGTTGCCGGAGAACGTCGGGACAAAGGACTTTGCGCATGAAAAAAATACAAAGGCTCCGGAAGGCGTAACAACCGGGGCCGGCACCGGGGCCGTAATCGGCGGCGCCCTAGGCTGGCTTGCCGGAATCGGCGCGCTCGCGATTCCCGGCTTGGGTCCGCTCATCGCCGCCGGCCCAATCATGGCGGCTTTGGCGGGCGTGGGGGTAGGCGGCGCCATCGGCGGCGTTACCGGGGCGCTGGTCGGCATGGGCATCCCCGAGTACGAAGCCAAGCGCTACGAAGGACGGATTCGCGAAGGCGGCATCCTGCTCTCGGTGCACTCCGACAACTCGGAGTGGACCAAGCGTGCCAAGAAGATTCTGGAAGATACCGGCGCGCAAGACGTCTCCTCCACCGGAGAAGCCAGCGCCGACTTTGCCAAGACCGATCGGCCTCTGCCCAAGTCAGGCACCTACGACCGCTAACTCAAGTGAGCCTCAAGAGGAACGGCTCCCGGGTCAACGGCCCGGGGGCCGTTTTTCTCATCCGTTCGTCTGAGAGGTTGCTGGGGTTACTGGAGATTCGGTCGATATTTGGTGGCGTTGGGTAGAATCGTAGACGGAGCCAACGTCTATGCCGGTCACTCAATCCCGCGAAATCGCCTCCGCCCAACGACTCGAGAACGTCCGTTACGCCATCCGGGACCTGGTCTGCGTCGCCGATGAGATCACGCGAAAAGGGCACAAGGTCCTGCCGTTGAACATTGGCGATCCGCTGAACTTCGACTTTCAGACTCCGCCGCACCTGATCGAGGCGGTGCACCAGGCGATGAAGGATGGTAAGAACGGCTACGCGCCATCGCCGGGCGTCAAAGACGCCCTGGAAGCAATTCGCGGCGAGGCCGGCCGTAAAGGCATTACCTCGGTCCTGGACGCATTCGTGACCAACGGCGTGAGCGAGACGGTGGATGCTTGCCTGACCGCGCTTCTGAATCCCGGGGACAATCTGCTGACGCCGAGCCCGGACTATCCGCTGTACTCGGCGATCCTGACCAAGCTGGGAATTGAGCTCAACACCTATGCGCTCAACGAGGACGACGGCTGGCAGCCCGATCTGATCGACGTTCACAAGAAAATTACGCCCCGGACACGCGGCATCGTGCTGATCAATCCGAACAATCCGACGGGCGCGGTCTGCACCCGGCGCATGCTGGAGGCCATCGCCGAACTGGCACGGCGGAATAATCTCGTCATCTTCGCCGACGAAATTTACGACAAGCTGATCCTTGAGGACGACCAGCACATTTCCATTGCCGCGGTCGCTCCCGACGTGCCCATCATCACGTTCGGCGGGCTCTCTAAGAACTACCTGGTGCCGGGTTGGAGAATCGGGTGGGGCGTGGTCAGCGGCGATGCCGCGCAGCTTAAGCCCTACATCGACGGGATCCAGCGCATCCTGCGCGCCCGCCTGTGCGCGAACCATCCCGAGCAGTATGCGATTCGTCCGGCGCTTGAGGGACCGCAGGATCATCTGCCCGCAGTGATAGCCAAGCTGCGAAGCCGACGCGATCTCACAGTTCAATGGTGCAACTCCACCCCGCGAGTCAGCTGTGTGTCTCCGCGCGGCGCGTTTTACGCGTATCCGCGACTCGACATCCCCGAGCCTGACGAGGTCTTCGTGAAGGAACTGCTAGTCAAGAAGCACGTGCTGGTGGTCAATGGCTCAGGCTTTGGGCAGAAACCCGGCACCAAGCACTTCCGCATCGTGTTCCTGCCCAACGAGGAGACTTTGCAGAAGGCTTACGCCGGCATCGGGGAATTCATGCGGGAACGCTACAAGTAATCTTGGGCACTGGGTGCGACCGTACTTCCACCCAGCTGGTGACTTCTGCCTAGGAAGGAAACACTCCGCCCCAAGGGCACAAGAATCTCATCGCATCCAAGCAAGGTGCTCTAAAAGCCTGCCAATTTCTCTAAATCAGAGAGATCTGACTCAGTGCCGCACCTCCCCGAAAGTGGCCAGCCTCCGCTTCTGAAGGTCGGTGATATCCATGTGCTCGGCTTCCAGGCTCGCCTCTTCTTCCTCCCATTCCTGGGCTTCCTTGCCCTGCAGTTTTTTCAACAAGCCGGTGGCGCACTGGGCGCAACAATATCCTCGGATGTAGTGCCGGTTGCCGTCATCCAATTCAATGCAGTATTCGTAGTTGAAGGCGGGCGGCGGGCCAAGGCAAAGACTGCAAACCTCGGGAGCATTGATGAAAAGGGGATCGAAGGTTGCGAAGAACACGCTGTCGTTCATGGAGCACCTCGTAGTTCCCGCTTCCTTCTACTTTCCACAACCGCCCGGGAAGCGCAGTGACTCGGGTCACGTTGCGGCGGGTTGTTGCACGAGGCGGCCCAGAATGGCTGCCTGACTTGGTGTTTCCGGCTGAATCTGTTTAAATCGAAGGGCACCGATCCGACTTTCGCAGTGACGGATTTTCGTAGTGATCGATATCCACAGCCACATTCTGCCGGGAGTCGACGACGGCGCAAAGTCGTGGGAGATTGCCGTCGAAATGTGCCGCATGGCTGCGGCGGACGGCGTCACCCACATGGTCGCTACCCCCCACGCGAACGATCGTTATGCGTATGATCGTGCTCAACAAGAAGCGGTCTTGAGCCAGTTGCGCGCCCGGGTAGGCGCGGCGCCAGAACTCAGCCTGGGCTGTGACTTTCATCTCTCCTACGACAGCCTGCAGGAGGTGCTCGCCTTTCCCGAGCGCTACACGATCAACAGTTCGCGCTACCTTCTGGTTGAGCTGAGCGATTTCAGTATTCCTACCCAGATAGCCGACTGCTTCCACAGGTTGGGAGACCGGGGGGTCACCGCGGTCATCACCCACCCGGAGCGGAATGCGATTCTGCGCCAGTCGCCCCAACGGGTGCTGGAGTGGGTGGAGCTGGGCTGCGTGGTTCAGGTGACCGCCAACGCGCTGACCGGCTTCTGGGGAAGCGGCATTGCCCGGAGCGCCGCCTGGCTGCTCGAGCACGAGGCGGTTCATGTGCTTGCCTCTGATGCACACGATGCCCAGCACCGGGTACCCATCCTCTCGCGGGCCCGCGACCTGGTGGCACAAGCCCTGGGGACCAACGTCGCCCAAGCGCTGGTCGAGGAAAATCCCCGAGCCATCCTGGCCGGAGAGCCCTTGCCCTACTCGCCCAAGCCGGTACTCAAGGGGTAAGACGCCTTCCAGTTCAATTTATTGATTCTGTTGCGGCAGCTGGGTGGAATCTGTCGTTGTGGCTGCGTTGCTCCGGGCGGGCTCGCTTGCTGGTGGAGTAGTCGCCCGGGCGGCTTCCGGGGCAGTGGTCATCGCGCTGTCGGGATTCAGCAGGTGATCCTGGTTTGGACCCAGGCCCAGCTTGATCAGCGCTCGCGAGTCGGGCACGGTCTTGTCCTGCCAGCCGTTATCCGCCTGGAAGCGGCGCAATGCAGCTTCGGTCGTGGCGTCCATCTTGCCGCTCGGCTCGCCCGTCATGTAGTGCTGCCGGATCAATGCTTCCTGAATCTGCTCTGCGCGGTCCGAGTCGATCTTCTGCTGGCCACGGTGAGAGCTGGTTTTCTTGGAGTGCTTGCCCTTGTGCTTGGAGGTCGAGGCGGAAGTGTGATGTGTCTTCGAGCTGTGGTGTGCGCTTGAGGCGTTCTTATGCGAGGTGGAAGCGCTCGAGTGCGCACTCCCGGTCTGCGCCGTTCCCAGCGCGCATGCCAAGCCCAGGACGCAAAGTGCGCCCAGCAACGTTCTCGAGGTGGAGTCCTTAAGCCTCATGCATACCTTCCAGGTTCGCGCCGTTATACGCTATCCCGGCCCTCCGCGCCAAGGTTGAAATTCCCAAACAAAAGCCCAACGGGCTCACTGCCGGAATGATGCTAAAAACCGGCATCCGGTGCCAGTGACCGTTGGGCTTAGTACTAGTTACGGAAGTGTACCGGCAATAAAGATCGTGCCATCCTGCCGTCCCGCGCCTCGCGGACGCACCAGGAACACCACGTCCTGCCCGCTCTTCAAGGTGCTTTCAAGTTTCGCAAAGTCCTCGGGCGTATTGACCGGTTGCTTGTTCACTTCCAGAATCACGTCACCACGATTCAGGCCGATGTCGTCGGCGAAGGAGCCGCCTTTCACATCCTGTACGATAACGCCTTTGCCCGCTGGAAGATCCAGCCGCTCGGCCAGATCGTTGGTCAGCGGCCGCACGGTCAGGCCCAACTTGCTCTCCTTCGGCTGCTCTTCGTCGTTGCCCTTCTCCTCGTCTCCCAGACGGGCCGCGAATAACTTGGAGCGGTCCGCGATCGTGACGGTGGTGTCCTGCTTCTTGCCGTTTCTCACGAAGCCGAGCTTGGCTTTCGAGCCTGGCTTCCGCGAGGCGATGTCAGCGACCAGTTCGTCGCCGTTCTTCACATCCCTGCCGTCCACCGAGGTGATAGTGTCACCCACCTTCAGGCCCGCCGAGTCAGCCGGGCTGCCGGGGACGACATTCGACACGGTCACGCCGGATTGGACACCGTAGACGCGAGCGATCGCCGGAGCCGGTTGCGCCGCGAATTCCACGCCGATGGAGCCGCGCGTAACCCGGTGTTCGGGACCGATCAGCTGGTTATAGACCTGCACCACGGTGTTGGAGGGCATCGCAAAGCCAACGCCCGCATAGGCATTGGTCTCGGTCAGGATCGCCGTGTTGATGCCGATGACTTCGGACGCCATGTTGACCAGCGGGCCGCCCGAGTTGCCCGGATTGATGGCGGCATCGGTCTGGATAAAAGACTGGAACTGCCGGTTGGGCACGATGTTGCGCCCCTTGGCGGAAACGATGCCGGCTGTGACCGTCTCCTGCAGGCCGAACGGGCTGCCGATGGCCAGCACCCAATCGCCCACCTGCATGGAGTCCGAGTTTCCCAGCTTTGCCGTGGGTAGGGACCGTTCCACGTCGATCTTGATTACGGCCAGGTCTGTTTCCTGATCGGAGCCGATCACCTTCGCATCGTGCTGAACACCGGGGGGATCATCCTGCAAGCGCACGCGAATGCGGTCTGCCTTCTCCACCACGTGGCGGTTGGTCAGGATGTAACCCTTGGGGTCCACCACCACGCCCGAGCCCAGCGAGCGCTCCTTGATGGGGCCCTGGGCGCCGCCCTGGCCGCCAAAAAAGCGGTCGAAGAAATCGTCGAAGGGACTGCCCCCTCCCCCGTTGTCATCGTCGTCCTGACCGGGCCGCCGCCGGTGGGGATTCTTGATGGTCGACTCGGTGTTGATGTTGACTACGCTAGGCTCGAGTTGCTTGGAGATTTGCGAGAACGCGCTTGACAGCTGCTGTGGAGCGGGTACCGACAGCGGTGTGGCGTCGCTCTTCTGGCCTTCTTTGCCCTTCACGCCGTAGGAAATCACGGTTCCGATCAGAATCCCAACCGCCAAGGTGGTCAGAATGGTAAGGGTGTAGAGCCAGCGATTCGCCTTGAAACGGGCCCAGAAAGCGCTCGCGCGCGGTTCCATATATCTCGCGTCCTCCAAAGAAACTGCCAAAGTTCTTAATTATACGCGCAGAGGGATCGCGGCAGCATGGTTGCCGGAGCCCCATAGGTCTTCCCTCTTAGACGCGCAAACCGTCCAAAGCGTTTGATGCGAATGTGTTTGTCCAGTTCTGGCCGGGTGGCTGTTAAAGCGTCCTTTTTGCGGGAATGTCCGGGTTGCGGAGCCCGGGGGAGCGGCCTTCGGCCGTCCCGCGTTCTGCCAACGTCGCCGCCTTGGCCAGAATTCGATTACTTACATTTGGGCTGCGAACACCGCCAAAAATACTCCCGTGTAGGCCGCAATCACCACCAGGACGGTAATGGCTCCGAATGCCAGAAAGGCGAGCAGGTTGAAGGGCTTTTTCATGCAGCACCACACCAGGCGCTGCATGCCGAGGAACTCCAGAACCGCAAGCGCCGGGAACAGGAGCGTCGACAGCAACCCGGCATGGTTGATGGAGGGTTCGATCACAAGGTAGACGAAGGCCGGCAAAAAGAGGAGCGCCGGACCGATGGCTAGCGCGGATCCCCAATAGAACCATCGTTCCTGCTGTTGCCAACTCATTGCCGCCCGAGTTTAGCAAGCGAAAGCAGGTCGAAGGAGAGTCAGTCAGGAAGGATGCGCAGCTCCTACCAGTGTTTACTTCGCTTTGTACACGGTTTTTCCGCCCACCACGGTCCGCAGCACGTGGGTCTCCAGGAGTTTCTGGGACGGAATGGCGGTGATGTCGCGGTCGAGCACCACAAAATCGGCGAGCATGCCAGGCTGGATTTGACCTTTGTCCTTCTCCGCGAACTCCGCAAACGCCGACCCGGTCGTATAGGCCGCAATGGCCTGATCCATGCTGATCTTCTGTTCGGGGAAGTACTCCGACTTCCCGTTCACGCTTTTGCGCGTGGTTGCCGCATATAAGCCGCGGAACGGCGTCACGGGCTCGATGGGGTAGTCGGTGCCGAACGCCAGGGTCACTCCTCTTTTCAAAAAGTCGGCCCAGGCATAAGAGTGCGCCGCCCGCCGTGGCCCCAACCGCGCCTGCGCCCAGTTCATGTCGGTGAGTACGTGGCAGGGCTGCATGGAAGCGATGACTTTCAAGTCCTTGAATTTCAAAATCTGCATGGGCGTCGTGACCTGCGCATGCTCGATGCGCAGCCGGTAGTCCTCTCCGCCGTCGGCTGCCTTCACCTTCTGATCTCGCGCAGCCTTCTCTGCGACGGCAAACGCCTCCAACGCCATCTGGACGGCGCGATCGCCGATCGCGTGGAACCCGAGCTGATAGCCGGCCAGCACGCGCTCCTTCGCCAGGTCATTGAGCTTGGCCTGGTCGTAGCGCGGCAACCCGGTATTCTTCGGGTCGTCGGAATACGGGTCGATCAGGGCCGCGGTGCGGGATCCCAGCGAGCCATCCATGAAAGCCTTCAACATGCCGGTGCGCAGCATCGTGTCCGATGCCGAATGCTGCTTGCGCTTGGTGTCGAGCTGGTCCAGAGGATCATCGAAGGGCAGCCACTCGCTGATGCGGGCGGTAAGCTTGCCGTCTTTTTCGATTTCTTCCAATACCTGGAAGTCTTCCCACGAGGAGTTGTCCTGGGCCGAGGTGATGCCCCACTTCGCCAGGTCGGCCAAGGCCGCTTCCATGGCCTGGCGACGCTTGTCGTGCGTGGGAGCGGGCAATACGTCCCTCACCGCCTGCATGGCAGTGTCGCGCAGAACGCCGGTGGGCTGCCCGGTCGAATCGCGGTCGATCTTGCCGCCTTTGGGATCGCGGCTGGCAATGGTGATACTAGCCAGTTGCAGGGCTCGCGTGTTCGCCACTGCAATGTGGCCATCCACCCGGGTCATCAACACCGGATGGTCGGTGGTCACTTCATCGATGTCCCAGCGCGTGGGCGGGGTTTTGACCGGCCAGAGCGTCTCATCCCAGCCTGCGCCAATCACCCAATCGCCGGGGGCTATTGAATCCAGCTTGGCGCGAATGCGGTCGCGGAACTCGTCGAGGGACTTCACACCCACCATGTTGACGTTCAACTGCTCGAATCCCGCGCTCGCCAGATGCAGGTGGGCATCGTTGAATCCGGGCATGACGAACTTTCCGCCCAGGTCGATGACCTGCGTGTCCGGCCCCTTCAACTTCATGACCTCGGCGGTTTCGCCGACGTCCTCGATGCGGTCGCCTTTCACCGCGATCGCCTCCGCGCGCTGGACGGTCTTGAACCCAGACGTCAGGATGACGCCGGTGTACACATTCCCGTGCAAGAAAATAAGGTCCGCCTTCGGCTTGGCAGGCTTCTCCTCAGCCCGCAACAGGCCCACGGTGCATAACAGGCAGAGCGCAACCACTTTCATTCTCCTACTCCTGCGAGTGCCAGCATCGTCAGCAGAATCCTCTTCAGTCCCAGCTCCCGTCCGTTGCAGTCGAACCATTCCTGCAGGGTGTGCGCTCCGCCGCCGGAGCCACCCCCGCCGATGGCAATCGCCTCCCGCCCCAGCGAGAGCGGAATATTGGCGTCGGTGGATGCGCGCTGGATCTGGGCCGCATTCCCCAGTTGGCCATCGACCGCCCGGATCACCTGCAGGATCCGTGCGCCCGTCTCAAGTTCCCCCGCCGGACGATCTCCGATCACCAGCACCTCGCTGCTCACGCTATGCGGCTTGCGCTGTCCTGAGCCGCGCGACTCTACCGTGCGCTGCTCGGTCTCCATGGCCTGATCCAGAGATACCCGCAGGGCACGCTCGAGCCGCTCCAGTTCCCGCGGCGAGGTGGAGCGCACATCCACCCGCATGCTCGCCGACTCCGGAATCGAATTCACCGATGTCCCGCCACGAATCACGCCGATATTGAACGTGCTTTTCGGCGTGGCCGGCACGGGTGTCTGGCAAAAACTTTCAATCGCGCGCGCCAGAATCACAATGGGATTCGGCGCTCCAAAATCGCTCCACGAATGCCCGCCCGGCCCGCGCACAATGACCTCGAAGCGGCGGCTGCCCAGCGCCTCGGCGACAATCGTGTCGCTGCCGGCGCCGTCGAGCACGATGCTGTAGGCAATCGAATCCTTCCAGCGCGGCGTGGCAAAAATATGTCGCATGCCGCGCAAATCTCCTTCGCCCTCTTCCCCCACGTTCCCGACGAAAAGGAACGGCAGCGCATGCCGCATACGCACCGCGCGGAACAGCGCCACGATGGCCAGCATCGCGGTCACGCCGGCGCCGTTGTCCGAAACCCCTGGCCCGTACAGCCGGCTTCCCTGCTGCCGGATGTTCAGCGGCGTACCCGCCGGGAACACCGTATCGATGTGCGCGCTCAGGGCAATGTAGCGGCGGCCGTACCCAGGATGAATCCCGAAAACGTTGCCGACGTCGTCGATCCGCACATCATCCAGTCCCAGCTCGCGAAACCTCTCTGAAAGCCACACCGCGCGCGCCGTCTCGCCGAAGGGAGGCGCTGCAATCCGCGCCATCTCCATCTGCCAGTGCGCCAGCTGCGGCTCCTGCGCTCGAAACCAGTTGAACGCCGAGCGCACCTCGGGCGCCGCCGCCAGCCGCGCCACTTCCTCCGGAACGCTGGGGTACACGTCCGACACTTCCGCCTGCGAGCCAGAAACCATGGGACTGTCCCGTCATATTACAACGCGATAGGAATCCGACGGCGGGCTTTTGCGCGTTACCCAGATTACCGAGGAACGTAGTGGGTTACCGCACTTTTGGGGTGTCACAGTGAGACGCGGGGTGTAACAAGCCGAGCCGGCGGTCCAGATTGGGGCGGGGTTCGCGGCCGCCGAGAACACATGAACAAATTGAAGAGGCCGGGGCGCGCAGGCGAGGGCGCCTGCGCCTACACGATGGAATCCATGGTGTCGGAGATTCTCGCTCCGGGTCGGTGTTGGCGGTGAACCCAGGCTTTTACCCCGCCCGGAAATATCCCTCGGCTCCCCCACCGCGTGGAAACACCAGTTCCAAGGACTCCGCCCTTCGCACATTGGTTACCAGTACCGGGCGGAAGCAGGCGATGCAAGTTCCCCGATGCCAGCGCACGCTGGGATACAAGACGCCCGCCGAACCCAGCTCCAACAGCTGCTGAGCCAACTTTTGCGAAGCCTTATAACTGTCCGGATCGAGGCAGGCCGCGAACTCCCGCCGCCCGCGGAGATCGTGAAACTCCGCGTGAAAATCGGCCTGGTAGTCGACGTAGGAAGCCACATCTTCGTCCTCCCAGGCCGTCTCCTGCAACCAGAGCCGCCGATGGTGGGCGACCTCGACCTGCGAGGTCTTCAGTTCGAAACCGGCATACCAGGCCCCGCGCTCACTTGAGTTGAAGCGAGATCCATTCGGCGCCGGGTGGCAGAACGTCGCATTGATGATGCGGTAGGAAGGAATGCCGAAGACCAGTTCGCGCTCGTCCATGCCGGTCAGTCTCCCCGACTCAGCGAGCAATCGATCATTGGTCGCATTGTCGAGCTCGAAGATGCCCTCGAGCAATTCTTGGTCGTCAGTCAGCCGGGTGAGAACCGACGCTCCACCCTCGGCATACTGAGCGGGAATCAGGCGGTGCGTATCGCGCTGATCGAGAGCGGTCGTGCCGGGAACCATCTATCGGCCGCCGCGCCGCGCGTCGAGCAAACGCCGCACTTCCAGCATGCCCGGCACACCGCTGTGGGTGAGCGATCGCAGGGGGGCTTCCTTATGAAACATGGGATTGCTGTTCGGCCGTGACACCCACTGATTCGCCAGCTTCTGCTGAAACAAGATATTCAGCGACTTAAAGATTCCAATCAACAGCGAGACCCGCGTCAGTTCATCCTGGGTCAGCACGCCCTTGCCGGACTTCTTCAGGGTGTAATAGCGCCCGTGCGAGATACCTCCCAGCAGCAGCATCGCCTGGTCGTTCCTGACTCCCCACTTTTCGACGATCCGGAAAAATGCCGCGATTGCCGCCGGGCTCAGCCGCCTGCGCGTGGCGGCGTCGGTGAGGTCCGGCACCTTTCGCCGATCCAGCCCCAGATCGGGGGCTAATGTGTGAGCTAACATGCTTACTCCATTTCTGAATGAAATTATATCCGAATTTGTAGCTAGATCAAAGGGCACGCGAAGATGCCGCAGGGATCGCTGTATCCGCTTTATTTTCAGAAAGAAACATTGGGCGACGTGTCACCGCCGAGGCCATGCCCCGCGAGCCCGGGCAAAGGCTCGGGGCCGAAATGCAAGAGTCGTCCCCATTGAATGGCCTGGCTTGCCGGGCTTGATTTTCACCAAAAAAGGTGCATTATGGGCGACACGTCGAAAATCGAGTCGGAGGGGGTCGTCATGTCCACCAGCCCATGGACTCTTCGGTTCCAGGCACGCGACATTCTGCAAAAGCTATGGTCAGGCGACCAAGGGCAAGACATTGCCGAATACGCGGTCATGCTGGCCGTGATTCTGGTGATAGTTGTCGGAACCATTCGGCTCATCGGATCAAACGCGAACACGGTTTTCTCGCAAGCCGCTAGTTCGATTCAGTGACGGCTGGATCGGATGGTTTGAAACTTCCGCGGCGGCGCTCAGCCGGTGAAATATGCACAGTCGAGTAGTTGGTGCCGTTCCTGCGGTTGGCTTGGTTCTTGAGGAAGCGGTGCTGTCCTAGGTCCGTCGCAAGTTTCCGTTCCCGCCTGGACTTTGCGTCGTTTCAATCAGCATATTTCGCGGTTGCCGCCGCCCCGAACTACAGGGGTAGGAGCAACTTTCACAGCGGGAGCCTTGCTCCGGTTTGCCGCCAGGACCGCTCGAAGGGATCGGACGGCGGTGGGGATATCCTGGGCCCGTATACTCCCGAAGCCCAGGACGAATCCCTGTTTAGGATGGCGTCCCGCATACGACGTTGATAGCGGCACTAACCAGAGCTTGTGCTGCACGGCTTGATCCGCGATCTCACGATCGGAGATTCCGTCCAAGGTCACAGCAAGATGCATCCCGGCTTGGGCGCCGGTCACTTCCGCCCGGGGACCAAGTTCGTGCTGGATGCTCTCGATGAGTATGTTTCGTCGCTCGCCATAAAGGGAACGCATCCGTCGAATATGGCGCGAAAAGTGCCCTTCCCGAATAAAGTCGGCTAGTACTGCCTGGTGGAACGTAGCGGATCCCAGGTCCATGGCAAACCGGACCGCCAAAAAGCGGTCGACGAGGTCGGACGGGACAACGATGTAGCCCAGGCGTAGAGATGGAAAGACGACCTTGCTGAAGGTTCCGATGTATACGACTCGAGAATGACGATCAAGGCCCTGCAAGGAAGCAATCGGCATGCTCTCGTATCGGTATTCACTGTCATAGTCGTCTTCAATGATCCAGGCTCCGGATCGCTCAGCCCAATCGAGGAGCTGAAGACGGCGTGAGGCGGTCATGGTGACGCCAAGAGGATACTGATGAGAGGGGGTCACCAGCGCCGCTCGCGCGTGGCGGCAGTGCTGAATACCGGCGGCAACGTTCAGTCCGTCACCATCAACCGCAACCGGCACGATACGGCACTTATGCAGAGCGAAAATCGTTCGCGCAAATGCATAGCCGGGCTCCTCCATCCAGACCGGATCGCCGGGTGAAAGCAGCGCGCGGGTGGTGATGGCCAGCGCGTGCTGGGAGCCATTCACGATCATGATCTGCTGCACATCGCACTTCACGCCGCGCGCCGTCCTCAAGTAGACCGCGATCGCCTCCCGCAGCGGCCTCGATCCCATTGGATCTTCATAGTTGAGCGAGTTTTCCGAGGCGTTTCGGCAATGGCGAGTGACCAGGCGATTCCAGATGCGAAAGGGAAATTGTTCGAAAGACACCTGTCCGACGCAGAATGCACCCCTCGTGCGCTGCCAGGTACCGAGTTCAAGAAAACTGGGAAGGAAACTCGGCTTGGCAAACTGGCTCGGGTGCGCAGAGGTTTTACCTTGTCGCGTGTTGCCCGTCTGCGGAGGAGCGGCATTCGCCGTGATGGTGGACGAAACGACCGTCCCGGCGCCAACCCGGCTCTCGAAGTAGCCCTCGGCTGCGAGTTGTGCGTATGCATTCAGGACAGGCATCCTCGAGATACCTAGTTCCGCGGCCAAAATCCTGGAGGAGGGCACGCGTTGCCCAGAGCGCAACGTCCCTTCCACAATCGCGGCGCGGTACGCCTCGTAGAGTTGCCGGTGCAACGGCCGAGTGCCTTTGCGGTCGACAGAAATGATTGGGACGATGACCGACGAAACCTTCTTCATTGACAGGAATGTTAATGGTCATGCCAAAAGCGCGTCAAATGGGTATTGCGTATGACCACTTGATGGATCAGACTGCGGTTTTCAACAGCAAGGGAAAGAAACTTAGACGCAGTACAGTCCCAGGCGGCAATGGGCATCGACAGCAAGATTCAGCAATCATTTGAAGGGGTTACGAGGGCACGGAATATGTCCCGGTTTGCAAAGCCGGATTGCGGCGAATTTGACGAGAACGAAGCCGGACCGTTCCTTGCGAGTATTGCGAATCGCGTCGGCGCATTTGAGAAAAAAGCGTCAGGTCACAAGAACGGTTCCTTCTCCGTCCGTGAGACGAAATACCCAGGTACCCGGCCAACCTCCATGTCCGAAGAAGCAACCCTGCCCCGCAATTTGGTTTTAGACCAGCAAAGCGCACGGATCGCATTGCGAACCGGCGGAAAAATCCTATTGCTGGACGCGCACGGCATCATCGCGATTGAAGCCCGAGGCAACTATGTAATGTTGCGGCGCCAAAACGATTCGTATCTGTTACGGGGATCGATTTCGAGAATCGCCGAGAAACTCAGGAAATATGGCTTCCTTCGCATTCATCGGTCGGTGCTCGTCAACCGTCTTTATGTGGAAGACTGTCGGCCCTGGCCCACTGGAGAATATGAATTGCGCCTGAAGAATGGAAAGATGTACACCCTGACCCGCACATATAAAGCGGTGGTGGAATCTTTTGCCGACCTTTGGTTGTAGTTTGTGACAGTCCCAGGTCTCTGCCTTCCCGTTGTTTCGTCCATTGATATTTGGAACCAGCCTGAAACGCCGGAGTTTGCTTCGTTCCCAGCGCCGGGGTACCATGCGATGCAAGTCCGCGCCAGACTGTCGTCCGTGGTAAAGCGGCTTGTTTCAGGATGTCGGGACACCTAGCGAAAACAATTCTTCTGCTGGGCGCGCTGCTCATGGCAGCTCCTGGATGGAGCCAGACGCTCTCGCCGCAAGCGGAGGCTTCTCTGCGGCGCGGGCTTGAAGCGCAGGAGCGGGGAGACTTTGCTGCCGCTGTGCCAGCGCTAGAGGAGGCCGATCAAGCCGAGCCCAACCAGCTGACCATTCAACGCCCCCTGCTGTTTGCCTACCTGCAGGCTGGGAAAATTTCACAGGCTATGCGTTTGGGAGAAGCCGCGGCTGCTCGCTGGCCGCAAGATGCCGAGGTGCATCACGGGCTGGGACTCGCGTATTTCAAGTTGGGCAAAAACGACGAAGCGCAAAGTGAGCTCGGTCAGGCAGTGAAACTGGCGCCTGCAAGCTTTGCCTCTCACTTTGACCTGGCCCTTGTCCTGTTGACCATACAGAACTATCCCTCCGCGGCGCGAGAGCTGGAATTGGCAATAAAGGTCGACCCAACAGATGCGCTCGCGCATATTCTTCTGGGACGCGCGTATCAGAACACCAACCGCTCCGAGGACGCAGTCCGCCAATTTCAGACCGCGTTGCGTCTGGACCCGAATGTTCAGCTCGGGCATTACCACCTCGCGTTCGCCTATGAGAGCCTGGGACGGGTGGATCAGGCTCTGTATGAATACCGAGCCGAGGCTTCGAGGAATCCCGACAACGCGCTTGTGCTCTATCACTACGGACACTGTCTGCTGGACTCCGGCGACTGGCAGGCCTCGGCGGCGCAACTTCAGCGCGCGACCGAACTGGATGGAAGTAACGGAGACGCCTTTTACGATTTGGGGAAAGCTCTGCTCACGGGTGGAGAAACGGAGAAGGCGATTGCGGCGCTGCAAGCGGCAATCCGGCTCAGACCTCCGGATCCGAGTCCGCACTACCTGCTGGCGCGCGCTTTCGAAAAGTCGGGACGAAAAGCCGAAGCGGCCGCCGAATGGGCGCGATTTGCCGAGCTCAAGAAAGCTCAACCGGTGACCGGAGGAATGGCCACAGGCCGACCGCAGTGAGGACTCTCACGCGCATCCTGGTTTGCTCGATACTGTCTTGGGTGCTTGCCCTGTGGGTTGTGGGGCAGCACAGCGGAGCTGGCACGCCCGGAGGGCGGGGAGTTCGCCCTGGATCGAGCACACCCCAACTGCCCAAGCAGAAAGCTGGTGTCAAGGCCGCACTTCAGTTTAGCGATGTGGCAGCCCGGAGCGGCCTCGCGTTTCATCTCACCTGCGGCAGCCTGGACAAGCGCTACATCATGGACTCGATGTGCGGGGGTGTCGCGGTCTTGGACTATGACAACGATGGCTGGATGGATATTTTCCTGGTAAACGGCTCGACGCTGGAAGACCTGCGCGCCGGCAAGTGTCATCCCAGCCGGCTTTTCCGAAACAATCACGACGGCTCGTTCACTGACGTCAGCGCGAAGGCGGGACTCAACCATTGCGGCTGGGGATTTGGGGTGGCGGTTGGCGACTACGACAACGACGGCTGGGAGGACCTGTACGTCACCTACCTTGACGGCGGAGTGCTGTACCACAACAACCACGACGGCACCTTTTCTGATGTCACCGCGAAAGCGGGCGTGGGGGATCAGGGCGAATGGGGCACCAGCGCGGCGTTCTCCGACTATGACAACGACGGCTCTCTGGACTTGTACGTCGCAAATTATGTCGACATCGACCTGGATCACCTGCCGGAGTTCGGAAGCAGCCCTTTCTGTTCCTACCGCGGAATTCCTGTCGCGTGCGGGCCGCGCGGCCTGAAAGGCGCCCGCGATCGCCTCTATCACAACAATGGGGACGGCACTTTTACCGACGTTACGGAGAAGCTGAACATCGATCCGGGGAATTATTACGGGTTGGGAGTGTTGTGGCTCGACTACGACAAGGATGGTTGCCCGGACCTGTACGTGGCGAACGACTCCACTCCGAGCCTGCTGTATCACAACGACTGTAAAGGCGGATTCACCGAGGTTGGTGTTCCAGCGGGCGTCGCCTACAGTTCCGACGGGCGCGAGGAGGCGGGAATGGGCATTGACTCCGCCGACTACGATCATGACGGCTGGCCCGACATGGTTAAAACGAATTTTTCCGACGATGCCAACAACCTGTACCACAATGGCGGGGACGGCGAGTTTGCCGATCTCGCCGGAGCCGCTGATTTCGGACCGATCAGCATTCCCTTCCTCGGCTTTGGGGTGAAGTTCTTCGACGCCGACAACGACGGGTGGGACGACATCTTCATTGCAAACGGGCATGTAAATCCACAGGTGGACGGGCATTCGTTTGGCGTGACCTACGCCGAGCGGCCTTTCTTATTCCACAACCTGAGGAATGGACGGTTTGAGGAGGTGGGCCGCCAGGCAGGAACCGCATTGAACAAGGCCTACGTCGGGCGCGGGGTCGCGATCGCGGATTTCCGGAACGACGGCAGAGAAGATGTCTTGATGACGGTGCTCGATGGATCCCCTGTTTTGTTGCGAAATGAGTCGCCGGCCGAGGGCCATTGGATCACCGTCCGGCTGATCGGCAGCAAGTCGAATCGCGACGGATTCGGCGCCCGCGTCGAGGTCAAGGCACATGATGTATCGGAGATGCGCGAGGTACGGGCTAATAGCGGTTTTGAATCGGCAAGCGATCCTCGAGCGCACTTCGGGTTGGGCAAGGCGTCACAAGCAGATACGATCGTGGTGCGTTGGCCCTCGGGGAAGGTGGACACGATCGAACACCAAGCAGCGGACCAGTTTCTGACGATCAAAGAAGGTAAAGGAGTCGTTGCAAGCCAGCATTTCAGCCCCGCAGCGCCATCTCCTGCCACCAGGGCCGCAAAGTTCTGAGTCCGTCGCGTGAGCGCGAGCGGCATTCACTTCTACAAATTGTGGAACTTGCTTGAGCTGGTTATCTACGTCTGTTCATAGAAACCTAGCAAAATAACAATCTCTGTCTATGGCAAGTTGTTGATTGTCATTGGTGTTGTGATATGGACCTCCGAATGCTTGCGAATCATGCAGAAGCTGGGTGCTCGGGGTGACAGTTCTCCCGGATGGATTGATTAGATTCAGTGATTTAGCTTGACAACCGGATCGGGCACACAGCAGAATTGGCACCCTAATTATGTTATGTGAACTTGCTCACAGCGTGGTGTGAGCATTTGCACGCACCAGCACGTCGTCGTCGCCTTGAAGTGCAGTTGATTTCCGCTCTCAACATTTGCAGCACGAGGGGTGAGTCTGATGAAGAAGCTGCAGTTGGTTTCTGCCTCCCTTTTCCTGTTCGCTTTGTCCGTGGTTTCCCTCGCACAAATCCAGAATGGCCAGTTCACGGGGGTCGTGGCCGATCCCTCGGGTGCGGCCATCGCGAACGCGAAAGTCACCGTTATTAACAACGCCACCAGCCTTTCGGTTACGACAACGACGAACGCCAGCGGCCTGTACACCTTCAAGGAAATGCCGCCCGGGGCTTACAAAATCACGACCGAAGCGGGTGGCTTCAAGACGGCAAGCCACACGGGGTTGACCCTCAACGCCGGCACGATCCAGCGCGTGGATTTCAAGATGGAACTGGGCCAGGCGCACGAGATCGTCGAAGTCTCGGGCGAGACGGCCCCGGTCGAAGTGGAAGACTCCAAGCTATCGACCACTGTTTCTTCGACCCAGATCAGCAACTTGCCCCTGAACGGACGCAACGTATTTGACCTGATGCAGTTGGCTCCAGGCGCAGTCAACGTAATGGGGATCGACTTTGAAAATGGCCACAACACCGTGGTCAACGGTCTACGCGAAGACTTCAACGGATTCCTGATCAACGGCGTTTCGAACAAGGGCCTGAGCGGTGGCGTTGTAAACACACCCATCCAGGACACCGTACAGGAATTCCAGCAGCTTCAATTGAACGTGTCAGCGCAGTATGGCAATAGCGCCGGCAGTATCAACAACCTGGTTACAAAGTCGGGTACGAATGCATTTCACGGCAGCGCGTGGGAGTACGTTCGCAATGACGTATTCGACGCCAACCAGTACTTCCTGAACCAGCAGCCCGATCCGAACAAAGATCCGAATGGCACGCTGTGCACCGCCGGCGATACTTCCAAGTGCTTCAAGCCGCCGGTTCGATTCAACCAGTTTGGCGGCACGATTGGTGGCCCGATCATCAAAGACAAGCTGTTCTTCTTCGGATCGTACCAGGGAGACCGCTTCAGCACGACGGGCACGCCACAGACGGTGCTGGTCGAGTCGCAACAGTGGCGCGACAGCGTAGCGACTGCATTTCCCAACTCAGTGGCCAACCTGTTGTACTCAAACTTCAAGCCCAAGCTGCCGGGAATCAATCCAATCTCGTTGGACCAGTATGTGCCGGCAACAAAAGCTGCCATAACCTCGGGAGGCGTTACGGTAGCAGCCGGCACCCCGGACTACTCCGGCTACCTTTGCCCGGACAACACCACCCCAGCTTTTGCAGCCAAGTTTGCTACCTTGCTGGGCGTCACCGCGACCGACCAGGCCATCATGAATGCCGGCGGTTGCAAGACGACTCCGGGTCTGACTACCGGCGTGGCGAATCGACTGGCTCCTTTCCAACTGCAAAGTGTGGCCATCTTTGGATCCCAGATCCAGAGCCTGGGCAACCTGTTCAACGGCAACGAGGGTTCGGCGCGTCTCGACTACAATCCCAACCCCGCCAATCGTATTTACGCTCAATACAATTATTTCAAGGAAACCGATGGGTTCGGGCCATGTAACGCCGCCTGTACTCGCGGATTCACTAACCCCGAGCGGATCCTGCAGCCTACCGGGCAGATCAGCTGGGTACATACCTTCTCTCCGAGTGTTCTGAATGAATTGCGAGTCGGGTACACGCAGAACAACAACCCGCTCATCAACGCTGCCATTCCTGGCGTGCCGCAGGTAGGTGCAGGCGGGACGCTCGATGACGGTACCGCTGGGTTTGGCTCCTACTCCGGGTACCCGCAGACCTTTGTGGAGCATATTTACACCTACTCCGACATGGTTTCGATCAGCCATGGGAACCACAACATAAAGATCGGAGCGGATTTCCGGCGGAACCTGGAGAACAGCACCTTCAGCGTGGCGCGTCCGTCCTATGAGGTGTTCGACTCCATCTTCTTTGCGGCGGATGCAACCGCCGAGGAAGATGCCGGCGTTGACCCCGGCATCTGCACTCCACCTTGCAAATCGTTTAACCAGAATCCGCAGGCTCAGTTGTCTTCCAACGTCCGCCACTGGCGGAATCTGGAAGTAGGCGCATACGTCCAGGACGACTGGAAAGTAACCAGAAGGTTCACGTTGAACCTGGGATTGCGCTATGACCTGTTCACACGCCACAGCGAGGAGGACAACCTTGCAACTACCTTCATTCCTGGCCAAGGAAACGATCCGTTAGCCTGGGTGGTCAACGCCAACAATCCCAAGAACTGCACCACTCCGCAACAACAGGCACTCGCGCAGCTAGCAGGCGTTTGCGGTCCGGGAGGATTTGCACCATCGTCCAGCCTTGGCAAAGGCGATCACAACAACTTCGGTCCTCGGTTTGGATTTGCCTACGATGTGTTCGGCGACGGCAGGACTTCGCTGCGCGGCGGTTTCGGCGTGTCGTATGAGGGCACGCTCTACAATCCGCTGTCGAACTCGCGCTGGAACCTTCCCTACTACTCGTTCAACTTTGCCGACAACGCTTTGAACGGGGACAACAAGACGATTATTTACGGCCCCACCATCTGTTCGTCGACGAGTTGCGCGCCTGATCCAACCGCCAAGCCAACGTTCACCGGGCCGCCGACCAACCCGGGTCAGGGCGTCGGAGCGCAAGCTACGGGCAACCTTACCGGATGGGCGCCGTTCAACCCCAACGTCGCCATCCTGACGGGAATCATCTTCCCGCAAGGTGTCCGCGACCCGTATGTCTATAACTACTTCTTGAGCCTGCAGCGCGAGCTACCGGGGAAGATCGTGCTGGAGACGGACTACGTTGGCACGACCGGTCACAAGATCTTCCGGGCTGAAAATATCAACCGGCATCCGGGGTCGGTGCTGCCGTCAACTGCCTGCATCACTGACAATTTTGGCCGAAACTGGTGCGGCAATGACGGTTTTGCCAACAACAACTACGGCAACCTCCGTGCCTGGGAGAACGTAGTGAACTCGAACTACAACTCGCTGCAGCTCACGGTGAAGAAGCCGATGGGCCACGGGTTATTGTTCAACGTCAACTACACCTATAGTCACGCCATCGACGACGGCTCCACGTGGCACAGTGGCGCCACGACCGCAAATGGCGCCGCCGCCGGCGAAGGCTACACCACAGACCAGACTCTGCCGCAGTTGGACCGGGGAAATGCCCTGTTCGACATTCGGCAGCGTTTGGTACTGAATTACGTGTGGCAGTTGCCTGGTCAGAACATGAAGGGTTTCCTGGGAGCCATCTTGGGAGGCTGGTCTTACAACGGTATTTGGGCCTTCCAATCGGGGCCGCACTGGGAGCCCTATACCTCGCGTGCAGCGAGCCTGTCTGGTAACTCAGACCCAACTCAGGGACCGCTGACCGGCTGCTATGCGGTACCCTTCGTCGCGGCAAACTGCACGAACTCTGGCGGGGATTACAACCTCGATCACGGCCGCAACGACCGGCCGGATTCTTCTATCGCGAACTTCGCCCCGAACCGTTCTTCCTTCGAGAAGGGCTGGTGTCCGGGTGGTTCGATTAAGAGCGGCGACTGTGCCGGAAACGGGGGAGTCCCAAGTCAGGTCGGGCTGCCCATTTTCTCAGCTCCTTGCCTGGGTTGCTCCAGCGATCTTGGACGCAACACCTTCCTTGGACCCGGTGCCTGGTATGCAGACATGACCCTGTCGAAGAACTTCAAGTTGACTGAGCGATTCAATTTGAAGTTTGACGCACAGGGTTTCAACGTCTTCAACCATGCGAACTTTATCCTGGCAACCGCAGGCGGTGGGGCTCACAACAAGATCACCGACGGCGCCTTCGGTCAGGCCGCCGGCACTCTGAATGCTCGGAACATTCAGCTTGGGCTGAAGCTGAGCTTCTAGAACTGACGGGCATTTCTGGGCCTGCTCTTTTGTTGCGGAGCAGGCCCATTCTTATTTGCGATGAATTCAATACACGCCTTCTGTCGCAACCTGCTGCTGGGAGTCTTCGTCCTGCTGGCCCTGGAGCCATCGCTCTGGCCGCAGGCGCAGGTTGGAAGCGTGGTTGGAGAAATCCAAGTGGTGAGAGGGGATTTCCCGCGCCACCCGGTTCTGGTCGAGTTGCGCCTCCACGAAGCAACGATCAGCAGCGCTTATACCGATGACCAAGGGCGATTTGGCTTCTACGGCCTGGGCAGCAACCTCTATCACGTAATTATTAACGATGACTCGTATCAGCCAGTGGATGAGCAGGCGAACCTGAACCTCCTGATTTCGTCGCAGGTGATGATCCAAGTCCGCCTCACACCGAAGACAGACGAAAAGAAGGATCCGCTGGCGCCCCGTGTGAAAGGAAGTAACCCCTACCTGATCGACCTGAAGGCGTATGACCGCCACTTCTCAAAGGATGTGGTGAAGGAATACAAGAAGGGGGTCAAGGCGGATCAACACGGCAAGCAGGATGAGGCGATCGGGCATTACCTGAAAGCTCTGAGCCTCGCTCCGGACTATTACCCGGCTCATAACAACCTGGGCTGCGACTATCTCAGCAAAGCCGACATCGCGTCTGCGCAGGCTCAGTTTGAGGAAACCATTCGACTCAACCAGAATGATGCCGAGGCCTATTTCAACCTGGGCAATGTTCTGATCTTGAGGCAGCGCTACCCAGATGCCGAACATATGCTGCAAGAAGGCATCAAGCGCCGGCCGGATTCCGCGCTCGGTGAATTCCTGTTTGGCACGTTGTATACCCGCACGGGGAAACCGGCTGACGCCGAGCGCCACCTGCAAGAAGCGGTGAAACTCGATCCCATGATGTCGCAAGCCCGCCTGCAACTGGTAAATCTCTACCTGCAAGAACGACGGACGCCGGACGCAATCCGGGAACTGGAATCCTATTTAAGCGCATTCCCAGACGCACCGTTCGCACCCAGAGCGCGGGAGGCACTCAAGAAGCTGCAAGGAAACTCGTCGGCGCAGGCGCCGCATTAGTCAATTTTTCACGCGACCCGACACCACGGAGCAGTACTTGGGCTGCAGCCGGCAGGCGCTCTGGTACTCGGACTTGGCCTGAATGTTTTGTCCCATTCGTTGATACGCGTAACCAAGATTGAGGTGGGCCTCGGCCAATTGGGGGTCGATCTCCAGAGCATGCCGATAGACCTTTATTGCTTTGGCCAGCTGGTCGGTGCGGCTGTAGGAGATGCCGAGAAAATTGTAGACGGTCGCCTCTTCCAGCCCCAGCTCGGTCGCTTTGGCCAGGTGCTTCGCAGCTTCGGAGTAGTTATTCTGGCTGAATCGCAACAGGCCCAGATCCCGTTGAGCAAAAGCGAAGTTTGGCTGGATGGCGAGGGCCTTCTGATAGGCATTCTCGGAAGCCTGCTTGTCTCCTACCTTCGATTCCAGCCATCCCAGCTCATACCAGGCGCGGAAATTCTGCGGGTTTCGATAGAGCGCCTGATCGAGCCAGCGCCGCGCTCCCGCGGCATCGCCTTGCTGATAGAGCGCTCGCGCGAGAGCGGTCATAGCTTCGTCAAGGTCGGGCGCCAGCTTCAACGCTGCTTGCAGTTGCGCGGTTGCTTCCTCCGATTTTCCCTGGCGTAAGGCGGCTTCACCGAGCATGTAGGGCACGACGTAGATCTGCGCGTCCCGCTGCCGGACATTGGCCAGCAGTTCCTCGCCTCGAGCAAAGTCGTTCGCGCGAAATGCATCGCCCGCCTCCAGGATCGTGTTGTACTCCCAGAGTTTGGTCTTGGGATCGGGAAGTTTGTCCGAGGGTTCGCCCGCCGAAGCCGGCGACCGATATGCCATATAGCCGAGGGCTCGCAGCTTTTCTTGGGCGTCGGGAGTAAGCATCCGGGTGTTTAGCGTCTGGCGGTCAAAAGGATTGACTTGCAGGCGGGCCTTCAGCTTCTCTTTAAAAACGGCAACCATGGCGGGTTGCTGCGCTGCAAGATTGTTGGTCTCCTCTGCGTCGGTATCGAGGTTGTAGAGTTCGGGCTGCGGCGCGTCGATATATTGGTAGTGGGCGGTGTCGATCGCGCGCAGGGGACTCCAGCCGAAGGAACTGAACGGATAGAAGGTCTCACTGTAGGCACCGCTGTCCGCGGAAGCGGGCGCCGAAGGAGATTTGCCGTCGGGCAAGGCCTTTGCCTGAAATTGCTTTTCAACTGCGTCATGAAGGCCAGCCAACTCTGTAATCGTGGGCGCGACAGCAACGATCTCGACGGGCGATGCGACGTTGGCAGGCGCCTCTCTGCCAGCCGGCGCCTTCACAATCAGAGGTACCCGGGTGGTCGATTGATAGATGAAGAAGCCATGCTCGCGTTCGCCATGCTCGCCGAGCGACTCACCGTGATCGCTGACGAAGACAATCAGGGAGCTTTTGTACAGGTCATTCTTTTTGAGCCATGCAATCAACCTGCCAAGTTCATGGTCGGCGTAGGCGATCTCGCCATCGTACAGATGATCTTTGTACTCGGTGTGATAGGGCTCCGGCGGGTCATAGGGACTGTGCGGGTCGTAGAGATGCAGCCATAAGAAGAACGGCCGGTGGGGCGTGCGACGCAGCCAGGTGAGTGCCCGGGATACGCTTTCGTCGGCGCGGCGATCGACCAGACCCAGGTCTTTCTGCTGAAAGCTGGAGGGCGAAAACGCATCGTCGTAGAAATCAAATCCGCGCCCGAGTCCCCAGCTCCGGTCGAGCACAAATGAGCTCACCACCGCGCCGGTTGCATACCCCGCCGCATGAAATGCCTGGGCCAGTGTTCGAAATTGAGCACCCAGAGGTTCTGCCGTGAAGTCCTGAACACCATTCTGGAAAGGGTAGGTTCCGGTCATGATCGAAGCGTGCGAGGGCCAGGTCAGCGGCACTTGCGAAATCGCGCGTTCGTAAAGCACCCCGTCGTGAGCCAACTCATCGATGGTTGGTGTTTTCACCTGCTGATCGCCGTAGCAGCCGAGGTGATCGGCACGCAGCGTATCCATTGTGATCAGGATGACATTTGGATGAGGGGGTTGTTTTCTCGGAGCCTGCGCAGATGCAAGCAAGGGCACGCCCGCGATAACCGCGCTCAGAATGAGGACTCGGGCATTCGAGGGTACGCGCCGCATGTTCATCTGGGAGCGTTCTGCTGAGCTTTCCGCATTTCTTCCTGTGCTTCCTGCGGCAGGCCCTTGGCCTCTAATGCCCTGGCCAGCGCGGCATGCGCGGCCGGATTCTGCGGAGTGAGGTCCACGGCGCTTCGCAGTTCAACCACGGCCTGGTCCACATTTCCCTGGCGGAGCAGCAACTGGCCGAGCGCGAGATGTGCCATGGCATAGTCGGGATTGACGGTCACGGCCTGGCGGAACGCAGCCACAGCCTCATCCACCAGGCCCTTCTGTAAATACAACTCGCCGAGATCATAGGCGGCGGTGAAGTTTGTCGAGTCCAGCTGCAGCGCATGCCGGAAGGTGGCAATTGCATCATCAGTTTGGCCCGCCCGCGCCTGCGCTAGACCTAAATGAAAGGCAGCCAAGGAATAGTTCGGGCTCATTTGCATGACCCGGCTCAGATGCTGGGCCGACTTCGAATAGTCGTGGGTCCGGTAATAATCGAGTCCGATCAGATAATTCACCGCGACTGAGTCGGGCTCAGTCTTGAGAGCTTCATTGAGCTTGGCGATGGATTCCTCGTAGCGGCCGTGCTGTCCATCCGACATGCCCTCTGAAATTAATTCGTACACCTGGATGCGATCCTTGGGATCGGGGAGAGTTGCCGCCTTCGCAGATTCGTCTCCGCCGCCGGAGAAGCCTGCGTAGCCCAGCGCCTTCAGCCGCTCCATCAACGCCGGATCGAGCGGCATCTTCTCGGCAAGTTCAGTGCCCGGCGTGTAGGAACGGATCAACGCCGTCAGCTTTCCCTGCATCTCCGAGGAGACGGCCTTCTTCTCGGAAAAGAGGTTCTTGAGTTCGCCGGGATCCTGCTCGAGGTCGTAGAGCTCCGGCTTAGGCGCCTCGATGAACTGATACTTGCCGAGGCGTATGCCGCGGAGTTCGCTCCAGTTGAAGTGGAGGCGCGGTAGAAAGGTCTCGGCATAGAGCCCGCGTGGCCCACTCGGAGACCTGCCTTCCAGTTCCGGGACCAGGGAATTCCCCTGAACCTGTGCTGGCACCGGAATTTTCAACTCCGCGAGCACCGTCGGCAGAATATCCGCGGTGCTGACCGAAGTGGCTACTCTCTTTCCGCGAGCCGCACCAGGCATGCGCAAAATCAGCGGTACGTGCAAGGTGGAATCATAGATAAAGAAGCCATGCGTCTTTTCGCCATGCTCGCCCAGCCCTTCCCCGTGATCTCCACTGAGCACGATGAGAGTCTTTTCGTAGAGGCCTTTTGCCTTCAGAAAGTCAACGACGCGGCCTACCTGGGAATCGGCAAAGGCGATCTCGCCGTCATAAGGGTGCGACTGGTATTCGGTGCTGAAGGGAGCGGGCGGATTGTAAGGATAATGCGGGTCGTACAGGTGCATCCAGAAGAAGAAACGCTGATTCGAGTGGTGCGCGAGCCAGTCCAGCGCCAGATCGGCGACGATGTTGGCTGGCCGTTCCATCTCGTCGAGGTTGGCCTCTTCCAGCCGATTGAAATCGAAGTGGTCATAGTAGAAATCGAAGCCGCGGTTCAGCCCAAAACGCGAATCCAACACGGCCGATGCAACAACTGCGCCGGTTGTAAATCCTTTCTCCTTCAGCACCGAGGCCATCGTCACGGACTGCGCACCCAGTCGATTTGCGCTGAAGTCGTGGATGCCACTGGCGGTGGGATAGGTCCCTGTGAAAATCACAGTGTGGGACGGCAAAGTGATCGGAACAGGAGTATAAGCGTGCTCGAATCGTACCCCGTCGGCAGCGAGGGCATCGATATTCGGCGTGTGGATGTTCTTGTATCCGTAGCAGCCCAAGTGGTCGGCACGCAGCGTATCGATCGTGATGACCAACACGTTCGGACCGTCTTCAGTCGCCGCACAGGAAGCCGGAAACGCCCAGCCGACGGCCATCGCCGTCAAAAGGAAGACCCGGAATAACCTCATGAATATCGGCATTATATCTCGCAAAGCGAGAGGCTGAGGCGTTCAAGAGCTGTCCCCGAACGAGCCGGGCGGCGCGTTTGTAGCGCGCCGGTACCATGCGGTTGGGACTTGCCGAATGGAATGATCGAGTTGAAAAACGTTCAACCTTCGCGCGGTTGATCATCGCTCCCTGGCACACGGCATGTCGCGTTCTCCAAGGCAAAGGAGCGTACAATTGCAGACTCCCGGAGAACAGAAAGATCCCTCGGTCGTTTCCGCTCAGAAGGTAAGGAGAGATCAACTCATGCCACTCCCCACTGATGAAAAGATCCTCAAACTGAGCAACGACCTGCTGCGGCAATTCGACACTCTGTTTGGACTGCAACCCGGGTTCCGCCCCGCTCACGCCAAGGGCGTAATGCTGATGGGAAGGTTCATCCCCTCGCGGGAGGCGGCATCGCTCTCGCGAGCACCTCATTTCAACTGGGAGTCCACCCCGGTAACCACGCGCTTTTCCGACTCAAGCGGCATCCCGCTCATTCCCGACAACGATCCCAACGCCAGCCCGCGCGGGGCGGCAATCCGATTTCACCTTGCCGCCCACCTGCACACGGACATCATTGCTCACTCGACCGATGGATTTCCGACGCGAACCGGCGAGGAATTTCTACAGTTGTTGCGCGCGATTGCAGCATCCGGCGACCCGTCCACACCGCATCCCACGCCGGTGGAAGCATTTCTCGGTGGTCACCCGAAGGCGCTGGAGTTTGTTCAGGCGCCCAAGCCGGTGCCGTCGAGCTTCGCTCGCGAAAGCTATTTCGGCATCACGGCGGTGCGCTTCACCAACAGGGACGGTATCAGCCGCTACGGGCGCTACCGCATCGTTCCCGAGGCGGGGAACGACTATTTGGACGCGCCAACTGCAAGCGCCAGAGGCGCAAACTTCCTGTTCGACGAACTGACAGGCAGAATCGCCAGCGGTCCAGTGAAGTTCCGGATCCTCGTTCAGCTAGCGAACGCGGGAGACATCGTGAATGACGCCACCATTCATTGGGCGGAGGATCGACCTTTGCTGGAATTGGGCAGCATGGTTCTAACTGAGCCCGTCTGGAACGACGCCGACGAGCAGAAGACCATTATCTTTGATCCCATTCCGCGCGTCGACGGCATTGATCCGTCTGATGATCCGCTGCTCGAGCTGCGTGCAGCCATCTATCTCTTGAGTGGACGCCGTCGCAGGGCGGTGTCGCAAGCCGACATGCAAGCTCAAAGGAAGATAGCGTCGTGACCACGGTCCGCCGCGGACGGGCCAATAGCGCCAGCAACTGAATAAATCCAGCTTTGGCGGCCTGAGGGGAGGCGCAGACCCTCCATAGCTCGAACATAATGGAAAAGGGAACCCGTTTTACAGGTTCCCTTTTACAAATATTGCAAGTATTGGTTGCGGGGGGTGGATTTGAACCACCGACCTTTGGGTTATGAGCCCAACGAGCTACCAGACTGCTCCACCCCGCGAAATGATACTAACAACCTGCTCGTTGCGCGTCAAACCCAGGACGGGTCAAAATAACCCGCCACACCACAAACGGGCGAAGTGCATAGTGATCCGCTCGGGCCATCGGTTCGGCCGAGTTTGTCACAAGCCGGGCTCTCGAGGGCCCCGGGCCTCGCGAGGAATGCCCCGGCCAGCCCGTGCTTCAAGCATTGCGCCGGCTTCAGTTCTTGAGCGGGCGACGCTGGCAGGCTGCTACGATCTTGCTCGGATCGATGGCCTCGTTATCGACCTGCTCTTCGAGAATTTTGCCATCCTTTCCGACCAGGAAATTCACGCGCCGGGCTGCTTTGTATTTGTCTACGTAGACGCCGTATTGGTGCGTGACCTCGCCACCCCAATCACTCAGCAGCGGGAAAGTCACGCCAATCTCGTCGGCAAAGGCTCGGTTGGCGAAGGGGCTATCCATGCTCACACCCAGGACCTGGGTGTCTGCCGCTTCCAGCTTCTGCAGATTCTGCTGGAAGTTTTTCATTTGCTGCGTTCAACCCCCGGTAAACGCGAAGATATAAAACGCCAGGACGACGTTCTGCTTACCGCGATAATCACTCAGCCGAACGTCTTTCAAGTTATGCCCGTCGAAATATTCCAGCTTGAAATCGGGGGCCACGTCTCCGACCTTCAATTTCAGGGGCTCGGACTTTTCCTGGGCCTGCAGGCTGCTGGAAAAGCCAGGGATCAGCGTCCCGGCGAGCAGCAGGGCCACGAGCCTCCCCTTCAGCGCGATCTTCATGCCATCCCCCATTTTGGGAAAAACTGCACGCCCAGCCTACTCTGATCACTGCACCAAAGACAAGCTCACCCGTAACATTGCGAATAGAGGCGGAAACCCGGTACATTCGTAGCGGATTCGCCTCGTGACAGCGCATTTTGGGTGGCAGGAGTCGCGCTTCCCGGACTCCATGATCCACCGATCACAATTCGCCCGCGCCGGAGTACGGCCGGTTCGGACCGAGCACGCAGCTTCAATCGTTCGCCTCCCTGGAGATTGCATCTGGCGATGAGCCTCGGTACCCTGAACGACATCTTCCTTTCGATTGTGGAGAGTGGTCGCCCGCGGGTCATGCTGCACCGGCAGGCCCTGCAATGGGTGCCGATTTCAGCGCAGGAACTGTATCGCAATGTAACCGGGGTGGCGTGTGCGCTAGCTTCGTGGGGCATCGCAAAAGGTGACCGGGTTGCCATCCTCAGCGAAAACCGCCCGGAATGGAGCATCGCCGACTTTGCTTGCCAAATGCTGGGAGCGGTCTCGGTCCCGATCTACTCCACGCTGACGGCCGAGCAAGCTGCCTTCATCCTGCGAGATGCCGGAGTGCGGGTCGTGTTCGTCTCCTCTGAGCAACAACTGCGGAAGATCGAGTCCATCCAAGATCAGACCCGGGTAGAGCGCCTAGTGGTCATGGATGCAGTCGAAACCGCTCATGCCTCGCACGTGGGACATCTCATGCACCAGGGCCGGACTCAGCGGGATCCCTCACTCGAGTCGTCCGCGGCTGCGGTCAAGCCTGACGACTTGGCGACCATCATCTACACTTCAGGTACCACCGGGGTCTCCAAGGGAGTGATGCTCACTCATCGCAACCTGGTTTCCAACATTGAATACTCGCTCAAGGGATTCGATTTGGCCGGGGAGCAGATCGCGGTTTCGTTCCTCCCGCTGTCTCACGTGACCGCCCGCCATGTGGATTTCGTTCTGCTCTACCACGGCGTGACCCTGGCATACTGCTCGTTCATCGATCAGTTGCCGAAGGCCCTTCTGGAAGTGCAGCCCACCATGTTCGTGGCCGTGCCGCGTGTCTATGAAAAGATCCATGTGCAGGCGGACCTGAAGGCCATGGGATTTCCCAAGAAATGGATCTTCCAATGGGCGCTTCGCCAAGGCCAGGCCCACCGCGCCGAAACCCTGGCTGGAGAGGTCCCCGACTCCTTCTCCTGGAAGCTGGCCGACAAACTCGTCTTCTCCAAGGTGCGTGCCGGCATAGGCGGAAAGGTACAGTGTTTCATCTCCGGCGGTGCGCCCCTGGGTCGCGAGCTTGCTGAATGGTACTCGTGGGTTGCCATTCGGATTCACGAGGGCTACGGGTTGACCGAAACCTCGCCTGTGATCGCTGTCAACAATCCCGCGGCGCACAAACTGGGCACGGTCGGCAAACCGCTAGGCAACGTGGAAGTTCGGATCGCCGACGACGGCGAGATCCTGGTACGCGGCCCTTCTGTCTTCAAGGGCTACTGGAACCGTCCCGACGAGACCGCCGCGGCATTCGTTGACGGCTGGTTCAAGACAGGCGACATCGGGCACCTGGACACCGAGGGCTATCTTTCTGTCACCGATCGCAAGAAAGACTTGATTAAGACGTCAGGCGGAAAGTTCATTGCGCCGCAGCCGATCGAGAACTCTCTCAAGCATAATGCGCTCATCGCGGAAGCCGTGGTTCTGGGGGATCGCCGTAAGTTCCCAGCCGTCCTCATCTCGCCCTATTTCCCGCTGCTGGAAGAGTGGGCGCGGAACAGCCAGATCACCTTCGAATCGCGCCAGGAATTAATTGCCCATCCCAAAGTTCAGGAGCTCTACAACGGGATCGTGGAAGAGCTGAACAAAAATCTGGCGCGCTTCGAGAAGCTCAAGCGGGTGCTGCTGATCGAAGAGGAATTCTCCGCCGCCCACGGAACGCTCACCCACACGATGAAGATCCGGCGACGGGCGATCGAAGATCGCTATCGGCCGCTCATCGACGAAATGTATGCCGAGGCCGAGACGGCCGTAGTCCCGAGTCACGCCCGCTCGTGATGGCCAGGGCTGTCGCGTGGAGGCCGGGTTTCATTACAATAACCGTATGTCGGACCCATTCCTGATTGCTGGCCGCTCCTTCCGTTCCCGTCTGATCGTTGGGACAGGCAAATACAAATCTTTTCAAGAGACAGCGCGCGCCCTTGAGGCCAGCGGCGCCGAGATGGTGACCGTGGCCGTGCGGCGCGTCAACCTGGATCGCAGCAAGGAATCGCTTCTCGACTACATCGATCCCAAGAAGTACTCCCTGTTGCCCAACACCGCCGGCTGCTACAGCGCCGACGAGGCCATCCGCGCGGCGCGCCTGGCGCGCGAAGTGGGCCTGTCGGACTGGGTAAAGCTCGAAGTGATCGGAGATCAGGCAACCCTCTATCCCGATGTGCAAGCCACGCTCGAAGCCACGACGGTGCTGGTAAAAGAAGGTTTCACGGTCCTTCCCTACACCTCCGATGATGTGGTCTTCGCCAAGCGCCTGCTTGATGCGGGTGCGGCTGCCATCATGCCCTTGGGTGCGCCTATCGGCAGCGGGATGGGGATTCAGAACGCCGCCAACATTCGGATTTTGCGCGAGCTCATCACGAGTGTGCCGCTGATTGTGGATGCAGGTGTGGGAACCGCTTCCGATGCAGCGATCGCCATGGAACTGGGTGCCGATGCAGTGCTCATGAATACTGGAATTGCGGGCGCCCAGGATCCCGTCCTGATGGCCGATGCTATGCGCCACGCGGTGATCGCCGGACGCCAAGCCCATCTCGCCGGCCGCATGCCGAAGAGGCTTTACGCGACGGCAAGCTCTCCGCTTGAAGGCGCAGTACGCTAACTCCGACAGGCTAAGAAGCTGAAAGGGGCGGACCCAAGGTCCGCCCCTTTGTGCCTGGCAACGTTGACTGTCCTCACAGCATCTTCGCGCTATCCACGTGGATGGAATCGCCTTCGACCGTTCCGGTCACGGCCACGTGGTGCCCTTCATGCCCCTTCAGAGCGTCCGGGTTGTCGACCGTCAGGACCTTCTGATCCTTGTCAGTGACCACAACCATCTTGGCTCCCGCCGCCAGGCACTTCTTGGTGCACTCTTCCGCCTTGGCGTTGGCGCCTTTGGCCCCGCACTTCGAGTCAGTGACCCAACCGTTCACCGTTGTACTGTCCGCCGCCGCCGCGATCATCGCGACCGCAAACACGAGACTCATCAGGAAACCAAGCACTCCGACTCTTTTCATGTTTATTCTCCTTTTGGACTGCCGTATGAGCGACGAGACGACCCGTTATGCACGCACCGCGGAGGTTCGCGACTACGCTGGTCTCAAGAATTGCAACACGAACCCCGTGGCGCCGCGGTAGGAACTGACCGCGAACTATACCATATCGTGGGGCGATATGCTGTACGGGGAATAGCCCTGGGGTATCCGTGCCTACTTTCGGGCGGCTGACTGCGGAGGCTTGGCTGGAGGCGGGGCAGGACTCACATAAACGACTTCTCCGGGTCTGGTGTAGTGTAACTGCTCCCGGGCTTCTTTTTCGATCGCCTTGGGATCGGTTTGCAGGGCTTTGATTTGCTCGGTGTACCGGTCGTTTTCCTTTTGCAATTGACCGATATCAGTGTGGAGCCTCTGGTATTCCGCCCGTTTAGTGCGATACACCACCATCCCGTTGGCGCCGAACATCACGTGTAGAAAAAGCCAGGCGGTTAACAGAAGAACGCCCAACGTAGCCAGCCGACGCCGCGCACCATAGGCCACGTTCCAGAAAGGACGGACCCGGTCGAGACAACGCTCAGCGAATGCCTCGGCCGCCGGGGCACGATCCACCACGGCACGCAGTTTTTCCTCGGGGCTGGGGAGCCTTCGAACCGTCGCCGACTTCACTACTCGAAAATCCATTGCTTAGCCGCTGCGCTCAACGTCCCGAGTTCGCTCGCTGAAGGCGCCTCCGCGTAAACCCGAACCACCGGCTCCGTACCCGACAGCCGGTAGCATACCCACGAACCATCCCCGAAAACGAGCTTGAGTCCGTCCTTGCGCACGACCTCCCCGACCTTCCGGCCGAAGAACTCCTGCGGATCAGACCGCAACTTTTCAGTGAACTTCTCCTTCACCTCAGGCGTCAAGCGGAAGTTCTCGCGTTGCGGGCAATAGGAACCAACTTTGGCAAATAGCTCTTCCAGTTGTTTGGAAAGGGACTTGCCTCGCCGTGCCACCGCCTCGCAGCACATCAGCCCGGCGAGGATCCCATCTTTCTCGGGAACGTGATGCCGGATCGACAGCCCGGCGCTTTCCTCGCCCCCGATGCAAATCTTGTCCGCCTTGATGAGTTCGCCGATGTATTTGAAGCCTACCGGCGTCTCATGCAGGTCGACCTTGTGATACTTTGCGAGGGCATTGATCAGGTTGGTGGTGGCCACCGATTTCCCGACTCCGTTTTTCCACCCCCGCGTCTCCACCAGGTAATCGAAGAGCAGGGCAATAATGTAATTCGGCTGGAAGAACTGGCCATCCTCATCGACGATGCCGAAGCGGTCCGCATCCCCATCGGTGGCCATTCCGATGTGCGCCTTCACCTCCTGCATCTTTTGGCGCAAGTCCTGGAGCAGGTGGTCATCGGGTTCCGGCGCATGGCCGCCAAAAAGCACATCGCGGTAGTCATGCACGGTTGCTACATCAACTCCCGCTTCCCGGAGCAGAACGTCCGGATATCCACGGGCCGCACCCCACATCGGGTCGAACACCACCCGCAGCCCTGCCTTCTTGATGACGCTCATGTCAACGATCTCGCGCAGCCGCGCCAGGTACATGCGCCGGGGATCCAGGGGCTGCACCTCCGCCCGCTTCCCTGCCGGCAGGCTGCCGCCCAAATCGGCGGCTACGATCTCCGCCTCGATCTTCTTAGTGACCTCGGGCAGCGCCGGTGCACCATCGGGGGTCGAGAACTTGATGCCATTGTATTCAGGTGGATTGTGCGAGGCGGTGAAGTTGATGGCGCCGTCCGCTTTGGCCTGGATAACCGCGTAGGAAATTGCCGGTGTGGGCGCCGCTTCCGCAATCACCAAGGGCGTGATGCCGTGCGCGGACAGGATCTCGGCTCCCAGCGAGCAAAGGGTTTCTCCCAGGAAGCGCGGGTCACGCCCCACGATCACCTTGGCGCCGCTTCGCTTCTGGGATGCGACGTAGCGTGCGATGCCGCTTACTGCGCGGCGCACATTCCCCAGCGTGAACTCATCGGCAATGACTGCTCGCCAGCCCGATGTTCCGAATTTGATTTGAGTCATCACGATGACCAGCCTTGCGCAAGGATCCCCGCCTGCTTGGCTCAGCTGGCAAGGTTGCATATGATGAATGATCGCCAACGCACAACGGCGCGGATGCTCCGCCAGCCAAGTTCCGAGCCTAGCGCTGATTCTAATATGACCAACAAGCGACTGGTCCTGACCACCGCCAGCAGTCCTGCCGAAGCCCGCTCCCTCGCACGGGCACTGGTCGAACGCCAGTTAGCAGCGTGCGTCAATATTATTCCGAAGATCGAATCGATTTATCGCTGGAAGGGTAAGGTCGAGGCGTCAGAGGAGTGCCTTTTGTTGATTAAAACTACCGCAGATGCCTTCGAGCATGTGCGCGACGCACTGCTTGAACTGCACTCCTACGAGCTCCCCGAGTGCATTGCGTTGCCGATCGAGGCAGGGAGCGCATCGTACCTGCAATGGCTCGAGGAATCCACATCCCCTGAAAAAGGGACGACTTGATTTTCGGCGGCTGATACCGCCCCACGGTCATTGAGCCGTCGAAGCGTAAACCGTCTCTAAACTAATCGCCTAATCCTACATCCGGCCCTGCTACTTGCGTCCATGTTGTAGAATGGCCCGCGCTACAGAGGTCGAACGCCACGCCTCTCCACGTTCTGCCTCCATTCCAAAATCAGATCCTCCGCAGGAGAACGACCATGACTGTTCGACGGACCCTCGCCCTCGTCCTGACGCTGTTCACCGTCTCCACCTTCGCCTACTCTCAAAAATGGGTCGCGTTGACGAATCAACCCAAGGCCAGCCTGGGTCTGGCCAATCCACTACTCCTCACCGATGGCACTGTGATTCTGCACCAGGCGTGCGGCTCGCAGTGGTGGAAGCTCACTCCCGATGCCTTTGGCAGCTACGTGAACGGTTCCTGGAGTCGGATCGCATCCTTGCCGACGGGCTACAGTCCCCTCTATTTCGGTTCCGCCGTGCTGCCTGACGGCCGCGTCATCATGGAAGGCGGAGAATACAACTTCGACGGGAAGCAATGCCAGCCGGTATGGACCAACCAAGGCGCTATCTACGACCCGATCGCAAATGCTTGGACCTCGGTCGCCCCGCCTGCGGGATGGAGCACAATTGGGGACGCGCAGAGCGTCGTGCTGGCCAACGGTACCTACATGCAGGCCAACTGCTGTAACAAGCAACAAGCGCTGCTCAATGCAAAGACTCTTGCTTGGACCGTCGTGGGCCGCGGAAAATTCGACGCCAACGATGAGGAAGGCTGGACCCTGCTTCCCGACCAAACCGTCCTTACCGTGGATGCGTACGTCTTCCAATACGAACACGATGGCAAGAACTACGAAATCTACAACCCGGCAGACCGCACCTGGGCCAGCGGGCCGCCGTCCGGAACTCTCGTCCAGCTCTGGGACTCGTTTCCCAACGAAAAGAAATCGTCCCAGGAAGTCGGGCCGGCGGTGCTGCGGCCCGATGGCACGGTGTTCGCCACCGGAGCCAGCGGGGCCGGTATCGGCCACACGGCGATCTATGACACAAAGACGCAGTCCTGGAATATCGGTCCAGACTTCCCCGACTCGCTCGACGTTGCAGACGGACCGGCTGCGCTGCTTCCTAACGGCCACGTTCTGGTACAGACCAGTCCCGGAGTCTTCCAGCTGGGCTCCCGTTTCTTTGAATGGGACGGCAGTTCTCTGACCGACGTAACCGCCGGCAATACGGATGCTCCTAACATCTCTTCGTACTACGGCAACATGCTGGTGTTGCCCACGGGAGAAGTCCTCTACACTGACTTCGCCAATATCTGGGTGTATCGATCCAAGGGAGTGGGTTCCAAGTGGAAACCCCAGATTCTCGGAATGCCCACCAAGCTCAGCCGCGGTCAGTCCTACGTTGCGTCGGGACTGTACTTCAACGGCTTTTCTCAAGGCGCCGCCTACGGCGATGACGCGCAGGCTGCCACCAACTATGCGTTGATCCGTTTAACGAACCGGGTCACCGGGCACGTTTTCTACGCCCGTACCCACAATCCCTCGAGCATGGCCATTGTGAATCCAAACCGTGTCTACACGCACTTCGATATTTCGCCGAATACCGAAACCGGTCTCAGTGATTTACAGGTGGTGTGCAACGGCATTGCTTCGACGCCGATTACCGTCAACGTGAACTAAGGTAGAGACGCGGCTTGTCGCGTCTCAGCCTCGACCCGATCACGACCAGTCGCTGGCGCCCACAACCACGCAGCTAAAACTAAGGAGGTCCCACCTCACCGTGGGACCTCCTCCTTACGCGCTCAATGCTCGCAGGGCAGCCGCCTAAATCGCGGCCAGCGCCTGGTCCAGGTCCTCGATGATGTCTTCTACGTCCTCGATTCCCACCGAGATCCGCACCATCCCATCGGTAATTCCAATTGCCTTGCGCCCCTTCTGGCCGTAGGAAGAATGCGTCATGGTTGCCGGATGCGAAATCAGCGTCTCCACCCCACCCAATGATTCGCCGAGCGAGCAGATCCGGACGCGCCGCAGCATCTTGTTGGCGTTCGAAAGCGACCCGGTTTCGAAGCTGATCATCGATCCGAATCCCGACATCTGACGCTTTGCCAGCTCGTGCTGCGGATGATCGGGCAGTCCGGGATAGAAAACTTTCTTCACTTTCTTATGTCGCACCAGAAAATCGGCCACGATCCGCCCGCTTCGATCGTGCTGTTCCATGCGCGCCGCCAGCGTCTTCACACCCCGCAGCACCAGCCAGCACTCGAACGGCGACAGAATTGCTCCTGCTGCCTTCTGCAGGAATGCCAACTTCTCCACCTGGTCCTGCCGCGTACAAACCACCACGCCACCCAGGCCGTCGCTGTGGCCATTGAGGAACTTGGTGGTAGAGTGGATCACCATGTCCGCGCCCAGTTCAATTGGGCGCTGAAAATAAGGCGACATGAAGGTGTTGTCCACGACCAAGTCGACTTTCTTCGCCCTACAGACCGCAGCCACGGCGCGAATGTCGGTCAACGCCATCAGCGGATTGGTCGGCGTCTCTACGTATACCAGCTGTGTATTCTTGCGGATCGCCCGCTCCACGTTCTTCGCTTCCGCCGTATCGACGTAGGTGAACTCCAACCCGAAGTCCGACCAGACCTGGTTGAACAGGCGCGGCGTTCCGCCATAGAGATTGTTTCCGCACACCACGTGATCACCCGCCTTGAGCATAGTGACGACCGCATTGATGGCCGCCATCCCGCTGGAAAATACCGGCGCCGCGATTCCGCCTTCCAGGGCCGCCAGATTCTGCTCCAGCCGCGTGCGCGTCGGGTTCGAAACCCGGGCGTACTCATATCCCTTGTGCTTGCCAATTTCCTGCTGGGCGTAGGTTGAGGTGGGATAGATCGGAGGGGCCACCGCTCCCGTCTCTTCATCCGCTTCCTGCCCGATATGAATCGCCCGCGTCGCAAAACCCGGAAGATGGTTCTTCTTCGCCATTCTGGCCTGCTCTCTTCAAATGTATTTGGAAAGTAGAGTTCGAAAAGCCCCACACCCGCTCACAGCCCGAGTGCAGGTCTTAATTTATCAAGTGCATGATTTGTGTCACGGCACGCACGCGTTTGTGCCACAAAAGCCGAAAATCAGCCTGCCTTCAGGCGCTGGCTCCGAGGCCCGACTTGCTGAGCCGCGGAGCAGTCGACCCCGGCGAGCCATATCCCAGACGGGGCAAGCCCCGTCTCTACTGCTGCTAAATTCCGCCTTCAAAGATCTTCTTTGACAAGTAGCGTTCCGCCGAGTCGGGAATGATGGTTACCACCCGCTTTCCCGGTCCCAGCCTGCGCGCGATTTCCAGCGCCGCATAGACGTTCGCCCCCGCGCTTGAGCCGCCAAGAACGCCCTCGCGCGCCGCCAGCTCCTTCACCATTCCAAAAGCCTGCTCATCGGTCACCGGGAAGACCTCATCGCACACCGACCGGTCAAAGTTTTCCGGGACAAACGTGTTCCCAATCCCCTCCACCTTATGTGGGCCAGGCTTGCCGCCTCCCAACACAGAACCCTGGGTCTCGACTGCGACTGCATAGACTCCCGCATTGCGCTCCTTCAAGAAGCGCGCCACCCCGGTGAATGTCCCGGCGGTGCCGCATCCAAGCGCGACCGCATCCACGCGCCCTTCCATCTGCTCGTAAATCTCGCGGGCAGTTGTTTCGTAATGAAAGTCTGCATTGGCGGGATTCTCAAACTGTGCCGCCATGAACGCATTCGGATCTTTCGCGGCAAGCTCCTTCGCCACGCGAATCGCCCCGGCCATGCCCTCGGCCTCCGGCGTTCGTGTCACTTCTGCGCCCAAGGCCCGCATGATGATCACTTTCTCTTCGGAGAATTTCTCGGGCACGAACAGCTTTACTTTGTATCCGCGGTTCACTCCGATCAGCGCCAGCCCGATTCCCGTGTTGCCCGCCGTCGCTTCTACAATTGTTGCGCCCGGCCGCAGCTTTCCGTCTTTCTCGGCCTGGGCAATGATGCCGATCGCGGCGCGGTCTTTCACGCTACCCCCCGGATTCAGGGACTCCAATTTCACGAACACGTCCGCCGATCCCGCCGGAACCAGTTTCTTCAATTGCAGCATGGGAGTATGTCCGACGAGCTGTGTAATGTCGTCGGACACGCGTAGGTGGGACATTTGGGCTTCGGAGCGCACCCCCCAGACTACGGAAGGCTCCCAGTCAGCGTCAATGTCACTTCCGTGGCACGACTCTAGCGGCATCCGGCCGGTCGGTTCGAATTCAGTTGCTTCAGCATGGCTTTCCCCGCGCTAAAATCAGGATTGAACTCGAGCATTCGCATCGTGACTGTCCGTGCATCGTCAATCCGTCCCGCCTGACAGTAGGTAAGTGCAAGGTCCATTCCAATCGCACTCTGCCATGGCTGGCGGCGGAAGGCGTCTTTCCACAATTCCAGAGCGCGTTCCAAATTGCCCTTCTTTGCCTCGATGACCGCCAGGTTGGTTTCCGCATCGCTCTGATTTGGATCTGCCTTCAAAGACCGCTCATACAGAGCCCGGGCCTGGGTGGTCTCTCCACGTTCCTGCTGCTGGAAGGCATAAGCGGCAAGCAGCGACGCGTCGTCCGGATTTTGAGCTACGGCCTTCGGCAGGAGTTCCTGAGCCTCGCGCCGAGCGTCTGGCAGCCCCTGCTTGGCGAGCGATGCCCAGGCGAGGGCAAGGTCGCGCAGCGGCGGAGGGTCATGCTTCCGCGGCGGGAACTCGACCAATTGCATCGGTTGATTCAAGTCCGCGTCCTCAAATTTCACGTCGGGTCGGCGCAGGATGCGATGATCCGTAGCTTGTGTGTGCGCGACATCGCTACTCGGAATGCGTGGCATGTGACAACCCACGCAATCCCTCCCTTGCGGATGATGCTTGGCCGCGAATTTCTTTCCGTGGCAGGCCAAGCACTTTTCCCGGTAGTACTCCGTCCGTTCTTGGGCGCTCGGGGTTGAGTGTGGATCGTGGCACGAGGTGCAGGTCATAGCGTCACCCGACTTCCGCTTACACGCACTCTGCCAAAGTGCCTCAAACTGACTGGCAGCGCGCAACCCCTGCCCCGTTGCATTGGCCTTCACAAAATAGCGAACGTAGTCCGAGAGGCGGTCTCCGGGCCGGAAGTCATATACTTGCTTGCCCTGCTGCTCGATCGCCACATCCCCTTCCAGGTGGCACTGCCTGCAGATGTCGTCGCGCCGCTCGGGGGGAAGTTTGGCCGGATTCAGAATCGTTCCGGTTCCATGGAGATGCGCGCTAGCTTCGCCATGACAGCGGGCGCACGTGACTCCCGCATGCGCGAAAGGCGGACTTGGGTAACGATTCCCGGTTCCGGGCGCGGGCGCAGACATGCCGGTCGTGTGACAGTGGAGACAGCTTGCCGCAACGGGCAGGTTCAAGGGTGCCTCCCGCGCATCCTGGTATGCCGGTGTCATATCCCACACCTGTTTCTGCCCGTACCAGTTCACTGGCGACTCGAACCAATATTGATCGATGGTAAAGAGATAGGTTCGGCCGCGACGGCCCGAACCGATGTAGTACTGTAGGCGTCGCTTGCCCTGCACTTCAGGATCGTGCGGGCTGGAGAAGCTCAGCCAGACCTGGCCGCTTTCTTCATAGACCCGATACAGAATGCCCGACTTGGGTTGCCGGAACTCGCCGCTGATCAGTCCGTCGGCAGCAGCGCCGCTGGCTTTGGCCATCGAAGTATGCGAGTAGGTCTCGACAACCTTGGCATGGCATGTGGCACACTGCGAGCCAGGCGGCAACTCCCTCTGGGCGGCCTCCTGCGCGGCCACACTGTTCAAGTGAAATTGGATCAGAATCGGGCAGATAACAACCAGCACTGCTCGGCAGATCGATCGCGAACCCCACCGCGACACACTGCGCGCGCTTGGCACGCACTCGGCTCCTACGTCCCAGACTTACGTCTGATGGAATCAGTTCCCGCTCGCGGACGCCCGCTCTTGTCCCGCGTAGTACCCGCTCTTGGTGCGGACGGTGAGTTTGCCATAGCCCTTCGCCTTGGCATCGACCTTGATCGCGCGGTACCCGCCGGCGCTCTTCGGGTTGCTCGGCTTGTAACCAAGCGTGTATTGATTCCGGATGTCGTGAGCTACTTTGCTGCTGATCTCATCCACGTCATCGAGCGTCTTGGGAAAGAATGCCAGGCCGCCGGTTCTCTCCGAAATCAGCTGAAGGGCCTTGCGTGCGCGTCGCGCCCGCTCCTCGCCCAGCAAGCCAATGGTATACACCGTCGGACCATTCTCTTCCTGCAGCCGCTTGACCGCCTGCTCCAGCGACTCCCGGCTCGCGTTGTCCTCCCCGTCGGTCACGACAAAGAGGACTTTCTTTTCCAGCCTGCCGTACTTCTTCAAGTGATCGGCTGACGCCACTACCGCGTCGTAGAGTGCCGTGCCGCCCCGAGTCTCAACTTTTTCCAGCGCTTCCCGTAATTTGTTCAAGTCTCCCGTGAAGTCCTGGTCAAGATAATACTCATCGTTAAAGTTCACGATGAAGACCTGATCCTGGGGATTACTCGCCCGGACCAAATTGATGGCGGCCTTGTTGACCTTGTCGCGCTTCTCGCGCATCGAGCCGGAATTGTCAATCACCACCCCCATCGCGACCGGAATGTCTTCATGGCGGAAGGAAGTAATGGTCTGCGGCTTGCCGTCCTCGTAAACCGTGAATGCCGATTTGTCGAGGTTGGTGACCATGCGCTGCTTGTCATCCACCACGGTCGCGTGCAGCACTACCTCGTCGACCTCTTTGTGGAAAACAAAGCCCTGGTCTTGCTCACTCTTCTGCTGCTCGCCGGAGTCGCTGCTTCGCTGCGAAGCACCCGAGGAAGACTGACTCTGCGGATCGCTGGCCTTTGGGTCCGGCGGGGCAGGAGCAGGTTTTGGGTCGGCCGGCTTGGGCTTCTCAGCCGTCGCCGGCGGAACCGCCGACGGGAAGTTTTCCTGCGCGCCCGCGGCCACGGTCAAAGTTGAGAGAAGGAGAATCGGAACAAGGATCCAGCTATTCCGAAGGTGCATAGTAACCCGTCTTCGCATAAACCCGTAGCGGCGGCAGACCTTTAGGCGGAATCAATTTCACTTTTATCTTACGCCATTTGCCGTCATGCGCCGAGTTGGTGGGACGGTATCCCAGCACATATTGGTTGCGTAGCTCGATGCCAATTTTTGTGGCCACGTCGGCCAGATCGTTTGGATTGTCGATGGTGAAGGCTCGTCCGCCCGTCAATTCCGTGACTTCCGAGAGCAGAGCTGGACCGAGACGCTCTTCTTCAGTTGGGAAATAATGATCATAAATCCCAATAGCATAGATCAGTACGTCAGCTTCCTTCACGGTGGACTTGATTTCTCCTTCGGTGTACCGGCTGTGATTGTCTCCGCCGTCGGAAATGATTAAGAGTGCCTTCTTCGGGTACTTGGCCTGGCGCATTTTGCTGACACCCAGATAAATCGCATCCAGCAATGCAGTACGCCCCTTTGGCACCGTGTACACCAGCTTTCCCTGTATGTCCTCAATTGAACTGGTGAAGTCACTGACCTCTTCCGGGCGGTCGGCAAAAGTAATCATGAAAAATTCGTCTTGCGGATTCGCGGTCTTGAAAAACTCCACCACGGCCTCGCGTGCGCGCTCGATCTTACTGGCCATGCTGCCGCTCATGTCGAAGATCACGCCGAGGGAAACCGGCGCGTCTTCGCTGGAGAAGGTCCGGATCTGCTGCTCCTGTTTTCCCTCAAAGACCGCAAAATTGTCTTTGTCCAGTCCGGTGACCAGGCGGTTCATCGGATCGGTGATGGTCACCGGTACCAGCACCAAATCAACATTGACTTTCAGCGGACGTTCATGCGTCTTGAGCGACGGGTCCATCAGCGGCTGCTCACCGGGCGGATGAACGTCGACCCGCGGACGAATGTGCACATCGTCCATCGTGTTTTGTGCCCAGAGGGAAGCCGTCGAACACAGAAGGAGAGTTACCGCAACCGCAGCGAAGAGAACGAGCCGTTGAATGCGCAGCATGACGTCGATCCGGGGCCTGGGAGGAGCCGGGTGAGAGTTTCGGTCTGAGGATCGCGGGTCGCGGGACCCGCATCCCCAAAAGCGGGCCATAAACCACCCTTTGCTGGCGATACTAGCACAGCTTGACCCTCAAGGACTGCGTAAAATTTTGGTCAGGAACCCGCGCCCGGCGTGCCTTTTTGCCATCACGCTTTTTCGTCATTTCATCCCATGGACCGGGCGATCATGTGGCGAAATGCAACTTGTTACAATGTTGCGCACATGGCTTACATCGTCCCCTTCCGTGCCCTTCGGTATGATCCGCAACGCGTTCCCGTCGCCTCGGTGGTTACGCAGCCTTACGACAAGATCACCCCTAAGATGCAAGAAGGCTACTATTCGGCCAGTCCTTTTAACCTGGTTCGGATCATTTTGGGAAAGTCCGAACCTTCTGACTCCGCCCATAACAGCAATGTGTATTCCCGCGCCGCCGGGTACCTGGCTGACTGGCGGCGGCAAGGCATCTTCCTGGAGGACCAGCAACCCTCGCTTTATGTTTATGCCCAACGATTTGTGAAGCCCGGCTCCCAAATGGAACTGGAACGGCGAGGGTTCATCGCCCTGGGTCGGGTAGAGGATTATTCGGCGGGGGTAGTCCATCGCCACGAGCAGACGCTTTCCAAGCCCAAGGCCGATCGCCTCGACCTGCTGCGTTCGACCCGCGCCCATTTCGGCCAGATCTTCATGCTCTACAGCGATCCCGGCGAAATCGACAACCTGCTCGCCCAGGACGCCTCGCCCAGCACCGAGGTGACCGACGAATACGGCGTCGTGCACCGCCTCTGGCGCGTCTCCGACCCGGCCCTCATTGAACTGGTCCAGGGCAAGATGCGGGACAAGAAGCTGGTGATCGCCGACGGCCATCACCGCTATGAGACTGCCCTGAATTACCGCAACGAACGGCGCGCGGGCGCGACCGGGCCCGCTGCTTCTCTTCCGTCCAACCCGGGGGGGAAACACTCCCCGAAAGGCGAGGAACCACCTTACGAATTCGCTATGATGACATTCGTCAACATGAACAGCCCGGGCCTGCTAATCCTCCCCACTCACCGGGTAGTTCATGGTTTGTCGGCCTTTTCTCCGGAGCAGTTCCAAGCCTCAGCCCGCGGCTATTTCAACCTGGAAGACGTGGATCCGGGGGTCGATGCGCCCCGCGCCAGTGCCATCCTTCGCGAATCCGGACATGCGGGTACGGCTCTGCTCGCAGCCACGACTTCGCGCGTCTTCCTGCTGCACTCGCCAAAAGCACCCGCCTCTCTCTTCCCCGGGCTCTCTGACCGACAACAGTCGCTCGACGTCGTGCAACTGCACAAGGTTCTTCTCGAGAACGTCCTGGGCCTCTCGGAGGAATCCATTCGCAACCAGCAGAACCTGACCTACGTCCGCGAAGCCGACGAAGCCCTGGCCACGGTTCGGGCCGGCAAGGCCAATGTCGCCTTCCTTATGAACCCCTGCCGCATTGAACAAGTCCGCGACATTGCCCTCGCCGGCGAAGTCCTCCCCCAGAAATCCACTGACTTCTACCCCAAGCTCCTCAGCGGCCTAACCCTCTACACCCTCGAATAGACCCGCATCCGCGTGGGGCCCCCGCCTGTCCAGTAAATCCGCCCAATGGCCCGTAAAGACGGGGCTTGCCCCGCCTCCTGCATCGGATGCCCTTGCCGGCAGGTTGCGTCCACGGCCGCCTCCGAACCTCAATACCCACTCCCGCATCTCTCGCTTTAACGCGCTCACCTGATTTACCCTGACTCCGTATCTCTCCCGCGAAAGGTCGCATTTGTCCGCCTGCCGAGCCCGCACCCAAGCTCTTATCCCTGCAATGCTGGCTCTGCTCGTCGTGTTCACCACCCTCCCAGCCGGTTCGGCCGATGAGAAACACCTGTCTGTCTACTCCGCCGCGGCGAACTACTCGCTGCCGATCGCGGATCGCGAAGGCCGCGAATACATCGGCCTGCTCGAGATCCTTGAACCTTTCGGCAACGTTAGCGCTAAAACCGACGGCCGCCGATGGCGCATTCGCTTCGGAGGCATAGAAGCAGAATTCATTCAAGGTCGCGACCGCGCCAAGATCCGGGGACGCGATGTGGCGCTTTTTGGTGCCTTCCTGCTCGAAAGCAATCATGGGCTCGTGCCCCTCGTTTCGCTCAGTTCCGTGCTCCCGCGATTTCTTGCCACCCCGGTGAGTTTCAATGAAGCCTCTCGCCGCCTCTTCGTCGGAAACGTCGCGAACCATTACACCGTCGAGCTCAATCCGACAAACCCGTCGCGCCTGGTCTTCAACTTCTCCGCGCCCGTCAATCCGACGATCGCCACCGAACCCGGTCGCCTCTACATGATCTTCCGCCGGGAACCGGTCGTCCTGTCCGGAACGCCCAACTTACGATTCAACGACCCGGCCATGCCGTCAGCAACCTACTCCGAGTCGAACGGCCAAGCTGAAATCGACGTTCGGGGCACCGTTCCTCTCATTGCCAGCTTCAGCAATGAAGGACGCACCATCACTATCGCTCCAGTGCAACAAGCGCAGCCTGCGCCAGCCACGTCCCAAGCGCCGCTGATGCCGACAACTACTCCCACTGCTCCTCCTCCCGTGCTCTCGACGGCTCCCGCGCCTACCCCGGTTGCACGCCATTTCTTCGCGGTGATCGACGCCAGCCATGGCGGACAGGACCGCGGCGTCGCCCTGAGCGACACGCTGCAGGAAAAAGACGTGGTCTTGGGGTTCGCCCGCCAGCTTCGTCAGGAACTCCAAAAGCGCGGCATTTCGGCTTTGGTGCTACGCGATTCCGATGCAACGCTTACTGCCGACCAGCGTGCGATCTTCGCCAATACCGTGCATCCGGTGATCTACGTTGCCCTGCACGCCGCCTCCGATGGCCACGGGGTGCGCCTTTACACCTCTTTGCTGCCCGCCGCCACCGACAACAACGGGCCATTCATCAGCTGGGACGCTGCCCAAGCCGCCTTTCTGGCCTCCAGCCAATCTGCACTCGGCGCTCTCGCCGCCGCGTTGCGCCAGCAGCAGATTCCGGTTCGAACCCTTAGCGCCCAACTGCGCCCGCTGAACAACGTCACCGCTGCCGCCGTTGCCGTCGAAGTCGCGCCTCCGGGAACCAACGTCGCCGAACTCGCCTCCCCGGCCTACCAGCAGACGCTAGCCAGTACGCTCGCGAACGGGATTGCCGCCCTGCGTGACAGGCAGGCTGCACCGCAATCCACAGTGCCGCAATCCTCGCCCCAGCCCGGAGCGCCGCAATGATCCCGCGCCAGCTCATCTTCGCGGTCGCGGTGTTGCTGATCGGCGCCCTCGCGCTCTTCGTCTACGCCCTTCGCATGCGCGGCCGAGTTGCGCAGGTTCCAGCCACTGCGGAAGATCTCCGTCCCGTGGCTCCCCCGGTCGCCGGAGCCACCGAACGCGTCGCACTCTTCATCGCCTGGGATGACGCGGGTGCGCTGCACCCGCAATCCGCCACCATTCCGCTGCCCGCAAACCGTCAGCAGCGTGCTGAAGAGCTTCTCCGCGCCCTGCTCCGCGCCTATCAGGACAAGAACTCGCCGCACCCGATTCCCCCCGGTTCCGATATCCGCTCGGTGTACCTGGTTGATCCCGGCCTCGCCGTGATTGACCTCAACGCCGCCTTCGCCAACGGCCATCGCTCCGGCGTCCTCGAAGAAGAACTCACCGTAACCTCTCTGATTCAGACCCTCGCCGCGAATGTCCCCGGCATCCTGAAAGTGAAAATTCTGGTGGATGGCAAAGATCGCGATACCCTGGCCGGCCACGCCGATCTCTCTACCACCTACGACGTAGGAGCCGTCAACCAACTCGTCACCCAAATGCAATCCCAATAAAAAACCATGTAGGGACAGGCGCCCTCGCCTGTCCAGTCGAGCGAAGCTCGACAGGAAGTCCGTACCTCCCTCCTCCGCCCCCAATCCCTGAATAACGACCCCATGCAGCGCCCAATCCCATCATTGCCGGACCCCACTGGAACCCGCAGCTGGGAGTTTTCTCCAGCTAGCAGGCATTTACCACTCGGTACCCGCTACTCGGTACTCGGTACTCTGATTCTCACTGCTACAATCCGCCATATGGTGTTCCGCTCTGACAACCGCGCCCCCGACCAGCTTCGCCCCGTCCTGATCACGCCCGACTACATCCACACCGCCGAAGGCTCCGCTCTTATCGAAGTCGGCAATACCCGCGTCATCTGTACCGCCTCGGTCGAGGAGACCGTCCCCCAGTTCCTGCGCAACAGCGGCAAAGGCTGGATCTCCAGCGAGTACGGCATGCTCCCCCGCGCAACCCTGACTCGCACCCCCCGCGAAGTCAGCAAAGGACGCGCCAGCGGACGCACCCACGAAATCCAGCGTCTGATCGGCCGCTCCCTGCGTGCCGTCGCCGACCTCAATCGCCTCGGCGAGCGCACCGTCTGGCTCGACTGCGACGTCATCCAGGCCGATGGCGGCACCCGCACCGCCTCCATCACCGGCGCCTTCGTTGCGCTCGCCCTCGCCCTGCAAAAGCTGGTCGAAGCCGGCACTCTCACCTCGGTCCCGCTGCGCGACTTCATTGCCGCCATCAGCGTCGGCATCGTCGACGGCGAAGTCCTCCTCGACCTCGCCTACGAAGAAGACTCCCGCGCCGACGTCGACATGAACTTCGTCATGACGGCCGGACACAAGATGGTCGAAGTCCAGGCGACTGCCGAGCACCGCCCCTTCGACGACCAGCAACTCCAGTCCATGCTCGCCTACGCCCGCAAAGGCGTTGACTCCCTCATCGCCCAACAACAAGCCGTGCTGAGCACTCTAACCCTGAGGCAGTAGATGTAGATCTGGTCTGATGCGAGTCTTGACGATATTCACTCGCGATCAAGCAAACCGGCCAACAATTCGTGTTTCGGCGTCGCGAAGGGATTCGCAACCGTCACTCCGCTCCACGTGAATCCGCTCTGCATATCCTCCGATAGCAATAGCCGGCACCCAGCCGCCGCGCATGCTCCCAACATGACCGCATCCCACGTATTCAGCTCATGATCCACCGCCAAATCGACGGCGGTCAGCAACACCGAAGACGAGGTTTCAATCGACGGATAGGCATCGAGCCAACCCAGCACCGCTTGCCGCGCTCGTACCGGTGATCGTCCCGCCTTGCGGATCAGCACATGAAAAAGTTCGCCCAGCGCCTGCACTGGGACCAGGACCTCTTCCCCTTGCAACTTCTCCAGTACCTGCAAGACCTCTTTTCTCCGCGACGCCCCGTTCACGCCCTCGGCATAAGCCAGCACGTTCGTGTCTAGCGCGATTCGCATCTCTCAAGTTCCAATGAACGCTCAATCTTCGACTCTGCCCCTATTCGTACAGTTCATCCCGCTTCCAGCGGCCAACCTTTACTGTGGGTTCCGCGCGCAACCGTTGAAACAGAGACCTCCGTGCAGCGAGGCGGGCAGACCGCCCTTCTGCCACAGGTGAGATCCGGGCAACGGGACGCCCGTGGCTGGTCACCACGTACGTTTTCCCGTCCTTCACCTCGCGCAAGACTTCCGAGAACTTCCGGTTTGCATCGGCCGCCGAAATCGCTCTGTCCATGTCCATCTCCAATGTAGTGCTTTTAACTACTTTATCACGGATGTCAATTGCCCGGGCCTTCCTTCGTGTCCTTGGTGGTTGAGCTTTCACTCTTCATGGTTAAGCTTCCACTCTCCACCGGCTGAATGCTTTGATTGCTGAATGCTGACCGCTCCCTAGGTACCGGGTACCAGGTACTAAAACCCCGTTCATCCATCACAGCACCCGAGGGACGCCCGTATTACAATGACAGGCTGCCCCGAAAAATCAGCCGGCGGAGTCGATCCCGTCGCATCCCGCAATCATCTTTGGAGGAAGACCATGAAGCTCACCCCCGGAAAACTCGCCGGCCTCAAGAAAGTCTCGAACGACCGCGGCATCATTGCCGCCGCCGCCATGGACCAGCGCGGCTCCCTGCAGAAGTCGCTTGCCAAGGAAAAGGGCGGCGAAGTCAACGACGCCATGATGGAAGAATTCAAGTCGCTGGTCACCGAAGTCCTCACCCCGCACGCCAGCGCCATCCTGCTCGACCCCGAGTGGGGCCTGCCAGCCTCCAAGCGCCGCGCCAAGAACGCCGGCCTCCTGCTCGCCTATGAGAAGACCGGCTACGACAAAACCGGGCCCGGCCGCCTGCCCGACCTGCTCGATCACTGGTCGGCTCGCCGCATCAAGGAAGCCGGCGCCGACTGCGTGAAGATCCTGCTCTACTACACGCCGTTCGACCCGAAGAACATCAACGACCAGAAGCATGTCTGGGTCGAGCGCATCGGCGACGAGTGCCGCGCCAATGACATCCCATTCTTCCTCGAGTTCGTGGGCTACGAAGACGGCGCCGATGAGAAAGGCCTCGACTACGCGAAGAAGAAGCCCCAGATCGTGACCGAGAGCATGCGCGAATTCAGCAAGGCTCGCTACGGTGTCGACGTGCTCAAAGTCGAAGTCCCAGTGAACATGAAGTTTGTCGAGGGGACCAAGTGCTTTGCTGGGCAGAAGGCCTACACCAAGAAAGAAGCCATCGACCTGTTCCACAAAGCGGCAGCCGCTGCCACCAAGCCGTTCATTTACCTCTCGGCGGGCGTCAGCAATGCTGAGTTCAGCGAGACCCTGGAACTGGCCGGCGAGTCCGGCGTGAAGTTCAACGGCGTCCTTTGCGGTCGCGCCACCTGGAAAGACGGTATCCCCGTCTATGCCAAGCAAGGCCCTGACGCCTTCCGCAAGTGGCTCGAAACCGAGGGCGTGAAGAACATCAACAACGTCAACGGCAAGCTGAAAGCTGCCACTTCGTGGTTCTCGCTCTACGAAGCTGAACCCGCGCTGGTCGGTGCACGATAGGGGCGGCTCGCGCGTCCTGTTCGCTTGACCTGTGTCAACGACGTTCGCAACGAGACGATCACTGATCGAACCCAAGAGGCGTGCCGTCAGGCACGCCTCCGTTTTTGTGCGCCGCGGGCCTGTCCAAATGCTAGTGCCCTCTATGGCCTCAATTCTTTGGCGTCCAATCTTTGGATGCCATCCCCTTCGTGACCCTTCGATCCCTTTGTGGTTAAATTGGTGGCGATGGCATCTGACCCGAAAATCCGAGTGCTCGTCGCCAAGCCCGGGCTCGACGGGCATGATCGCGGCGCGAAAGTCATTGCACGCGCCCTGCGCGACGCCGGGATGGAAGTGATCTATACCGGTTTACGGCAAACTCCTGAGATGGTCGTAAGCGCGGCGCTGCAGGAGGACGTGGACGTAATCGGGCTTTCCATCTTGTCGGGCGCCCACAATGCGATCGTTCCGCGCGTGATGGGGCTGCTGCGGGAAAAGAAGATGGATGACGTGCTGGTCCTGGTGGGCGGCATCATCCCGGATCAGGATGTCAACGGTCTGAAGAAAGCGGGAGTGGCGGCGATCTTTCCACCGGGTACGGCGATGGACGACATCGTGAAGTTCATCCGTGAGAATGTGAAGCCGCGGGGGGTACCGGCGTAGCGAGCTGTTTAGCGGTTCGCGCTGCTGCCAGATTGTTCCCATAGTTTCGATCTGCAATTTCTAACCTGACCCTAAAACGTGAAATCAGCGATTCACCGACTTCATCCATAAATGCCTGACCTGTCCGCAAAACGCCTGCACGAGATCCTGGCGCACGCGATCGGCCCGGCTCCCTGGTACTGGCAGACTTTTCCGGCTATTACTTCGACGGCGCGGCAGCGCTTTGACTGGTCCTATCACGGCGACCAGGGTCCGGTCGGCTATCTGGTGACGCTCGGACTGGAGCAGGAACCCAACAAGGTTCGGCTGGCGCTGAACACTTACTGCCGGCCGTTCTTTGCGCCGCCGTCGTATTTGGGGATCTGGTGCCCGGAGGGGCGGTCGATCCGGTTTGCATGTTTCGATCCCGATACCCTGAAGGCATTTGACGTGGCCGAGATCGCAGGCTGGTTCAAGCAGTCGGCCGACCGGATTTACGCCCGCACAGCGCCGGTGGCGGACTTTGAAGTGCCGCTTACGCTCGGCCCGGGCACGCACAAAATTGAAGTGCCGCAGGAGTTTACGATGGTCGAGGAACTGATCGTGCCGACCAGCTACAAGGCTATGCGTTCGGACGAACCGGCCTTCGCCCTGTTCGTCTTCTACCTGCACGCGGGTCTGGTTGAAGTGCTCCCGCAGCGCTGGTTCACCCAGGCGCAGTACAACGTCGGGCAGCAGTGGATCACGCGCGCCGCTCGCGATCCCGAGTCGCACCGCATCGTCGGTGAGTGCTTTGGCGCCGGAACGTTTTTGCTTGAAGAGGATGGCTGCCGGCTTGAGCGGTGGATCGATAAGCGCAGTTAGCAGTTTGTGCTTGGCAATGCTCTACTTCCTCTACTGAGGCTGATCGGATCGGCAACCACCTGGCAAGGCCAGCTGCGAATTCTCCAAATTGCCACCCGCTAAACGCTAGTTGCACACTCGAAATGCCGGGTCACTTCCAGCTCGAAACCATGGCAGACGCCATGATTCTGCACCTCGTCTCCTCGGACGGGACCAATCGCCTGACAAGGGCATGCGTACTCGCGTTGAGCGAAGCTGTGCTGAATCTTAGCCGGGAGCCGCGGCCGCTGGTGATAACCGGAAATTCGAAGTTCTTCTCCGCCGGGGCTGACCTTGCGGAGATCGCATCGCTTACAGGGACCACGGCTCTTGAATTCTCGAAACTGGGCCAGCACCTAATGAATATGGTCGCCGCCTTTCCCGCCCCGGTGTATGCGGCGATTGAAGGCTATTGCATGGGCGGTGGGCTCGACCTGGCGCTGGCGTGCCACTGGCGCCTTGCATCGCCTCAGGCGATCTTCGGGCATCGAGGCGCAGCACTGGGCCTCATCACAGGCTGGGGAGGAACCCAGCGCCTGCCGCGGCTAGTCGGGAAGGGCCGGGCGCTGCAAATGTTCCTCACGGCTGAGAAGGTACATGCTGCGGAAGCGCTGCGAATTGGCCTGATAAATGCGGTCGGGGCGGATCCGGTGGCCGAAGCGTTGCGGAGAGCCAGGTCTTCAGCACTCAGCACTCAGCCAATGGGGACCTAGCACTAGGGAGTTGAATCGTTGGCCCCTGCCGCCCAGCACAGCGAATCTGCACAGCTAAGCTGAGCATCCGAAAGCCGGCGGCCGGATCCCCTCACGCGCCCTCTTCGCTCTGTGCCTTCCCGTCTCTGTGGTGAACCGAAAGCTAAAATCCCAAACGCCGGTTTGCGCGCCCCCGCTCCGCTGGTATACCGTAAAACGTTTGCGGTCGCGTTTCTATGTCGGATCGTCACGCACCCTCGCAATCCACGGCTTCGACCACCCTGCTGCCATCCAAAGTCGATGCCACCTCGGCCAAATTCGAGGCCAACATGCGCTTCATGGCCGATTTAGTCTCGCAGGTGCGGAATGAGGAAGAAAAAATCGCCGAGGGGGGCGGGCCAAAGGGCATCGAGAGCCAGCATGCTAAGCGGCGACTCACTGCGCGCGAGCGCATCGCGCTGCTTGTCGACCCCGGGACATTCTTCGAATTGGGGATTTACGCCGCGTGCGGCATGTACGAAGAGTGGGGTGGCGCACCCGGAGCGGGCGTGGTTACCGGACTGGCGCGGATTCACACGCGGCTAGTGATGATCATCGCGAACGACGCCACGGTGAAGGCGGGCGCCTTCTTCCCGATGACGTCGAAGAAGGTGATCCGCGCGCAGAACATCGCCATCGAAAATCACATTCCGACGATCTACCTGGTGGACTCGGCAGGTGTATTCCTGCCGCTGCAGGAAGACGTCTTTCCCGACACCGACGACTTTGGGCGCGTTTTTCGCAACAATGCGGTGCTATCGGCGCTCGGCGTGCCGCAGATCGCGGCCATCATGGGGATGTGCGTGGCGGGCGGCGGGTACCTGCCGGTGATGTGCGATCACATCTTGATGACCGACGGCAGCGGACTGTTCCTCGCTGGGCCTGCATTGGTACAGGCGGCGATCGGACAGAAATATTCCGCCGAAGAACTGGGCGGCGCCGCGATGCATGCCTCCATCAGCGGCACGGTCGACTACCGCGAACCGAATGACGAAGCCTGCATCGCACGCATTCGCGCCATTGTGGAGAAGTGGGGCTATCGCCGCCAGTCGCCGTGGGATCGCCGCAAACCGGAGGATGCCGCAATGGCTGCCGAAGAGATTTATGGCATCTATGATCCGTCACCGGCGAAGCCGTACGACATGAAAGAAATTCTTGGGCGGGTCGTGGATGCGGGCCGTTTCGATGAATACAAGCCCGACTATGGCAAGACGCTGGTCTGCGGCTACGCGCGTATCGGCGGATTCGCCGTGGGTATCGTTGCAAATCAGAAATTGCACGCCCAGCAGACGGATCACGAAGGGCACAAGCGCATGGAGTTTGGCGGCGTCATCTACACCGAATCGGCGGAGAAGGCATCGCGCTTCATCATGGACTGCAACCAGAACCTGATTCCGCTGGTGTTTTTCCACGACGTAAACGGCTTCATGGTGGGCCGCGACGCCGAGTGGAGCGGGATCATCAAGGCGGGTGCAAAGATGGTGAATGCGGTTTCGAATTCCGTGGTGCCCAAGATCACGGTGATCGTTGGCGGGTCGTTCGGCGCGGGGCACTATGCCATGTGCGGCAAGGCGTACGATCCGCGATTCGTTTTCGCCTGGCCGTCGGCAAAGTACGCGGTAATGAGCGGAGACTCAGCGGCAGGCACCCTGGTCGAGATCAAGATCAAGCAGCTCGAACGCAGCGGCAAAAAACTGAGCGAAGAAGAAAAGAAAGAACTGTACGAGTCGGTCAAGCACACTTACGACGAACAAATGGATCCGCGCTACGGTGCAGCCCGGTTGTGGATCGACAAGATCATCGACCCGATGGAGACGCGCGAAGCCATCGTGCTGGCGCTTGAAGCCGCCGCCTTGAACCCGGACGTGCCTGAGTTCAAAGTGGGGGTTCTACAGACTTGAAGTTCGGTGAATGCAAGCCCTCGTCCGTGCCCGTTAGCGGTTTGGGTGCGGACAGCTGAGTGCCGAGCGCAAATGCTAAGAGCCAATTGCTGAATGACGGAACCCGTCAAACTCGTCGAATGCCCGCGCGATGCCTGGCAAGGCCTCAAAGGCCAGATCCCTACCGACATCAAGGTGGACTACCTGAAGGCATTGATCAGCGTGGGCTTCAAGCACATCGATGCGGTGTCGTTCGTTTCGGCGCATGCCGTGCCGCAGATGGCCGATTCGGAAGAGGTGCTGAAGGAGCTTGATCCACCCGACGACGTGGAAATCATCGGCATCGTGGTCAACCAGAAGGGCGCCGAACGGGCGATCGCGACCAACGCCGTGCGGACCCTGGGCTTCCCGTATTCGGTCTCGCCGACATTTCTCGAGAACAACCAGCGCCAGACGCTGGAGGATGCCGTCGACGAACTGGAAAAAATTGGGACGAAGGCCGAAGAAGCAGGGCTGAACCGCGTGGTCTACATCTCGATGGCTTTCGGAAACCCGTATGGCGACCCGTGGAGCATCGACGAAACCGTCGAGGCGATCGACTTGCTCGAATCCGAGGGCGTGAAAACCATCTCCCTGGCGGACACGGTAGGACTGGCGACTCCCGCGCGGATCAGCGAACTGGTGGGCGCGGTGCAGGAAAAGTTCGGCTATCTTGAGATCGGCGTGCACCTGCACTCTCGTCCCGAGCACGCCGTGGACAAGATTCTGGCCGCTTATGACGCAGGCTGCCGCCGCTTTGACTCGGCGATTGGGGGACTGGGTGGATGCCCGTTCGCACAAGACGCCCTAGTCGGCAACATTCCGACCGAGAAAGTACTGGAGGCGTTGGCTCAACGCAACGTACCGCCGCTCATCGCGCGTTCGCTCGAGGTTCTGGTCAAGGCATCGAATGGGCTGGCAGCAAAGTATACGGTGGCGGCCGTGGCGGATTGAGTGGAGTGCATTTGGGTTGGTGCGGTAGATTCAGGTGGTGCCTGCGCCAGGCCTTTCTCCACGAATGATTCGCGGATCGGTAAAATCCAAAGACATCTGTAAAATCCGTGCTGATCCGTGGCGCTTTTATGCCCTACGCAACTATTGAACTCACTTACGATGCTGGCCTCGCGACCATTACGCTCAATCGTCCCGACAAGCGCAATGCCATCAGCTACGAACTGATTGAAGACCTGCTGGGCGCTCTGCGCGAAGTCGCACAGTCCGAAGCACGGGTGCTGATCCTCACGGGCGCGGGCAAAGCATTCTGCTCCGGCATGGACTTGGAAAATCTGAAACATCTCATCGGCCGCTCGCCCCAACAGAACGTTGAGGACAGCACCACGATGGCGAGCCTGTTCCGCACGCTCTACGAGTTTCCCAAGCCGACCATTGCCGCCGTAAATGGCGCCGCGATCGCAGGCGGCACGGGCCTGGCCACGCTTTGCGACTTCACTCTTGCTGTTCCGGAAGCGAAGTTTGGCTACACCGAAGTGCGCATCGGGTTCATGCCGGCGATCGTGTCGACCTTCTTGCTGCGTCAAGTGGGCGAGAAGACAGCGCGCGATCTGCTGCTGACCGGACGCCTCGTCGATGCGCAGGAGGCAAATCGGATCGGATTGATTACCGAGGTCGTCGGCTCGGATCAGTTGATGGCACGGGCGCAAGCATTGGCCGCGCAACTGATGGAAAACAGCCCGGCGTCACTCCGCTCCACGAAGCGGTTGCTCAGCGAGATGAGCCGAGCCGAACTCGACGCTCACATCAGCATGGCCGTCCAGGAAAACGCCGCCATTCGCTCGACTACAGACTTCCATGAAGGGATTTCGTCGTTCCTGGAAAAGCGCAAACCGAAATGGAGTTCAGAGTGAACCGCGAGCAAGCGATGCGGGATTTTCCGAAAGTAGGCTGGAAGCACATGCTGGCACGCGGCTTTCTAAGCCTGACGCAGCGTCCTGCTCCCACCCGATTCGCGAACTATCAGACGCATGCGGCCCTGCAGTTGCCATTTGACGGAGAGTGGCAGGTCTACTGGGGAGGACGCTCGGTCGGCAAGAATCGGCACGCCGTTGCCAGGGATCAGCGTTTTGCCTATGACTTTCTCATCTTGCGCGAACGCCGCTCGTTCTCCGGTGGCGGGGATGAGAACTCCGAATATTATTGTTTCGGACGTCTCGTCCATGCGCCCGCTGCGGGGGTGGTTGTCGACGCGGTCAACGACGTCTCCGACAACCCGCCCGGCGTAATGAACGCAGTCGCGCCCGCGGGCAATTGCGTCGTCCTTGATCATGGCAACTCCGAGTTCTCGGTGCTCGCGCACCTGCAATACGGCAGCCTCAAAGTGCAAAAGGGAGACACGGTGCAAGCGGGGGACGTGCTGGGCATCTGCGGAAACAGCGGCCATTCTTCCGAAGCGCACCTGCACTACCACTTGCAAAATTCGCCCGCACTGTTTCGGGCGGAAGGCCTTCCCGCCCAATTTCTCGACTACTTTGCAGACGGCAAGCCGGTGTCGCGGGGCGAGCCCGTCGCGGGACAAACCATCAGGAGTAACCGTGAACGTCATCAATGACACGCGCATCCGTGTGCGCTATGCCGAGACCGACCAGATGGGTGTGGTCTACCATGCCAATCACTTCATCTGGTTCGAGGTGGGACGCGTGGAACTCCTGCGCCAACTCGGGTTCTCCTACAAAGACATGGAGCAGCACGACAACTGCTACATTGCAGTAGTGGATGCCCGGTGCCGCTACAAGTCGCCCGCACGCTACGATGACGAACTGATCGTCCGCACCTGGCTCAAGAATATTCGAGAATCGGTGATTCACTTCGGCTACGAACTGTTGCGGTCCTCGGACCGAAGCCTGCTGGCCGAGGGGGAAACGACGCATATCGTCGCCGATGCCGAGATGCGCAAGACGGTCCTCCCAGAGAAATATATGAAAGTGTTTCGCGAGGCGGCGGGAAAATGACGGTGCCGGATGCCCCCGCATCGATTTTCGTCGGAGACAGGCAGGGTGGACCGTCCCCTGAAGGGGACTCGCCTCGCTGTCGGCCAGCTGCCCGTGCTTAGGTGGGGCTAATTTCTGCCGCCGCTGGCGCGGCTGGAGTGTTAGGGTCGAGTACTGGATTCGGGCAGGCCGGATTGCAACTCGCAGTCCGAAGTTTCGAGCGGTCTCGTGTAGAGACACGGCTTGCCGAGTTTTGAGACGGGGCAAGCCGGGGGCCAGCCCCGTCTCTACTCGGGCTCGCAGCGCGCGGCTCGGAGCTCGAAGCCACAAGCTAGCGGCTAGAAGCTGATTTCCATGAATGCTCTTCACATCAACGGAAACGACCTCACTCTCGAAGATGTCCGCGAAGTTGCCGGCCAGCGCCGCCCAGTACTGCTAGCCCCTGATGCGCGCGAGCGCGTGAATGCCGCCCGGGCGGTGGTTGACGCGCTGGTCGCCAACAACCAGGTTTCCTATGCCATCACCACCGGGGTGGGCAAGCTCAGCGACGTGCGCATTGCCGGCGACCAGATCCGCGAATTGCAGATCAACCTGGTGCGCTCCCACGCGGTAGGCGTCGGCGAACCGCTCTCCATCCCGGAAACGCGAGCCATGATGCTGTTACGCGCCAACTCGCTGAGCAAGGGATTCTCCGGCGTGCGCGCCATGCTCATCGACACAATTTGCGAGATGCTGAACCGCGGTGTGACGCCATGGGTGCCATCGCAGGGCAGCGTGGGCGCATCGGGCGATCTTGCGCCGCTCGCGCATCTGGCGCTGGCGCTGATCGGCGAAGGCGAGTGTCATGACGGCAAAGGCGGGCGCATGGCTTCGTCTGAGATGCTGAAGCGGGAAAGTGTCAAACCAGTGGAACTGGATGCCAAGGAAGCGGTGTCGCTGATCAACGGCACGCAAGCCATGCTCGCCGTTGGTTCGCTCGCACTGGTGGCCGCGGAAAACCTGGTAGACTCCGCCGATGTGATCGGCGCCATGTCGTGCGACGCACTCAAGGGCACGGATGCGGCCTTCGATGAGCGCATTCACCAGGCGCGACCGCATCCCGGGCAGATCGCCAGCGCCGCCAACCTGCGCGGGCTGCTCGAAGGAAGCCAGATTCGCGAATCGCATCGCGAGTGCGGCCGCGTCCAAGACGCTTACTCGCTGCGCTGCATGCCGCAGGTGCATGGCGCCGTACGCGATACCCTGGCGCACTGCCGCCGAGTGTTTGAGATTGAAATCAACTCCGCCGTCGATAACCCGCTAGTTTTTCGGACGACCAGGGGGCACGTGGCGGCGGACGCCCTCGTTCGCCATGCGGAGCACAGTTCCACGGTGGATGAAAGCGATCACGCCGATGTTCTCTCTGGAGGCAACTTTCACGGTGAGCCCGTCGCATTCGCCCTCGACTTTCTTGCCATCGCCCTCAGTGCCTTGGCCGGCATCAGCGAGCGGCGCCTTGAACGGCTGGTCAATCCTGCTCTCAGCGAGGGACTGCCGCCGTTCCTTGCACCGGGCGCTGGCCTCAACTCCGGCTTCATGATGCCGCAGGTGACCGCCGCCGCCCTGGTCAGCGAGAACAAGGTATTTGCCCATCCGGCGTCGGTCGACTCCATCACCACGTCCGGCAACAAAGAAGACTACGTTTCGATGGGCATGGCGGCTGCCTTAAAGCTGAAGCGCGTGGCCGAGAACACGCGCAACGCCATGGCCATCGAAGCGATGGCCGCGGCCCAGGCAATTGACTTCCTCGCGCCGCTCAAGACTTCCAAACGACTGCAAGCCGCGCATGCCGCGATTCGCGCGGTTTGTCCCACGATGGAGAAGGACCGGGTGATGTACCAGGATTTCGTGCGAATTGCCGAAGTGATTGGAAGCGGCAAGATTGCGGAAGCAGTGCGGTAGCCCTTCTAGCTAGGCATTGTCATCCTGAGAGCAGCGAAGGACCTGCTTTTCGCTCTAGCAGAGTACGGCCAGACCGAAGGCGGACAGGAGTGTCCGCTCCACTCCACACGAGCTCAGCTGGCCTTGACCGCCGCCCCGTCCAATCCCAACGGCCCCGCGATCTCGCGCATGGCCCCGATGCAGAATGCGATGTGTTCCTCCAGCGGCACGCCCAGTTCCGCTGCCCCGTTCACAATGTCGTCGCGATTCACGCTGCGGGCGAAAGCTTTGTCTTTCATCTTCTTCTTCACCGAGGACGCTTCGACCTCGGCGAGCGACTTGCCGGGCTTCACCAGAGCACAAGCGGTGAGGAAACCCGCCAACTCGTCGCAGGCAAACAGCGCCTTTTCCATCGGCGATTCGCGCTTCACGCCGGTGTATGAGGCGTGCGACAGGATCGCCCGGCGGATTTCTTCCGAATAGCCGCGCTCTTTCAGAATTTCGCTGCCGCGATAGGGATGATCTTCGAGGCTGGGATACTTGTCGTAGTCGAAATCGTGCAGCAAGCCGACCGCGCCCCAGAGGTTCTCGTCGCCGCTAAATTTTTTCGCGTAGGCGCGCATGCACGCTTCTACGGCCAGCGCGTGCTTGCGCAAGCTTTCCGATTGGGTGAACTCAGTTAGTAAACCCCAGGCAGCCGCGCGATCGATCATGAATTCTTCCCTGTTTTCTCCGGGTTTTCGCCCGGTTTCGTAGGTACGGTTGCACGCTATTTCGAGTTTCGCCCCAGAATTTGCTTGACTTCCACAGCCTCGATCCTTCAGATTACGCGAGAAGTTGGAGCCTGACCACCGGCTCGGGATGCCTTGCTCTGGCACCTCCCACAACCTAGATGGCCACGACTCTTGCCCCGGTAGATTCAAGGGAAGTCGTTCGTTGCGACCACTGCCTGCTCGTTCAATTCCGTACATCCAATAGTCTCTGCCGTCGTTGCCATGCCTCGTTGGATGAGGAAGAGCCGGAGATCGTCGCCGCCCTACCCACACCCCAGGTCATGCCCGCAGCCGGAAACGGTCGTGGGCATCTGAATCTGGCGGCGGCGATTCGCTCGCTCCGTCTGCGTAACGGGCTGAGCCAGCGCCAGCTTGCCACGCGCATGGCGGTGCCGCGCACCTACGTCTCGAAGATCGAAAACGAAAAGGCCACACCCACGCTGTCGTCACTGGAGCGGTTGGCGCGGGCTCTGGAGGTGACCGTACCCGAGCTTCTTTCCGGCGGCGAACGGTCGCGCCAGGAAGAAGTACGCGAACTGATGTCGGATGCCTTCGTTGCCGATATCCTTCCCTATATCGCGCAATTGAACGGGATGCAGATGTCAAGCATCCTGGCTCAGGTACGCGATCTGACGGTGCGGCCGCGGCGTACGGCATAGGGCGCTGCCCGCGCAAGATTTTCACTGCAGGCCGGGTCATCGGCTTGCCAAGAATTGATGGCGGACGTTCAGGTTTAATCCGGGCAACCAGCCAACTCGCAGCCGGGATCTTCGGGTCCCGGCTGTTTTTTCTCCAGGCGGCTAAGGGTGACGCACGCCGGGCGATCCCGTGGCAGTCGGGTCGTCCTTTTTAGCATCCAGCCAAGCCGCAATGTCCACGTTAGTCAGAACGGTCGCAATCTTGTCCCGCATGTAGCGCAGCGAGACCTCATGATGCTCGCGGTCATAGGAGCCAATGCAATCGGCCGCCAGGATGATCTCCCAATCCCTCTGGTAGGCGTCAATCGCGGTGGTACGAATGCAGGCGTGCGTGTTGATGCCCGCCAGAATCAAGCCATCGACATGGAGTTCCGCTAGCCAGTGAGCGAGCGGAGTTCCAAAGAATGCGCTGTACCGCTTCTTGATCAGGACACGGTCCGCGGGCGCTACCTGCAACTCCGGCACCAGTTCGCATCCGGGCGTGCCTTTGATGGTGATGCGCGTCCCTGAAGCCTTCATCTCGCGGAATGCGTCGCGCAGGTCAGCCTCAAATTCCTGGCGCACCCAGATGACCGGAAGCCCCTGCGCCCGCGCCCTGGTGGTTAAATCGTTGATCGAGTCGACCAACTTCCGCCGCGCCGCCGGATCCCAAGCGTCGAGAAAATCCCGGAGCATGTCGATCACTAGCAGGGCGGGCTTTTTCATGCCGAGAACCCTAACAGAGGCCAAGCCGTGTGGGCAAAATGACGGCAGGATCCCCAGGGCGGGAGATGGTTACTCGCGCTGGATCACGACCGCAGTCAAATCGTCTTTCTGGTCAGTGCCGGCGGCAAACTTCAGCACGCTTTGATAGAGCTTCTGAATCATCTCCTCGGGGGTAGAGCCACGCGCCGCGCGCACCGTTTCTTCCATGCGCCTGGAACCGAACTGTTCGCCAGCCGCATTCTCCCACTCGAAGAAGCCGTCGGTGACCAGCAAAATCAGGTCGCCCGGCTTCAGCGACATTTCAGCGGGAGGATCTCCGGCCAGCACGGGAAGAATCCCGAGTGGCGGTGCGTGCGCCTCCATCTCCCAGAAGCGGTCCTCCGCTGCGGAATAGAAGAAAAGCGGCGCATGGCCCGCGGAGAAGACCTGCACATCTCCGGGATTGGCTGAGCACAACACGGCGGCAAAGGTCACAAAGCGGCGCGGGTCCAGATCGGCAGCCAGCGCCTGGTTCATGTGGCGGAAGGCTGAAACCAGGTCAGGTTGTGTTTCGAAGCTCGCTCGTGCATACGCGCGGCTCGAAGCGGCCAGCAACGCCGGCCCGATGCCGTGGCCGGTTACGTCCGCCAGCATCACGGCGAGCTTGCCGTCGGGGGTCATCATCCAGTCGAAATAGTCACCCCCCGTGTCGTCGGCCGGCTGGTTCCAGCCTGCAACCTGGAACCCCGGCAATTCCGGACTCTTAGAAGGAAGAAGTGACTGCTGAATCGAGCGCGCCACCTGCAGGTCGTGCTGCACGCTTTCCAGGCGGCGCTGTGTCTCGGCCTCGCGCAGGGCGGCTTGCACGTTCTTGCGGACTTCATTGGCGACTACGCCCGCCAGAAATCCGCCGACCAGCAGGATGATGGCATAGAGCGGCACCATGGTCTGCGTCACCGGGGCTGCCGTTCCCGGCATCGCTGGACGCCAGCCGATGTAGATGGCAGCGGCAAGATAGCCGATGGCTGCGGTCACGCCCGTCAGCACACTGGTGGCACGGCTGAGGCGCAGAATGGACAAAATGATGATGACGAAAAAGACCAGCGCCGCCGGATTGGCCAAGGGTTGATAGTCCGGCTCGACCTTAGCGCTGCTCAAGACTGCCATCCAGAAGGCGGGCAGCAGGGTCTCGAAGATGATTCCAAAGCTCCACCAGGCTGCGGTCAACGCGCCACGTTTGGCAAGCGCTTGTCGAACAAAATGCAGGCTGACAAACTCATAGATCACCAGCAGCGCGATCAGCGCCACATCTTCGAGCCAGACGTCCAGCGGCGCGCCGGTGTGGAGCAGCAGGGTTCGCACCGCGGTCACCAGCACCAGCACCGCCGCGAACAACAGGATGCCCACAATGCGGAGCTGCTCGGTTTTGAGGCGTGCCTGATCAAACGCCGCCGAATGGATCTCGAGCTCAGTCATGCGTGACAGGATAGTGTGCGCGGCGAAAAAAGAGAAACAGGCTCGACTGCGGGCCGCGATCGTAGACCTCGCGACGAAGGGGTGCGCTCTGTCGGGCTGAATCCCGAATTGGGGTTTACTCATCTATTACCCATGATTTTGGAAGGTTCTTTCTCCCGGTTGTCCGCTTCGCTCGATCCATCTGAGACGCCCCTCACCGAACCGCAACGCGGTGTTCTTGACGACTCCGCGCTGCTGGACGCCTATTCCCGAGCGGTGACGAGTGCAGTCGAAAAGATTCGCCCGTCGGTTGTGAACATCGAGGTACATCAGTCGCTACGTGCGCGCCGCGCGGCACCGCAGGAGCGCCATGGAGGGGGTTCGGGCTTCCTGTTCACGCCCGATGGTCTCATCCTTACCAACAGCCACGTGGTGCATGATGCCAGCCGAGTCGAAGTGACTCTGGCTGACGGCCGGCACCTGCCCGCGCGCACCATCGGCGACGATCCGGCGACCGATCTCGCGGTGATCCAGATTGACGCGCCCGCGGGCGAAGGCCGCAATCTGGTGGCGGCGGCACTCGGAGATTCGCAGCGCCTGCGCGTCGGCCAGCTGGTCATTGCGATGGGCAGCCCCTACGGGTTCCAATCCACCGTCACTGCGGGGGTGGTCAGCGCGTTGGGGCGATCACTGCGGTCGTATTCCGGCCGGCTGATTGAAGACGTTATCCAGACCGATGCGTCGTTGAACCCCGGCAACTCCGGCGGCCCACTCGTGGCGTCAGATGGTCGAGTGGTCGGCGTGAATACGGCGACCATCCTGCCCGCGCAGGGCTTATGCTTCGCCATCGGCATCAACACGGCGAAGTTCGTGGCCGGGCGCTTGTTGCGCGATGGCCGCATCCAGCGCAGCTACATCGGCGTGGCGGCACAGACGGTGCCCTTGCATCGCCGCATTGTGAGGTACTACGACTTACCCCACGAGACTGGAGTGGTCGTGCTGTCGGTGGAGGCTCACAGCCCGGCGAGTCGAGCGGGGTTGCGAGAAGGCGACGTCATCGTAGCGGTTGGAGATCAAGCGGTGGCGGGAGTCGATGATCTGCACCGCGTGCTGAGTGATACCCGGGCTGGGGCCAAAACGGAGGTCAGTCTCATCCGCGGCACGGAGAAGCTGCGAATCGCAATCGTGCCGGAGGAGGCGCGCGCGGCGAATTGATGTGGCGCGGACACTCCTGTCCGCGAAACGGCAAGCCGAAATCCGCCCAAACGGAATCGATTCCACCCCCGGCCCTGAAGAACGGAATACAGGTACACCACGAGCGGCTCGAGGCGTGCCCACCCGCGCTCGTCAGCGTACAATCGGCATCGCGGCACGAACGCGACGGCGCGCGGACAGGAGTGTCCGCGCCACACGGGAAGAACCATGAACTTCCTGCTGCGGACCGATAGCTACAAGTTCACCCACTGGAAGCAATACCCGCCCGGCACCACGCGCATTTATTCCTACCTTGAGTCGCGCGGCGGGATGTTTCCGGCGACCGTGTTCTTCGGACTGCAGTACTACCTGAAGGCTTACCTCCAGGGACCACGCTTCACCGCCTCCGACATCGAAAATGCCGACCAGTTTTGCCGGCAGCACTTCGGCGCCGACCTCTTTAATCGCGATGGCTGGCGTCGTCTGCTGGAGAAATATGGCGGGTGCTTGCCGGTTCGCATCAAAGCCGTTGCCGAGGGCACGGTCGTTCCCACCCACAACGTGCTGGTGACGATTGAAAACACCGATCCCGAATTTCCCTGGCTCCCCAACTATCTCGAGACGCTGCTGCTGAAGGTGTGGTACCCGACGACGGTCGCCACGCTCTCGCGTGAGATCAAGAAGATTATCGGGGGTTTCCTGGCACGTACGGGCGACCCTTCCCTGCTGCCGTTCAAGCTGCATGACTTCGGCTATCGCGGGGTCAGTTCCGAAGAGACCGCAGCGCTCGGCGGCGCGGCACACCTGGTCAACTTTCAAGGTACGGACACGGTTGCCGGCATTGTGCTGTTGCAGGACATCTACCACGTGACCGGGATGCCAGCGCATTCTATTCCTGCCTCGGAGCACTCGACCATGACCGCCTGGGGCAAAGAACATGAGGTCGACGCCTACCGCAACATGCTGACGTCGTATCCCACCGGCCTCGTTGCCTGCGTCTCCGACAGCTACAACATCTTCAACGCCTGCGAGAAGATCTGGGGCGAACTGTTGAAGCCGGACGTGATGCACCGGCAGGGCACGCTGGTCATCCGCCCCGACTCGGGCGACCCGATCCAGGTGCTCGCCAAGGTGTTCGACATCCTCGGCGAAAAATTCGGCTACGAAACCAACACCAAAGGCTACCGCGTACTTCCACCCTGCGTGCGCGTCATCCAAGGCGACGGCGTGAACATGTTCACAATTCAGAACATGCTTTACCAACTCGCTAAGTTTCATGGGTGGAGCGCGGACAACATCGCGTTTGGCATGGGTGGGGCCCTGCTGCAGCAACTCAATCGCGACACCCAGAAGTTTGCCTTCAAATCCTCGGCCGCCGAAGTGGATGGGCAATGGCGGCCGGTGTTCAAGGACCCCATCACCGATCCCGGCAAGAATTCGAAGAAAGGCCGCTTGGCGCTGGTCGCGCCAAAACCAGGAGACTTCCAGACAATCGAGGAAGTGAGCGGAGACACCTTCGAAGCCGAGGACCAATTGCTGACGGTGTTCGAGAACGGCGAGGTAAAGCGGGAGTGGGGGCTGGACGAGATTCGGAAACGGGCAGAACTTTGATTTCACTACCGAGACACAGAGACACGGAGAAGGATGGCTAGTGAGGCATGGCCGTGGCAAACCACTCCATCTAGTCTTCCGTGGAAACAAGACTAAAAGCGGTAAGCTTGGTAGCATTCTCGGCAGCGTCCTTCTCCGTGCCTCTGTGTCTCCGTGGTGAATTCTTTTTCATCGGCACCACCTGTCATTGCCAACCGCTTTTCGCTGTGGTAGCGTCTTGAATCAGAAGGGGATAGCGTTGCAGGCAACAATTCCCGCCGGGCTGGATGCCAACGAAGCGGAGATTTACAAGCAGCTGGATCCGGGACGGCTCCCAAAACACATCGCCATCATTATGGACGGGAACGGACGCTGGGCACGCCGGCGCCACATGCCGCGTGTCGCCGGACACCGCGCCGGGGTCGCCGCCGTGCGCTCTACCGTTGAGACCGCCGCCCGGCTGCACATCCCCGCGCTGACCCTGTACGCCTTCTCGGAAGAGAACTGGAAGAAGCGGCCGAAGAGCGAAGTCGATTTCCTGATGCGGCTGCTTTCGCGCTACCTGAAGCTCGAAGTCCCCACGTTGAACAAGAACAACATCCGGCTCGAGTACATAGGCCGACAGCATGAGCTGCCCGAGTCGGTCCAGCAGCGCATGGAAGAGGCGCGCCAGCTGACCGCGAAGAACACTGGCATGGTGCTCACGCTCGCGCTGAACTACAGCGCGCGCTCGGAACTTGTGGATGCTTTCCGCTCAATCGCCGCCGCGGCCGCATGCAACGGGGGCCTTGAGCACATGCAAATTGATGAAGAGGCGGTCAGCCGCCATCTCTATACCAAGCACCTCCCCGACCCCGATCTGGTCATTCGCACCAGTGGCGAGATGCGACTCAGCAACTTTCTGCTCTGGCAACTCGCCTACGCCGAGATCTGTGTCACGCCCACGCTGTGGCCCGACTTCCGCGGGGCGCACCTGCTGGAGTGCATCGCCGACTACCAGAAGCGCGAACGCCGTTATGGCGGACTCACCGAAAGCTCCGTGGAGTCTGTACCAGCTCACCACGCCCATCACAATCACGCCGCCAAGCCGGTGCGCGGCTGAGGCCGGCGCCCGTTGCTCAAGCGCGTCGTCACCGCCATCGTCCTAATCCCGGTTGTTCTGCTGCTGGTGTTGCGCGCGCCGATCTGGCTGGTCGCGCTGGTCGCGGCCGTGGTCGCGCTGCTGACCGTGGCGGAGTTCCTGAAGCTGACCGAATCGTATGGGGTGCGGCCGATCGTGCGGCCGACCTATGTGTTCATCGCGCTGTTCTTTCTGTTTCTGGTGATCGGAGGCGCTTCGGGGAAGCCGCTCATCTCGACCGATCAATTCGTGGTCGGAGCCACATTCGCCTCCGCCATCGCTCCTTTTGTTTTTTTGACGATCGGCATGCGGCGGGAGCCGCTGAGCGCCGGATATCCTGCTGCGGCGGCATCGACGTTGGCGTTTGCTTACGTGGCCCTGCCGCTTGGGATGCTGGTGCAGTTGCGTCAGCAGTGGGCGGGCGCCTTCCTGATTCTCTACTTGTTCATCGTGGTATGGGCAGGCGACATCTTCGCGTACTTCGTCGGACGCTCCATCGGCCGCCATCTCATGGCGCCGCGCGTCAGCCCGAAGAAAACCTGGGAAGGGGCAATTGCGTCGGTGATCGCCAGCGTGGTCATCGGCGGCGCACTCTTCTACTACGCCACGCCGGTCAGCACGGAGCTGCTGCACTGGGGCTTGATCCAGCCGCGTGATGGCATGTTCGGGCTCGAGCAGCCCGCCCTTGGACCGATCATCCTGCTCACAGTGATCCTGAACGCCGCCGCCCAGTTGGGTGACTTGGTCGAATCCCTGATCAAGCGCGGGGCGGGGGTAAAAGATTCGGGCACCCTGTTGCCCGGACATGGCGGCATGCTGGACCGCATCGATGCGCTACTGTTTGCGGCGCCGGTGCTGTGGATTTATGCGGCGTGGCGGGTGATGCAGTAGGAACGCTTCGCAACCGCGGGCAGCGCTTTGCACACTGGCTTGCCGCTTTTCCTTGTCACGGTTAGCATTTCCCCAAGCATCTTGATTGCAAACGGAGGAAACATGGGACGGGAGCGCGCGCTCAAAGTCGTACTCATCGTTGTGGGATTGTTGTTTGTGGCGCTGGTCTATCCCATGCTTATGTTTTACAAAGAAAATCCTGCACTGGCGATGATGTTGAGCGTATACGCAACTCTCGGTGTCTTTTTGCTGCTCGCATCTCGAAATCCGCGGGCCAGCCGAAGCCTGATTGGCTTCGCGGCATGGTCAAGTTTTGCGCACGCCATCGTCATGAGCGTACAGGCATTCCACCATCTGATCGCGCGGGGTGAACTGATAGGCTCGGCGGTGCTGATTGTCATCGGAATATTGCTCATCGCACTGGCACCCGGGAAGGAATCCGCGGAGCAGCAAGTATCGGCCACGCCAGCGCATGCATAACACGCGCATGGGTCGATTATCTTCCGTCGAGGCCATCCAGCGAGGTTTGGTGCATACCATTGCTGGTCCTAGCCCTTCGCCCCAATCCCACGTAAAATAGAACATCCCGCATGCGACGCATCGCCATCCTTGGCTCGACCGGCTCCATTGGCCGGAGTACCCTCAATGTCGTTGAATCCTACCCGGACCGTTTCCAGATTCTCACTCTCGCCGCCGGCTCCAACCTCGACGCCGCCTATGAGCAGGCCAAGCGCTGGAAGCCGCGCATCATCTCGATGGCGCGCGAGGTCGACGCCGACAAGCTGCGCCACAAGCTCAAGGGACACAATCTCTCGGAAATCGAAGTCGTTTACGGTTCTGCGGGTACCGTCAAAGTCTCCACCCATCCGGAAGTCGATTTCGTAGTCAGCGCTATCGTAGGCGTCGCCGGACTGGAAGCGACCTATGAAGCCGTCAAAGCTGGCAAAACGATTGGCCTAGCCAACAAGGAGTGCCTGGTCGCCGCCGGCGAGTTGATCACCGCCGAGGCCCGCCGGACCGGCAAGCCGCTCCTGCCTATCGACAGCGAGCACAACGCTGTACACCAGTGCCTGCGCGGCGGACGGCTCGAGGAAGTCCATCGAATCTGGTTGACCGCTTCCGGAGGCCCCTTCCTCAAGACCCCAAAGTCCGAATTTGCCTCAATTACGGTGCAACAGGCCCTGAATCACCCTACCTGGAAGATGGGAAAGCGGATCACCATCGATTCCGCCACCCTGATGAACAAAGGTTTCGAAGTGATCGAAGCGTGCCGGCTCTTCCACGTTCCGCCGAAACAGGTGGAAGTCATTGTGCATCCGCAGTCTACGATCCATTCCATGGTCGAGTTCGTAGATGGCAGCATACTTGCGCAGTTCTCGGTGACCGACATGCGCCTGCCGATCCTCTACGCCCTGACATATCCGGAACGTATCCCTTCGGACTTGCGCTTCCCGGTCATGGACTTACGACAGCTGGACTTCTACCCCCCGGATATGGGGAAATTTCCTTGTCTGCGGCTGGCTTATGAGGCGGTGGAGGCGGGTGGGGCGAAACCAGTAGCCCTGAATGCCGCCGATGAAGTTGCCGTAGCGGCATTTTTGGATAGATGCATTCGCTTCGATGAAATTCCCAGGGTCATCGAGGAAGTTTTGTCTGTAACGAAACCTGGAAAAATGGAATCTATAAAACAGGTACTGGAGGCGGATTCGTCGGCGCGCCTTTTTGCTCGGGAATGGGTAGCAAAACTGAACAGCGGCTCGGCCCCCATGCCGCGAGCGACCTCAGCAATCTGACCCAGGGACCCTCCGGAATTCTATGTCTCACTTTTTGATCTCGGTTATTGCAATGGCGGGTGTGCTCGGCGTGATGATTCTCATCCACGAGTGGGGACACTACGCCGCCGCCAAGGCCTTTAAGGTCCGGGTGGAAGTATTTTCGATTGGCTTCGGGAAGCGCCTGATCGGCTTCCGCCGGGGTGAAACCGACTACCGGATCGCCGCCATTCCCTTGGGCGGTTACGTGAGGATGTCGGGCGAAAACCCGATGGATGAACGTACCGAGGATCCCGCCGAATTCTTGAACCACCCGCGCTGGCAGCGCTTCATCATCGCCGTCGCTGGACCCGCCATGAACATTATTCTCGCGGTTGGTCTGCTCATGGTGGTGTACATGGTTCACTACGAGTACCCGGCCTTTCTCGATGAGCCTGCGGTCATTGGCTGGGTCAGCGAAGATACGCCGGCGGCGAAGGCGGGCATTCAGCCCGGCGACCGGATTGTCGAGGTCAACGGCGTCAAGAATCCAACTTGGGAACAGGTAGATCCGATCGAGGCGCTGAACCCCAACCAGCCCGTTCAATTTACCTTCCAGCGCGCGAACGATACGTTCCGCAGGACCATTACGCCTGAGGCATACGGTCCCAACGAAATCGGCATGGCCGGATGGGCTCCCAAACAGCCCGGTATGCCGGTGACCGAACTCGAAGCGGGCATGCCTGCGGAAAAAGCTGGCGTGAAAGTTGGCGACCAGATCGTGGCACTGGACGGTAAGCCGATGCCGGTGCTCGAAGCGATGGTCGACATGCTTCGCCAGACCAAGGAGAAACCAGTCGTCCTGACGGTTTTGCGAGACGGCAAGGAGATGAACTTCACGCTCCAACCGGTGCTCACCGAGCTCTCGAACGGTGAGAAGCGGTACCGCATCGGAATCTCCAGCCTTCCGATGAAGGTGACCACTCTTCCGCCGGCGCAGGCTTTTCGCCGCTCGATCGACCAGAACAAGAGGGCTTCCGTGTTGATCCTGGAACTGGTGCGCAAGATGGTCGAGCGCAAGATCTCCATTCGTTCGGTGGAAGGTCCTATCCGCATCGGGCAAGCTGCCGGTCAGGCGGCCAGTGAAAAAGGCTGGATGCCGCTGCTCGAGCTAACCGCAGCGATCAGCTTGAACCTGGGCATTTTCAACCTGCTGCCGATTCCGATTCTCGATGGCGGTGTCATTATGCTCTTGCTGATCGAGAGCGTCATGAGGCGGGACATCAGCCTGCGCATCAAGGAGCGCATCTACCAGGCGGCCTTCGTCTTCCTGGTGCTCTTCGCAGTGATGGTGATTTACAACGATCTGCTGAAGACTTTGCCAGGCTTGGCGCAGCGCTTGCCGTAAAGGAGTCCCGCGGACCGGGTTCTCTCCACTGCAGGACGACTTCAGGCGACCGGCTTCGGTCGCCCTTTATTTGGCCTCAGGAGCGTGGGCCGCAGCCGCCTGCTGCGCTTCCAGTTGAGCGATCTGAGTCTGCGCCATCTCCGTATCCTCGGATTTTGGCGCGATCTGCACGTAGTTGCGCAGGTGTTCGAGCGCCCCGTGATAATCGTGGATTTGTACCATCGCCAAGCCGAGCACGAACTCCATCTTCGGGATGTGGTGCTTCGGGTCTAGCTCCAGGCCGCGCGCGGCACTTTTTTCTGCCGCATCGAACTTCTGCAGCTGATAGTTCGCCACCGCGTTCAGGAACCAATACTGCGGGTAATTGATCGGATTGAGCCGCAATAATTGATCGGTTGACTCGGCCACGTCCTTCCACTGCTGATGGCTCGCCGCAATCTGCACCATCTCCTGGTATGCGGGTATGAACTGCGGGTCCGCCGCGAGGGCCTTTTGAAAAGACTGCCTGGCGTCTTCTTCGTGCGACTGCTTCAACTGCATGCGACCAAGCTCGACCCATGCCACTGCATATTTCGGATAAATCATAACGGCGGATTGAAATTTCTGCTGGGCCTCGAGCCATTTCTGCTTTTTCTCCAGCGATACACCCTTTTCGTAATCCTTCCGTGCGTTCGAGGGCGCCGCCGCACTGGTCGCACTGATGGTGAATCCCTGGACTTCTCCGATGCGGTGCAACACTATATTGCCCAGCTCGGCCCGGGAATCGCCGCCCAGCCGAGGAGACAGATCCACCACCTGGGAGGTAAATCCCGGAAGTACGGCTTGCACCTGGCAGTCACGCCAGTCGCGCGCCTGGAAGGTTCCGCCGTAGTCGTTTTGCCTCGTGGGCCCGGTGTCGGTTACATCGCCTACGCCGGCCAAAGTGGCCGAAGAATTGGGGTCCAGCTCAATGCTGAACGTTCCCTTCCGGTCGGTATAGCCGACGGTCCGCGTGCTTCCGCGACATATCGTCTGGATCGACGCTGCGTCGGTGAGGACCGTGCCGTCGTCTACGATCACCTTGCCGGAAAGAAATAGCATCGTAGAAGGTGTGCTGGGGTTGGGAATGCTCATGCCCGGCAAGCTTGTGGTATTGGGATTCCCGGTCGTCGTTCCGCCACCGACACCGCCGCGGCTGCCACCGCCGCCAGTCCCACCGGTTCCGCCCCCGCCGTGCTGGGCGTACAGGCTTGGCGTCAGGCAAAGCAGTATTGCGCAGAGAGCGCCCCAGAAGTACTTCATGGCTGGTACCCCGCTCCTGAAAGTATAGGCTCGTTCGGCCTGGCCCCGGGCAATACTTGTCAGAATTTTGTCAAAACCACGCGCTTGTGTCAGCGCTCGGCTGAAGGCTCCTTCGCAGGCTCCCCAGGGCCCGCAACCGGATCCTTCACGGTCTGCTCGGTATCTATCCAGAAGAGTTGGAACTGGCTGAAGTTGTGAATGCGCTCATACCGATGCCCGTGGAAGGCAATGTACATGGTCGCATTTTCCGGCAGCCACAACCGCAGGTTACGCTTCTTAAATTGCACCGGAGCGTAAGCGATTTGCATATGCTCCATTTGCAATGCAATTTGCGGCAGGGGGGAGACCAGGTCAGTCTCCAGCTGCAGCACTTCGTAGCTGTCTGCTGCAATCCATGCCCGACCCTTCAATCGGAGCTTGTACGTGCTGGTTTCAAGATGGATGGCGTGGAACGCCTTCACTGGATCTGCGCTCTCCTCGAAGTGGACCTGCCATGCGCGAATGCCGTTCAGTTCAGCCAGACCTTCACACCGAAAATCAAAATTCTTAATGTGATGTGGATGAAAGATCAGAGCGAACGCAGCCGTGCCCACATCGGCCAACGGAGGCTGCCGCAGCTCCGAGCCCCCGGAGCGATACTCTTCGATCCGCAGGGATCCGGAAGAGGCTTGCTCGATCTGCGCGACGTAGCTGTCGAGGAAGCTCTCCGAGCTTCGTACTCTTCCGTCCTTGCGGAACTCGATGTCGTCAATTCGTTCGGTCGCACTGAAGCGCTGCAGGTTGTCGACCAGCTCCTCCGCGTGCCGGGTGGCTTCCTTGAGAACCTGTGGCAGCGGACAGGTTGCATCGGCGTGGACCGGCGGGATGCTTTGATCGATATCTGGAGGGCCCCAACTACGAGCCGTGGCAGGCGAGGGTACGGCCGCATTCGCGGTCGTGGATGGTTCGGAACTGGACGGAGTTGTGGGAACAAACGGCACGGATGGATTTTCGGCAATGCACTCCACGGCTTTGCCCTCGAAGATAGTGCCTGTATTGTCGGCAAACCACCCTGGTGCACACGGTTGGGTCTTGTGGGTTAGCGAAAGCTTGTAACTGCGGTCGTCGGGGGCCACCATCAATCCGAGCGTGAAGCCGCTAATCAGCTCATGCCCAGGCTGTAAATCCAGACGGTGAAAGGCCCGCAGCTTGTCGCTCGATTGCACTGCAGCACGCTCCAGGGCGCCGGATTGCAGGAGATCGGCGAAGACGGCGTAACGCTGTTGGTTTTCAAAGAAAGCGCTCTCAGCGGCTGTGATGAGATGGACAATTCCGACCCCAGCCTCTTCCTCTGAGACCCTGGTGTCCTGAGCCATGGCCGCAGACACGAAGATCAGAACCACCGAGCACGCCGCGAACTGGGCCACGCTTGTCCGCATACGCTGGTCCCTGTTCGGTGGGATAGACGAACCGGAACCGAAAACAGCTCGAATCGAGCCGGGAGAGAAGAATTCGGGGAACGCCCAACCCCGCCACTTCGGCCAGATCGCCCGTCGGCCAAAGCGGAAGGTGTGAATTTTAGTCCGGCAGCGGCGGGAACACAACGAATCTCAGATATTCAGTAAACCATGCGGAATCATTTATTTGTAGCTCCCTCCACCCCAGGCTGATCTTCTTGCTGCCCACCGCGCCGCGCCCGCGACTTGCCCTATGAAAGACGTGGGCCTAGAGCGAACTGGGAAGCTTGAGATGCTAAAATAAAGGTTCCCATGGCAGATATTCAGCGCAGAAAGACCGTTACGGCGAACGTTGGGGGTGTGCTGGTCGGGAGTGATGCACCAATCGTGGTGCAATCAATGACCAACACTGACACAGCCGACATTCCCGCCACCGTCAAGCAAGTCGCAGCCCTGGCACGAGCCGGCTCGGAACTGGTGCGCGTCACCGTCAATAACGACGAAGCGGCAGCGGCTGTCGCACCAATCGTGGACGAACTCGCCAAACTTGGCGTGCGCGTGCCCATCATCGGCGACTTCCACTACAACGGCCATCTGCTGCTGACCAAGTATCCCGACTGCGCCCGTGCACTCGCCAAGTACCGGATCAATCCCGGAAACGTCAGCGTGGGCCGCAAGAACGACGACAACTTCCGGACGATGATCGAAGTGGCGGTGAAGAATCAGAAGCCGGTTCGGATCGGCGTGAATTGGGGCTCGCTCGACCAGGCGCTGCTCACCCGCATGATGGATGAGAACTCCAAGCTTGCCGAACCGAAAGACGCACGCGAGGTCACCATGGAGGCAATGGTGGTCAGCGCGCTGAACTCGGCTGGGCTGGCCGAGAAGTATGGCCTGCGTCCGGACCAGATCATCCTCAGTGCGAAAGTTAGCGGCGTGCAGGATCTGATTGACGTGTACCGCTCGCTTGCAGCGCGCTGCAGCTATCCGCTGCACCTCGGGCTCACCGAGGCCGGGATGGGCGCCAAAGGGATCGTCGCCTCATCGGCCGCGCTCGCGGTAGTGCTCCAGGAAGGAATCGGAGATACCATCCGCGTCTCCCTGACGCCGGCTCCCGGTGGCGACCGCACTGAAGAAGTCCGCGTTGCGCAACAAATTCTGCAGTCGATGGGCATGCGCAGCTTTATGCCGCAGGTCACAGCCTGCCCCGGTTGCGGACGCACCACCAGCACTTTCTTTCAGGAAATGGCCGAGCAGATCCAGACCTACCTGCGCGAAAACATGCCGATCTGGAAAGACCGCTTCGCGGGGGTCGAAGAGATGAAAGTTGCGGTCATGGGTTGCGTGGTAAACGGCCCCGGCGAGTCCAAGCATGCCAACCTTGGCATCTCGCTCCCCGGCACTTTTGAGGAACCAAAGGCTCCCGTGTACGTGGACGGCAGGCTCTTCACGACGCTCAAGGGCGACAAAATCGTGGCTGAGTTCGTAACGATTCTGAACGAATACGTTGAATCACACTATGCCGCCAAGGAAGAAGTTGGCGCGCAGTAGAACGACATCACTACACCAACATAACGTCACATGGATTCAATTCTTCCGTATGAATTGACATCCGAAGGAATTCCGCGCAAGCCTGAAAGTGTCAGCCTCCAGGCTCGCGAGGTTCTCCTGACACGCGGATCTCCCTAAAACGCTGCAGCCCTGAGCAATATGTAGGCTGCCACAAACCACAAGGTGAAACCGGCCATATTCAGCGCGATCCGCCAGCGCAGATCATCGATCAGAAAGTTGTACTTGGCATCCATAATCACCTCCGAACCTCTCATCGCTACTCAATTAGACGCGCCTCCCGCAATACGGTGAGTGCCGCGCGATGAGCTTGTTGTTAAGAGTACGCAGGCCGGGTAGAAAAGGTTCCCGGTTAAGCCAGTAGGGTCAGGTTGGGATCGGTAACGTCTTCGGCGGGGTCGGCAAACTGCCTCAACTGGGGATAATGCTGGAGAAGGGGGGGAGGGGCCATCACACGTTTTCCGCTCAGCATGGACTTCAGCTCCAGCGCGTTCACGCCAGCCCTTCCTTCGTAGTGATTGTTGGTGATGACATAAGTGATTTCGGTCTGGCTGGCAATCGTCTGGATCTTCCCCTTCCATGATTCCAATTCTGTTGGCGAGTACAGGTAGTTGTAGCGATCGTCGCGGCTTTCGAAATCGAACCATTGATCATAATTGCGGCCGTGCAACCGCACATACCCAACCGGCGCAGTGACGTGCTCCGTAGGCTCGAGGGAACGACCGATCACCGGCTGGTCGATATTGCAGAACGCGACGTTCTTGCGCCGGAACTCGGCCAGCGTCTCGGGATTGTTCCAACTGGAATGCCTCACTTCTACCACACGTGGATACTCGATGAATTGGCGAAGGAGGCGATCCAGATACTCGCGGTTGAGAGACGTGTTTTTGAACGACACCGGAAACTGAATCAGAAGGGCCGCCAGCTTTCCTTCTCCCGCGATCGAGTCGAGACCCTCACGCGTCGCGGCTTCATCTTCATCGGTGGGGTGGATCGAGGCAGCCGAGGTGGGTTCCATCGTTGCCAGCGGCGAATGGGTGAACGACTTGTGCAACTTGGCCGTGAAGCAAAAACGGGGATTTCCTGCGGCCGCCCGCCGCACCCACAGTTTTCCCAGTTCCGGTTTGATGGGGCCGTAGAAGGACGTGTTGATCTCCACCACATCGAAGAAGTGTGCCAGGTACTCCAAGGCATGCACCTTGCGGCGTTGGACCTCGGGCGGATAGAACAGGCCCTCCCAGTCCTTGTACGACCAGCCGGCAGTACCGATGCGGATGTGATTCGCGGCTTGCATAGTGGCCCGCGAAGCGGCGCATAAACCCTGTTAGCAGCGTAGCATACACGGCTCTTCCGGGGGCGGCCCCGGGCCGTCCACGGCGGTGTGATGGTCGTCACATCGGCAGGTGAGATCCAACACAGCCCGCTGATCGTGGAGCGCGTTATCTATGTTTCAGTGCTTTGGGGTCATTCACATGCGGGACAAGAAGAAACGCGAGAAGGTCGTCGCTGAAATCACGATTGCGCACCTGTTGCAGTTCGCTGCGGAGGCGGGGCGGACGCTATCCCAAGACGAGGCGATCGGCTTCCTGAATCAGCAGGGCCGCGCCTACGAAATGTGGAAGCACATGATGCTCGCGGGCGAGGAATACGTCAAGACCGCACTCCAGTCTCGCTCGGCTGTCGTAATGGCGCGGCGAAGTTGCGCCCGCGACCGATTGGCGGTGTAACTGGCCTCGCCCAAAGATTCCGAAGTTTCTCACCCTGTCCTCCTCAGCGAGGCCGGTGGGTCATCTGGCCCACCGGATTTTTTGCACCGTGTTTACTGGCCCGGCTTGCCGGGATATTCCTTGAACATCTTCTCCACGGATTTCTCGATCTTCTGCAAGGATTTCTCCTTCTGCTGAGGATCCAGCTTCGCATTTGCAATCCCGCGCCAACGCAACTGATGGGTGTGTGGATCGGCCAGATCGATGACCAGAGTCCCCTTCGGAATATAGATCCCCGTGCTGCTGCCCGGCATATACATCGCACTCCCCCACCAGGGGTAGCCGTAGATGGGTGGGAAATAATAGATCACGTCGGGCATGGCAGCGACGCTCAAGTCGGTGTCGATCGCCCCGTAGCCGGCCACCACCAGGTCTCCCCCCGTGTCCAGTCTCTTCAGTCCTTTGGCCTGGAGTTGGGTATCGACTGCGCCAATCACCACGGCCGCGAGGAACGGACGGATATACTCTTCCCTCTCCGCCCACGAATATGTTTTGTACTGATTGAAATTCTCGGTCTTGTTGTATTCCACCTTCACCTTTTGTCCGAACGCCGCCGCGCTCAGACCCAGAGTCATGGCGAAAGCAATTCCTGGTAAGTGTGCCCTTTGAATTCGCTTCACGAAAATCATTCCTTCCCCGCCGTCCCAAACCAGCGGTGATACCAAATCTCAAACGAATCTGTCAGAAAACCGCACCGTTGGTAGAGCCGCTGAGCCGCCACATTGCGTCCCTGCGTGACAACCTTCATCTTAGTGGCAGCCTGCTGGCGGGCCCATTCCAATGACTGCTCTACCAGCAGCCTGCCCAACCCCGCGCCCTGGTGCCCCGGGGCCACCGCGATCAAGCCAATTCGCGCTTCCTCGTCACGCTTGTGCAAGGTCACGTAGCCCGCAGGCATCGTCCCCCGCTCCACCACCAATACGGCTTGGGCAAAACCGTGGAAGCTGTTCTCGATCCATGTTTCGTACAGTTGATCACAGCGGCTGCGGTCGAAATGGCGATCGAAATAGAAGCGCGTGTCCGAGTGAGATTTGGCGGCGATGGCGCGCAACGCCGGCAAGTCATCCTCCCGCGCAAAACGCACTGACGATACCTTAGGCCCGGGCTCGGCCGGGACCGGCCGCCCAAAAATCAGACGAACATCCACCGGCAAGAACTTATTGTCTTGCGCTAAACGCACCGTCTGCGAATGATTCGGATCGGCCAGGAAATAAAGGCAATCGATGTGGTTCACCTGAGCCCACTCCAAAGCTTGCGCGATAACCTGCTCGTCGAGCCGCGACGACTCCAGGCGGCCGATTCGGCAGTGGAAGAACTCTGAATCCCAATCAAGATAGGAGCAGAGTGCTTGGGTTGAATCCGTCTGAGTCACAGTGTGAGATTCGTGCGAAGCAACCACGTCTAGTCAGCCCCGGAAGTGGTGTGGCCACGCTGTGCGCTGAGATCTTGCACTCTGCCTTTCCATTCTCCTCCAGCGCCCATCCAGTACTTCAACGCGGAATGGATGGTGGCTGCCATGTAAAAAAGCGCCGCCAAGGGAAGAGTCAATGCCCATAGCGGGCTCAGACGATAGTACCTCACCGTCCCGAAGTACGTTGCCATCATGACGGCCCAAGCCGCTGCTCCGAGGAAGATTGGCACCCGTGAACCGCTGAACAGAAGCAGCGGGGGTAGCAGGTACGTGAGCACCATTCCAACAATCGTCCCCAGCAGAAGAAGACCCGAGTGGTTTAACTGGCTGAACGCGGTGCGCGAGATCATGTGTTCGATGGCGGAGAAACTGTCGTATTCGCGCAGACTGCAACTCTCCTGCGTGAGCCCGAGCCACAGCCGCCCGCCGCCTCGCTTCACGAGCCGCGCCAGAGAGCAGTCATCGATGATTTCCCCGCGAATGCGTTCCAGTCCTCCTGCACGTTCGAGCGCCGAGGTACGCAATAAAACGCAGCCTCCTGCCGCGCCGGCCGTATGATTCGTTGCGTTCTGAATCCACGCGGGCGGATACAATTTGAAGAAGAAATACACGAAGGCCGGGATCAGCAGCTTTTCCGCAGGGCTCGCGCAGTGCAGCCGGACCATGAATGAAGCCATGTCGAATGGACCCTGTTCCGCAATTCCTGCTAGCGTGGAGACCGTGTTTTCCCCTTGCAGCACATCGGCATCGGCCAGCAGCAGCCACTCGGGATGCAACTGCTGCGCCCGAGCAATTCCCTGCTGCAGGGCCCACAGCTTTCCTGTCCAACCCGAAGGCAGGGGGCCGCTCGCAACGATGGTCAGCAGGTCGGATTTTCCAAGTTTCCCGGCTGCTGCACGAGCGCTTTCGGCAGTGCCGTCTGAACTGCCGTCGTCGACAAGGAACACCGGCATTCGCACGCCCTGCTGGCTCAACAGGCCGCCGACCACCATTCCAATCAGCGCAGCCTCGTCACGTGCAGGCACGACGGCCGCCACGCGCAGCGACGGGGTTTCTCTCATTGGCGTGAGCTCGCGAGGATTGACGCGCCAAAAGAACCCGCGTGCCAGCAGCAGGTAGATCCAGATCGCCGCACTGATGACGCCGAGAGTAACCGCAAGGGTGAGCATGAGGGAGCGGACCCTAAGCCCGAGCGGAAGCAGGTTAGTGCTTTCGCCGATACTAGGCAACCATTTCTTGCACAGGGCAGCTGCGCGTACAATCGACCTTCGCCAAGTTGAGACTCTTCTTTGTTGCGTGAGATTTCAGATTTGCCGGGCGATGCGCCGGCCGCCGTCGCCGAAGTGCCGAGCGCAGACCAGGCGACGGTACGCCTCGCGACTCTCTTTCCACTCGACCCCTGGGTTTACACCCTGGCCGCCATTGCCACGCTGGTTCACTTCTGCTTCAACCACGGCTATGGTTTCTTCCGCGATGAGCTGTACTACGCGGCCTGTGGGCAGCACCTGGCCTGGGGCTATGTGGATCACGCGCCGCTGATCGCCGTGGTTGCGCACTTTACTCGCGTTCTGCTGGGCAACTCGCTGCCGGCTCTGCGCTTCGTGCCCGCACTCTCGGCTGCCGCCAAGGTTCTGCTTGGAGGGTGGATGGCACGCGAAATGGGCGGGAGCCGGCTGGCGCAGTTTGTCGCCGCCCTGACGGTGCTGATCGCGCCCATCTACCTGGCGTTCGACAATTTTCTATCGATGAACGCCCTCGAGCCCGTGTTCTGGATGGCTTCGGCGGCCATCGTGCTTCGCATCCTGAACGGCGGTGATCGGCGACTGTGGCTACTTTTCGGACTGGTCGCCGGGCTCGGGATTCTTAACAAGCACTCTATGCTGTTCTTTGGGTCCGGCCTGGCGCTTGGCTTGTTGCTCGCGGCACCGCGTCAGTTCGCGAACCGTTGGATCTGGCTCGGGGCCGCATTGTCGATGGCGCTGTTCTACCCAAATTTTCTCTGGGAGATGCGCAACGGCTGGCCCACGATCGCGTTATTGCACTCCGTCATTGGGACGAAATACACAAGCGTGACACCCTGGGAGTTCATCTGGCAGCAGACCCTCCTCACCCTTCCGGTTTCTGCTCCTATCTGGGTCGCCGGTCTCTGGTTTTTGCTGGTAGATCGCGCAGGACGCTGTTATGCGGCCCTCGGCATTGCCTACCTGGTGGTATTGGGGGAGATGCTCGCCCTCCACGGCAAGATCTACTACCTGGCTCCGGCCTACATCATGCTCCTCGCGGCAGGATCGGTTTGGCTGGAGCGCCAGGATTGGTTTGCGGCAAAACACTGGCCCGCACCCGCCGCCATCGCCGCCCTGATCATGGCGGCCCTGACGGCGGCTCCATTAGCGCTTCCGATCCTTCCGGTGCGCTTGCTCACGCGCTACGCCCGTTTCTGGAATGTGAAGGCCGTGCGGGTAGAGAACGTTCCGCAAGACGACTTGCCGCAACTGTTTGGAGACATGTTCGGCTGGCAGGAACAGGTAACTGCGGTCGCACAAGTCTACAACTCCCTACCCCCAGCAGAGCGCGCGCAAGCGGCGGTGGCGGCCTACAATTACGGAGAGGCCGGAGCAATCGATTACTTTGGCCCTGCGTACGGCTTGCCTTCTGCACTCTCCGGCCATAATCAATATGGCTTCTGGGGACCAGGGAAGAGTTCGGACGATATCGTCGTTGCGATTGGATACCGCGAGGAATTCTTGCGCCAGTTCTTTGGCGACGTGGAATTCAAAACCAAGGTGAGTCCGCAATACGCTCTACCCGAAGAGCAGCATGTGCCAATTTTCCTCTGCCGCAAGCCAAAGATGAGTTGGGCAGAGGCGTGGCCCCGGTGGATGTACCTGAATTAAGCGCGCGAAACGAAAAAGCTGCGCTCATGGGTTCATGGGAACTGCATGTCCAGGCTGTAGATTTCCTGGGTGCTTCGGTCACGCATCAGCATCACCGAATCATCCGGCGTAAGTCCAACCCAAAACTCCCACGGGTCGAATCCGCGCGGCACATCCTTCAGGCTGAACAGATGCTCGACTTTTCCACCCGATATCCGGATCCGAACAATATCATCGATGTGATCCGAGTAGTCTTCGGCGTACAGTGAGTTCCCGTCATGCGACCAATTCTGGTAGCCGAATAGCGAGGTAGCCAGCGTGGACCATGTTTTCTTGCTGACGTCGTACATCATTAGTTTCGTCGAGTCGGAGGACAAAGCTGCAATGTAACGGCCGTTCGGAGAACAACGCGGGCTGAACAGACCCTCAGACCCGGCGATCGGAGTGCTCTGCCCGGTCTTGAGATCGAGGATGTGAATGTTAGGGCCGGACGACGGTACATAGTCCAGCCAAGGCATGCCCCCAAAGACGATCGACTGGCCGTCCGGCATCCACGTCGGATCACCCTGGTTTCGTTCTCCGTCTCGCAGCTGTTGCGGCATTCCACCTCCAGCCGCCAACAGATAAATTCGCCACGGCTCGCCGGGCCGCGAGCCCATGAACACGATCTGCTTTCCGTCAGGGGACCAGCGTGGCATGTGAACTCTGAGGGGCGAGAAGGTAAGCTGCACGCGCGAAGTGCCGTCTACCGAACTGCGCCAGAGCGTGCCTTCCGGATGCAGCACGTAGACCATGGAGCGCCCATCGCGGGAGAAGTCTGCTTCGCCCGCGGAGACTCCCGGCAGATAGCCGGTGAACTGGTTGGAGCGGCCATCGAAGCGGATCAAGTCAAAACGCCGTTGCTGCCCGATCACGAACAGATGTTTGCCATCGAAACTGGGAATAGGGTTGGAGAACAGCAGCGGTCCCACCGTGACCTGCGTAGGCACACTACTTGGCTTGCGAAATAGCGAACTGCCTTCCCGCACCGCCCAGATGTCCCGCGAGTTGATGTGCTCGGAGTCGAAGAGAAAATAGCGGCCGTCGACCGTCCAGTTGGCGCCGGATTCCTGCGCCGGTTTATTCCAGTCCGGCAATACCGGATGGAGGTTGTGCCCGTCCGCCGAGATCTCCCACAGCGCCAGGCTGCGCAGCCGGGTATCCCGCACCGAAAAACGCAAGCGCGTGCCATCCGGAGAGAAGCGCGGGCTGAATGCGACGCCGTTCAGCTCTGCAAATTCATGCGCGCCGGAGCCGTCAGGATTGCACAGGAACAGCTTCGTGCCGTTAGCGTACAGGATGTGCTGACCATCGGGGGTCCAGGCAGCGGCGTGAGCCAGCACCTCGCCCACTTGACGTGGAGAACCCGCCGGTAACGGAAGAATCCAGATGGGGGACTCGGTTTCCGATCCTTCGGCGGAACCCCGCACTAGTAACTGTGAGGTGCGAGTCGAGATGTCGTAGATATCGGCGCTGGCCAGCGGGCTCGATACCGGCGCCGTATCACCACCCGAGGTCGAGACCTGTCGAAGTACGGAATGTCCACCCGCATACTCAGAGAAATAGAGCCGAGAGCCGTCAGTAGCAAGCGACCGCTTGGGGTACCCATCATTCGTGACTTGCTCGGAGTGCAACACCATCGGGGGTGGAGGTGCTGGACGGAACAAGTACGCCGCCAACAGTGCCAGCAGAGCAAGCGCGCCCAGTGCCAGCCATTGCCGGCCGCGCCGCATCGGAGGAAGCAAGACTTGCGTCCTGCCTTGCGCCGTTGCCACGGTGCGCGTAATCGACGAACCGGAGGCCATGCCGACGCGGGCTTGCGATCCTGCGACGAGCAGTTCGCTTTCGCGCTTCAGACGTTGCAAGTCGTCGCGCATCTCGGCCGCGGTCTGATAGCGCTGGTCCGGATCCTTTTCCAGCGCCTTTCGGACCACGGCTTCCAAGTCCTCCGGCATGGGCGACCCGACATGCCCGGGCCATTCCGGTGAACCGTGCAGGATGGAATCAAACAGCGCGGCCGAGGTTTGCCCTCGAAACGGGAGCTGTCCCGTGGCCATTTCGTAGAGGATGACCCCGAAGGAGAACAAGTCGGTGCGCTGATCCAACGGTTGGCCAAGCGCCTGTTCTGGCGACATGTAAGCGACGGTTCCGACCGAAGAGCCGGGGCTGGTAAGGTGCTCCGGCGGCCGGGTGGCATCGCCTTGCGTCTGCTCACCAAACAAGTCGTCCGTCTCATCCATCGCCGTCAGCTTGGCCAACCCGAAGTCGAGGATCTTGGCGTGCCCGCGTCGGGTGATGAAAATGTTGGCCGGCTTGATGTCGCGATGCACGATGCCGTGGTTGTGGGCTACGTCCAGGGCATCGGCGATTTCGACCCCCACAACCAGCAATCTGTCGACGGGCAGCGCACCCTTGGCGATGTGGTCTTTCAGGGTGGCCCCGTCCAGGTACTCCATCGCAATGAATCGGCGGCCGCGTGACTCACCGATTTCATAGATCGTGCAGATGTTGGGATGGTTCAGAGCCGATGCGGCGCGCGCTTCCCGCCGAAAGCGCTCCAATGCCGGCGGGTTGCGGGCAACTAGATCTGGAAGGAATTTGAGAGCAACGAATCGGCCCAGTTCCGTGTCTTCCGCCTTGTACACCACCCCCATGCCGCCGCTGCCAATCTTTTCCAGGATGTGGTAATGCGAAATGGTTTGGCCGATCATGAAGGGGCGGGTTGAAGACCGCTGCTGATGGTAGGCGCGTTCGGATGGCAAGTCAATGCAAGGTGATCCGGACTAGCACGAGCCTACCCGGATACCCTGAGGCGTCGTACTCAGGTCTACGGCTTGCCACTACGAGAATCAAAAAGTAAACCGCTGTATGGCTTCAACTACCCGCTGTAGCTCTGAATCACTCAGGTCGTTGTAGAAAGGCAGGCGCAGCAGGCGGGCGCTGACCTCCTCGGTGACCGGGCAGTACGCCCTGCGCGCCGCGATCTTGCGCCCCATGTCGGACTCGTGCAACGGCACGTAGTGGAAGACGCTCAGAATGCTCTGAGCTTTCAGGTGCGCAATCAACGCTTGCCGCTGCACCAGCGACGGCAGCAGGAGATAGAACATGTGATACGCCTGCTCACAATGCTGTGGAACATGCGGCATCTGCACGTCGTGTTTCGCTGCCCAGCCTGCCAGATGCTGTGCGTAATACTCCCAGACTCGCCTCCGTTTGGCTTGAATCTCCTGCCGGCCCTCGAGTTGGGCCAGCAGGAACGCGGCCAGCATGTCCGAAGGCAGGTAGCTGGAGCCGACGTCCACCCAGGTGTACTTGTCCACCATGCCGCGAAAGAATTGATTGCGATTGGTTCCTTTCTCGCGGATGATCTGCGCGCGCTCGACCATTTCCGTGTCGTTAACGATCAGTGCTCCGCCCTCGCCGCAGGTGATGTTCTTGGTCTCATGGAAGCTTTGGGTTGCCAGTGCCCCCAGCGTTCCGGTGTACTTGCCCCGATAACGGGCAAACAGTCCGTGGGCGTTATCCTCGACAACCTTTACGCCATGGCGTGTCGCGATTTCACAGATAGCATCCATCTCGCAACTCACACCCGCATAGTGAACTGGCACAATCGCGCGGGTACGCGAGGTGATGAGTGGCTCGAGTTGCGTCTCATCGAGGTTCATCGTGTCGCGACGAACGTCGGCGAAGACGATCTGCGCGCCCCGCAGCACAAAAGCATTCGCGGTTGAGACGAACGTGAATGACGGAAGGATCACCTCATCGCCTGGACCACAATCCAGCAGGATCGCCGCCATTTCCAGCGCGTGGGTACAGGACGTCGTGAGTAGAACCTTCGGCACCTGCAGCTCTCGCTCCAGTAACTCATGGCAGCGGCGCGTGAAGGGGCCATCGCCGGATGCGTGCCCATTGGCGATGGCTTCCGCGATGTACTTATATTCGTTGCCGGCCAGGCAGGGCCGATTGAAGGGAATGGCGTAAGTCACCGGCGATCGGTCCTCTCCTGACTGGCCCGGCTGCGCACCACGTATGGCGGCTTCTGCATGCTGCGGAAGTGCATTCGCGCAAGGTATTCCCCGATGATGCCGAGCGCGAACAGTTGGGCGCCGGAGAAAAGTGCCACGATCGATGCCAGGAATGGGAAGCCGGGCACCGGATTGCCATAGAGAAAATACTTGATCAGCACGTAACAGAGGATCCCAAATCCAAACAGCGTAAATGCGAAACCCACCAGGCTGGCCACCTGCAGCGGGACCGTCGTAAAGCCAGTCATCATATTCATCGCGTGCCGGAAGAGCTTGCGAAACGTGTAGCCAGAGACACCTTGCTTGCGCGGCTCGTGACGGACGCTGGTCGCCGAAAACCGATTGGTTGCCCAAGTCAGCAGCACGTCAATCGAGACGTAGGCTCCTTCATACTGCTCGAAGGCGGCCGTCAATTCCCGGCGAAAGACGCGGAACGCGCTCACCTGGCGGGCAATTTCCGCACCCATCACACTCTGCAGAGCAAGCTTCGTGGTCAACGATGCCAGATCGCGCAGCAAGCCATGCTGCTCCTGGGCGGGAGTTCCATAAACAACGTCGTAACCGCGGGCCAGCACCGCCAACAACTTGGGGATCTCCTCGGGCGGATGCTGCAGATCGTCATCCATCGTAACGATCACCGGATACTGCGCGCTTCGAATGCCGCATAGCAGCGCATTGTGTTGGCCGTAATTTCGCATCAGGTTGATGCCGTGCACCCAGCCGCGCTCCTCGACCAGCCGGGAGATGACCTCCCAACTGTGGTCGGGGCTGCAATCGTTCACCAGGATCAATTCGAATCGTTCCGCCATGGCCGGCAGCGCCTGCGCCAGGCGATCCACCAACTCCGGCAGCATCGCCTCGCTGCCATAGACGGGCACGATTACCGAGATGCCAGGCCAACGCTGAGACGTACCGGCTGCCACTGCGTCGGGGCTGGGGGAGACCTGACTCATCGTCTTCACCCGCGTGCTACGGCGGTAATCCCGGCGATGATGGCAACCAGTCCTGCCATCTTTTGTACCGAGATCCTTTCGTGCAGGAAGTAGAAAGCCCCCACCGTGATGAGCGTATAGGTCAAGCTCACAAACAGGGGATAGCAAGTGGAAAGCTTCTGCGTGGCCAGGATGCGGAACCACATGAGCGCTGCCAGGCCCGACAGCAGGAACCCGAATACAAATGCGGGCTGCCGGCACAATTGCAACAGCGCTGAAACGGACGGCGTGAAGCCTCCGGCCGACGTGATGCCCGTCTTCATCAGCAGATTCGCCACCGCCATGCAGAACGCGGTGAGTAAGAGGAGTCCAAAACCTAGGGGGGTCAACGAATCGATCTCCTATGACGAGTAAATCCGAATTTCCAACCAGCCATCACAACGGTCGCGGTGCGACGCGAACGCATACGCCGGTACGGGTCAGCGCACGTCCAGCCGGCCGGGTAGAGAACTCCCAGCACTGATGATTCGCCCGAAACGAAGGTTTAGCCTACCACATCAATTGCGGACAGAATGACGGGACAAGCGCCACGCAGTATGAACCGCTTGCGGATAGTAAAGAGTGTTACTTCAGGCCTTCCACCAGATACAGGTCCGCTAATAAACGGTGGTATCCAAAGACGCAGGTTTGGGCATCGGGCGTGAGCAGAATCGGCCCGATGTTTTCGACGCCGGCGGGATCGGATGGCATCAGCTCTTTCCACAAGGAGCGCTGGCCACTTTGCAAATCGAGCCGATACACGCGCGCCGGTAATTCCCCGGGTTGATAGATGTAGAGGGATTTCGCATCCGGACTCCAGGTAATGGGTTGCTCGCCGGCGCTGAGCCCGCGAATCGGCTGGGGATCGCCCCCTGCAACCGGATACAGATAACCTTTCTGGTCCGGACCGATGCCCGCGATCAAGGTCGAATCGGGCGAGATGACGAATGCCGTCCCGTTCACACCCTCGGGCGATACCGGACTGGACTTTCCGTTGGCCAGATCATAGACGTAGAGCCGGATTCCCTTGTTCGGCTCATTCCCGGAGAACAGGATGCGCTTGCCATCGGCAAACCAGCGCACGGAAATGTGATTGACCGTATCGTGCGTGAGGTCCTTGGGCTCACCGGCGCCGGTGGGCAGCAACTTCAACTGAGTCGGCGACTCCTGGGTCTCTACGACGGTGAGTTTTCCGTCCGGAGAGAGTGCTTCGGCAGCTCCTTCCCCCAGCAGCACGGCCGGCGACCCGTCCGTCTTGCGTACGTAAACACCGTAGGTGAAGCCTCCCGACTTGGAGTACTCCAGCGAGCCGCCGCCACCCTCCTCGTCAAACAACAGCGTCTTGCCATCGGCCGAGAGATCCGCCGGATAGCTGTAGTCGAGCCACGACAGCTCACGTTGCTTGGAATCGCCAGCGGAGATTCCCATCAATTCGCGCCGCCACGTCGCGCGCACCAGCAGGACCCGCCCGTCTTTCGCAATATCGAGCAGCATCAGTGCGCCGGGCAGTCGCGCCACAATGCGCTGTTTCCCATCGAGCGAGATCGCATATAGCGTACGATCCGTTCCGGATTCGCTCGCCGTGAACCAGATCTCCCTTCCGTCGGGCGACCACGCCAATCCCTGGATGGTGAACCATTCGCGCGTCAGAACCTTCTTGTGACCGGCCAGGTCGAGGATGGCTAGCGATCCGCTGTCGTCGCCCTGTACGGGGTGATCGGCAAAAGCAATCTGATCGCCCTTCGGCGAGACTCGAGGATGGCCAACCCAGCCGCCAGTCTCGTAGAGTGGCTTGCCGATCGGATACTCCAGGCGATTCTTACCCTCAACGTCGCGAACTACCAGGAAGTTTGTCCCGTCCGGAGACCAGTCCGCCCACTGGACCTGCTCCAACACTTCCCGCGGCGCTCCGCCGGCGAGCGGTGCCCGGGCCAACGTGCCCATGCTGACCCAGGTGCCAATGGCCTTGCTGTCGAGCAGCACCGCCATTTCCGCGGTCGATGATACCGACATGAGTTGAGTGCGGCTCAAACCCATGGAACGTGATTCCGGAGCCTCGGGCCGCGCCGTGAAAACGTCCAGCGGGTTGCCTTGCCAGGCGGCGCTGTAAAGGATGGTCTGGCCGTCGGGGGCAAAGCGCGCAGACCGAATGCTGCCCCTTCGAAACGTGAGCTGGCGGTACACCGGCGGAGGAGTGGCAGAAGCCGAGAACAGAAACTTCCCCGCCACGAGCCCCGCAGCTACCGCGAGGCACAACGCGCCCGCAAATACCGACATCGGGAATGACTTCCTGCGCGGCGGCGGAGCGACAGGAGTTGCTCCGGAAGTTGGCCCCCCGGGCTCTGCCACGAGTGCCGTACGCGACGATTCGATGGAACGCTTCATCCGCTTCAGATCAGCTCTCAACTCGGCTGCCGTCTGGCACCGCATGTCGCGATCCTTCTCAAGCGTCTTAGTGATGATTTCTTCCAGCTTGGGAGGGAGGCTGGGATTGATACGAACCGGCGCCGCCGGCGCACGGTTCAGGATGGCCTCGGTCACCACTGCCGAGGTCTCGCCGCTGAAAGGCGGGACTCCCGTCGCCATTTCATAAAGGACCACGCCGAAGGAAAAAAGATCCGTGCGGCCGTCGAGTTCTTTGCCACGCAACTGCTCCGGCGACATGTATGCCACCGTGCCCACCGCCATCCCCGGACTCGTCAGATCCAGGTTCGCGGCATCCCCCATTGTCTGAGAATCCCCGCTCGTGGACCGCGCCGAGCGCGAAACCTTGGCTAAACCGAAGTCTAGAATCTTGGCATTACCGCGGTCGGTCACGAAAATATTTGCCGGCTTGATATCGCGATGCACAATGCCCTTGCTGTGCGCGGCATCGAGCGCGTCAGCCACCTCGATTGATAGGTTCAGCAGGCGATCCAGTTCGAGGGCTCTCCCCTGGATAATGTGCTTGAGCGTCTGCCCCGTCAGGCACTCCATTACGATGAACAGCTGGCCGTCGTGCTGGCCAATCTCATGGATCGTGCAGATATTCGGATGGTTCAGGGAGGAGGCCGCTCGCGCTTCGCGTCGGAACCGTTCCAGTGCCTGCGGATCTTCGGAACAGTTGTCGGGCAGGAACTTCAGGGCGACAAAACGGCCGAGCAGGGTGTCTTCGGCCTTATAGACCACACCCATCCCTCCGCCACCAAGTAGTTCCAGGATTCGGTAATGGGAGACGGTCCGGCCGATCATGGATCAGAGGATTAGCCAACTCGTGGTTCTGCAGCCATCACGAGTCGGGTAATCTTAGGGCGGTTCACGGCTGGAGTCAATGCAAGCTCGTGCCATCCGCCGCCCAAAATGCACCTCGAGGGATTCTCATGCCCCGCAATACCGCTTCAACGCCCACCGACCTCGGCCAGGCCTTCCTCGAGATCTTCCTGGTCAACGATCGCATGAACCAACTGATTCTCGAAGGTCTCGATCCTCAGGCGTGGCGCGCCAAGCCTCCCGGACGCAACCTGCGTACGATTGCCGCCATCTTCACGCACGTCCACAACGTACGCTGCAAATGGCTGCGGCTCTCAGCGCCACATCTTAAACGTCCGGCACAGCTCGACCGTAGCCGCTGCACGCAGAAACAGGCGCGTTCTGCGCTCGCTGAGAGCGCTCAGCTTTGTTCGGAAATGCTCTCTGAAGCGCTCGCCGGCCCGGATCGTCGCGTGAAGCAGTTCCTGCGCGATGGTTGGGCAAAGCCTTGGCCTGTCGGGGCCGCCATGCTGGCTTACATGATCTCCCACGAAGCGCACCACCGCGGCCAGGTCTGCATGCTGGCGCATCAACTCGGTTTTCGCTTACCGGCTAAGGCCAACTATGGGATCTGGTGCTGGGAAAGACTCTGGAAAGACTGCGGATTCAAGCTTCCCTGCTAGGGTCATGGGGGCCAGGTCTCCTGCATACAATCCCGGCCTCAGACCCACGATGCAACCACGTCGCGGCCCGGCTCCTATAATTGCCCACAGCATGGCGTGGGCACGGCCGATCCGCTGGCTGTTTGATTCGCCGCAGGGAGCGGCGGAGCGGCTGATCGCACGCTGGATCTTGCTTCGCGCCCTGGCGCTTATCTACTTTTCGGCATTCTTCTCGCTGGCATTCCAGATTCGCGGGTTGATCGGTCCGCTTGGAATTCTGCCCGCCGAACCTTATCTGCAGGCGGTTACACACTCGCTCGGACACGTTTCCCGCTGGTGGTTTGCGCCAACTTTTCTGTGGTTCTCGAGTAGTTCCCCAATGCTCATGGCGCTGTGCTGGATTGGCATGGCGGCGGCGGTGCTGCTCGTTCTGAATCTGTGGCCGCGCGCGATGCTGCTGATCTGCCTGCTTTGCTTCCTGTCGTTCGTCAGTGCGGCGCAGGACTTCTCCGGTTACCAATCGGACGGCATGCTGCTGGAGGCCGGCTTTATTTCGCTATTTTCCGCGCCAGCCGGTTGGCGTCCGAAGCTTGGGGCTGCGTCCCTGCCCTCGCGCGCCAGCCTCTTTCTGCTGTTGTGGGAATGGTTCCGCATCTATTTCGAGTCGGGCGCAGTGAAACTGCTGAGTGGCGATCCCGAGTGGCGGAACTTCACCGCGATGGATGAGTACTACCAGAACGGCCCGTTGCCCACCTGGATCGGCTGGTACGCGCAGCATTTGCCGCACTGGTTCCATGCCGGCACGGTCGGGGCTACGCTCATCATGGAGTTAGGGCTGGTCTGGATGATGTTCCTGCCGCGGCGGTGGCGGATCCTGTGCTTCTTCATCGTCACGCCCTGGCAGATCGGCGTGATTCTCACGGCAAACTATACGTTCTTGAATTACCTGGTGCTCGCGCTGGGCATTCTGCTCGTCGATGATCGATTCTTGCGCACCCCGTTCAGGCGATTCGTACGCCGTTACTTCAAGTCGACCAGGGATGTGTCGGCGCGAGAAGGCAATCTGGAGGAGGCTGGTCCGGAGCCTTCTCAGGGCCCATCGGAAATCGCCGCGCCGGATCTTCAACCGAGCCCATGGGCGTGGGCCCGGTCAGGCTGGCACGCCATCGCCCTATCAGTCTCAGCGCTGATGTTGACCTGGGTGTTCTATGCAACCACGGTGGAGATGATCTGGATGTTCTATCGCCTGCCTCTGCCCGCAACGCCGATCACTGCTTTGGAGCCATTTCGCATCGCCAACCAATATGGATTATTCGCTGTAATGACACGCGGCCGGTACGAAATCGAATTTCAGGGATCCGAGGATGGCCAGAACTGGGTCCCCTATCCGTTTCGCTACAAGCCTCAAGACCTGGACAAACCGCCTGGGATCTACGCCCCCTACCAACCGCGTTTCGACTGGAACCTGTGGTTTGCGTCGCTTGGTTCCTGGCGCGAGTATCCGATTGTGGTCAACACCGAAGTGCGGCTGCTCGTGAACGATCCCGATGTTCTAGCCCTGTTTGCCGGCAATCCTTTTAAGCAGGCTCCGCCGCATTATATAAGGGCAGTATTGTGGCAATACTGGTTCACCAGCCTGGAGGAAAAGAGGCGCACGGGATTATGGTGGCGCAGGCAGGAACTGGGACTGTATGCGCCGGCCCTGGAACTCGCAGCGGATGGAAAAATCATGGTGACTGCAATGCCTGACGTGCGCCCGCGCCAATAGATCGCGGTGACTGTCCTCGATGAAGAAAGGGGATCCACTATGTGCGCCCGCGCCTGCGTAATCGGTGCCGGACCAAACGGCCTGGCGGCCGCGATTGTCATGGCCCAGGCGGGCGTGCAGGTTGAGGTGTGGGAGGCGGAGTCAGTGGCGGGAGGCGCAGCCCGCACCTTGGAACTCACCCTGCCGGGCTTTCTTCACGACTTCGGGTCGGCGGTCCATCCCATGGGCGCCGGGTCGCCCTTCTTCTCCTCCTTGCCACTCAAGGACTACGGACTTGAGTGGATGCACTCTCCGGCTCCGCTGGCCCATCCGCTCGACGACGGTACAGCTGTCGTACTCGAGCGCGACTTGCAGGACGCTGCATCGGCTTTAGGAACAGACGGTAAGGCGTGGCTCAGCCTGGTGCAGCCCTTTGCCGAACACTGGTGGGAATTCGCCCCAGACGTGCTGCGGCCCATGCCGTCGATGCCGAGGCATCCCCGGCTCATGGCGCGCTTTGGTCGCCAAGCGATCTTCTCGGCTAAGCACGTGGCGTTCAGCAATTTTCAGAGTAAGCGGACTCGGGCATTGTTCGCGGGGTTGGCAGCACATTCCTTTCTTGCCCTGGATGAGCCGCTCAGCGCGGCTTTCGGGCTGCTGATGGGAATCCCCGCCCATGCTGTCGGTTGGCCGATCGCTCGCGGGGGGTCGCAAAGCGTGACGAACGCCTTGTCCGGGTATCTCGCGACGCTTGGTGGCAGTGTAAGAACATCGACTCCGGTCGAACACATCAACCGCCTTCCGAAGGCCGACGCGTTTCTATGCGATGTCACTCCCGCGCAGCTGATTCAACTGGCCGGCGATCGCCTGTCTCCGCGATACCGGCAGAGCCTCGCGCGATACCGGTATGGCCCGGGCGTTTTCAAGGTTGACTACGCTCTCAGCGGTCCGATTCCGTGGAAGGCAACCGAGTGCCGCCTTGCCGCGACCGTGCATTTAGGAGGCACCTTCGAAGAAATCGCTGCTTCAGAGCGCTCGGTGCGAACGGGTCAGGAGGCGGAAAAGCCCTTCGTGCTACTGGCGCAACCAAGCCTCTTTGACCCCAGCCGCGCGCCACAGGGGAACCACACAGCGTGGGCCTATTGCCATGTGCCGAACGGGTCAAAGGCGAACATGCTCGAACGCCTGGAAAATCAGATCGAGCGATTTGCGCCTGGATTCCGTGAATGCATTCTGGCACGCCGCGTCTTTTCTCCTGCCGATCTGGAACACATGGATGCGAACCTGGTTGGAGGAGACATCTCCGGAGGTTTGATCGATCTCAAGCAATTGTTGTTTCGTCCTACCTGGCGGCACTACGCGACTTCGGCGCGGGACATCTACCTCTGTTCGTCGTCCACCCCTCCCGGCGGGGGTGTGCACGGAATGTGCGGATTTCACGCAGCCACCACGGCCTTGTCGCGATTGTCTCTTGCCTGAGAGTTTCTATCCGGTGGAGAGTCGCCCCATTTCTGAGGCGACTCCGTCCATCTGGATGCAACCGGATCAGAACGAACAGGTCGCAGGCGTCGATGTGGCCGTTGTGTAGATGCGAGAATGCCAATTGAAGCCCGTGGTGCTGGTCTCGTTGGCTTGGAAGTACTCACCAGTTCCCCAGAACGTCTTGTCATCACACGGATCGACCGTAGTACTGAAAAACTCCCCGAAAATCTCAGAATCCTGCTCATCTCCTGCGCCGCTTGCCGCCGCTTGGGGTGTACCCTCCTTAGGCTTGCTGGTTCCGCCGGCGACGCCGAACGTTACTGGAACGGTGTAGACCGACGGATGCGTGGTGTCCCCGGATTCCTCAAACGTCACCTGCAGGTTGCCGCTGATATTCGCACCGACACTGGGCATAAATAGAAAATTACTCGGGTGGGTCGCGTCAAGAATGGTTCCCTGAATCACCCTGGGTGTGAGCTGGCGCGGGCCGATGACCTTGTACCATTCGACGACCGTGCAAGGCGTCGAGTCGTGGGCTGTGCACTGGTTGGTTCCATTAAAGATGGTTTGCGCGGCCACCAGCTGCTCTGACGAACTGGTTGCGCCCTTCACAAACCGATACGCAAGGCGATGCATCAGGCGGTCGCCGATAGAATCGATGACCGCGCCGCTGGTGGGCTGCGGCACGCAGTAAGTGTTTCTCACATCGACAGTGTTGTAGCAGCCCGGCGTAAAGGTCTTCACCGGCAACAGGACGGGGCCAGTGAGCGGATGAGTGCTGTCCGTGCCGAGCGTGAACAGAGCCAGCTGGCTGGAGCTGCACGGGGCCGTGACACAGGGAGAATTGCTGCTGAGTGTGCCCGAGTAGGGGTTGACCGTCGCAAGGAAGTATTCTGCCTTCACGGTTCCCGGTGGAGAGGCAGCCCCTTCAAAGTCGGCCGGAAGCAGCGAGTGAATCACGCTCTGCCCGCTCTGCGTTCCGCTCCAGGGCAGATTGTCACTCGGAATGTAGTAGTAACAGCTCATGGAGGTCGCCGCCCGCCCGTGGACCAGATCATTGCGGTTCAAAACGCAGGCTTCAAATCCGGCGACGTAGAAGCCCGAGTTCGGCGGCGAGTAAAGATCCCATGTCGCATACAGCCCGCCGTTAAACGCACCTGTATTGGTTTTTACCTCGACGGAGGTGCCCAGCTTCAGATAATCGGGGTTGTACAGCCCGCTGATACAACCTGCGCTGCAGGAACTGAAGGGAAGAACACCGCCCTGCCCGCCCGACCCGTTTCCATCGAGCTGATACTCGTATTCATTCCAGGTGGTATTGGTGATGTCACTGCCCGTGCTCACCGCCACACAGTAATAGACATGAACTCCATGGTTGACGTGCGTTGCCATGATCCAGTGTCCATGGGTATCGCCGCCAACACTCCCTGTCACTTCGTCAAGTTGGTCATACAAGAGAACGCCCGCCGTCGGGCTGCCGTGCCCGCATTCGTACACTTTGCTGCCAGTCGAGCCATCCCAGAACCAGCCCCACGAAACCGGGCTTGCCGTGTTGTTGGCGCACGCGTCCCCCGAATTATTGACTTGGCACAGGAGTGGCGAACCAGTCTTCTTGTCGTATGCCTGAAACCCACCCTGCGTCCATTGCGCGTATTGTTTGGGACCCGCGGCCCCATTGGGATTGGCGATGTGCGATGCGGCATTACCCCACTGGACGGCGTCGGTGCCTTCAAAGTTGGCCTTAAACGATCCCGTGGGCGACACCGAGCCATAAAAACCGAACTGTCCAATTTCAGAGCCCACAAAAACCGGACTAAAGGGACCGTAGATGGGAGGCGCAACCGCCCCGTTTGAAGCAGGCACCAGAAGAATGGCTAAGATCAGCGACGCAAGCAGACTCTGCAGCATCCCCCGAACAAGCATATCTACCTCCTGAAAGTGTAGGGCTGGAACACGGCTTACTTGCCTTAGGGGGAGGAACAAGAGATGGCGCTGGGGCCGCAATTCTCCTTCCGCTCATGAGGATTGTCAATTGGAATCTCCCGATTCTGGGCGATCGGCGCTTTCGTTCGCATGCGGGAACACCGTGCCAACCATCAACTATGCAGGTTCTTGCGCACTCGATGGAAGCGTCGCCACTTGAATTCCTTTGACAGGCTCCCTGCTCGAAGCTGCGTGGTTCCCTTTGCGGAATGCAGCGAGCAGTTCGTCGCAAGTCATCCAGGCCTTGCGTGAGTGATACCATCCCTTCCAGCAACTCACCTTGATTTTGGATGGATCGATGACCAAAGCTTCGCCCTCAGGGGTAGCTTCGCGAGCCATATGTGTTGAAGATTTTCGCCCCCTTGCGCGCCGACGCGTTCCGCAAGCCGTCTTCGATTATCTGGATGGCGGCGCCGAAGGCGAGGTCACTCTCCGGGAGAACTGCCGCGTCTTTCACGATGTCACTTTCCGCCCGCGGCATGCGGTTGTTGTCCCGGAATGCAATTTACGCACTCAGGTTCTTGGATTGGATCTTGCGCTACCCTTCATGCTGGCGCCAGTCGGCTATAGCCGGTTGATGCATCCGGGCGGCGAGGTCTCTGCAGCTCGCGCGGCTGGCCAGGCGGGCACCGCCTATATCCTCTCCACCATATCCGGGCACAAGTTGGAGGATGTGAAAGCAGCTTCGACCGGGCCGGTCTTTTACCAGCTCTATCTGATGGGCGGACGGGGTGCCGCCGAAGCTGCGATCGCGCGAGCGCGCGCAGCAGGATTCTCGGCGCTGGTCGTTACGATCGACACACCCGTCTCCGGAATCCGCGAGCGCGACTACCGCAACGGCATGCGCGAGCTGATCAGCGGCAGCATCTTCCAGAAGGTTCCGTTCTTGCCGCAAGTGCTCTCTCGGCCGGGGTGGCTTACCGGTTTTCTGCTCGATGGCGGCTTGCCCGACTTGCCGAATGTCGTTGTTCCCGGCAAGGGACCGCTCCCCTTGATCGACGTCGCGGCCGCACTCGCCGAGTCGGCGGTGACCTGGGCAGATCTACGCTGGATCCGCGAACTTTGGCAGGGACCCATCGTCGTGAAGGGAGTCCTCACCGGCGACGATGCCCTGCGTGCCATTGATGAAGGCGCAGCTGCAATCTCCGTCTCGAACCATGGCGGCCGCCAGCTCGACGGCGTGCCGCCATCACTGCGCGTGCTTCCCGAAGTTGTGAAGTCGGTGAATGGGAAAATCGAGGTGTGGATGGACGGAGGGATCCGGCGCGGCACCGATATTGTCAAGGCGCTCTGCCTCGGCGCCCGGGCCGTTCTCTGTGGGCGGGCCTACGCTTATGGTCTGGCAGCGGCAGGCGAACCCGGCGTTCACCGCGCCATAGAAATCCTGAAAGCGGATCTCGAACGCACGCTTAAGCTGCTTGGTTGCGCATCGGTTACGGAACTGGACCGGTCTTACATAAACGTGCCCCTGGAGTGGGGCTAGTTCAGGACTCAAGGCTCGGATGGCCAGGACAATCCTGCGGAGCTGCTCAGACGCGTAGTTCGAGCGAAACACGTTGACCGAGCACGACCCGCGCCAGCTTTCTGCGTCAGGAATCGAGTTTTCCATCCACCGGCAGGTGGAGCACCCCGTTTCCGTTCGCAGCTTCCGTTCGGAATTGCTCACCCAAGCTCCTAACCAGCGAATTCAAGCCACTGGCCAGGGTTTGGCGCCACTGCATGAGCGCCTGCTGCGCGAGTTCTTCCATCCCGCACTCGAAGGACTTCAGGATCTCGCCCGCGTGTACTGTCAACGACTCTGACGCCGAAGCTTCAATCTCTCCTTGGATCGCCTTCAATTCCGTCCGTGCGTGTTCGAGCTGGCTGCCAAGATTTTTTGCGACCCGACTCTCGAACTCCGCGGCAAGCTCTTCGGCAATATTCTCCAGCTGCGGCCGCACCGCGCTCACCGTGTTGCTGGCCATCTGGCTCAAACGCTTGTCGAGACCCGACTCAAGGTCGCGCGCCGACTGGTCGAGCCTGTCGACCCGGCTCGTAAGCTCGGAGACTTGTTCCCGAACCCGGGATGCATCCGACACCACCAAACCCTGAACCTGTTCGAGTTCGCGCCGGCGACTTGCATGCTCCTCGCCCAAGGTATTCTTCAGGGTCTGGAATAGTTCGTCGCTCAGCTTCTTCAAGCGCCCCCCCGCATCCGCGACTTGCTGATGGAACTCGCCTTGCTGTCGGTTAAGGTGGTCTCGCAACTGGGTACTGGTGTCGGCAGATAGAGCTTTCGTTCGCTGCTCAACCGCTTCCACCTCTTGCTTGACGCGCTGAAGGAACTGGTTATGGGTGGCTGACGTCTTCTGGTCGATGGTGGCTTTGGCCGCTTCCAGCATCTGGGTTGACTGTTCGCGCACCTGAGCCTGGATCCGTTGCCCCACGAAGGTTTTCAGCCGTTGCTCCAGTTGCTCCTCGAGCTCCGGAGGGATCTGGGAAAGCGACACCTCAAACCGGCGCCGCTTTACCTCTCCCAGCTTCTCCCGCAACTCCGTCACTTCGGCTTGCAAGGGTTGGACCAACTCGGCTGCGATTGCTCGCAGATTCTCTGGCGCAACCTGATTCTGGATCTTTTCGAGGGTAGCCTTCAGTGACGCCGGAATCGGAGCTGGCGGTGCGACCGCGACCGGACCCGCTTTCGAGAGCGCTCTGAAAGGAAATTTTTCTTTGCTTGCAGCCGGCAGTAGCGCCAATTCGTCCCAATCCTGCGGGCAAGGCTTCAGTCCCCAGAAATTCTCGGGCCGGTCCAGCGTTGCGCCTACCCTCCAGCCCAGCCGATCCGATTCGAGCGGCTGGCAGTAAACCACCTTGGCCGTTGCTTCGCGGCCGTCTTTGCTATGCATCAGCACCACCACTCCAACATTGAGCTTCCTCGGCGAGCGCATCGAACAACCGTGTGCGTTGACGACCAGCGTCTCGCAGACTTCGGAGAAGTGCGTAGCGGACTCGAGGCTGGTAACGAAAAGGGGGAGGTTCGCCGGCACTCTCGAACTGCGCCGTGTGGTCAAGGCATTGTTGGTGTTCTGCATGCACGACCCCGTGCCAAAGAAATTCGGTGACGCACGGCCATGAGCAACCGGGCGTTGTAGCACCAACGTTAACGCCAACTGCGCCCGCGGGTGGAACTCAATAGTCCGTCCTGGAGGATGTTCTGCAGGGCACTACAGCACCGGTCTTAAGTAACGGGTTACCAGGAAGGAACCACTCCTTCGATCAACGCCTGCAGTTTTAACTCGCAGATTTCATCACCTTTATGGGCGGGATTGTCCAATAGGGCGGGGCGCCGGCACGCATTTCGGGCCTTCGGTGGCAGTGGGAGATGCCCAAGAGGCCCGCCGATAGCTTGTCCCAATTTCCGATCAGTTTGCCAGCCGGAAGTTCACCGATACATTGGTCTGAACCGCCAGCGCCTGACCATTTACAACATAAGGCTCATAGCGCCACCAGCGCACTGCATCTGCGGCCGCATGGGCCAGGGCGTCGGGACCGCTGACCACCGACAACTGGGTCACACCGCCGTCCGCGCCCACGATCGCATCCATCACCACCGTGCCTTGCACTCCCGCCTCTCGGGCCGCTTCCGGATACTCCGGTATCACCTTGTGCACGATTCTCCGCTGCATCACCTCTTCGGGCACGGTCAACTGCGGCTTGGCGGTCACGGACTCGTGGGCCAGAACCGGTGCTTCCAACTCGGTCCAGCCTTGCTGCCAGCGCCACCATCCTAAGGTTGCCGCGATCGCCAACACCGGGACCGCCAACGCGCCGATGCGCGGTATCCACACATTGCGCTTTAAACCACCAGTTTCGCTTTCCGCGAAAAGCTCAGGTGTGACCGGCTTTTCCTCAACAGAAGCGCCCTCGAACACGGCATCCGATCTCCCGCTTCCCAGCAAGATTTCGCCTTCGCGCCGCGTCCAGTAGCGGATGATAGATTGCTGTTCGACCGGCAAACGGAGGAACTGGAGCCCGAAGCATTGTTCACGCTGATAGCGCACAATTGCTGTCGCGCGGACTGGCGTAGTCATTTGCGGAAGCAGAAATTCCACGCGCACGGACTCGCCCAATAGAAGTCTGGACGCCACCACAATCCCGATCCCGCCCTCTCCGATTTCGAGGGTTCGTCCAGGAATGCGATCCGGCACCCCTGAGCGCAACACCCGGAGATCCAACGGCACGGCCAGCTTGTAGCGGGGCAGCTTTCGCGTGGGCGCGATTCCTAAAGCAAACGCCGAAGCTGTGTCAGTGCTCATGGTCCAGATTTCCCTTGCCGTTGATCCAACGGCATCCTCGCCACCAAAACAACCTAATATCGCGGATAAATGGCGCTCTTTCTCAACACCCTGAGGCGGGGGACATGCTCAGCGTAGCGTTCCACACACCGCGGCAGCAACATTACGCCCGTAACGGCCCGGCCCGCGCGACGCTGCCTCTGGCCTCGCCGGAGCACTCTCCAACCGTAGTTATGTCGCGACGGCGATGCGCAGCTGTGGCAAAGGTTAAGAGGAATTCTGCCAAACCAGACTCCCACATTTTTTCAAGTCATCCAGCAGCATTCCTGCATCGATAGCATGAGAAGTTCGTAAAAAAGATTTAATTCTGTCTCACCATTCCCGTACCTCGCGTCCACGCACATGGAACCAACAAGTGAACTCGTTCAACGTTGCGCTTTAAATTCTCAGTCACGATTGGAATTTTGGGCCCGGTTTATCAACGAGGCGAGCATCAAGAGCATGGCAGAGGTGGGAGTCTACGAAGGAGATTTTGCGGCAGCCATGCTGCAGAATTGTCCGGGAATATCCAAATACTACATGATTGATCCTTGGAGACATCTATCCGACTGGAATAAGCCCGCAAATCAGGACAACGCGGTTTTTGAACGCATTTTCGAAACGGCCAAAGCGAAAACTGACTTCGCGGTCGAAAGGCGAGTAATTCTCCGCGGTAAAACCACCGATGTAATCGACGGCATTTCCAACGCGGGACTGGATTTCGCCTATATTGATGGAGACCATACACTCCGTGGGATCAGCATCGATTTAATGCGAGTGTATCCCAAAGTCCGGGTAGGCGGATTCATCGGCGGGGATGACTTCAGCTCGACGATATGGTCCCATAAGACAACTTTCGAGCCCACATTGGTTTTTCCATTTGCGGTCTATTTCGCCGAAGCGGTCGGAGCAACGATCTTCGCGTTACCAAACATTCAATTCTGCATGCAAAAACCTCTTCAGCCGGAATTTACATTTGTCGACCTGACGGGGCAATACAACGATGTCACTCTCAAGACCCATCTGGAAAGAAAAAAACTCCTGAGGCTGTTCCTCGGAGAACAGTTTCCGCGGGCCCTGACTCTGTTTCGCAGTGTTCGTCAAATCTTTGGCTGACCGTGGCCGATGCCCTCGTGTTGGTAGTCATCGAGTGCAACCCCCGGCACTGCGCCACGCTTTGAGTCGCGCCAGGACCGTTGGCTCATTCTTCCTCGTGCTAGCATGACTGCAAATGGTGACGACGGAGATCAAGGTCAACATCGGCTGCGGGCTATCAGGCATTCCTGGCTGGGACAATATCGACAACTCTCCCACCATTCCCCTCTCCCGAATCCCCTACTTGCGCCATCTTCTAAAGCTTCCGAAATGGCCGGCTGACGTTCGCCGCTGCGACGTGCGCCGCGGCCTCCCCTATCCGAGCAATTCCGTGCGCTACATTTACTCCTCGCACACGCTCGGTGAATTCCACTGGCAAGAATCGCTAAGCGTTGCCAAAGAATGCTTTCGGGTCCTCGCTCCCGGAGGAGTTCTCCGAGTGGTCGTACCTGACTTGCAGCTGATTCTGAAGGGATACGCCCAGGATCCTGATCCGCTTGCATCGCATCGATTTCTCGATCGAGTCTCTTTGCGGCACACATTCTCTGATAGGGTGCACTCGGGCGCGAGCCCTTCCCAACGCTTCGACGCTCGCTCGCTAACTCACCTTTTGTGCACTGCCGGGTTTGCAAGTCCGGAAGTCAGCGAATTTGGGAAAAGTGCGATTCCCGAGGTCCACCTGCTTGATCTCGAGGTTCGTAGGTCCGAGAGTCTTTACGTTGAAGCAAAGAAGGAGTAGCGCGGTTTCTTCCGCAGAGCGCACTCTGCTATCTGCGCACCGCATAGCATTCACAACGCCTTGAAGCTAATCAGAGTAGGGGTGTACGAAAGCACCTTCGTCCAATCCCCGGCGAGCAATCGCGTCTCCTCGGCAGAGAGTGCGGAGCCCGGATGAGTCATCAACTCGACCACCGAGGCTCCGGGAGGTCGATCAGCGCATTGGCGCAAATAGATTTCCAGTTCCGTAAAGACCCCGGCAGTTCGGAATCCCATCCACCGCAGCGCTGAATTGAACACGCTCTTCTCCGCCAGCAGTAATCGGCTTGCGGGGGCCGATGGATCATACATGTTCCTGCTAATTCTCGCCCGGTTGATGTGGTAGCGGCGGCGCAAGGCCGCGAGCACCGGCAGTAGTTGCGGAATCGTATGCACGTGGTGATGCGAGTCGAGGTGGGTGGGGTGCACGCCGAGGCGGATGAGATGCTCTATCTGAGCACACCACTCACGGTAAATTGCCTTCAGCATCGGAATCCCGATTGACACCTCCCGGATCGAATTGCCGTTAAAACATCCCTGACTGTTAAGGATCTTCAATAGCGAACGGCTGCTGTCGGCGCAAACAGGTTTGAAATCCGTCAGATTCAAATGCACCCCAAACGAACAATCCGGGAACCGGGGCACCAGTCGAGCGGCACGGGCAACCTCCTGGCCATTGGCAAGCATGGTTGCGGACGTAATCACGCGACGCTCGATTGCGCAAAAAATCGCCTCGTTGACGACCTCGCTCACCCCGAGGTCATCCGCATTGACAATGATTCGAACCGTCATTCTCGACCTAACCCGCTAGGACCCGTCGATTGTGATTAAAGGCAACTGCTGGTCTAGAATGGTCAAATATAACAGTCAGAGTCGTCCGGCAGTTCCCTTTCACTGTATCGTTGGCCAGAGACGACAAGCACTGAGAATGTGAGTACTGATAACGTTGGACGGAGTGATTTAACGCGCATTGGTCACCCACGAAAGGATGCTTCCATCGCGCTTGAGTAGCTTTCCCCGTGCCCAGGATGGCGGTGATAATTCTTCCTTGCACGTTCTCACGCTCACTCCCTTCTATCCGTCGCAACGGGATGAGGCGGCTGGTTGCTTTGTGGCCGAACCGCTAGGCCCACTGGCAAGCCTCGGCATATTGAATTCGGTTTTTGCAGTCTCACCCGTGTATCGCGCATCGCCGGCACATGCCAGCGCACCGGCGTCGCGATCCATCCGATATTTTCCGCTTCCGGGCAAGTGGGGCCTCTCGAGCGCAGGGAGGCTGCTGTTTTGGAAGATAGTGCGAAACGTCCGGGAACTGCACCGCCGGAGGCCGATTCAGCTCATCCACGCGCATGCCGCATTGCCATGCGGTCATGCTGCCGCGCTGCTCAGCCGCGAAATAGGTATTCCCTTCGTGGTCTCCGTGCACGGCCTCGACGCTTTTTCCGTGCGCCAGGCGGGCGAATACGCGGGTCATCGTTGCCGAGAGGTTAGTTTGCATGTCTATCAGTCAGCACGTTGTGTAATCTGCGTGAGTGAACACGTTCAGGAGCAGGTACTGCAAGGGTCCCCGCAGAGCAAGACTGCGGTGGTTTACAACGGTGTCGACCCCGCCCTCTTCTCGCCGGAGAGCAACTCCGGTAAAACACTTCGAATCGTGAGCGTCGGGGACCTGATTCCAACGAAAGGTCACGCCATGCTTCTGCGCGCAATCGGGCGGGTGGCGCGTGAATTTCCTTTCCTCGAATGTACTGTCGTTGGTGAAGGCCCGGAGCATTCTCGTCTGCTGTCACTATCCAATGAATTGATGCTGAACGGTCGCGTTCGTCTCTTAGGTCGACAGGGTCGAAGGGAAATCGCAGATCTGCTAAAGACTGCGGCGGTTTTTGCCCTGCCCAGCATCTATGAGGGGCTCGGCTGTGTTTACTTGGAGGCTATGGCATGCGGCAAGGCAACAGTCGCTTGCCGCGGCCAGGGGATCGAGGAAGTCATTCAGCATGGCCGCGACGGCTGGCTGGTGGGCCCTGACAACCTGGAAGAACTCACCCAAGGCCTCAGTCTCCTTCTCCAAGACCAGCAACTACGCGAACGGATCGGCTCACAAGCCCGAGCGACCATTCTCTGTGGATTTACTCTTGAGCACCAAGCTCGACATCTCCTGAATATCTACCAGCAGTGTGCCTTGTGAAGCGTCGTCTCACGATCATCACGGAGATCATCGCGCCGTATCGCATCCCGGTTTTTAATGCGCTCGCCGCTCTGCCAGAAATCGATGTCATGGTCCTGTTTTTATCCGAGACCGACCCTTCGTTGCGCGAATGGCGAGTGTGCACGGAAGAAATTCGATTCCGGTATGAGGTTCTGCCCTCGTTTCGACGCCGGCTGGGGAAATACAATCTGTTGCTCAATCACGGTGTGACTGCTGCCTTGCGGCGCGCGCGTCCGGACGTAGTCCTGTGCGGCGGATACGGCTATCTGGCGTCGTGGCGGGCAGCCTATTGGGCAAGACAGCGGCATTTGCCCTTTCTACTGTGGATCGAGAGCACCGCCGCCGACCAGCGGAGCAGGCACTTGGTGGTGGAGTCACTCAAACGGCATTACCTCAATTTATGCGGCGGATTCGTGGTGCCCGGGCAGTCTTCGTGCGATTACGTCAAACTGTTCCCGACCGGAAACCGACCCATCTTCATTGCGCCCAATGCAATCGACAACGATTTCTTCCACAAGGGAGCCGAGGACGCGTGGCGGAACGATAGTGACGGACAGCTGCGACAACGGCTGGATCTTCCCGATGCCTACTTCCTGTACGTTGGCCGCCTCGTGGAGGCAAAGGGAGTCTTTGATCTTATCGAGGCCTATGCCAAACTAGAGTCGCACCTGAGGTCAAGCGTGGGTCTGGTATTTGTAGGCGACGGCTCAGCCAGGCAAGAGCTTATTGCACGGGCGCGAAACGTCTCACCAGGGCGAATTCAGTTTCGAGGCTTTCAACAGAAGGAGCAACTCCCTGTGCATTACGCTCTCGCCCGAGCTCTCGTATTTCCAACCTACAGCGATACTTGGGGGTTCGTGGTGAATGAAGCAATGGCTTGCGGGCTCCCGGTGATTGCGTCCAAGGTTGCCGGATGTGTGGCCGATCTCATCGAGGGCCGAGGAACCGGGTTCACCATTCACCCTGGCGATGTCAGCGCCTTGGCATCTGCGATGCGTACCGTCTCAGGAGATGACAATGCACGGGCGCAAATGTCACGAACCGCTCTGCGCCGCATTCTTGATTACTCCCCTCAAGCGTGTGCTGCCGGAATCGCCGAATCTGCCTTGAGTGTGACCGGGTGACGCAAATGATGCAGACGGGTGGGCTTCAAAGGGTTTTTTGGTGGACTGCGGCCAGCCTGCTGGGTCTCGCGATTGCCTATCGATTTCTCTCGTACTTCCGCAGCCCAGTCGTACTCGGCGCTTTGATTCTGATCGAAGTTATTTTGGCCGGCCTCTGGCACTTCGAAAAGGTCTACTTTCCCCTGCTGATCGTCGTATTTGTCTGGGCGGGAACGAACATGCCGATTGCTGGGGCGATGGGGACCGCACGCTGGTTGGTCTTGGGAGTCGGAGCAATCGCCGGTACATTTCTGTGGCTTAGAGAGAAGCACCAGTCGTTCACCGCACTTCACCTCGCCGCGTTCTTTGTGGTTGCTGAGGCTCTCGTCTCGGCGATCGTCTCAAGCGACCCTTATGGCTCTCTGTTGAAGGTGAGCAGCCTGTTCCTTCTGTTCCTCTACGGATCAACTGGAGCGCGACTGGTTATTGCCGGGCGAGAACAGATTTTCCTAAGGGAGGTGCTTCGTGGATGCCAGATCATCGTATTCCTCTCGGCCTTCGCATACGCGATTGGCTGGATGGTCTGGGGCAATCCGAATTCCCTGGGCGCTGTCATAGGCATTGCAGTGATGCCGATTGTCCTATGGGGTTTCTTGATAGCCGAAACGAGCTACCAGAGATGTTGGAGTCTTGTTGCGATCCTCATTTGCATCGCTCTACTGTATCTGTCCTTGTCCCGAGCATCGATCCTTGCAGCGTGCGTGTCGACAACGGTGCTATTGATTTGCTTGCGAAGACAGCGGCTCCTGCTAAAGGGAGCCCTCCTACTCGCCATACTATTAGGCATCGGAGGTGTTCTCGAGCCCAGTAGAATCGAATCGTTTACCAGCACTTTGACCGATACTCTGCTCTATAAAGGCAAGCAAGATGAGGGCGTCCTGGGTTCCCGAGAATCCCCTTGGAACGATACCGTCGCCTCGTTAAAGCAACATCCGTGGTTTGGAAGTGGCTGGGGAACCAGTGACATAGGGAGAAAGGTCAAGTTTGCACAAATTAGCGTGCTGGGAGGAATTTCCTCGGCAGATGAAAATCGCGAACACGGCAGCAGCTATCTCGCAATCGCGGAATATGTCGGATTTATTGGAATCGTGCCGTTTGCTTTTCTGTTTTTTCTTGTGCTGCGCATGATATTCCAGATTTGTTTGTGGATGCGAAGAACCTCCAATCCACATCACCCTGCGATCCCTTTGGCCATGATGCTGTGTGCCGGATTGGTGCATGCGTTCTTCGAGGACTGGATGTCTGCCCCAGGCTCATATTTGTGTGTGTTTTTCTGGGCCGGCGTTTTTCTTCTGAACGATCTCATGCCTGAGCATCAATCCTTGCGGCTCAAAGCACCGTCGCCCGCCCACCCGCGCGTCGCAGCCGATATGCTCGTTTCAACCCGATGATGCATTTGTTCATTAATGCCCTGGCAGCGAGTTCCGGTGGCGGGATCACCTACATTCGGAATGTGGTGTGCGAACTGGAACAGCGAGCCGACGTCGCGGCCACTGTGGTCGTGAGCCCAGCTTTGCAGTGCCAACTGCAAAGCGGATCTAGGGTGCGACTCCTGGAGGTCAAAGCACCTGCTGGCGCGGCCCAAAGATTTCTGTTCGAGCAACGACACCTCCCGCAGTTGATCCGCAGTAGCGGCGCGCGCGTCCTGCTTTCTGCCGGCAACTTTGCGTTGTGGACATCGCCCGTGCCCCAGATTCTGTTGTCTCGAAATGCCTTATATACCAGCTCCGATTTCGCCCGGGACCTCAGGCGACGCAGAAAGTACGGGATGCTGATGGAGACCAAGCTAAAAGGTGCAGTGGCAGCCGCCTCGATTCGAAGGGCTGATGTCACTGTCGCGCCGAGCCAATCTTTTGCTGATGAGCTGCGCCACTGGACTGGATCTAACGTCCTCTGTGTCTACCACGGCTTTGATGATCGATTATTTCGAGCAAGTGATCCGAATGGTTCTGCTGACCTGCAGCAGAAGCTGGCAAATCCCACGAGAGCTCTGCGGCTCCTGTTCGTCAGCCATTACAACTACTATCGGAACTTCGAAACATTGCTCCGGTCTCTGCCGGTCATCAAGAGACTCATTCCGGACAGGCCCGTGCAGCTTGTTCTGACATGCCAGCTACACTCGAATCAAGTTTCAGGGGGCTACCGATCCGACTCAGCTGCCGGTGTAGTCCGGCAGCTGGGAATTGCAGATAACCTATTGGAACTCGGAGCAATTCCCTATTCATCGTTACATCATGTGTACCGGGCATGCGACATCTATGTGACCGCGGCTTATTCCGAATCGTTCGCTCATCCGCTAGTCGAGGCTATGTCCAGCGGCCTTCCTATCGTGGCCTCGGACTTGGCGGTTCATCGGGAGATTTGTGGAGATGCGGCTGTCTACTTTGCGCGTTTCTCCCCTGAGGCGCTTGCGGAACAGGTGGCAAGGCTCGTAGCTAATGCAGTTGCTACACAGGAACTGAGGGAGCGGGCGCGAGCCAGGTCGCAGGACTTCTCCTGGAGTCGCCATGTGGAAGCGCTGTTAAACATTGCTCAGCAAGTTGCCGATACAAGCAGATCAACGAATCACTGGAAATCGCAACTCTAGTTAATCGACTGCAGTTCTCGTAGTCGCGAGCGGATTCGTGACTCCGGGTCCTGGGATGCCACAGAAGCACGCAAGTGGGCGCGTGCTCGCTCCAACAGATACCTCCGCACTTCCCTTTCTGAAGACGGCGGCAGCGGCCTTGCTTCGAGTGGATCTGCCTCCAGATCATATAGATCCTCCGCAGGCGGGTCGAATCGGAGTACAAGTTTGAAGCGCGCCGCACGAATCGCCAGGATCCTCGGTCCCAACCGATCCTCAAAGCGAAAGGGATTCGTGCACCCTTTTACGCATTCGACAACCGCAGGCTCTTCCCAGGACTCGCCACGCTGAAGTTGCGTCCAGAGGCTCGTTCCCTGGAAGCAGCTGGGGACCGGAACGCTGAGAGCATCAAGAAGCGTGGGCGCCAGGTGCAAAAGACTGAACGCGCCGCGCTCTAGAGCCTTGGTTCGGGCTTTGGGAACCCTCAGGAGTAGCGGCACGCGAATCAATTCCTCCGTCAAGCGTGTCGGCGCATGATACCGTCCCATGTGGTCCAGGAACTCTTCGCCGTGGTCAGCGGTCGCAGCAAACAGGCAATTCTCCCAGCGACCGGAGTGGCGCAGCACATCGGCGAGATGGCCGATCTGCGTGTCTACCCAACGCACCCCGGCGTCGTAGAGGCGAAGAATTTCAGGGCGATAGCGCTCCAGGCGCGTGATACTTAGATCGTCCCGGTTCCAGGCATTATTCAGATAGCGGGCGCGGGACGGCGTTACGCCCGAACCTCCTATCAAGCCTAGCGCTGCCTCGTGCGGATAGTAGGGTGCGTGCGGGTCCATGAGGTGAATCCACAGAAAGAAGTTGCGTTCCCCCAATGCTGTGAGCCAATTGATTGCCTCGCTCACAATCACGTCGGCCGAGGGGAAGCGCCGCAATGCGGCAAGGGACTCGGGTTTCGGCCCTGACCAGCGCTCGCAATACTGAAAGTAAGCTTCGTTATAGAGCGCTCCGACCGGCCCCATCGACCGCGATATCTTCTCCAGCGTTCGGTTCAAGCGACCTAGTCGGTGGCTCGCGTTTCCCGCGGCACCCTTTGCTACGGGTATTGGATCCTCCCGGATAAAGTCTTTGAAAACATCGAATCCTTGCGCGTAGCCGAAGTGGGGTGTGAGATAAGGGTTGCCCGCGATAAATGCGGCAGTCGCAAAGCCTTGATCCTTCAAGAGAGTTCCCAGCGTTGGTTGTTGCGGGGCGATCCCGACCACATCACGTCCCAGACTCAATGGATATCTGGAGGCCAGGATGGCAGGGAATGAGTAATAAGTAGGGCTTCCAGCAACAATAGCCGAGCAAAAAGCCGTGCTTTCCCCTGCGATCGCGTCGAGGAATGGTGTGGTCGGGCGCTGGTACCCCAGGAAGCCCACGTGATCGGCACGCAGGCAATCCGTCGTTACCAGCAGCAGGGACCGAGGCATGTCCATTTTATTCTTGCTCCCGGCTCCGCAACGCAGGCTTTCGGAATCGTCGCCTTTCGACCTTTACGTGCTTGAGTCCTGCATGCAACGCGTCTGAGCCGCCCTGAACCAAGTGATATAAATCCTCGTCGTGAACATATAAAAGGTCGGGATGGCGCGCCTTGAGAGCGCGAAGAAATTCGTCCAACTGCTGCAACGTGTGGCTGCGAAAATCCCGAACGGTGGAGTGGAAATTGATAGAGTGGACCGAGACAACCGCCGGAACTCCCAGAGAAAATGCCTGTTCCGCTGCCAGGAGGGATGCCTCCAAGGAAAAGGAATTACCGCTGGCTGCCTCGAATTCAACATTCCGGTAGATCTGGAGGATACCGTGCCGGTCCAGATGCGGGGCAACGGGAGCCGATGACCCGTTTTGTGCACAACAAATTCCATATTCGGACCACCCACGGCGCGTGTCGTCATTGGCGCGGTACCCCGGGGCACAGGCCGAGCGCGGTAGGCACGAGAAAGCGCGAGCAAACAAACCGACCGCTTGGCCGATACTCTCCTTCTGGACGCAACGACTAAGGAACCGTGCATCCGGCGCTTGCTCGGGATCCCAGTACTCATACCCAATCCAAGGCATCCGCCAGTAAATGTATGGCGTTCCGGCCCTCCACAGGGTCTGCAGTAGCGCGCCGCGTTCCCCGCCGTCACCCACATGGCGTTCCACGGCAGGTCGGCAGAAATGGGACATCCCGTGCAGGGCCGGGTAGAACAAGCCTGCTCCGATCCCCTCCCGGTACGCCTCCATGAGTCCAGGACGAATCCAGCCACTGGGCAATCCATCCGCGAGTGGCAGGAAATGTGGCATTGCATCGGTGCGCGGAGGCTGCGGTAAGTCCAGATTCGCCATCACAAAATTCATGACTAATACGGCCGGCCGTCCAGTGGCGTCGCAATGGCGGGCGAGTACTGCGTTGAGCGCCCATAAGTCTTCGGCGGTCTCCAGCGTATATAGATCGTGGGGACGCTCTCCCAGGGTTAGGCCCGACGCTTTCAGGCGATCGAATCCCTCCTGATCCCGGAGTCCGGCGCGTCCCCAGTCATCGCTGTGCAGAATCAGCAACGGCCGATCAAAGAAGAATCCCTCGCGAGGAATGAATCCGATAGTTCGTTCCCAGATTTTGCTAACGAGAGTCATTCAGGATTGGTTCACTTCCGCGCAATAACTGTGTAGTTGACCGCGAACTGATCATTCGAGCTTGCGGAGACGCGTTCGAGAAGCGCACCCAATAGGTTGATGATAGGACAGACTGTGTATCGAAACAAAGTCCGCATCGTTGGGTAACGTACAAAGATATTGAAGCACGCGTTGGTCGTACGGAAGAAGCCTGCGATACTCCGGCCCTCTGGAATCACTTCCGCGAAACTAAAGGGGGAAAGCAGGTGACGCAATCCTGCCGGCAGGAACCGCCAGCATTCCTCGCTCGCGTCGCTCGGACAGGCACTCGGTACGCTCAGAAAGAAGTATCCCGCTGGCTTCAGGACCCTCGCCACCTCGGCAGTCACCAGTTTCGGCTCAGGAACGTATTGCAAAACTTGCGTGCAGATTACCAAATCGAAATGTTCATCCGGGAATGGTAAGTGTTCAGCGCGCGCCACGACGTCGACGAGTGGAGTGCAGCGAAGGTCGACTGCTACGTATATCTTAAGTCGGGACTCCACCAAGGAGCGATAGGGCTGAATTCGTCCGCCGACATCAAGCACCGTAAGAGGGCCCAGGGGCAGCCTCTCCATCCGCTCCTGGAAAATCTTACGCCGCTTATTGAGAACCAACCAATGTGGATCGGTAAGGCCGGGTGACAGGCGTCGCCGGCCCTCCCGAGTCACTTGCTCCAAGGTCTCAGGCTGTGCCATATGAGAAGGCGAACACGCACGCGACGCATCAACCGTCACAGGTAGCCGAGATCCTTCAGCCTCTCCTCAATGATCTGGCGCTCCGATTCATCCAGCTTAACGATTTCGTCGCGCGTAAGCTCGCGAAGCAGGAAGGTCAACAACTCCTCGATGTTGTTAAATCTGCCAGTAAATCGCGCTTCGGCGGCTGTACAGAGGTCGGCGGACAATCGAATTTCGCGTACTTCAGACATATCAGGCATCTGCCTTTGCCCGGTTAAAGCTCCCGCCAAGCCGGGTCCAGACGGCATCGGCAATCAGGCGATCATCCGGACCCAGGCCAAGCGCAAGAGCGAAGGTCAGGAACACAAGGTATCCTAAGATCACACCAACCACTATGAACGGCAAGCTGGCCTGATTCGAGCTCCCAAATCTCTTCAAAGCAATCTCAGCGAAAACCGTTGCGATGGCCGCGGGTACGAGACGGAAGTAGCTATAGTTATAAGGCGACAAACGGAGCACAGATCGAACTTCCGCGAGGTTCCAAAAGTTCGAGCAGATATTCGTGAGTGCCGCCACCGCCGCGGCTCCAATGAACCCGAATTTCGGAATCAGGAGAATATTCAACAGCACCAGCACAGCCGCCATCGTCGCCTGAACTTTGACCAGCCGGTTCTGATTACCCGACATCATCAGCAGAAAGCCCACGGAACCGGTTCCACAATTGACTAGTTGCCCGAGGGTACCGATGACAAGAACAGGCCAGCCACTGGCAAAATCAGCTCCAAAAACTCGCATGAGGGGTTCGGCAAACACGATCACTACAGTACCAAGAGGAAGCGTCAATCCCAGGACCCACTTGGTCAAGGTTTGGAACAAGCGCTGTAGCAATTCGTGTTCTCCCCGGGAATGCAGGTCGGCAATCGTGGGAGAGAAGATCTGGTTCACCGAACTCAGCGCGATCGGCACGAAGGCCACAACAGTCATGGCGATCGCATAAATTCCGACCTCTTTCGGATTCAGGTAAAAACCGATCAGGATTTTGTCAGTTTGCGCAAGCAGGAATTCCAGCATTGCGATGCCCAATGCTGCCATCCCAAACGACACTACCTGAGATCCCAAAGGCGGGAGCGGACCTTTCTGCTGAAAGACGTCGGGAGGTGTCAACTTCCATACTGCTACAACCAGCAAGCCGAGCACGATCAGGGCGCTGACCACCTGCGCGAAGATGTAGCCCCACAGCCCCCAGCCGAGCAGAAGGAAACCGACGGACAACACTATGAGCACTGGGGTCCCTATGAAATTCGTAATTACGGTGCGCCGCGCTACGTCTTTAAACCCCTGCAGGACTTGACCGCCATAGTTCGTCAAAGCGCCCAGCAGCATGATCATGGCAAATAGCGGGAGGTACGGCTTTAGCTCGGCGGTGTGGTAGAGATGCTGCGCAACCCACGGGCCTACGATGACCATCCCTAGCGCGAGGACAATGTTTACACCCAGCAGCAAGGTCAACGCACGAAGTAGAAAACCCCGCAATTGATTGCTTTTGCCCGTCGCAGAGTAGAGAGGGATGAAGCGAACCGCAGTTTGCGGCAATCCAAGTCCATCAAGAACCCCCAGCAACGCGACCATCGTCATGCCCAGCGCGTAGATGCCCAGCTCGCGCGCTCCGATCATCCTGGCCAGATATACCTTGAACAGGTAGCTTGCCAATCCTGTGAACATCGTGCCGGCGAAAAACATCGAAGAATGCAGGGAGATCTGCCGGATCCGTTGACGAAATTTGGCCGACTCGATCGAAATGGCCGAAGCTGAGTGTTCGGAATCGGAATCGGGTCGCTGATTTCGGACTTCCGTTGTTGGCGGGCTCTGCAAGGTCGCGCGGTCTCCGGATTCAACAGTCTACCAGCGAGTTTAGACACACGCACAGTCCGAGCATATCGCCTCCGCATTTGGGAGGCACAAGTCCCTTCGCACTGAATACGAGCGCCGCTCGTAGTACGCATGTCCCTGGAAGGCCCTGCCGGCAAGCCGCCCTTATGGCGAAAGATGGGACTCGAGTCGTATCGCTCCTCAGTGGGGAAACTTGGTGATTTGCACGGTCCGATGAAAGGGCTGACCTGCCGCGGCCGAAAACATCAGGACTACAGCGATCCATCGGCGGTTAGGGCATTCCGCTTTTTCTTAATTCCCGAAAGCATTTCGAGATCTCCTCCGGGTGGCTCGGCGCGAGGAACTCGTCGATGCCGGTGGTGCGCCGAGGCAGCCGCCCGTCGATCCCCTGGCGCACTAACTCTTCGAGATTGGCCAGATCCGAGGCAAAGTTAAATATGCCCTCTTCTGCGAAGAGCTGTTTATTAGGGAACCAGTGCCACGCGAAACTGACAATCGGGATGCCATAGCGCAGGCAATCAAGAAACATCGTCGAAAAATAGAGAACGGCAACACACGTGCGCGCTAGAACTTGCTCGGCACCAGGGCCTTGGGAATACTGCACCTCCGCCGTCGACCCCAATTCTGCCTGCAGTGCCGAGATCTCTGCCTCATAGGCTGTGATCTTTTCCATCGGGTGCACGCGAACTACAAGGCGGCGACGGCTCGCATGGGAGACTCGTAACAACGAACGCAATATGTCTCTTCGGTCTTCGGGATGAAAGAGCGGCAAGACCTCGTAAGGCGCCGTGATAAAGAGAATGTCCTCGCGTCCATTCTCCGCAGAACTGTCGGTGCGCTCAGGATAATTGAGAACGACGCTTTTACGCCGCAGACGATTATCGATCATCCGCTGGAAAAACGGACCGCGCACCAGAAACAAGTCCACGGGTTGATCCGCTACGGCATAGGTCCAGTGCATCACACCATGTTGAAGCATGACAACTGGGATGCGTTTGGTGCTCTCCCGCATGAGCAGAACGCGCTCATACGCGGTGTTTCCGACAACGATGAGTTCCGGGCATACCGCCTTGCTCCATCGCTCGATTGCACGACTGGAGTAGAGCACTAGCGGCAAGTCGCGTCGCAGAAAATACTGCCAATAATCGCTCTTAAGGAAAACGTCCCGCAATAGGCTCTCCTCGCCAGAGAGTTGGACCGCCGCGAGAGCCGCTGTCATCCTTTCTCCCATCGACCGAAGCTGCGCACCATCCGGAAAATCCGACGCTCTCGACCAACCGTAGAGCGCGTAAAACCTCTTCCCGAGCCGGCGCAAGTCCTTGCCCCCGGTCGCTGGATCTTCCACGAGGAAGTTGAGCTTCCCCGGAATATATTCTTCATAGGCCATGCCAATTCGCGTGAAATTGTATGCCGTGGAATAGAACCAGGCCCCCCCCCGGGGTGCATTGCGGGCATGTACACGAGTCGGAAGCGCAGAGCACAAGCGCGACCATCGCGGTGCGACTCGTTGCAAAATCTCCCCTCTCGTTGGATGAGCAAACCGGAACCTCTTGATCGCTCGCATGGCAGGATGGTCGGGAACGGATGACCTATCGGCCACCAAGTCATAACTCGAAAGACTGGCTGCTCGCACCTGGCGCAGCCGGCCGTTCCAAAGTGACGGAGAGACGAACCGGCACGTCGAGAACCCTCGCTCCGAAATCCAGCGATCTAGATAAAACGCTTGTGCCAAACGACTGAATTCCTCAAGCAGAGATTCTTCAAAGACGCTTAGTAGCGGTAGGCCCTCGATCATTGGCGACGCCTGCAGCAACTTAGAGACCAAGGAATATGCCACTCTGAGCGCATCGTCCGCAGATCCGAGCATCTCGGTGGGACCATACAGGTCCCTAGGCCGTTTCAGCGAAGGGCTATCGGGCGCCAGTTCGCAAAGCAGACCCATGGCGCCCGTCACCCCTACAAGTTTGCTGTCGCTTGAGTAAAGATGAAGGGTGTTCGACATCTCTTGGTGACGTTGTAGACTCTGCCCAACCACCGAACTTTGCTGGAACATCAGGACCCATCCATGATCATGAGCCGTTAGAGAAGGGGTTTATCTGACCCCCGCGCTTCGCCACTTCTATGGCTGCCGCTTGGTAGGCCTGGATCACGAGCGTAGTTCTTCGCGAGTACGCCCGACGGCAATCTGTCATTTCTTCTGTCTTATCACCCTGCACGGAACTCCGACGGCTGTGCTGTTGGCAGGTATGTCCTCATTCACTACACTTCCCGCACCGATAACCGCCCACGCACCGATTCGCCGGAGTGGAAGAACGCTCACCCCGGTGCCTAGCTCGACTCCCATCTCCAGACAGCACGCCCCCGCCAGGTTGCATCCAGGTGCAATCATGCAGAAATCGCCGATGCTGACGTCATGCGTAATCGAGCAGTTCAAGTAGACCACCACGTGGGATCCGATTTTTGAATCGGTGGTGAATCGGGTTCCCGCCATGACCACCGTCCCTGCACCGATCTCAACGGACTCCGGGACACGAACTTCCGGATGCACAATAGTGGCAAACTTACCACGCGTCCCTGACAATTTCTCAACCACCCGGGACCTCACTTTCGGATTGCCAATCGCGCACACATAATGCACCGATCCGTCCTTGTCACGGTGACACCAATCGTCTCCCCCGAGCACCGGGACTCCTCCCACCTTGCTACCAGCAAGCTTCGAGTCAGAATCCAGAAACCCAAGAACATCCCATTCCTTCCGAGCGGCGTTGCAGGCGCGCAACGTGGCTAGGACCTCCCGCCCAAGTCCGCCTGCGCCGATGATCACAATCTTTCTTAGGTGATCCATGCACTTCTGCTGTCAACTCAAGGGATAGTCGATAAACTTCTTCATCAGCAAAATGGTCCCGGTATCCAGGGACTTCAACACTGACACGATCCTCTGCGCTGCCCGCCCGTCACCGTATGGATTTTCGACTCTCGCAGCCGCGCTGCGAAACTCCGCGCTGGTTGCGCGCATGATACCCGCCCTAATTTCTTCCTCTGACTTGCCAACGTCAATGACATTGGCAGTTCGAACACGCCCAGCCTGTCGAATCCCAACATTCACCACGGGAAGGTGAAAACTGGCCGCCTCGATCACGCCACTGCTTGAATTTCCGACCATGGCGGCCACATATCTCTGCACACTGTGGTACTTGCGATGACCCAGGTTCGAGATCAGGCGCGCATTCGCAGCCCTGTCTACAAATTCTGTTATGCGGCGCATGATCTCATCCGTGTGGGCATCGGCGTTTGAGTATGTGAACAGAAGATTGTGCCCGCCTGCCGAGACTGCCTTCAACAGATTCGAAACGTCTTCCGCAGGATTGTCCTCGAGCGTGACAGGATGGTAGGTAATCAGCAAAGTTCGAGACAGTTCCAATCCGATCTCACGCTCAAGATCCGCTTTTGGCACGGGTTCCATCGACAGGATCGAATCGATTACCGGAGAGCCCGTCACATGCACTCGCCACGGCTCCTCACCGAGCTGCCGAATGCGACGCCCGTAGTCCGCGGTCGCCGCGAAATGAACATGACTGAGCTTGGTGATAGCGTGCCGAATCGCATCGTCGATCGCACCGAGCGTAAGTTCTCCTCCGTGGATGTGTGCGACCGGAATCCTGAGCGGCAATGCGGCGATCGCCGCCGCGAACATTTCGTAACGGTCCCCGAGCAACAGCAAGATGTCTGGCTCGATTCGTTGATAGGCAGCCGTAAATTCTTGAATGCCCACGCCAATCGTCGCCGCCACGTCCGCCCTGGAGTCGCCCTGCATCGCCATCGGCACGCGAGCGGCAATTTCAAACCCGTCTCTCTCTATTTCTTGAATGGTGTTTCCATACTTGGGATCAAGGTGCGCTGCCGCGACAATCAGCTTCAAGTCGACTGCTTGATCCCGATGAAGAAGCTGCAGGACCGGGAAGTAAATCCCGTAATCCGATCTTCCGACCGTCACCACCGCAACCCGGAGAGTCACGCCAGGTCCCCGATTGCCAGGAGCGCATCCACGGGAATCTCCCGCACGGTTCTTCGTCCCACAATCTCCTTCCAATTTGCGGGAGATATCCCGGTTCCGGGGCGTTTGAACGCGAGCATCGTTGGTGTAATCACGGCGCCTTGAGGGATGGTACAGGCGGCCACGATGCTTCGCCGGGCGACGTCCCGCACGTTTCGCTCGCTGGGAGTAGGCCGTTTCACTCCATCGCCGCGAGACGCCTCCACCAGCCGCACGGATCGCGTCATCGTCTGGAAGGCATCCGGCGTCATAGAAACACGGTGGTCGGGGCCGGGCAGGGTCACATCGAGGGTAATGTGCTTTTCGATGATATTTGCGCCCAACGCCACCGCCGCAATCGCCAACTCGATTCCCAGCGAGTGATCGCTGAACCCAACCGGAACGTTGAAGCAGTCCTTCAGCGTCTGAATGACCCGCAGATTGGCGGCCTCCGGATCCGCGGGATAACTGGAAACGCACTGCAGGAGCGCCAGTTCCGGGCATCCTGCCTCCCGCAGGGTCTGCACCGCGCTCCGTACCTCTTCCATATACGACATCCCGGTCGATAAAATCACCGGCTTTTTCTTATGCCCAATAAACTCCAAAAGGGGCAGAGCGGTAAGGTCTCCCGATCCGATCTTGAATGCGGGCACTCCGATCGCATCCAGCAAATCGACACTTCCTTCGTCAAATCCGGTGGAGAGAAACAGGATTTTCCGCTTCGCCGCGTGCTCCGCCACTGCCCGCGTCATCGCTTCCGGCATCTCCAGGCGGCGCACCATCTCCAGTTGCCCCTCGGAGCTTCCCGTGGTTGCCTTCTGGTACTCCGCCTTAGGCGTCGCCGCGGAAATCAACGCTGCCGCCTTGAACGTCTGGAACTTCACGGCATCGGCGCCGGCTTCGGCGGCCGCGTCCACCAGTTGCTTCGCAGTTTCCAGGTCGCCATTGTGATTCACGCCAGCTTCGGCAATGATGAAGCACGGGTGATTGTCGTCGATCGTTCTGTTGCCGATTTGGACGCTCTTCATGGACAGATTCGGTTTCGCCCCTCTTCGCTACGGCATGACGACCCGCTTAAGGGCCGTCCCTTGCAACAGGCTCGCTAACCGGTTAACTCCTTCGATGAATCCTGCCGCCTTCACCGGTGACCCGCCGCTCTCTCGGCCAGGTACGATTCCGTGTATCCGAGATAATTCTTCGCGTAACCGAGAATCATCTCCTGATCTTTTTCATCCAGCTTGCGCTTGAACTTGCCGGGCGAGCCCATCCACAATGAACCGGGCTCGACGATGGTTTTTTCCGGAATCAACGTGCCGGCGGCCAAAATCGAGCCGGCTCCGATGCGTGCCCCGTTGAGCACAATGCAGCCCATCCCAATCAAGCACCGGTCTTCGACCACGCATCCGTGCAGCGTCACCGAATGCCCCACTGTAACGTACTCGCCAACGTAGACCCCGTATTGTTCTTTCATACCGTGGAGAACGCTGCAGTCCTGCACGTTGGAGTGCGCCCCAATCCGGATTTCGTGGACGTCGCCACGTACCACAGCATTCATCCATACGCTCGCGTGCTCGCCCAGCACAACGTCGCCGATGACCTGCGCCGAATCGTCCACGTAGCATGACGCTGGGATTGTCGGCCGGATTCCTTTATAAGATCGCATCATCCCGAAAGCACCCCTTACCTGAAGCAGCCTGCACCTTAGCTCCGAAAACACTGAAAATAACATATCGGTAACCGAGAAGAAGTGGCGAACTCGTGCCCAGCAGTCGTTCATCCGCAGTTCGTATTCCGCTCGCCTGGCATTTCGAGGAAGTCCGCTACAATGCTGCCAACTTTGTCCTGCGGAGGCCCACCGTGTCCTGTGAACCCGAAGTCCTCAAAAAAGTCCCTCTCTTTGCCTTACTCGATGAGCAGGAGGCTAACGTCCTTGCGCGAGAGGTCGAGATCAGGAATTTTTCCGCCCGCCAGCGCATTTACAAGATGGGCGACTTGGGTGGGCAGGCCTATGTGATGGTCTCGGGTATGGTGCAACTCACCACCGTGGATGAAGATCAACAGGAAGTGGTGGTCGATCAGCCCGCGCAGGGAGAATTCTTCGGTTTCGCGTCCATGCTGGAACAGACTCCGCACCAGACTACAGCGGTCGCCCTGGACGCCACCACCTGCCTCGAGGTCGACCGCCACGACATCCAGGTTCTGCTGGAACGTATGCCCCACGCCGGCATGGACATGCTGACCGTGCTGGGCAAGCAATATCACGCGTCGCAGCGGCTGATCCGTATCCGCGCCGCCCGCAACCCGAATACGGTCATCGAGCAGGAAGCCAGTCTCGGTGAACGCATCGCGGACCGCGTCGCCGGCTTCGGAGGCTCCTGGACCTTCATTACCACATTCCTGGTCGCGCTCGTCATCTACTCCGCTGTAAATGTCATGCTGGCTAGGCGTGCCTGGGACCCCTATCCCTTTATTCTTCTCAACCTGATTCTCTCCATGCTGGCCGCGATCCAGGCACCCGTCATCATGATGAGCCAGAACCGCCAGGACACCAAGGACCGGCTGCGCAGCGAACTCGACTTCGAAGTCAACCGCCGTTCCGAAAGTGAGATCCAGGGACTCGCGCGCAAGTTGAACCTGCTCGGCGATAAGATCGGAGACATCGAGGACCTGCTCCGCAGGCAAGTCAGGGAAAATGCTTCTTAGATGGTCTTAGTACCCCGCGCCAAAAATCTTGTACTGATACTTGTTTTCTGTTTTTGTGATACATCTGTTGTACCCGTTTCCCGCATCTGTTGGCATATCAACTATCGGGCGTGCCTGGAAATCACAGGGAGAACTTCCCATGAACGTCAAAGGGGTGAAGTTCGCAGTCCTGACCGGGATCGTGTTGCTGGTCTTCGCTGTCACCGATCCATTGCACGCGCAGACGTCGAGCGCTAGCTTATCCGGCGTCATTACCAGTTCTGCCGGGTCCCCCGTCCCCAATGCCAAGGTCTCGATTAAGAATCAGGGCACTGGACAATCCACCGACGTTCAGACAGATTCCAACGGCAAGTACAGCTTGCAAAACCTGTCCCCTGGCGATTACGAAGTTTCCGTGACTGCGGACGGCTTTAGTCAAAAAACCGCAACCACGACCCTGTCGGCGGGTTTGGAGCAGAAGGTAGATCTCGTTTTACCCGCGAGTGAAGCGCCGCAAGGTAACCAGGCAGCACCTTCCAACAATCTGCCCAACGCTCCCTCCAGCACCAGTAAGACCGAACCGTCACTCAATGATCTCGGCTTTCCCACTTCGGACACTCAAGGCAACGCCAAGCAACAGGCTCTGCTCGACAAGCGCACGCACATGCTAAAGATTCACCAGCGGATGGGCCTGATCACCACGGCTCCCTTGATCGCGACCATCATCATTTCGGCCAACGCTGGAGGGAAAAGTACGAGCTCGACCGATCGCACCGCCCACTTGGTATTAGGTGCAGTTTCGGGAGATTTGTATTTCATTACGGCCTATTACGCTCTCCGCGCCCCGCGCGTGCCCGGCACCAAAACCAAGGGCCCGATCCGCTTCCACAAGGCGATGGCCTGGATTCACGGCCCAGGCATGATCTTGACCCCGATTCTGGGTGCGATCGCATACGACCAGAAGAGTAAAGGGGAGAAAGTGCACGGCATAGCTTCGGCCCACGGTCCGGTAGCCATTGTTACCGCGGGAGCCTTTGGCGCCGCTCTTCTGTCGGTCTCGATGAAGTTCTGAAACGCTACGAAGAAGAAAGTTCTGCTGGTTGTCTGTCTCTTTGTTCTCCCTGCGTTCGCCGCGCCCGATCAGCAATGGGTCCTCACGCAGAGCACGCTCACCTATTCGGTTTCGCACCCCTTGCATCATGTCGAGGGGGTCAGCCACGCGGCCCGCGGCAAGGGCATTTGCCACGAAGGCCAGTGCGACTTCTTGATCGCCGTACCCGTGAAAACCTTCGATTCGGGCGACAGCAACCGTGACATTCATACCGTGCAAGTCACGCGCGCCGGCGAGTTCCCCATGGTCGAGGTGCGCACGCGGTTGCCGCAGACGGATGCAAACTCCTCCAGCATCCGTGCTGACCTGCAAGTCCAATTTGCCGGTCAGACGGCCGAGTTTCATCAAGTGGAATTCCAACTGACTAAGCAAGGGAGCGATATCCACCTCGCCGGAACCATTCCTTGTAAGCTGACCGACTTCAAGATTGAGCCCCCGACGCTCCTTTCGATGCCAATCAAAAACGACATCCCGGTCAAGGTCGACATGACCTGGCATCCGCAGTGAACACCTGTCTCTGGGCCTGGTACAACGCACATCCCGTCTCGTCGGCCGATCAGATCCGCTGATAGATCTTTGGCAGGCCCCCAGGGCAAGCTGGCCGAACTTCCTCGCTCAGTAACCACAATTCCCGATGCCACTGAAACCCTCTGGACTATAATGCGCGGCAAATGGCGCTGCCTTCAGGGACAAGACTCGGCCCGTATGAAATCCAGTCCGCGCTGGGAGCGGGCGGCATGGGGGAAGTCTACCGGGCCCGCGATACCCGCCTGGATCGTACCGTGGCCATCAAGGTTCTGCCGGCATCGTTCTCCGCCGATCCCGATCGGCTTCAGCGCTTCGCGCAGGAGGCGCGCGCCGCCGCGGCCCTGAATCATCCCAACATTCTCTCCATCTTCGACATTGGCGACCAGCAAGGCTCGCCTTACGTCGTCTCCGAATTGCTCGAGGGCGAAACCCTGCGCGAGCGCCTGCGCAGCGGGGCCTTGTCGATCCGCAAGGCAGTCGACTACGGATTGCAAATCGCGCGCGGCCTGGCTGCGGCCCACGAGAAAGGCATCGTCCATCGTGATCTCAAGCCCGAGAACATCTTTGTCACCAATGATGGCCGAGTGAAGATCCTGGATTTCGGCCTGGCCAAGCTCACCCAACCTGACGCCCCGGCCGCCCGAGCCGACGCGCCCACCCTTCAGGCTCTCACCGAACCCGGGGTTGTGATGGGCACGGTTGGCTACATGTCTCCGGAGCAGGTCCGCGGCAAGGCCGCCGATCCCCGCTCCGACATCTTTGCCTTCGGAGCCATCCTCTACGAAATGATTGCGGGCAAGCGCGCCTTCCGCGGGGACACGTCGGCCGACACCATGAGCGCGATCCTCAAGGAGGAAGTACCTGAACTCTCAGAGACCGCGCGCAATGTTCCGCCCAGCCTCGAACGGATCGTACGCCACTGCCTGGAGAAGAATCCCACACAGCGCTTCCAGTCGGCCGGCGACCTGGCTTTTGGTCTGGAGGCGCTCACCGAGGTCTCCTCTGGCAGCAAGTCCGGTGCGCAGGTCGCGGTGCGCGAACTCCGTACGGCCGATTCGCGGCGCAGGCTCAGATCGTGGGCTGTCGGACTCGCCCTGGCCGCGGCGGTCCTGGGCCTGGGCTGGTACTGGGGCCATCACGCTGCATCCATTTCTCCCCCCGAGTATCAGCAGATCACCTTCCGTATGGGCGCAATCGGCAATGCCCGCTTCACCCCTGACGGCTCTGTCCTCTACGACGCCTCCTGGGACGGTGAACCGCGGCAGCTCTATCAAACCCACACCGACGACACCGGTTCGCGCGAGATTGGAGTTAAAGAGGCCACGCTGCTGGCCATCTCAAAGAAAGACGAATTAGCCATCCGCTTGAACACGATCTCCCTTGGCGGGTACGCCCGTTCCGGCACCCTCGCCCGGGTTCCTTTGGGCGGCGGAACTCCGCGGGAGGTTCTGGATAATGTCCAGGATGCCGACTGGGCCTCCGACGGCGAGACCATGGCCGTCGTCCGCTGGGATCCCCAGCACACCCACTGGCGACTGGAGTATCCCGTGGGTAAGGTGCTGCTCGACACCATCAACTGGATCAGCCATCCGAAAATCTCGCCCGACGGGAAGTGGATTGCCTTCGCCGACCACGGAAACTCCTCCGGAGACGACCGCGGTTCGCTGGCCGTGATCGGCCCGGACGGGCAGGAAAAGATACTGTCCTCCGGGTGGAGCTCCGTACAAGGCATCCTATGGTCCCCGGCCGGCGACGAAGTCTGGTTCACCGCCTCTCGAACCGGCAGTTCGAATAACCTTCGGGGTATCACCCTCTCCGGCAAACTTCGCACGATTACCAATGTCCCGGGAGGCATGTGGATTCAGGACTTGCGTAATGGGACTGCTCTGATGATCACTCGCCAGTCGCGGCTGGGAATCAAAGGGGTGGCCCCGGGTGAAACCGCGGAGCGTGAACTCGGTTGGCTGGGATGGGCCATCCTGCGAGATATCAGCCGGGACGGCAGGAAAGTTCTCTTTGACGAGGAGGGCGATGGCGGCGGTCCCAACTACACCGTCTTCTTGCGCGACACCGATGGCTCTCCGCCGGTACGCATGGGCGAGGGCGTTGGTCTTTCGATCTCGCCCGATGGCAAATGGGTGATCACCCAGCCCGCAAAAGGCGGACCACTCAGCGTTGTGCCCACAGGTTCCGGCGAGCCTCAACTGCTTACCCATGACAACATCACCTACACGAACCCCGCCTTCCTGCCCGACGGGAAACAGTTGCTGGCAATCGGTATTGAGTCGGGCCACGGCGGGCGCGATTATCTGATCGACCTCAATACTGGCGCCGCTAAACCCATCACTCCCGAAGGCATCGTAGGTACCATTTTGTCTCCGAATGGGCGCCGCATCGCCGTGGTCGGCCCCGACGGCAAACCCGCCATCTGGAACCTCGAGGGAACCGGGATTCAACCCATTCCCGGGGTGGACAGCTCTCAATCGATCACGGGCTGGACCCCAGACGGGAGTGAAGTGTATGTGGAGTCCACCCGGCAGGATAGCCGGGCGGCGAAGCTTTATCGCTTGAATCCGGACACCGGAAAATTAACTTACTGGAAAACGTTCGGCGCGGCCCTGCCCGGAGTCGCAAACGTTAGCACTGTTCTGCTTTCCGCCGACGGACGCGCCTATGCCTACATCTACAGTCAGACCCTCTCGGAAGCCTATATCGTCCGTGGGTTGAAATAACCCTCGCTGCCTGATTCTGGCCAATCGAGTAACACCCCGAAAGACTCTTCTCCGATTCGTCCGAATCGCGCATAATGTGCTGGTCGTACACGGGGGCACTAGCTCGGTAACTCCCCCGGTTCTGCCCATGGCGTCCCTTCGAATCTTTCTGGCCGACGATGACCCGCGTGCGCGCCGCGTCATTAGCGCATTGCTGGGCTTCCACTCTGGATGGCAGCTATGCGGTGAAACGGCCAACGGCCAGGATGCCATCGAGCAGGTACTTCGCCTCAAGCCCGACATTGCGCTGCTCGATGCCGACATGCCCAAGGTCAACGGCCTGGAAGCCTGCCGCCAGATTGTGCAGCGCGATCCGGCCCGCAAGGTCATCATGCTTGTGACCGCCGGCACCGAGCAGATGGTGGTCGACGTCTTCCACGCCGGCGCGCACGGCTTCGTAGTAAAACCCAGCGCCACACACGACCTCGCACCCGCCATCGAGGCCGTGCAGCGCGGCCAAACTTGCTTCACTCCGCGTTTCGCCAACATGATTCTGAAGAGTTACCTTCAGGGGGACGCTGCAGCCGTCTCTCTTACCGATCGCGAGCAGGAAACCATCCGCCTGCTTACCGAGGAACTGACTCTCACCCTGCGCCATCCATGGCGGCGGCCAAGAATTGCCGCCGAACTCATCAAGTACCTTGCCTTCGCCGGTCTCGCGCTGGCCACCGCCGGAATCTGGTGGTATGAGCTCAACGGTGAACCCGAGCACGGCCCGCCCATGGTTGAAAACCTGCTCGTCAACCTGGGCCTCCGATCACGGGCCGCACCCATCACCGGCGGCAACCCGGATGCGAAGGTGTGGATCGATATGCACACCGGTCTCTACTATTGCAGCGGCGCCCCGTACTATGGCCGGACATCAAAGGGCCGGGTGTCCACCCAGCGCGTCGCGCAATTAGATCGTTTCGAGCCCGCGTCGGGCAAGGCGTGCGAGTAAAATTCAGGGCTGGACTCCCAGCATATAATCCTGAGCCCAACATCCAGCCTGGACCCAACCCTGAACCCTCAGCTCATCCAATGAACAAGACCAGATGCCAAGCACCCCTCCCTCCACGGAGTTCTAAGTGACTGGAAGCAACTGCTGATTTATCCCCATTTCGACTCCGGCATCCTCCGAGGCGCGGCTCCCGGGCCTTTGGACATCCGCAAAGAAAAAACAGGGCAAGTCTCCCCCGGCTCGCCCTGTCCACACCTCCGCTACGGCTTCTGCCATCGTCAGAACTGCAGCTTCAGCGCAAACTGAATCTGCCGCGATGAGCCGAAGTCGCCCGTCGGGAAGCGTGTGCTCCGGATCACGCCGAAGGCCGTGCTTCCCGGCACGAAGGTCAAGTTCGGATTGCCGAAGTTTGCTTGGTTGAAGATGTCGAACATCTCTGCCCGGAACTGCAGATTGAATCGTTCGGTCAGCTTCGTATCTTTCACCACCGAAAAGTCGGTGTTCTCAAAACCCGGTCCGCTGATCGCGTTCCTCCCCAGGTTTCCAAAATGGCAGGTCGTGGGATCTGTCGAAACCGTGCACGGCAACTGGAAGTTGCCGATGTTGCCAAACCACTCTCCCGGATGTCCGGTAGTCGTGATGGGCCCGGTCACATCCGGGCGCAGCGCCCCCAGCCCGGTTGTCCCGGTGAACTGCGATACAGCCGTGATCACGTTCAGCGGATTGCCCGTCTGCAGCTGTGTAATCAGCCCGAACTGCCATCCTGAAACCAGCCGATTCTTCTGGAAAGGTAACTGGTAAATGCCGCTGATGACGAAGCGATTGCGAACATCAAAATCCGACAGCCCCCGGTTGTTCCCAGGATCCAGGCTGTTCTGCAGGATAACGCCCTGCGAGTTCAGTGAGTTGTCATCAATCGATTTGGAGTACGCGTAGGACGCGAGGAACTGCAGATTATGTGACAACCGCCTATTCAGCGTGACCCACAAGCCGTTGTAGTTTGAATCGGCCGCGCTGTCGACCTCGGTGATGTTGCCCAGTTTGCAGGTCGGCTGTCCCGCGCAGGCCGCCGGAATGATCGGGCTGGTGGGCGAAAGCGTGGCATACGGGCGAACCAGCGCACCGCTGGCCAGTTCGAATTGGTTCACATTGCGCGCGATGCGCAGGTGCGTCCCCTTCGAACCGACGTAGGCGATGGTCAACCCCATGCTGTTCGTCAGTTGCTGCTCGACGTTCAGGTTCCACGACTGAATATAGGGATTGTCAAAATTCGGGTTGATCGCGTTCGGGGCGAGCCCGGACGGCCCCGCAACCGTCACCGCATTCACCATGGAAAGCCCCGCCGCGGTCGAAGTCAGGGGCTGCGTAAACGGTGGATTGCTGTTTAGACCAGTAACCACGCCCGTGACCGGTTGATCGGTAAGGATCGCATAGCCGGCGCGAACCACCACTCGCCCGTCGCCGCGGGGATCCCAAATGAACCCCAGGCGAGGCTGGAAGTTCAGATTGTTGGTGTGATAGGGCTGGCTGAATCCCGGAGTGCCCACCTGGTGCAGCGTTGACGTGGCAGCGTCAAACACGACAAACCGGTTGTCGGCCTCGCTGGGCGTTGAGTTCCAGTCGTAGCGCAATCCGAGCTGCAGCGTAAGGTTGGGGCGAACCTTGAATGTGTCCTCAAGGAAGGCTCCCCAGGACGGATAGAGGATTCGGTTCGCCGAGGTTCCTAAGAACTGGAACGAAGTCACCGTATCGGCGATGAAGCTGGGCACATCGGCGAAACGAAAGATCGTCGTATCCTGCGAGAAATTGTTGTTGTACCCGCGCCGCGTTTCCCCACCGATCGCAAACGAATGGCGGCCATGCACATAGTTCAGCGTGTCGCTCAGCACTACCGTGGTATCCCCTCGGCCCTGTGGGAAGCCCTGCGGTCCTCCGAAATCGAGCGCGAATCCTCCCACATCAATCTGTGCCAGGCCGATGGGCGCGTCGATTCCGTTATTAATATTGAAATCGGCCGAGTTCAGCAGCCGATTCGGCTCGAACGTAATATGGATCCGGTTGTAACCCAGTCGCACCGTATTCGTGAGCGTGTTGCTGAAGACGTGATCCTCGTTGATGGTCATGATCTGCCGCCGCGACGCACGGGTATCGCCCCAGTCGGGCAGGGTATTGCCCTGCAATGTGGGCTCCTGGCGCAGGTCTTGCTGCAGAGCGAAATAACCGTGCAGACGGTCGTTCTTCGTGAGTTCCACGTCGATGTCAGCCGTCCCCTGGTCGATGTTGACCGGAGCGCTAGCCGCCCCCAGAAAGGTAGGGTTCCCCTTCGGATCCACGGAATTGGCGGCCGGAATGAACGGTAGCAGTTTCTGTACGGCAGCATCGCCCGTCGTCGCCGCTTGGGCTCGCTGGGCATCGCTCAGCACCAGGCTATCAATATTGATCCCTTGCCGCTGGCGCAGGCCCTCGTAGCTCAAAAAGAAATGCGCACGATCGGTCTTGATCGGCCCGCCGAATGCCGCCCCAAAGTTGTTGCGCTTGAACGGTGCTTTGGTCTTGGCAAAGTAATTCTTGGCGTCCAGGCTTTCGTTGCGGAACCAGTCGAATACTTCGCCGTGAAAGCCATTGGTTCCCGAGCGTGTAGCAATGTTAACAATAGCACCGGAGTTACGCCCGTACTGCGCGCTGTAAGTCGAGTTATCGACCTTGAACTCCGACACCGTGTTGATGGAAGGCTGAAAAGTAATCTGGTTCTGGACAATATCGTTCAAATTGATGCCGTTAATCATAAAGTTAACGGTATCTTCGCGCTGCCCGGCGGTATTGAACGAGAAAGACCCCTGTCCGCGCAGGGGTGCGGTCAGAAAACCATTGGCGGGAGGTGTGACCGTGCCCGGGGTAAGCAGGCTCAAATCGACGAAATGCCTCCCATTGAGCGGAATCTGCTGCACCGTCTTCTGGTCGATAACCTGGCCCAAAGTAGCGCTGCTGGTATCGATCACCGGCGTTTCCCCAGTCACTTCCACCTCAGCGACAGTGCTGCCGACCTCCATTTGGACGTTTTGCTGCACGGTCCGGCTCACCGAGAGCACCAGTCCCTTGGTGACAGCCGTCCTCATGCCTGGCGCATTGACTCGCAAATCATAAGTGCCAACCGGAAGGGAAGGCAGCACGTAGACCCCTACGCTGTTTGTCTTCGTTCCGCTCTCAACCCCGGTGGCCTGGTTGTGCACCGTTACGTCCGCATTCGCCACTACGGCGCCGGTTTGGTCGGTTACGGTTCCACGTAAGCTAGCGTTGGACTGGGCAAAGCTGGCACAGGTAAAAAAAAGGGTGACCAAGATAGGCGCAAAACAGAACAAAGCCCTGGTCAGGGTGGACCTTCGCATCATCAGCCTCCTGGGGGAAGGGCGCTGGCAAACTCTGGAGGGTCCCTTAACCGGGCCAGGAGCATCAGTACTAATTTAGGACTCACCCCGAAAGAACTGCGCAGCGCGAGAAGTCAGAGACGCCGGTACTAACATCCATGCACGCCACGCACCAACATCTACTGTCCGTATTTCCAGCTATCTACATGCCGTGACAATTCCGTGACATCCACTGTGGTGTATTTAACATACAAAATTCGGAAGCCAGCATTACCTCGCATCACGATATTCATGAACGCTTGCGCCGCTTCAGCGAACGAGTCACCTCCGGGAAGCAATCCCGCGGAACTCAGTCTTTCATTGGGCTGGAAACGAATACTCAGCCGCTCCCGCTTCTCGCCCCTCACCACCCCGAATGGCCGCGTATAATTGCCGGCTCGGAGGCGGCAGGCGACTCCCACGGGACTTGGCACGCCCAGCTCACCATGGCTGAATAGGAGCGACGAATGCGCATTCTGCAAGTCATTTGTGGCATTGCAGTGCTGGTCACCAGCTTGCACCTGGCACATGCAATTCATCACTTTTATGTGATCGCGACGATGGAGGGCTTTCGTGGCGCCGCCTTCTGGGGCGGGGAGGCCGCCGCTGTCGTCGTGGGAATCTTCTCCTTTATTGGTGGATGCCTGCTGCTGCGGCAAGGTCGCTGAGCCCGCTCTGGTCGGGACACCCCTCTGGGCAGACTAAGTGATCCTGCAGCAAGCCGCTGCGACCTTGACGCCGCCTCGGGAACAACCGGTCCTCGGGCTTGGCCCCTTGTCCTAAAGGCGCTTTTCCTCCGCCCCTTCGAGCTGCGTGTCCGGCACATTAGGACTTCCGTGGACACTGAACCCCTCAACTTTCTTCATGGCGAATGTCGAACCATGCGTCGCGCCCGGCGCTCGCACGCGGAAGAAATCGGCTTCCCGAACGTCCTCTAGAACAAAAGCTGGACGCAAGTCTTTCTCCACCGCGCTCACCTCTACGTTGCTCATCGAGAGATTGCGGACGTGCCGGACAAAGAACCCCTGGCTGGGCGTCGCTCCGAACATCGTAGGTTCGGGATACTTGCTCTCGATTTCCGGCGGTTGCAGTGCCGCCTGTTCCGCCGTTCCGCCGCCGCGTTGCTGAATGTAGACATCATTAATCTGGATGTCTTCGATCGGATAGCCTGGAATCCCGCTCACAATCGAGCTCACGCCCGCATCGGTATTGGAGCAGACCAAATTGCTTATGAATACCCGGCGCACCGCGCCCACGGGTACGCCGGCCGGACCCCGCATGCGGCTCCCCAGGCGCATGAACACCGGCACGAGCACATCGCGCATGGTAATGTTCGTGATCGCAATGTCCTCCAGCAGCGCTCCGTCCACCGACTCCAACGCCAGCCCATAGCAGCCTTCAAAAACACAGTTCGAGACGGCGATGTTCTTGAACCCGCCATTGGATTCCGTTCCGAATTTGATCCGGCCAGTTCCAAATGCCTTGGTCGCGGGATCAAATCGCCGGAACGTACCGTCCAGTAGCGTCCCCAATTCATAGATCCCGGTGACGTAGCAGTTGGTGATGGTGACGTTCTCCGTCGCTCTCGCATAGCCAAGCGCAAACGAACTCTTGGGACAGATTGCGTCATCCCAAGGCGAATTTACCGAGCAGTTGGAAACCCGCACATTGCGGCAGCAGTCGAGGTCGATGCCGTCGCGGTCGGTATCGATTTTCAGATTGTCGATCGTAAGGTTGTCGACTCCGGTCGCGAGAATCCCGAAGTGCCCGCCCTTGAGGACCGAGAAGTCGCGCAGAACCACATTGCGGCAGTTCTTCAGGGCGATCACTTTATTGCCTACCCCCGCCTGCTCCGCAACCGGTCCGGGCCCGTAACCTTTGCTGAGTCCGCGGCCCCAGATCAGCCCCGGACCGCAAATCGACACATTCTCCAGCCCCTCACCCCAGATCAGGCTGTTATGCCAGTGATTGTGACCGAAGTCCTGGTAAGCATCCCAAGTGGTTTTTGGCTCGGCCGCATCGTAACCGCCAACCCCGGAGGACGGAGTATCGCCGGCAACAATCGTCGCGCCCGGCTCAAGATACAGGCCGACCTTGCTCCGTAGATGAATGGAGTAAGACAAGTAGTTGCCGGCCGGAAATCGCACTGTGCCGCCTCCTCCCGCCGCCGCCAGTTCGATTGCGCGGTTGATGGCCGGCGTGTCCACCGTCTTCCCATCGCCCGTCGCCCCCAACCCTTTCACGTCATAGACTCCGGCGTTCGCCACCGCTGCCTGGCCTTCCGCACCCTGCGGGTTCCAAACTGCTCCAGCCAAGCCAACCCCAGACAGCCGAAGAAACTCCCGTCGCGCTTTCTCATCCATCGATGCACTTTCTCCCAACGATGCACTTTCTCCCAAGAGCTGAGCCACAGACCGCAATTTAGCAGGTTAGTTTATGTGCCGCGTCATGCTTGTGAAACAGACGGGGCTGAATGCTGAACGCTGATGGCTGATGGCTACATAAAATAAACATTCTGCTGTGCCATCCCTCACATCTCCTCCCCTTCGTAACTTGCTATATATGAAAGCGTGGTTTCCCCACATCCTTCCGGGCTGACTTCTGCCCAGGTGGGATTTCATGCGCCGCTCTTGCCTTTCTTGGCTCGTCGTTCTTTTTCTTCTCCCTTTATCCTTCGCACAAGACGCCTCGACCGGCGCCATTCGCGGCACCGTGCTTGACCCGGACGGCGGCCTCCTGGTTGGCGCGTCGGTGGCCATCGTCAATGTAGCAACCGGGCAAACTTACAGCACCATCACCGACGCCAACGGCCACTTTGCCGTCGACCTGCTGCCACCCGGCGATTACACAGCCCGCGCCGAAATTCGCGGAATGTCTCCGCAAGAATCTCCGCGATCGCACCTCGACGTCGGCGGCGCCCTCCAACTTGAGTTTCGTCTCACCCTGGCAGGGGCAAAAGAAGCCGTCACCGTTTCGGGCGCGCCCCCGATGGTCGAAACCCAGCCCAGTTCCATATCAGCGGTTATCGACGAGCGCTCGATCTCCGATCTACCCCTGAACGGACGGCGCTTCACGGACCTTTCCCTGCTCGCCCCCGGCGTCACTCAGGATCCTCGCGGGCTGACGTCCTCCTCCAACGGCGATCTGGCTTTTGGCGGAATTCGCGGTTACCAATCCAGTTTCCTGGTAGATGGTGCCGATAACAACAACGGCTTCTTTTCCCAGGCCCGCGGACGCTATCGCGCGCCTTATCAGTTCTCCAACGAAACCGTGCAGGAGTTCCGGGTCTCCTCCAACACCTACGGGGCAGAGCTGGGACGTGCCGGCGGGGCCGTGGTCAATGTCGTCACCAAGTCAGGCTCGAATCATCTGCACGGGTCAGGTTTCTACTTCTTCCGCGACAACTCTCTGGCCGCCCAGCAGGCGTTCCTCGACTTCAAGCCGCCCGCTCGCCAGCAGCAGTTCGGTTTCACCCTGGGCGGACCCATCCAACGCAACAAGACCTTCTTCTTTGTCGGCTACGACCAGCACCTGCTCACCGTGCCCACCGTCGTACGCTGCGACAACGGCAGTTCCGTCCTCGTACCGCAGAAAGGCATGGAACCTCTCCAGCACGGCGACTACGAGGAGAGCGATCGGTCGCTGGTGTTCAACACTGCCGGCAAACTCAACCAGATGATCGGCACCTATCCCGGTAATCAGGTCGGCAACACGGCATTCGCGAAGCTGGATACGACCCTCTCGCCCAGGCACCACCTCTCCGCCCGGGTGAACCTTTCGCGCTACTGGGGAACCAACAACGTATTCTTCGACCCCACCAGCCCCATCACGACCTATACCATCGACAACAACGGCGAGGAAGATGTAGCGACCGAATCCGCGTCAGCCGCCCTGACCAGCGCGATTTCCACCCGCCTCATCAGCCACCTGCGCGCCCAGTTTTCGCGTGACCTGCAGGAGTCGTATGCCAACTCCTCTGATCCGCGCACCCGCATCTACAACATTCTCGATGGCATCGGGCGCTCGAGCATTCTGCCTCGCACCACCCGCGAGCATCGCCTCCACCTCGCCGACACGCTCTCTCTCGACACCGGCCGCCACGCCTGGAAACTCGGCGGAGATGCCCTCCTCACCTGGACCTACAACTTCTTTCCTTCCATGTTTGGCGGCGAATACTACTTCGACGACCTCAGAGTCGACCCTTGGACCTTCCAACCCATGCATTCCGGCATGGCAATCACCCCCTTGCGCGCCTATGCCCATCAGGTACCGCGCTACTACATCCAGAACTTCGGCAGCGCCGTCTCGCACCCCAACACCAACGAATATGCTGCTTTCTTGCAGGACACGATGCGCGTAACCCATCGCCTCGCGCTCAGCCTTGGAGTTCGGTACGACCTGCAGGCCTTCAACACCAGCGAACTGGTCAGCAATCCCTGGTGGCCGCAGGCCGGTCACGTTCCGGTCAATGACCTGAATTTTTCGCCGCGCGTCGGCCTCGCCTACTCCATTGGCAACGAACACCCACTGGTCATCCGTGCAGGATACGGCGTCTTCTACACCCGGATTCCCCAGATCTATCTCTCGGCCGTCACCACCGACAACGGCATCAACTCGCTGAACCTGATTCTCGACAACACGGATTATTACGGGCACCAGGCATTCCCGACCTATCCCAGTCCCTTGGTCAACTGCCCGCCACAAACTAAGGTTTGCGTTCCTCCACCATCGTTAATCAGCCAACTTGGCACAGAAGTGTCGGCCTTCGCCCCGAATTTCCAGACTCCCCGCGTCCAGCAGGCAAGCCTGAACGTGGAGCGGGAATTTGTCGACCGCCTCGCCGTTGGCCTCTCCTACCTTTACGTTCACGGCGAGAACATGATTCGTGCTCGCGACGTGAATTTGCCTGCTCCGAGCGACGTCACCTATCCCGTCTATGACGAGACCGGCGAGACCTTCCTCGGGTCCTACTACCACCTGCCTTCGTTCTCAACCTGGCAGTTCACGAGGAGCATGAACTGCCCCTACCCACCGTGCATCAACCCGCTCGCGCGCCCGATTCCGCAACTCCAGGCCATCAATCAGTTCGAAAGCGTCGCCTCCAGCGTCTACAATGGCGCCACCCTGTCCGTGCGCCGGCGCATGACCCGTGGCTTGTACTTCCGGCTCTCCTATACTTTTGCGCGTGCTGTCGACGACGGCCAGGATGCACTTGTCGCCGGCCGCCCGGTCACCGTGCAGAACTCTTATTCAACGGCAGCCGAGCGCGGCCCCAGCGTGACCGATCAGCGTAACCGCCTCGCGTTTTCCTGGATTAGCGAGCCCAAGCCCTTCGCAAGAGATCACGATTTTCTCGCAAAGCTTTTCAATGACTGGAAATTTTCGGGCGTGATGACCTACGGCAGCGGCCGCCCCTTCGATGCTCGCGTCTCCGGCGACCCCAATCAGGACGGTAACACCTATAACGACCGGCTGCCGGGTTACAACCGCAATGCTTTCACCGGCCCGGACTACGCCACTGCCGATTTGCGCATTACCCGCAGACTTTTTCTCGGCTCCCGTCTCAAATTGGACGCCATTGCCGAAGCATTCAACGCTTTCAATCGTGACAATCAACGAATGATTATCTCTGACGATGGCTTTCAGAACAGCGCAGGCCAATTCACCCAGTGGGACAAAACTATTGGAATCAATACCTTCCCTGCCTATTATCAGAAGTCCGCACACTTTCCCGCAGCCACCAGCGCCTATGCTTCGCGACAGATTCAACTGGCCCTGCGGCTGACCTTCTAAGGACTTCGCCTACTGAAAAAATGCAGGCGCGCGGCCGGTTTTCCTGTGCAGACCCTTACATGCCTCTTGACTTGCCTTCCGAACCTTGCAATAACTATCCCCGTCCATACGGGACGAGTTTGGGGGTGTAGTTCGTTTGGCAGAAGTTCGTATTCAAGAAGGCGAAAGCCTTGAGAATGCGCTGCGTCGATTCAAGCGCAAGGTGCAACAGGAAGACATCATTAAGGAGGTTAAGCGTCACTCCTTTTACCTGAAGCCCGGCGAGAAGAAGCGCGTAAAGGAAGCTCTAGCGCGCAAACGCAGCCGCAAAAAAGCTCGTAAAGAGCAGGACTGAATCACCACGGGTCGCTACCCTCCCCGGTGGCGACCCTTTGCCATTCCCAGTCGTTTCGTGATGGAGATGCCGGTTCTAGCACCAGTCGTCGCTCCGGCAGGAATAAACCTGCACCGTGCCAGTGCAGGAGGGCCGAACCCAGGGATTGTGAATTTTGGAGGGGGGTGCGTAACGACTCTGCGCGCTTGCGTGCGAAAGAGCGTCGAACTTCGTACGCCGAAGGGCGAGGGGAATGGGGTGAGCGGTCATGGAATTCCAGGACAAAGTTCTCAAGTGTATCGACTGTGGAAGCGATTTCATCTTTACCGCGGGCGAACAACTCTTCTTCCACGATAAGCAATTCAAGAATGAACCCAAGCGCTGCAAGGCGTGCAAAGCCAAGCGGGTCGCAGTGCTCGGCGGCTCCTCTGGCAACGCCAGCCCGGCCAAAACTGAGACCCGCACCACCTGCTCCCAGTGCGGGAAGGAGACGACCGTCCCCTTCAAGCCAACACAGGGTCGCCCCGTTTTTTGCCGCGAATGTTTCACGGCACGGCGGCCCGCGGCAACGGCTTAGGCCGTTCCGTTTCAGGGAGCCTCGTTGGAGACTGGGGAACGCGCCAACTCAACCGTTTCTGGTCGGCAGTTATTCTTCCCTCTGACGCTCTTCCTTCAATTTGCTGGGCGGTGATGCTGAGGCCGATGCAAGACACGGACTCGCGTCGCTGCTTTCTGTTTCATCCGCGAGGCGGTGCTGTGTCTTGCCGGCGCTGCAATAGCGCCTCAAGCTGGTCTACCAGTTCGTAGGTACTAATCGGCTTGACGAGAATCGAGCCAACGCCCTCGCCCCGCCAGCGCTCGTCCTTCGGTGGATAGGCCGTGAGCACTGCAGTCGCCGGCTGATACGCTTGCCGTCGGGCCGCGCGAATCACCTCCAGGCCGCTGCACTCTTTCTCCATCCGTACATCGGTGATTACGATCTGAAAAACCGAAGCCGTCAGCTGGAGACACGCCTCCTCGACTGAACTCGCAGTTTCCACCTCGAAAGCGTTCAGTTCGAGCACCGCCTTCAAGGTCAGCAAAACCGACGGATCATCGTCGACCAGCAACACGCGACGCGCCATGGAAGGTGAAATTGCAGAGTGGGGGACTCGCGCCAGCCGCGGCCGTTGCTCCGCCGCTCGATCTCCGGTGGATCACTGCTCCACCCCATCCCACCCCAATCGCTTGGTACTATAAGTCCGTGGCCAGTTTTTACGTACAGAATTTTGGGTGCCGGGCGACCCAGGCGGATGGCGCCGCCATCGAGCGCCAATTCGAAGGGCTCGGGCTGGAGCGCGCCGCCGATTCCGTTTGTGCCCAGGTCGTGGTCCTCAATACTTGTACCGTCACGGCTTCCGCCGACCACGATGCCCGGGCCGCGATCCGGCGCGTACACCGCGAAAATCCCGAAGCGCAAATCGTCGTCACCGGCTGTTACGCGCAGCGCGCCCCGGACGAGCTCGCCGCCTTGCCGGGGGTAGCTCAGGTCATCGGCAATTCCCACAAGCACCGGCTAGCTGAAATCGCACTCTCCTCGCTGGAACCGGCACAAGACGCGATCGTGCGCTCCGCCAATCGAGGAATTGCTGCAGGTTTTGTGCCGCTGACCAGCCTCAGCACCCGGCCAGTCGAGCGGGACGCACGCTCGGTCTTTGTCTCCGACATCTTCGCCCATACCGAATTGCTCGCGGCGCCAGTCTTCGACGCTGCCAACCAACGCACCCGGCCGAACCTCAAGGTCCAGGACGGCTGCGACAATCGCTGTTCTTTCTGCGTGATTCCCTTCGTGCGGGGCCACAGCCGCTCCCTGCCCCTGGAACGGATCCTGCACGAAGTAGAAACGCTGGTGGCAGCAGGCTTCCGCGAACTGGTAATCTCCGGCATCAATCTGGGGCGATGGGGCCGCGACCTCCTCCCAAGCCCTCAAGGCGCAGCCCCACGCCTGAAGCTCGCAGCTCAAAGCCCGCGCTTCGAATCTCTCGTGCAAGCCATTCTCAACGAGACTTCTTTGGAAAAGCTCCGAATCAGTTCCGTGGAGCCGATGGACTGGACCGACGAACTGATTGAGTTGGTCGCACGCGATCCCAGGATCGCCAAGCACGCTCACGTGCCCCTGCAGTCGGGCAGCGATGCGGTCTTGCGCCGCATGCATCGCAAGTATCGCCCTTGGCATTACCGCGGCAAGATCGGGAAGCTTCGCGCCGCCATGCCCGATGCCGCTATCGGCGCGGATGTCATGGTCGGCTTCCCGGGTGAGACCGACGCCGAGTTCGATGAGACCCGGCGCATGGTGGAAGAACTTCCTTTTACCTACCTGCACGTCTTTACCTACTCGGCCCGGCCGGGTACTCCCGCCGCGAGGATGCCCAACCAGGTTCCGGTACAAGTGGCGCGCGAGCGAAACCGGGTTTTACGCGAACTCGCCGCCCAGAAAAAGCAAGCGTTCATGCAGTCATTTTTGCGGAAGCCACTGCGCGCGATCACTCTCGGTCGACAAGCTCCAGACGCGGCAACTAATGGCGGCGCTTCCCATTTTCCAGGTGAAGTCCTCACTGAAGCGCTCACCGACAATTACCTCAAAATGCTGTTGCCCGGAAAGATCGACGGAAATCAATGGATCGTCGCTCGGGTGGAAAGCATTGCCGGAGATTGTCTCAACGCGCGCGTCCTTGCGCCACGAGCCTTATAAGGAACTTCCGACGAAATCTCCAGGGTTGCGAGCAATCCTGAAGTCTTCGCGACTCGACTAGTGCGCTTCGCGCTGGATCAGGTTCGTATGGCTCGCCACGCACTGCCAGTTTTCGCCAATGCGAATCCACGTATCGGTGAACCGCCCGTGGTGATCGAACGCCTTCCCTTCATATTTGCCCTTGGTGCGATACGCTCCGGTGACCACCGCCACACCGGGATAAAAATAAACCTCGACCCCTTCATTGGCCACAAATGTGGTCTCCACCAATGGATCTTTAATGTCAGCGATGAACTTTGCCTTGCGCAAGACCGTGCCATCCCAATCGGTGTAAACAAACCCGTCGGAAATCAAAGCCGTCAAGGCCTGCCCATCACGATGAATCTGCGCCTGGTTCCAGGCGTTCTCTAGCGCGATCAACTTACTCTTCTCTGAGGCGCTGTCGAACGGCGAAACTTGACTGCTGGCCAGCGTACCGCCGAGCAACAGGAAGACGCTCACGACTTTGAATAGGCCTTTCAACGCCCACAACCTGCACCAGTCTAAGCAAGTGTGCAACGCGCAGCCAGATCACGGCAGTAACTGCGCCCCGTACCCTTTAGGTTGGCGTTGGAATCCGGGTTAGGCGGACACAGACGGTGCAGAGTGGAGTGCCGGGTGCAACTCCGTCTTTCACGATCGTTCAGAAACTCCCGCGATCAGCCCGCGACCGCATAGTGCTGATCCGCCGCTATAAGAAGCGCAGTCATCTCATCCAGCGACGCCACGTCGAAACCGTTCACGCTGGCCCGGTCGATTCGCTCGCGAACCGTGCGGCTTGGATTGAAAATCTTGAAACGGATGTATCGGTCTGAAGCCCAGCGCTGGAGATAGACCAGCATGCCGAGCCCGCCACCCTCGATCCATTCCACCTCGGAGAGATCCAGAATGACGATTCGGGCGTCCGCTTCCGCAATCACCGCATTGCGAAGCCGGTAGGCGGCATCACTCTGCACGATCCGGCCCGCGCATTCGATCACCGCCATGTCTCCGAAATGTTCCACATTCAGCGTAAACATGACTCCCTCCGAGAAATTCTTTTCCTCCGAGGTGCAAGAAGTTTGCCACTATCGCAGGCGCGACTTTTCAACAAGATGGGGAATGCACCCATCCGTGCACTTGGAACTTTCGTCAGAAATGCGTGAAAATCTCGGCTCAGGAATTTGCTGTAGCTGACCCAACTCGCCCTGGTTTCTTGATCGATCAGGCTTGGCTGGCCATAACTTCGTCCGGCACGCGTTGCCCTTGGCTTTCCTGCCAAGGCGGCAGGAGCTTTACCAGCACCCACAGAAGGCCAAACGGCAGGACCGTGAGCACGATCGCCGTCAGCAAGCCCTCGCGAGCCACCAGCCCCATCTTGTAAGTCGTGTAACCCAGGAAACTCTTCGAGAACAGCTGACCGCCGATGACTACGTTCCAGCGCATGGCAAAGATACCCATCAGCGTCAGACCGCCCGCCACCGTGTAAAGCCGTTTGCGAATCGTCTCACTCAGGTTCAGCACCTGCGTCAATGCCAGTAAAGCAATCGGAGCAATCGTCCCGAACATGATCTGCACTACGATGTGCGACAAGTACAGTCTTGTATGCACCATGAAATCCAGGCTGCGGAACGACTCGTCCGACTCGTATATCCGGTGCACCAGGTCCAGCATTTCCAGGCTGAAGTCCAGGATGAATGCATAAAACAGGTAGCGTGCGACGGTATCGACGCATCGCATATCAATCGTCTGGCGGCGCATCCACGCCGTGAGCATATACAGCAGCAGAACCAGCGCAATTCCCGACACCATCGCAGAAAACAGAAATACCACCGGCATCATCGGCGAAGACCACCATGGATTCGCCTTGATCGATCCAAAAATGAACCCGACATAGCCGTGCAGCAGAAATGCCGACGGGATGCCGATCACCGTGATGAGCCACCCGACTCGCTCATCGATCTGCAACGAGCGCTCACTGATGTTGCTCGAGCCCAGGCTCATCGCCCGGTAAACCCACCGCCGCCATCCGCTCCGCGATTGCGCCATCAGCACAATGTCACGCCGATAGTCGAGCCAGATCTCCAGGATCAGAACCGCCATCAGGTACCACAGGTAAACGAATCCAAACATGGCCATCGCTGAAGTGCGATGCGGCGTGAGATACATCTCAAGCGAGCGCTCCGGATGTCCCAGGTGGAGTTGCAGCGGCAAAGGCGCCACCAGCAAGAACGCCAGCGCCGTCAGCAACGCCAGCCGATAGGTCGGTTTCACCTCCTGTACACGAAACACTCGCTCCAGCGATGCCAGAATGAACGCCCCCGCCACCAGCCCGGTCAGAAATGGATAAAGCACGATCAGGACGCTCCATTGCAGTTCCACCTCGTTCGGATACATGAACCCTTCCACCCCGGGCATCGTGCCTCCTTAGCGAACCGAGCCGTCCAGGCCGTTGTAATAAACCTTTGCGTAGGTCGCCATATGCGGTTTCAGAACCTGAACCGTGTGGGTCTTCAAAAACTCGTGAATCGGATCACTCGGATTCTTCAGGTCGGCCAGCTGCCGCGCGCCCGTCGGGCAGTTTTCACAACAGGCCGTGGTGAGGCCCTTCGTGATCCGGTGATAGCAGAGCGTGCACTTCTCCGCCGTCTCCGTCTTGGGATTGATGAATCGACACCCATAAGGGCAAGCTTGCACGCAATACCGGCAACCCAGGCAGTACTTTTTGTCGATCAGCACCACCCCATCCGGACTGATGAACGTTGCCCCTACCGGGCACACCTGCGTGCAAGGCGAATCTGCGCAGTGATTGCAAAGCTTGGGCACGAAGAAATTCTTGCCGCCGGCTTCCCTGGCCGGCGGAAAACCGTGTTTCCCGCCATCCGGCGAGTCGACGTCGGGGTTCTCCAAACCCCAGTCGGCGACGTGGTACCGCTCCACCCAGGTGCGGAAATATCCGTCCGGCACATCGTTCTCCGCCTGGCACGCTCGCACACAGTTGCCGCAACCAATGCACTTGGGAATGTCGATCAGCATGCCCCACCAGTGCTGGGACATCTGGTAGTTGGGAGCCGCTTCCGGCGTTCCTGCCAGCACGTGTTCCCATGCCAGCGCAGCCGCCGGCAGCAGCAGAAGAAGATGGCGCCGGGTAATGTTCATTTCCCGGCTCCCGCGCCTGCAATAGCCGGACTGTGCGGCTGGTGGCAGGTGTCGCAGGCCAGCCCACTGGAGTGCTCCGCGGATGCAACTTGGGGGAAGGTCTTGGGCTTGGCTGCGTTCTGTTCGTGGCAGCGCACGCACAGCACGGCCGTGTCCAGCTTGGGCGGCTGCACCGACGTCGGATCGTCGGCATGCTGACCGAGCGGTCCGTGACACGCCTCACAGTTCACATGGGCATGGCGGCCGGCGGCTTTCTTTTCCTGGACGTCCCCATGGCAGGTCTCGCATGCCTGGTGGCCTGCAAAGTGGACCGGGCGGTCCGCAATTTCGGCTATGGCGGCTCCGCGGTAATGGCCGTATTGACCAAAGCTCCGCGGCACCAGGAAGCCCCGGAGCACCAGGAATAGGACAAGCCCGGCTAGAAAAACCGCGGCCAGGCGGAACAGATGGCCTGCGTCGTGAAACACGTTCATGGACGGGCGCGCTCCAAAAGTTCTCGCGCTGGCTCAGTGATATACGACGAATAACCCGGCCTTCTGTGTTTTGGCTCACGCTCCCGTGTGATTTGCAGACGGCCAATCGCCGCCAAAATGGCGCTTGACTTTCGTCTTTTGTTCGCCTATGGTACCCAGCGCTGGGCGATCACTCCAAACGACAGACGCCCGGCAAATACGCCCACGGCCGCTTCTCACTTCCCTTCATGGAGGCACTATGGCCCTTACCGATGCTCTTCTCCCCGAATTCGATCAGGAGATGGCCGCCACCCGCAAACTGCTCGAGCGTGTCCCGCAAACCAGGCTTGCCTGGAAGCCGCACGAGAAGTCCGGTTCCATGGGCTGGCTCGCCGGACACCTTGCCAATCTCCCGGACTGGGCGGTTACCACCATTAAAGAGTCCAGCTTCGACATCGCTCCCAATGGCGTCCAGCACAAGCTTCCGCCTCCGCCCAAAACGTCGAAAGAACTGCTCGATGCCTTCGACCGGAATGTGAAGGCGGCCCGGTCTGCGATTGCCGGAACCGCGAACGCCCATCTATTCCAGCCCTGGTCGCTGCTCAACCATGGCCAGACCCTGTTCACCATGCCGCGCAGCACCTGTCTTCGTTTGTGGGTGATGAATCACATGATCCATCACCGCGCCCAGTTGGGCGTCTATCTGCGGCTGAATAACATTCCCCTCCCGGCGGTGTATGGTCCATCCGCCGACGAAGCGAACTAGCCCTACGCGAAGTTATCTAGAAATTCGTGGAGCGCGCTGCGGGGAACGGCGCGAACCGCGGAGGCAGCATGGGATCGCGCGCTGGGAACTCGTGGTCCCATGCTATACTTTCTACTCAAAGTTTCTGCCTAGGCGCACGGAGGATTGTATCGACAAGCGTTTTATCCGCACAAATGAGCGTATCCGAGCACGCGAAATCCGCGTCATCGACGATGAAGGCAAACAGATTGGAATCTTGCCGCCCTACGAAGCGCTCAAGATGGCCCGCGAGAAAAACCTGGATCTGGTTGAGATTTCACCTACCGCGCAACCTCCCGTCTGCCGCATCATGGACTACGGGAAATTCCTGTACCAACAGGAAAAGAAAGAGCGCGAGGCGAAGAAACATCAGAAGCAGATCGTGGTGAAGGAAGTGAAGTTTCGCATCAACGTGGATGACCACGATTACGAAACCAAAAAGAACCACGTGCTCCGCTTCCTCGACGAAGGCGATAAGGTGAAGGCCACCATCTTCTTCCGCGGACGCGAAATGACCCGCACCAACCTGGGACGCCAGATCCTGGAGCGGCTCATCAAGGACGTGCAGGACAAGAGCATCGTGGAGTTTCGGCCCCGCCAGGAAGGCAACACGCTCCATGCCATCTTGGCGCCGAAGAAGACTGAAGCCGAGAAGAAAGAAAAGCCACACGCGGCGCCCCCGCAGGCCCAAGCCAAGCAGGCGTAGGATACAGCCATTAGCACTTGGCAATAAGCATTCCGCCTCCCGAGGGGATGCCTGTGCTTTCCAACTGCGAGGGTATTAGGAGTCTGCTGAGCGGTGCCAACGTGCGGTTTGACGGGCAGCGCTTCGGCTCTCAACGGCCAAATGCCAATTGCTAAGTGCCATTTGCTTTCGCTAAAACGTTCGCAAGATCGATACACTGGACCGAACTTATGCCCAAACTCAAAACGCACCGTGGAGCGCACAAGCGCTTCAAGAAGACCGCGACCGGAAAGGTCAAGCGCCGCAAGGCGTTCTTGCGCCACATCCTGACCTCCAAGGACAAGAAGCGCAAGGGCCACCTCGGCCAGACTGTTCTGGTTAGCGACGCCGACACTCCCAAAGTCAAGCGGATGATTCCGTACGACTGATAACCTGTGTGGCGCGGACACTCTTGTCCGCGTAACGACAGCCAAAGGAACCCCAGCATCAAGGGTTCCACCAGTCTCGGTCGAGCCGAGATCCAGCGTGTGAAGAGGCCCCAAATCGTCCCGGACGATTCCTTACCTCCAGCCGCTAAGCAGTAGAGATCAAAATAGGAGAATCGAATGCCCCGCGTAAAACGTGGAACCAAGCGCCGCGCCAAACGGAAAAAGATCCTAGACCGCGCCAGCGGTTATTTCCTCACTAAATCGAAGCTCTACCGCTCCGCCAAGGAAGCCGTCGAGCGCGGACTGAAGTTCGCCTACTCCGGCCGCAAGCAGCGTAAGCGGCAATTCCGCTCGCTCTGGATCGTGCGCATCGGCGCCGCGGCCAAGCTTAACGGCCTCAGCTACAACCGCTTTATCAGCGGGCTGAAGAAAGCCGGGGTCGAACTCGATCGCAAGATCCTGGCGGATCTTGCGGTTAACGACCCGGCAGGCTTTAAGAGCCTGGTCGAACAGGCGAAGAGCGCACTGGCAGCATAGCCCTCGGCCTTCAGCAGTCAGCCATCAACTTTCAAACTTTTGAGGGAGGACGCCTCGCGCCCGCCCCCGGGTGTTTTGCCATGGGCAGTGTCAGGGCACATTCGCGAATTATTACCGAAGCGGCCCGAACCGTCCTCGTTCCGCTGGGAGTCGTTCAGAAGGGACGTTCCCGTATTTGGCTCGACGACCACTGCTGGTGGCTAACGGTAGTTGAGTTTCAACCGTCGTCTCGGTCCAAAGGTAGCTATCTGAACGTTGGAGCATGTTGGTTGTGGGCCGAAAAGGATTACTTCTCTTTCGACGTGGCCTCGCGGGAGAGAGGTTTCGTGGAGTATTCGGACGATGCGCAGTTTTCTCAGGCTATGTTTTCGATAGCAGAGTTAGCGAAGGATCGAATTCTGGCGCTCAGAAAGCGGTTTGCAACGGTCGAGAAGGTGGCAGCGAATTTAGACGCTACGAAGGCCCCGCTAAACGAAAGCCCGTGGCAGACATTTCATGCTGCGATCGCTCTCGGCTGCGCTGGACGGGAAAAGCGTTCCCGCTTGCGTTTTGATGAAATTGCTGCGTGGACACCCGACCACGATTGGGGCAGAGTCCTCAAAGGTGACGCCGCCCAGATGGCGTCACTTCTACAGGACCCGTTGTCCTTTAAGGCAGCCGTGAAATGCCGAATCGAACGATGCCGCGCTCTGCTGAAGATGCCTGCTGCAAAGCGATTGGACGTTTTTCACTAGTTCATTTAGCTTTCTTGTTGTTCTCGCGCACACGTGACATACACCGTCCCCAAACTCGCGGACTTTTCGTCGGATTCACTCAGTAGGGCCGGACGCGAACTTCTATCCGCGCTCGAATCCGAATCGGCGGCCGCTCGCAGCGAGTCGGAGTGGAAGATCTTCCGCGACCGCTGGCTGGCGCGCAAAGACGGCATCGCCACCCAGATCAATGACCTCTGGCTGAAGGGCGCCCCGAAGGAAGCCAAGCGCGAAGCCGGACAGCGCGTCAATGAACTGAAAAACAAAATCACCACCGCGGTGGACGAAGCACTGCAGCACATTCAGTCCGGAGGAGCGGCCTCTAGGCTGGCGTCGGAGAGCCTCGACATCACCCTCCCCGGCATTCGCCGACCGCTGGGCGCCGAGCATCCGGTCATCCGCACCATGAACGAGATTGTGGCGGTCTTCCGCAATCTCGGCTACTCGGTCGCCGAAGGCCCCGAAGTCGAGACCGACTATTACAACTTCGAAGCGCTGAACTTCCCGCCCAATCACCCGGCGCGCGACACCCAAGACACTTTGTTTATTGCGGACCAGGAATCGAAGCCGCCGCGCGAGCGCCTGCTGCTACGCACGCATACCTCGCCGGTCCAGATCCGCACCATGGAGCGCCTGAAGCCGCCACTGCGCATCGTGATTCCGGGCAAAGTGCATCGCAACGATCCCATGGACGCCAGCCACTCGCCCATGTTTCACCAGATCGAAGGCCTGGCGGTCGATACCAACATCACCTTCGGCGACTTGAAAGGCACGCTCGATCACGCCATGAAAGCCCTGTTCGGCTCGAGCGTGGGGACGCAGTTCCGTCCATCGTTCTTCCCGTTCACCGAACCCAGCGCCGAGATGATGGTGACCTGCTTCATCTGCGGCGGCAGCGGAAAACGAGGCAGTGAGCCCTGCCGCCCCTGCAAGACCACCGGCTGGATCGAAATTCTCGGCTGCGGCATGGTCGATCCGAACGTCTTCGAATTCGTGAAGCACAACGGCTACGATCCGAAGAAAGTCTCCGGCTTCGCGTTCGGCATGGGCATCGACCGCGTCGCCCTGCTGAAATATGGCGTCGACGACATTCAATTATTCTTCCAGGGCGATGTCCGCTTCCTCGAGCAATTTCGATAAGCTTCGAGCGGCGAGCTGTGAGGCGTGGCCGAGTCCTTGGTCGCTAGTCGTTGGTCCTTGGTCGTTGGTCCTTGGTCGTTAGTCATTAGTCGTTGATCGTTAGTCGTTGATCTTTGACGTTGCCTCTCGATCATCGGTCAACTCGGTCCCCTCAGCGATCTTTGCGGGTGTTCTTTGCGCTCTTTGCGGTTTCAGCTTTTGACTTGAGCAGCAACGATTTTGATGATCAGGAGCTGAGACCTGACCGTTAAGAGCTAGGAGCTAAAAGCTGCTTCCATGAAACTTTCTCCCCATTGGCTGCGCGACTTCGTCGATCTCAACGTCGATGACCGCCGACTCGCCTCGGACCTCACGTCGATCGGCATTGCCGTCGAAGGCATCTCCGACTCTGGCAACGATGCCGTCTTCGAGATGGAAATCGGAACCAACCGTCCCGATGCCATGAATCACTACGGCACCGCGCGCGAAGCTGCGGCCTTCTACGATGTGCCGCTGAGGCCGGTTGTGCCACAGCTCCCGCAACCCCAGGGCATCGGCGGCGTCGAAATCACGGTTGAGGACAGCCGCGTCTGTCCCCGCTTCACCGGCCGCGTCCTGCGCGATGTGCAAATCAAAGCCTCCCCCACAAAGATCGCCCACCGCCTCGGCCTGCTCGAGCAGCGCCCCATCAATAACGCGGTCGACGCCACCAATTACGTGCTCTGGGAGATCGGCAAGCCCACTCACGTCTACGACCTCGACCTGCTCGAAGGCCATCGCCTGATCGCTCGCTACGCCCGGCCCGGCGAAACCCTCCGCACCCTCGACGGCGCCGAGCGCAAGCTCACTCCCGAAGATCTTGTGGTCGCCGACGGCAAGCGTCCCGTCGGCCTTGCCGGGGTCATGGGTGGCTTCGACACCATGATCACCGACAAGACCCGCAACATCGTCATCGAGTCCGCGTGGTGGGACCCCGCAACTGTTCGCAAGATGTCCAAGCGCCACGGCATCCACACTGATGCCTCGCATCGCTTCGAACGTGGCGCCGACGTTGCATCCACCGTACTCTCCACCAATCGCGTCGCCGAACTCATCCTGAACTCCGGCGGCGGAATCCTCGCCGGGGACGTCATCGACGTGGTCGTCGGTCATCGCGACCAGGCTCCCATCGTGCTCGAACTCTCCGAAGCCCGCCGCATCCTCGGCAAGGAATTGCCGCTCGCCGAGATCGCCCGCATCCTGGGTAAGCTCGGCTTCGAATTCACTCCCGAACTTGAAGGCGGCCGCGAGTTGACCGTCACCATTCCTTCCTGGCGACTCGACGTGGAGCGCGAGATTGACGTCATTGAAGAGATCGCGCGCATTCACGGCTACGACAATTTCCCAAACACGCTGCCAGTGTTCTCCGGTGGAGTGGTTGACCCGCCCGATGCTGGCAAAAACGCAAAGCTCCGCTCTTCCCTGCTCGGGCTCGGCTATAACGAGGCGGTTTCGTTGACCTTCATCTCGCACGACCACGCAAGGCAGTTCTCTCCCGCGCCTGTATTGAAGCTAGCCAATCCGCAGAGCGAGGAGGCCTCGGTGATGCGCACGTCCCTCGTCCCCGGCATGCTCAACATGCTGGCCTGGAATCTGAATCGCGGCGTCGAGAACGCCCGGCTGTTTGAATCCGGCCACGTGTACGAACCGGTAGGCCCCGGCTCGGCCGAACCCCTGCGCTTGTGCCTCGGCGCCACTGGACAAGCGCTCCCGCGCAACGTTCTTCGCCCGCACGAGGCGCGCACGCTAACCTTCTTTGATTTGAAGGGAGACGTTGAAACTCTCCTCAGCGCATTTGCCATGCGCGCCTTGGTCTACGACCGCGAAACCGCTGCCTACTATCATCCAGGACGCTCGGCGCGCGCAGTGGCAGACGGAACTCCGGTTGCCCAGTTCGGGCAGTTGCATCCGGACGAGGTGGCAGCGCGCAAACTTCGCCAGGACGTCTTCCTCGCGGAGTTCAATTTGAACCGGCTCTACGAATTGGGTCTCCGTGAGCCGCAGTTCCAGCCCTTGCCCCGCTATCCCGCGGTGGAGCGCGACTTCTCGTTCCTGTTCAGCGATACTGTGAGCTTCGAAGACCTGGAGCGATCGGTGCGAAGTCTGAAATTTTCCGAACTGCGCAGCTTCGAGCCGGTAGAAATCTTCCGCGGCGGCAACGTTCCCGCCGGGCAGTATTCTGTGCTCGTGCGCGCGGTCTTCCAGTCCGGCGAGCGCACGCTGCGCGAGGATGAGGTCGCGCAGTGGTCCGCCCTCGTCATCCACGCATTGCAAAACCTCGGGGGTAAACTGCGCGCCTAGATTTTTCCGAAAGCTGTGTGGCGCGGACACTCTTGTCCGCAAATGGCCGGCACGCGCAACCATGTTCTCGCACGTTCAAACTTGGCAGGCCTTCCAGGCCGCGGGCGTATAGATTCCATGAGCCTCTTCCGCATCGATCGGAACAGTCAGCCTCGGCTTACCACCGGGCTCTGCCATGCGATGGCCATCGGGCTGCTTTTCGTGTTGCTGGGATTCGCCGTGAGCTGCGAAAAGTCTGAGCCGCACACGGTGACCATTAACGGTCCCGTTCACGTCTACAAGACGGATGTGCCGCCCGCAACTTATCCCGGGACCGATTTCATCGCCGAACTCGGGCCAGGCGATCATCCAGCCGTCCTCGAAGTGCGCTCCAGGAATGGCTATCGCGCGGTGAAGGTCCGGCTGGCGGATGGCCGCGAAGGCTGGATCTTTTCCGGCGAGAGCATCGAAGTGCGGTAAGCGGTTCGCGAACCGCCTTCTCTGCGTCGATTTCCGCCGTTCTTCCCCTTCGTAACCACCCCTATCCCCCGGCACCATCTTGTCCTCGTACTGGATGCTCGCGGCAGGTTCCGCCCATCGCTACTTTGAATCGTCTACCCGCTGCAGGTAGGCTATGGCGTAGCTGATGTGAGTTGTCGATTGTTGCCTCTGGCAGAATTCGCCGCCAGATGAACTTCGGGGCGCATCCAAACGACTACACGTCACGACGTGCTCGGGGGAACCGGAATGAGATGTTTGCTGGTCGCAATCCTGCTGGCCCTGCCTGCACTTGCTCAGACCTTTGCGAATCCGGTTCCTGACTACCATCCCATTACTCCCAACCAGCGCGTGAAGTGGTTCGTCGTCTCCACCGCCGGGCCGATGAGCTTGCTGGTCACCGGCCCCGCAAGCGCTGGCATGGCGACCGCGGTCGACGCTCCGCATGAGTATGGTCCGCACTGGGAAGGCTTCGCCGACCGTTACGGAATGCGTCTCACGGGCATCTCGGTCGGCAACGCTATGGAAGCGGGCCTGGGCAGCATTTGGGGAGAAGACCCGCGCTACTTCCGCTCGCATGAGCGCGGGTTCGGGCCGCGGATGAAATACGTGATCGCGGCATCGTTCATGGCGCCTTATCGCGATGGGCATTGGCGCCCGGCCTATGCGCGTTACGTCGGCAACGTCGGAAACAATTTCCTGTCGAACACCTGGCGCGTGCCCAGTGCGAGCACTCCCGGACAGGCATCGCTCCGCTGCCTCTACGGCGTAATTGGCGAACTCAGTTCGAACGCCTTCACCGAGTTCTGGCCCGACATCCGGAAAAAGGTGTTCCGCGCGAAATAGTTCGAACCTCATCGTTGCAACCTTCCCGGTTCGCATTTCAAAATGGCGCGTGCTAGTCTGACGCCACCATGTCCGAAACGGCGGTCTCTTCCAAGCATTTCCTTAGCGATAAAGTCGCCCACTTCACCGAATCGGTGATTCGCGAGATGACGCGTCAAGCGATGCTGCACAACGCCATTAATCTCGCCCAGGGTTTTCCGGATTTTCCAGCTCATCCCGAGATCAAGCGCGCCGCACAAGCGGCGATCGAAGCAGACGTGAACCAGTACGCCATCACCTGGGGCGCGAAAAGCATGCGTGGCGCAATCGCGCGCCAGATGCAGGCCTGGCAAGGCATTCCGGTAGATCCGGAGACGCAAGTCACGGTGTGCTGCGGTTCCACCGAGGCAATGATCTCGACCTTGCTCGCGATCTGTAACGCGGGTGACGAGGTCGTGATCTTCGAGCCCTACTATGAGAACTACGGGCCAGACTCGATTCTCAGCGGGGCCAAGCCGCGCTTCGTGAAGTTGCGCCCGCCGTCGCAGCCAAACGGCGAGTGGACGTTTGATGCGCACGAGCTCCGATCCGCGTTTCACAAGCACACCAAGGCAATCATCGTAAACACGCCGAACAATCCCACCGGCAAAGTCTTCGCGCGTGCAGAACTCGAATTGATCCGCGACCTGTGCGTCGAGTTCGACGTGCTTGCCATCACCGACGAGATCTACGAGCACATTCTCTACGACGGCACCGAGCACATCTCGATCGCCACTTTGGACGGCATGCAGGACAGGACCGTCACCATCAACGGCATGTCGAAGACCTATAGCGTCACCGGCTGGCGCGTGGGCTGGACCATCGCCCCGCCCCAAATCACCGACGCCATCCGCAAGGTGCACGACTTCCTCACCGTGGGCGCGCCCGCGCCGTTGCAGGAAGCTGGCGCCGCAGCCTTAAGCCTGTCCCAGAGCTACTACCAGAACCTCGCCGAGGGCTATCGCAAACGCCGCGACCGCCTGATACCCGCGCTCGAGGAGGCAGGCTTCCGCTGCTTCAAGCCGCGCGGCGCTTATTATGTGATGACCGACATCAGTGCCTTCGGTTTCCCCGATGACCTGGCATTCACCCAACATCTGGTAAGCGAGATCGGGGTGGCGGCGGTCCCCGGCTCGAGCTTCTATCGCAATCCGAGAGACGGCGCGCAGCAGGTGCGCTTCGCCTTCTGCAAGCGCGACGAAACCCTCGACGAAGCGGCTCGCCGGTTGAAGAAAATCAGAACAGCACGCCGCGCTTAAACGCGATGCCATTTCGCCGCTTCAACCCCGTCATCTTTATTATCGGCTGGCCGCTGCTGTTCTGGCTCTTACTGAAACTGCCCGCCATTTCGCTGGGCCTGGCCGGCGCATGGCTCAGCCTGTTCATGGGAATCGCCGGCTTCTTTGGCGGGCTCTACCTCTTCATGCAGGGCTTTCGCCTGCTCCAGCGCAAGCAGTGGATCGAGGACACGCCCGTCTCCAAGATCGCAGGAGCTGCCATCGGACGGGTCGAATTCTTCGGCAAGGTGGTCGGTCCCTACACCTTGCTTGCTCCGCTTTCCGAGGTCGACTGCTTCTACTACCGCACCATGGCAACCACCGCGGAGGATCTGGGTCAGCGCCCCCAGCAAACCGCTACCGAGTCCATGTTCACGCCCTTCTTTGTCGAGGATGAAACCGGGCGCGTGCTGGTGGATCCCCGCGGAGCGCAACTGGATCTGCCTGCCGAATACACCTCAGACTGTGCGAACGAAGAATTGGATCCCTGTTGCCTGCACTTCCTGGCGCGTCACGGTTTGGCGACAAGCTACGTGAGGTCTCTGCGCGAATACACCATCAAGCCGGGCGACGAGCTTTTTGTCGTCGGCCATCTCACCGAAAATCGCGGCCTGACCAGCATGGCAGAGGCGCAAGTTCATAGCCTCCCTGCCGTTGGAGAAGGTTACCTGAGCGCCGAAGCGGCGCTTTTGCAGCGCCGTCAAATGCTCGAATCCATGGGCGTGGCCGCCCTGGACCAGCGCATCCCCAGCTCGTCGCTCGCGAATACAACCATCAGCCCGCACTTCGACCTGCATCCAAGCATCGTCGTATGCAAAGGCGATGGTCCATTTCTCCTTGCTCACCGCTCGCCGCGTCAGGTGGTCGAGATGTCCGCAAGAAATGCCAGGCTAGCCCTCTGGGGCGGACCTCCGCTCGCGGTTCTCAGTCTGGCACTGCTGATGAAAGGATTAAACGTGTGGTGAGCCCAGGGGCCTTCCACAGCTATCTGGAGTATACTGCGGGAAGTTTGCCATTCTTTGCTCCCAGGGATTGCGCATCATGTCACTGAAAGCTGTCGAAGAGGTATCGAAGCAGGTTCCCGCCGACGATTTCCAGGCGCTGGAAGAGAAAGTTTATCGCACCATTGAAATGTACAAGGCCGCGCGGGACGGCAAAGCCGCTGCCGAGCGCGATGCCGAGCGGCTGCGCCAGCAACTGGAGGAACGCGAGGAAGAAGCGGAGACAATGCGCCGCGAGGTGGTTCAGTTGCGCAAGGACCGTGAAGAAGTTCGCGCCCGCGTCGAGAAGATGCTTCACCAGATCGAGTCTCTCGGCGAGGAGAAAGCGGCCAGCTAGGCTCGCAAGTCCTGGCGCCGCATGGCAGAGAGGATCCGTTATGGCAACCGCAACCCGACACAACCCGGTAAAAGATGCAAGCAACGGCAGCGTGCGCGTGGAGATCTTCGATCAGGCCTACAACCTGCGCGGCTCCGATGCCGACTACATCATCCGGCTGGCCGAGTACGTGGATGCCAAAATGCGAGCCGTCGCGGAACAGACCAACACCATCGACACCGTCCGCCTCGCGGTGCTCGCCGCCCTGAATATCGCGGACGAATATCACCTGCTGAAACGCCGGTCCGACACCCCTGCCCCGACTTACCAGCAGCGCGCGCACAAGCTCGCAGACGCGCTCGACGAAGTCCTCGCCGATTCCCGCAAGGCGGGATAGATTCACCGTCGAGACGTCGAGTTCCCCGAGCGTTTCCTGGCCTCTTTGATTCTGGGCGCATTCCCCAATATGCACAGCGTATGCGCAGATCGCTGGTACACGGCGAAACCGTAATCTGAAACCTTTACCTCGGGGATCTGCCGCGAACCAACCGAAGTTTGCTTCTTGCCACTTCCGTTCGCCTTCCTCAGCGTTCTGGGCGTCTCTGCGGTGAAATCTCTATGGCAAGCGAAGTGCCAACTTTTTACCTTGGGCATCTTGCGAATCTCCCCAACTTTCCCTAGCATCCAAAGGTGAAAGCCGACCTGTTGCGTTGGTGATGGTGGTAACCGATTTTTGAACCAACACCGAATGAACGGGGACCTGACTCGAACTTATGATCCGGTGTGCGATGCTCCGTCATGCGGAGATGCCTAAAGGGTCTCGGCGGGTTCCCACCGTCTACGACGGGTTCATTCTCGGCCTGCCACACGGCGCACTGGGTCGGCTTCCCTTTCAGCTTCCGCGCACGGTTGCTGCGCCCCCCGGTTGTACCGCCCATGATCGTCTCTCTCCCCGAGGATGAAGCCTCCAACCCACCCCAGCCGATAAAATGCGGTTAGCATGACAGCTCAACCTTTCACCGCTGTATTTGACCTCGGCGGGGTGCTGATTGACTGGAATCCGCGTTACTTATATCGCAAGTTGTTCCCGGGCGATGAAAACGCGATGGAAGACTTTCTCGCGACGATCTGCACGCCCTCCTGGAACAAGGAGCAAGATGCCGGCAGAAGTTTCGCGGAAGGTTGCGCGTTGTTGAAGGCCGCTCATCCCGCCGCGGCACACCGAATCGACGCCTGGTTCGAGCGCTACGAGGAGATGCTTGCTGGTCCGATCCAGGGCACGGTTGACATCCTGGCTGAGCTTCGCGCTCAGGGCGTTCCGCTGTATGCCCTCAGCAACTGGTCTGTCGAGACATTTCCATTTGCGCTGAAACGGTTCGAGTTTCTGAAGTGGTTTCAGGGAATCATGCTGTCCGGCGAAGTGCGGCTCGTGAAGCCCGATTCGAAGATCTACGACCGCTTCCTCAAGACATTCGCGATTGATCCGGCGAATACCGTTTTTATCGATGACTTGCAGCCGAACGTAGAAGCTGCGGCTGCCCTTGGCATGCACACGGTTCGGTTCACCAATCCAGTTGCCCTGCGCACCGAATTGCGCAAGCTTCATTTCAGCCTTGCCCCCGATGGCAAACTGCTACACTGGTAATACACGGAATCCCCGAGACGGCATCGAACCAAACGTGCATCCTGAACTCATTCATATCGGCCACTTCTTCCTTCCAACCTATGGCTTCCTGGTTTCGCTGGGGGTATTGCTCGGCCTCTGGATCAGCGTCCGCAACTCGGAGAAGCAAGGCATCAGCGGCGAGAAGGCCTGGAATCTCGGCATCCTGGTAGTGCTGTGCGGCATCGTCGGCGCCAAGATCCTCTACGTCATCAACGACTGGAGCACCTACTCGGCCCATCCCTCCGACATCTTCAGCATCAGCACTCTGCAGGCGGGCGGCGTGTTCTCCGGCGGACTCGTCGCCGCCCTGGCTGCGGCAGTGTGGTATGTGCGCAAGCATCGCCTGCCCGCCTTGGCCACCTGCGACGCCTTCGCTCCCGGACTGGCCTTCGGCCACGCTATCGGCCGTCTCGGCTGCTTCTCGGCAGGTTGCTGCTGGGGCAAACCCACCAACGCGTGGTGGGGCGTCACCTTCACGAATCCGCTCGCGAACGAACTCGTGGGCACGCCGCTAGGTCATAAACTGCAGCCCACGCAACTCTTCGAAGCTGCCGTCGAGCTCGCGAACTTCTTCATCCTGACCTGGCTGTTCGCGCGCAAGCGATTCGACGGCCAGGTGATCGCCGCCTACCTCATCCTCTACGGTGTAGCCCGCTATTTCTTGGAGTATCTGCGCGACGATCCGGGCCGCGGCTCCGTCTTCGGCGGCGCGATGAGCGGCACGCAGCTCATCTCGATTGGCCTCGTCATTCTCGGCGGAGTGATCTGGTGGTTGCGCAGCAGCGTGCCGAAGCCGGTGGCTGCGCCCGTAACGAGATAGGCTCGCACGCCTGATCGCCGCTGCCTAAGGCTTTCTTGGGCCTAGCGCCTCGCTGATCACTCTTCCCACGGATTATGTTTGGTTATGCCAGGCGAGCCATCCGCTCATGCTTGAAGGGCCAAGCAAGTGAGCAATGCCGCGTTTCCACTTGGGCGCAACTTTACGCGTGCAGATGGTTGTGCTGTTCGCCTTCCTGACGATCTTTGGCAGCTGGGCAAGCTGTCACGTCACCAATTTCAGAGTTGATCGTGGCCCCGCCTCGCAGCCAATTCTGCCGCCGCCCGAGCAAAAGCCGGGATCTCGCAGGACGCTGGAGAAGTACCGTGCGGCGAACGGCCTCTACCCCGACCCTCGACACGCTCGTGCCCAGGCGCGGGCCTCTGGTTGTGGTAGTGAGGTGCTCATCGGAACTGCACGCTTTTCACCATCGCCTCGTAGGTCGGTTGTAACTGAGAGAACTCTGCCTGCGGCGCCACGAATATCATAAAAATCAGTGAGCCATCCTGTTGCGGAACGGTAACTAGCCAGTCGCGTTCTGGCTGAGGCTGGCCGTTCGCGTCCGGGAATGGCGAAGCGGACCGCAAAAACGTGGAGCGGCCTTCTATGCCCCCCACCGGGATTGGCTGCGGCTTACCGAGTTGCTCCAGTTCGTTACTCTGCTGGATGTGTTGGATAAGCTGGACGGTCATATCGTCGATACTCAGTCGCTGCCCCTTCGGCCCAGCGACACCGTTGAGCAGCACGCCATAGCCCACGCCAGTGTTTGTAATGCCTGCATGCGGAGCGATTGTCACAAATTGTCCCTGCTGCTCGGGCAGCTCGACCTTCCAGTTATCCGGACGGTGGATTTTCATTGGCCCCAGATCGGCGCTCACCATGTGGCGGCTGGGTAGTACGCTCGGCAGCGAGGCCGGCTTCGGCGAACTGGCAGCCGAGGCCCGTGTGGGAAATGCGCTCGCTCCGCTGGCTTGTAAGCTCGCGCCATTCCTCTGATTAAGTGCCGCCCATTGGCCAGACTTCGCCCCCGCCTGGATCTCCTGCGCCGTGTACGTCTTCACCTGCGTCGCATGTGCACGGGTTTTGTCGAAGCTGGGGCTATCCTGAACATAATTCTGCGCAGGCCAGTGAGCAATTTGCTTTTGAATCGCCTGTTGGCGGTTTCCGGGATTGGGGTGAGAGCTGAAAAGTTCAGGAGGTGCTGCTCCCGCTTGCGCTCCCATCGTTTTAAAGAAATCAACCATGGCCTGCGGGTTGTAGCCGGCCTTGTAGAGGATCACCGCACCAACCGCGTCGGCCTGCGACTCGTCGTTGCGGGAGTACTTCATTATCAGCCCTTGCGCGCCCATTTGAATTCCCATTTGTCCAAGTTGCCCGACCAGCCCTCCCGCCGTTCCTCCCACCGTTCCACCCAGTACGGCGGATGCAATTCCGGCGATCATGCTCGTCGTCTGTGCCTTGCCGGCCTGCTTCGCCGAGTGCTGCATGTACACATGGGCCATCTCGTGCCCCATGACTCCAGCCAACTCCGCTTCATTCCGGGCCGCCGTGATCGTTCCGAGATTGATGAACATCTGCCCGCCTGGGATGGCAAAGGCATTGATCTCCTTTTGCGGAATGACGTGGAACTCAAAAGGCCACGAATACTGCTGTGGAATGGTGGCTACCAGCTTCTGGCCGAGCTGCCGAACATACTGCGATTCCGGGCTGTTGTCGGGCAGGACTGGCATTTGTTGATACACCTGCGCCGCAACCTCCATCCCCATTGCATGCTGGTTGTCCTTGGACATCGAAGTTTTGCCGGGATTGGGGAAGACCGGGGTGGCCGACTGCGCAAACACCTCGGCTGTCAGGCATAAGACCGCAAACAACGCTAGTTTCCCTGGCTGGGTGCGGTTCATTTGGAACCTCCTGGCTCGATGTAAGCGGGCTTTCGGTCACCCATGTTGATCATTTGTGAAGTCCAGATTCGTTCGACCACGCCTTAACGCGAGACGAATTACATTGTTTTGCAAACCTCGGCTCCGATCCAACTGACAGAACTTACAGGGGAGCCGTCTGCGTCGAATCGTTTACCATGCCTTAGTTCCCGCATGGACAGGCCATTTCCCATCGTCATCACCGTCCCCTCCGAGGCGGTCGGCTCGCGCCTGGACCAGTTCCTCGTCACGCAGCTCCCCGACGCAAGCCGCGCGCGCATCCAGCAGCTCATCGAGCAGCACCAGGTTTTGGTGCGAGCCGCACCCGCCAAGCCCTCCCTGCGCCTGCGCGGCGGCGAACAAATCCAAATCCTCGGACCCGCCCAGCCCGCACCCTTGCACGCTATTCCCGAAGCCATCCCTCTCGACATCGTCTATGAAGACGACGATCTGGCCGTCATCAACAAGCCCGCCGGCATGATGGTGCATGCGGGCGCCGGCGCCACCGACAATGCCCGCAATCGCGGCACTCTGGTCAATGCGCTGCTCCACCGCTTTGGCGCGCTCTCCGGCGTAGGCGGCGAACTCCGTCCCGGCATCGTGCACCGCCTCGACAAGGAGACCAGCGGGTTGATCGTCGTCGCCAAGAACGACGAAACGCACCGCAAGCTCGCCCTGCAGTTTTCCGGCCGCCGCGTGAAGAAAACCTACATCGCGCTCGTCCAGGGCTGGCTGAAGCAAGACAAAGGAACCATTCGCGCCGCCATCAGCCGCGACGCCGTGCGCCGCACCCGCATGACCACCCGCCGCTCCGGCGGCCGCGAGGCCATCACCCATTACACGGTCGAACGGCGCATCGACTCACCCTTTGGCCGCTTCACCCTCTTGCGGGTCAAAATCGATACCGGACGCACCCACCAGATCCGCGTACACCTTGCCTCGCTCGGTCACCCGGTGGTGGGCGACACTCTTTATGGAGCTCGCCGGGAGAACCTGCCCACTGTGCCTAAACGCTCCAAGTCTGGCGATACCGGCCTCCAACTCGTACGGAACTTCCTGCATGCCACGGCCCTCGAATTCGAGCACCCGCGCTCTGGTAAGTTGCTGTCGCTGACCCGTCCCTTGCCCCCCGACCTAGACACTTACCTGTTACGTTTGGAACAACGCCGGGGCACAGAAGCCCGTCTATAGCCGCCGAAGGCCGTCTATAATAGAGAGACTCATGGAATCCCGCGGTACCTTCCTTCTGTTGGTTCTGGCGATGGCAACGGCCATCGCGCTGGCCCAGAACTCTCCTTCGGGCAGCCCCGCTCAGCCACAGCCTGCGCAAGCAGTGCCGTCCAAACCCGCGTCCAGCGAGCCGCCGATTGCTGCCACCGGTGCAGCCCCGGCAGTCGCCGCCACCAACGGCCAGCAGTCCTCCACTACCGAAGACGAGTCGGTTGCTACCATTCGCAAGACCGTCAACGAAGTCAACGTGGTCTTCACCGTCACCGACAAGCATGGCCACTATGTGAAGGACCTTACCCGGAACGATTTCAAGGTCATCGATGACAATCGGCCGGCTGACGAGATCAAGAGCTTCCGGAATCAGACCGACCTGCCGCTGCAGGTGGGACTGCTCGTCGACGCCAGCAACTCAGTTCGCGACCGCTTCAAGTTCGAGCAGGAATCAGCCATCGAGTTTCTGAATCAAACCATCCGCCCCAAGTACGACACGGCTTTCGTCGTCGGCTTCGACGTCACGCCCGAGGTTACGCAAGACTTTACCGACAATACCGAGTCGCTTTCCCGCGGTGTTCGCGCACTGCGCCCTGGCGGCGGCACCGCGATGTTCGACGCGCTTTACTTCGCCTGCCGCGACAAGCTGCTGAAGGCTCCGCACAACGGGCCGATCCGCCGTGCCATCATCCTGCTCAGCGACGGCGACGACAACCAGAGTCATGTGACCCGCGAGGAAGCCATCGAAATGGCCCAGCGTGCCGAGGTGATCGTCTACACCATCTCCACCAACATCACCGGCATGAAACTGAAGGGCGATAAGGTGCTTGAGCGCATCGCTGACGCGACCGGCGGGCGCGCCTTCTTCCCCTTCCAGATCCGCGACGTCGCCAACGCATTCGCTGAAATTCAGGACGAACTGCGCAGCCAGTACGCGCTCTCCTACAAGCCGGCAGATTTCAAGTCCGACGGACGTTATCGCACTATCGAGATTGTCGCGCTCGACAAGAAAAATCTGAAGGTGCGCTCGCGTCGCGGATACTTCGCTCCCACGCAATAAAACTGCGATTCATGCAGCGTGCTTCAGCAAGGCCAGGCCCCTTGGCGAGGACCAACTCCATGGCTGGCTATTCCGGCACTCCGCTCCCCAGGAAGCTGGGCATCAAGGAATGCGCGCGCGTCTTTCTGGCAAAAATTCCTCCCGACGTTCACACAGAATTGAAAGATGCTTTCGCCGCCTGCAAGGTACTCCAGACCGCGCGCGGTCCCCTCGACTTCGCCATGCTCTTCGTGAAGGGCCGCGAAGAGCTGAAGTCTCGCTTCGCGCCCCTGGCAGCCCAACTCGCCCCAGCCGGAATGTTATGGATTTCCTGGCCGAAAAAGAGTTCCGGCATCGCCTCCGATCTCGACGAAAACGAGGTGCGCCGCATCGGACTGGCCGCTGGCTTGGTCGACATCAAGGTCTGCGCAGTAAACGACACCTGGTCCGGCCTGAAATTCGTGATTCCCGTCGCCAAGCGATAGGCCGGCTCGCGCCAGGCTTTAGGGCGTTAGGCTTTAGGCTCTTAGCTTTAGGCTCTTAGCTTTAGGCTCTTAGCTTTAGGCTCTTAGCTTTAGGCTCTTAGCTTTAGGCTCTTAGCTTTAGGCTCGTGACTTTGGGCTTTAGGCTCGTGGCTTTGGGCTTTAGGCTCGTGGCTTTGGGCCACGGGCTCTTGGCTCTTACCCCCCGCACTGTCATCTTGAGCGCAGTGAGGCGTCAGCCGAACAAGTCGAAAGACCCCTTGCACGCCCGCACAACCTCAGGCCTTTGGGAGTTTCTTCCAGCGCGTCGTGAAGCTGTTTTACTCTTTCTGGTGAGCGATCGCGTAGTACCCATTGCGGGACTGAATCTTGTAGCCCTGCTTGGCATGAATTTCGATTTTTCGGAAGGTGCCGTCGAGCTTGTTGTTCGTCGGCGTATACCCGATGTTGTACTGGCTCCGCAGCTCCAGCGCGATCTGGTTGAATGCCTCTTTGAGCTTCTCGAACTTGTTGCCGACCTCGATCACGCGGCCGCCGGTCTCTCCCGCCAGCTTCTTCATCTCGGAATCACCGGAATACCCGCCAAAGCCGTAGAACCCGCGGTCGGCGATCAGCAGCACGTAGCAGATCGAGTCCGCTTTCTGCGCCGACTCGATGGCATCTTTAATCCGCAGCTGGCTGCCCTGATCCTCTCCATCGGTCAGCAGGATCATCGCCTTCCGCCCCACCTCATGCGATAGCTCATCGTGCGAGGCGAGATAAATCGCGTCATATAGCAGCGTCCCCCGTGGATTGCCTTGCGGAATCGGGCCCCCTCCTAGTCCCGGCAACGGCCCGCCTCCGCCGCCCGTGTTGATTTTCGCCTTGTTCAGCGCCGTTTTCAGCAGGTGGACATCATTCGTGAAGTCCTGCAGCAGATCCACGTTCACGTCAAAGCTGATGACGAAGGCCTCATCTTTGGGGCGCAGGATTTCGCTAAGAAACGAGCCGCCGACCTCCTTCTCCATGTCGAGCACTCGAGCCTGGCTGCCGCTGGAATCGATCATGATCCCCAATGTCAGTGGAAGATTCGATTCTGCCGTGAAGTACTTGATGGTTTGAGGCTTACCATCTTCGACAACTTCGAAGTCGTCCTTGGTCAGATTCGGAATCAGCGCGCCCTTTTTGTCCTTCACGTTGAAGAACAACTGGACCACGTTCACGTTGACCTTGAGGGTCTCCATCGTCTCCTGTTCGTTTTGCGAAGCCGCTTGTTGCGCGCCGGCGGGCCATGCCACCAGAGCGGTGGCCGCCACGACCAGGAGGAGGAAGGTGCAACTTCTCGCCATGAAGGAATTCTCTAGGGTTCTTTGTTAGTCTATTCTGGTAGAGCGGAACAGACCAAGTCTGACTGTTGGAGCATCTTACAACCAGTACGGTTGCCCGGGAGCGGAGAATCCATTGCTTCGAGTAGGTAAAACTACGGTTACGGGTGGGATCGTCGGAATCGCGGTCCTTTGGGCGGTGCTGGGCGGGTTTGCGCAGAATGCATCCCCCGGAACGCAGGACCAGCAGAAACCTCAGCAACCACAGGACATACCCGATGCCCCGTCGGCCGTGAAACCGCCCTCCGCCTTCCCCACGAACCTCCCTCCGGCCCCGCGCCCCCAGCCCGATAGTGCTCCCAAGCAGGCGCCGCCCGCCTCTTCCTCCGGAGATCAGCCCTCGACTCCTCCTCCCATGCCTCCCATCAAGACGGTGCCGCCCGGCAGCGCTCCGGAGGAAATGAACACCCGAGACGACCTGTACAAGATCACGGTGCCCGTGAACTTCGTCCTCGTTCCGGTGACGGTCAAGGATCCGGACGGGCATCTCGTCGATGGATTAGTACACTCCGACTTCACGGTGCTTGAAGACGGCAAAAAGCAGCAACTCAAGTTCTTCACCAGCGATCCCTTCCCGCTGTCGGCGGCGGTCGTGCTCGATCTGGGGATGCCCGATGCCGCGGTGCAGAAGGTCGCCCAGACTTTCACCGCGCTGCAGGGCGCCTTCAGTGCCTACGACGAGGTTGCCCTCTACACCTACAGCACAACCGTCAGCCAGGTCAGCGACTTTTCTTCTGTGAGCCAGAGGCTGACGGCCGTTCTGAATGATCTGAAGCAGGAACGCGGCGCCAACAACGGCGTGCCCGTCATGAATGGGCCCCTGGGACCGCAGGGTCCCACCGTAAATGGCATTCCGGTTGAGCGGCCCGGAGCCCAACCCAACATCGCGCCGCCCAAAGACGTCCGCGTCCTCAACGACGCGATTTTGCGCGCCGCCCTCGACCTGAGCAAGCGCGATCGTGCCCGGCGCAAGATTATCTTCGTGATCAGCGACGGCCGCGAGTATGGCAGTAAGGCCTCCTATCGCGATGTGCTCAAGTTGCTCCTCTCCCACGATGTGACCGTCGATGCGGTTGGAACCGAGGCCGCTGCCATGCCGCTTTACAGCCGGCTGCAAAAGTTCCACTTGCCCCACTACGGCTACGGCGACCTCCTCCCCAAGTACGCATCGGCGACGGGTGGCGAAGTCTTCCCCGAATTCAGCCGCGATGCGATGGAAGTCGCCTATGCGCGCCTGACCGCCGACGCCCGTAACCAGTACACCCTCGGCTACACTACCCGCGCCACGCCCAGCAGCGCTTATCGCGAGATCGAGGTGCGGGTCGACAAGCCCGGACTCAAAGTCGTCGCCAAAACCGGGTACTATCCGCTGCCCCCTACCGCCCGCTGATTCCCCTCTGGTTCCTACGCGCCCGTCCAGTAACGGGGGTAACGTGGGGTAATCTGGGGCCGTATGGTATAAATTCCACCAGCACACCCAAGGGAAAATTGTGCGCGCAGGGCTCCTCGGTTGAGCACCCGCCCGCCGTTTGTCGAGGAATTATTTGAGTTTCATTAACTTTGCGGCCCGCGAGATCAACTGCAAGATCGTGTACTACGGCGCCGGACTTGGCGGCAAGACCACGAACTTGCAGCACATCTACCAGAAGACCGCCGAACAGCAAAAGGGCAAGATGATCTCGCTCGCCACCGAAACCGAGCGAACCCTCTTCTTTGATTTCCTGCCCCTCGATCTCGGCTCGGTCCGCGGCTTCAAGACCCGCATTCACCTCTACACCGTTCCCGGACAGGTTTTCTATGACGCCAGCCGCAAGCTCATTCTGCGCGGCGTCGACGGCATCGTCTTCGTAGCCGACTCCCAGGAAGAGCGTATGGACGCCAACGTCGAAGCCCTCGACAACCTGATGGCCAACCTCAAGGAACACGGCTACGACTTCATGAAGATTCCCTACGTCCTGCAACTCAACAAGCGCGACCTCCCCAACGTCCTGCCGGTCGACTCGCTCACCAAGGAACTCCGCCGCAAGAACGAGCCGGTCATCGAAGCCATCGCCTTCCAGGGGCAAGGCGTATTCGAAACCCTGAAAGAAATTGCACGGCAAGTTTTGACCGAACTCAAGCAAGGCGGATAAGTGGAGCGTACCTCCGCAGTGAGCGGCCGCTCCCAAAAAATGAAGGCGCCGGAATCCGGCGCCTTCGAGTTTTTACGGCAATGAGGAAAGTCTACTTGTTCTCGTTGAGCGACCCGGCCCCGAACTCTTTCCGCTGGGCCACCGGGCGTGCCGCCCGCGCCGCCAGCGGCGGAGCCCCCACCGCGGCCGCGCCATAGCGTTCCAGCAGCACCGGCACCATCGCCCCTTCGGCTTCCTTCACAAAGGTGAGATGGCTCTCCCCCGTCAGGTCGATCCGCACAAAGTCGCCCAGCTTGACCTGGCCCGTAGCCACCAGGTTCGCCAGCGGGAACACGATGTACCGTTCAATCGCGCGCTTCAGATGCCGCGCCCCATACTTCGGATCGGTCCCCTCCTGCAGCAGGTACTCCTTCACCGGCTGGGTGCAATTGAACACAAACTGATTCGCGCCCGCCGCCAGCAGGATCCGCTGCTGCACCATCCCCAGTTCAATCTCCAGGATCTGCGAAAGATGTTCCGGCCGCAGCGTCTTGAAGACCACCACCTTGTCGATGCGGTTCATGAACTCGGGCGTGAACTTGCGCCGCGCTGCTTCGACCGCCGTCCGCGAGATCTTCTCGTCCAGCCGCGAGTCGACTTCGGTGACCTTGGTGGCAAACCCCATCCCGCCATCCACCAGTCCCGTCATCTCACCCGCCCCAAGGTTCGAGGTCATGATAATGACGCACTGCGACAGGTCTACCCGGCGGTTGTCCCCCAGGGTCAGGGTCGCTTTGTCCAGGATCCCCAGCAGCAGCTGCCAGAGCGCGTCCGACGCCTTCTCGATCTCGTCGAACAACAGGATCGAGAGCTTCAGTTTTTCGGTGTGCCACTGGTTCAACGCTTCCTGGGTCAGTAACGGGTGGGTCTCCCGGTGACCGAGGTAGCCCGGAGGCGAACCAATCAGCTTTGCGATTTCGTGGGAGTGCTGGAACTCTGCGCAGTCGATCTTGATGCACGCCCGTGGGTCGCCAAACAGCGATTCGGCCATCGCCTCGACGACACGCGTTTTCCCGGATCCCGTAGGTCCCAAAAACAGTAGGTTGCCCACCGGTCGCCCCGGTGGGTTCAGCCCGGCCAGAAACATCTGATAGATTTCGACGACCTTCTCCACCGCCTGGTCTTGCCCCACAATCTTGCGACGAATGGCGGTTTCAAAGTCGCGCGCGTCGTTGCTTCGACGATTTGGATCGAGCACAGTGGCGAGGTTCGTTCTCATAGGGTCTAGAGCCCTTTCGGGTTTCCCCGGGGGGGCGTTCGATCTTCCTGGGACGACGGAGTGTATTCCTCTTGCTGCCGGAGACGACAAAATTTGTCACTCACCCGCAGCCGCACTGGTTACTGCAAGCTGTTCGCCATCCCCCTGCCATCCCCCGGAGTGCTTCTTCCTGCTTGAGTTAGATGCTTCTACCCTTGCCTACGTCAAACTTATCCGCACCTTCCCCGGCTGAGGCGAAGGGAAATACTTTGCGCATCCGGGAGGGCATGTTCGCGCCTTCTTCCCTCCTCGCTCCGCTGACTGGCTCTGGACCGACGTAACTGGCGGCCCTCCAGACCCACCGCTAGTATCCGAGACATCTAACAAGGGAGAACACTCGTGCGACGTTTGGGCCCCTTCTCGCTCGCTTTTTGGACATTGACCGCAGCCGCCGCAGCCTGGCTGATTGCCGACCTTTCCACCGCCGGCGCGCAACAAACGCCGCAGGGCGCCAAACTCGTCGAGTCCTCCAACTCCAGGACGAACCCCCAGCTCGCCAATATCCCACCGGTCGTCGTCCCCCCGCCGGGGACGGCATTCTACACCGCCAAGCGCGGCGATAGCATCCCCATCGTCGCTCACCACTACCTGAACGAAACTTCCTATTTGACCTCGGCCGAGCTCTCCGAAGCCATCCGCAAAGCCAACGGCAATCGCACCGGGAATTCCCTTAAAGCGGGCGAACAGGTCATCATTCCCGGCATCCTCGCCGCTCCGATTGTCGAGAAGTCGATTCCGGTTCCCAAGGACTTCGAAGTCCGCGCCATCTATCTGACCGGCCTGATGGCAGGCAGCGAACACGGTCTGCAGATCGTCCGTCACTGGCGCGAAGTGGGCGGCAATTCGGTCGTCTTCGATATCAAGGACAGCGACGGCAGCGTCAACATCGCCTTCGATAATCCCCTGGTCGGCAAGCACAACATCTACATCCGCGACCTTCCGAAATATGTGCATTTTCTGCACTCCCAGGGCATGCATGCCATTGCCCGCGTCGCCATTTTCCGCGACGAGCGCCTGGTCGTGAATCATCCCGAGCTCGCCGTAAAGTCCCACCGCACCGGGCAGCCCTGGCGCGAAAACGGCAAGCTGGTCTGGACCGACCCCTCGCAGCCCAAGGTGCAGGAATATGACATTGCCTTGGCCAAGTACGCCGCCCAGTCCGGGGTCGACGAAGTTCAATTCGACTACGTGCGCTTTCCCGCCGAAGGCGACCAGAAAGACGCCAGCTTCTACTTTCAGACCGAACATCCCAAGTGGCAGCGCTCTGACGTGATCGCGGACTTCCTCACGAAGGCATATGCAGAGTTGCACCCAACCGGGGTGCTGCTCTCGCTCGACGTCTTCGGGATCATGGCCTGGCAGCGCCAGGTCGACCTCTCCCACACCGGCCAGGACATCGTGCTTATGGCCAAGCACTGCGACGTGCTCTCGCCCATGATCTATCCCTCGCACTTCTTCGGCATGGACGGCATCGCGCACCCAGGCGACGCGCCCGAACACTTCATCGGCGAATCTATGGATCGCTTCCAGTTGATCACCAAGGGCAGCGGCGTCGTTCTCCGCCCATGGCTGCAAGCCTTTGCCTGGCGCACCAAGACCTACTCTCCGGAATACATCAAGACGCAAGTGCATGTGGCGAAAGAGAAGGGCGGCATCGGCTTCTTGTTCTGGAACGCCAACAACAACTACTCGAAGCCCTTCGTGGCCATGCCCGAAATGCGCGCTTCGAAAGACAAGTACTTCCGCGGCGACGAACTGCCCGCGCTCGCGCAGGCAACGCCCGCGCCGACAGCCACCGCCGCCAGCGCCGGCCGCTAACCCTGTAGGGGCAGGCGCCTCGCCTGCCCGGCGGAGCGCAAGCTCCGCGCCGGTCCGTGTAGAGGCAGGCACCTCGCTCTCCCGGCGGAGCGCAAGCTCCGCAGTGGCCATACCTGGTTCCAATTCCCATCAAGGGTCGCCGGCTGAAATTCGGGAGCAATTGGCGCAAGGCTCCGCCTGGAAGGTCAATATCAAGGCCGACGCCCGCACAAAGTACGGCAAAGTATCCCAGCGTCTCCGCTCTGTTCGCAACGCCGGCATCACCAACACCGCATTTCTCGTCGACCAGCGCAGACTCTTCTGACCCTTCAAACAAACTTCTTCGCCATTCTTCGTGCCCTTCGTGTCCTCGGTGGTGAATTCTCTGCGTTCTTTGCGACTTCCTCCGCGATCTCTGCGGTTCAAGCTTGTCTTGCCCTACCGACCGCCCGGCATTCCCCGCTGGTTATCAGCAGTTCGTAACGTTACATTCTTCCCATGTGCAGCAAAAAATTCCTGACCGCGCCACCACTGACCCAGCATCCTTCTCAGATATAATGACCTGTAAATTTGCTCGCGTGTTGCGCTCTGTCCCTCAAACGCCGTCCCGCCCGCAGCATCGCATTGGGCGGATCCAGCCGCGGAACTTCGGGGTTAGCAAGCCGCTGCAAACTTACCAAGTCATCTCGCTGTGAAGGAGTGTTCATGGCCATTCAGAAGACGGAGAAAATCTGGCACAACGGCAAGCTCATCCCCTGGGACGCCGCCCAGATCCACGTCATGTCCCACGTGGTCAACTACGGCTCTTCGGTATTCGAGGGCGTGCGCTGCTACTCCCTGCCCAGCGGCCCCGCCATCTTCCGCGCTGCCGAGCACGCCCAACGTTTGCTGGATTCCGCCAAGGTCTATCGCATCGACGTCGACTACACCCGCGACGACATCGTCAACGCCATGACCGAAGTGGCCGGGCACAATGGTGTCTGGCCTTGCTATCTCCGCCCCATCGTGCTTCGTGGCTATGGCGAAGCGGGCGTCAACCCGTTCAATTCGCCCACCGAGGTTTACATCTGCAATTATCCCTGGGGCAAATACCTCGGCTCCGACGCCGACCAGGGCTGCGATGTCTGCGTCTCTTCCTGGACGCGCCTCGCACCCAACACTCTGCCTACCATGGCCAAGGCCGGCGCCAACTACATGAACTCGCAGCTCATCAAAATGGAAGCCATCGTCAACGGCTACGCCGAAGGCATCGCGCTCGATGCCAACGGCTACGTCAGCGAAGGTTCCGGCGAAAACATCTTCGTGGTCCGCAACGGCGTCCTGCAGACCGCGCCGCTCGGCAACTCCGTTCTACCCGGCATCACTCGCGATTCGATTCTGCAAATCGCCCGCGACCTGAAGCTGACTGTCGTCGAGCAGGTCATCCCGCGCGAGCTCCTCTACCTTGCCGACGAAGCCTTTTTCACCGGCACCGCCGCCGAGATCACGCCCATCCGCTCGGTCGACAAGATCAGCGTAGGCAAGGGCGTCACCGGCCCGATCACCAAGGCCATCCAGCACGAGTTCTACGCCGTCGTGCGCGGCGAAAAAGCCGACCGCCACAACTGGCTCACCCCAGTCAAAGTGAAAGCCAAGCAACCGGTTCACGCGTAAGATCTTCGCAGTCCCGTAGAGCCGCCCCTTGGGGCGGCTCTCTTTTTGTCGCAGCCAAACCTTGCGCATAGGGAACCTCCCCAGCCGCGCCGCGGTGGCATTTAAAGAGCCCGACACCTAAGAGTCCGGGGCAAAAACATGTAGAGGCAGGCGCCCTCGCCTGCCTGGCCGAGCCCCGCTCGGCAGGAAACCTTCTCTCCCGTACCCGCCCCACACTCCAGAATCACAAGTCGCGCAGCGACGTCACAAGCAAGCCCGGCACCTGCCGGGAAGGCCCAATGGAAGAAAACCAGTCCGCTTCAGCGGACGACACTGGGGTTTGTCGCGGCCTGCTTGGCACGTTTCTCTTTTTCCCAGGTAAGGTTTCCTTCAGAAACGCTAGCGGCCCGCCCAGAGAATTGGAACTTCGTACTTCCGGAATGTCCGATCAGCAGTGAGTAGGGTCATTTCTTCGATTCGCGCCTGAGCAATGATCAATCGATCAAACGGATCATGGTGATGCAGGGGGAGAGCGGCGATCTCCAGGACGTGCCCTTGGCTCACAGGTAGCGAGCGCAGGCCTAAGAACGCCATGCGGGAGGGAATATACGAGGCCGGCGGTTCGGGCAGCGACAGCTTGCCCTTGGCATACTTCAGGACAACCTCCCAAGCGGAAGCCACGGACAGAAATAGCTCGTCTACGTTCGCCACCAGCTTATCGCGCGCCGGCTTCGCGATTCGATTAGGTTCGGACAACGCCCACAGCCAAACGCTAGTGTCCACCAGATACTTCATCGTTTGCGTTTCCGTACCTTGGGCTTCTGCTCGGTCATCAGTGGGGCATCCGTGAACATCGCTTCAAATTCTGGAATGGGAGCGTCAAAGTCATCAGAGATCCAGATCTTGCCCTTGTCGATCCCCAAGGGACGCTTCGCCGGCGTCACCGCAATCAGCTTCGCTACCGGCACCCCCGCACGCGCGATCGTGACCTCCTCGCCCTGCGCCACCCGCTGCAGCAGCTTGGAGAGATGAGTCTTGGCTTCGTGAATATTCACTTCCATTCCCAGACCTTAGCTAAGTCCAAAGACTTAGTCAACATGAGCCCGGGCCTCCGAAAGTCAGCGAGAACCTCGAACCAGTCCCCATCAATCCTTCGTGTCCCTTAGTGTCCTTGGTGGTTCAATGCCTTGTTCTTTACTCGGTACTGGGTACTGGGTACTCGGTGCTGCTTTCCCTGACCGCTGAATGCTCATTACTTAGGTCATCTTGGGCCAGGTGACGTTTCGCGCCATCATAGGACGAAGCACTTGAGGGGACGTGTCGCATGAACATTGATGACCTGCTCCGGATCGCGATGGAGCGCCGTGCCTCCGACTTGCACCTCAAGGTCGGCAACTACCCCCATCTCCGCATTGACGGCGAACTTAGCCCGCTGACCGATCAGGCCCGCATCACCGCCGAAGATATGCTGACCATGGCTTTCAGCATGATGTCGGCCCGTCAAAAACAAAAATTCAAAGAGACCACCGAAATCGATATGGCCTACGGCGTCGCCGGGCTGGGCCGCTTCCGCGTCAACGTCTTTCAGCAGCGCGGCAACGTCGGCCTGGTCCTGCGCGTCATCCCGACCAAGATTCGCGCCCTCGATGAACTCTATCTGCCGAAGGTCGTAGAGCAGATCTGCGACATGCCGCGCGGCATGGTGCTGGTCACCGGCGTCACCGGCTCCGGTAAGTCCACTACGCTGGCCGCGATGGTCGACCGCATCAATTCGACTCGCGCCGAACACATCATCACCATCGAGGACCCCATCGAATTCCTGCACCGCGACAAGAAGGGCTACGTCAACCAGCGCGAAATCGAGGTCGATACGCCCTCGTTTCACGCCGCGCTGCGCGCTTCTCTGCGTCAGGATCCGGACGTCGTGCTAGTGGGCGAAATGCGCGACCTGGAAACCATCTCTACCGCTATCCATGCGGCCGAAACCGGCCACATGGTTTTCTCCACCTTGCACACCCTGGACGCGGTCGAAACCATCAACCGCATCATCGCCGTCTTCCCGCCGCCCGAGCAGAAGCAGGTACGTCTGCAGCTGGCGGCGGTCCTGCGCTCCATCATCAGCCAGCGCCTGGTGAAGCGCTCCGACGCCGAGGGCCGCGTGCCCGCGGTGGAGGTGATGATCAACACCGCTTACATTCGCGAATGTATTCTGGTGCCGGAAAAGACGCGCTCGATCCGCGATGCGATTGCGGCGGGCACCTCGCAATACGGCATGCAGACCTTCGATCAGTCGCTCTGGGATCTGTTCCAGGCCGGACTGATCAATTACGAAACCGCGCTCGAAAACGCCTCCAACGCCGACGACTTCAAGCTGCGCATGCAGGGCATCGCCTCCACCGCCGACATTTCGCGGCAGGCCATGCAGTCGGCCGGATACGGCGGGCGCTAACCGCTGTTGTAATCCTCCTGAACTCAGGGCGCGCTCCGGCGCGCCCTCTTTTTGTGCTGTCGCTGTCGTGTCGGTCCCAGCTGGCCGTGGTCGGCTTGCCCGCTGAGAGCAAGATTGCCTGGGGGGATCTCGCTAGCGGCGGCGCGAAACCCGCGTGGAAGCGGCGCCCTCGCCTATCTGGCCAAGCCTTGCTCGGCAGAAGACATCGCAACTCCGCACCGGCCCCGCACCCTGCATCACACCAGTCTCGAAGCTACGGCACAAGCTAGCCCGGCACGTAAATGCGGGCTGAAGCAGCGAAACGAAAAATGAGTCCCGAGGGACGACACGCCCGGACCTAGGGCCTCAACGTCTTCTGCAGCCACGAACCGTCCAACGCGCCCAACGACGCGCACCCGCACAGCCCCATGGTGATATCCAGATCCGCCAGCAGATTCAGCGTCACATCACGCACGCCCGCCTCGCCAGCCACCGCCAGTCCCCAGATGTACGGCCTGCCCAGCAACACCGCTTTTGCACCGAGCGCCAGCGCCTTCAACGCATCGGACCCGTGGCGGATGCCGCTATCAAACAGCACTGGCGCTCTCCCCTGCACTGCGTGAACCACCTCCGGCAGCGCGTCCAGCGCCGCGATCGCCCCGTCCACCTGCCGTCCGCCGTGATTCGAAACCATGACACCGTCCATACCCGCATCCAGCGCGCGCCGTGCATCGTCGGGATGCAGGATGCCCTTCAGCAAAATGGGCAGCCGGGTCTGGCTGCGCAGCCACCCAAGATCCTTCCAGGTCAGCGCCGTGTTCGAATAGATCTTCGTCCACAACAAGATTGCCGCGGCAGGATCTGCCTGGGGCGGCTTCGCAAGCCGCGAGCGGAATATCGGATCGCTGAAATAGTTGCTGAGCCCCTGCCCCTTCAGGAACGGCAGGTACGGATACTGCAAGTCGCGCGGGCGCCAGCCCAGGATCTGGGTATCGAGTGTCACCACCAGCGCCGAGTAGCCAGCGCGCTCCGCGCGCGCCAGCATGCTGGAAGTGATTTCGGAATCATTGCCCCAGTAGAGTTGAAACCAGCGCGGCGCGCTGCCCATGGCCTCGGCCACGTCTTCCATCGAATGCGACGACAGCGTGCTGAGCACGAACGGCACACCCAGCGATGCGGCCGCGCGTCCCGAAGCCAGCTCTCCTTCGGCCCGGACAATTCCTTGCACCCCGATGGGAGCCAGCAACAGGGGCGCGGGCAAGCGCGCGCCGAAAAGCTCCACATTTATATCGCGATGCGATACATCGCAGAGCATGCGGGGCACCATCTCCCAGCGCGAGAACGCTTCGAGGTTCGCCCGCATCGTTCGCTCGCCCGCCGCTCCTCCCGCAACATAGTCATAGGCTGCCGGGTCCAGCACCTCGGCTGCTTTTTTCTCCAGCTGCTCTAGCGGGATCGGGATCGAGAGACGCTCGCCGGTCAGCGCTCCCTGGTAAATTTGCATCTGGCGCCGCAGCCCGATGCTCATCGCATCGTGCGCGGCCGCCGGCTCCGCATCGGACATCTTCGCTCCTTAAACGCTCGGTCAGGCCCGGCGCATTATACACAGGCAGGTTGCAGCCGCCTGGGCAAAGCGCCGACAGCGGGTGTGTGAAATGTTCCACGTGGAACAATTTCGCCTTTTCCCGGAACGGGACGATGCCGACTGGTGGGCCAAATCCAAGAAACATCGCGGCGACAAGGAGCTGCAGGTGCTGACCGGGCGGCAGAGCAGCAGACTTGTCACAAGCATTCGCCCCTCGCTGGAGTCGCGTGACCTCGGTGAGCCGATTTGATCTGCCTCCCCCCGGAATGATTTTCATGGCGAGCCATTTGCGTTACCGTTACTTCCATGGCATTCGGACGCGCCAAGAAGAAGATTTACACGGAAGAAGAATTGTACGAGTACGCGGTGGGCGCGCTGGCGCGCCGCATGCGCACGGTCGCGGAACTCAAGCGACTGCTGCGCAACAAGGTTGAGGCCGATACGGAGTTTGGCCAAACGCTGGTCGAACTCATCATCCGGCGCCTGAAAGATCAGGGCTACCTCAACGACGCGCGCTATGCGGCCGCGTATTCTTCTTTCCGCCGCGACAACGAAAAGTTCGGACGCCGCCGCGTAATCACGGATCTGAAAGCCAAGGGAGTACACGGGGAGGTGATCGAGAAAGCGGTTGAGGCGGTGTATGACGAGGTGAGCGACGAGGCACAGGCCCGCGCTTTCCTGCGGCGTAAGCGTCTGAAGAAACCCGCCGATCAGAAGCAGGCCGCCCGCATCTTCCGCCAGCTGATGCGGGCGGGCTTCGCCAGCAAGTCGATCTTCAAGATTTTGAAGGCGTGGGATGTGGAGGAGGAGACGCTGACGGCGCTGGAAGGTGAAGAACACGACTAACCACAGAGGACACAGAGGCCACTTGGGATCTGGCGACTGTTTTTCTACTCACCTCGTGTTGACTGGATGAGAATTTGGTTGGCCGAGGTTTGATCACCTCTGTGATCCTCAGTGTCCTCTGTGGTTTAGAATCAAAGTTTGAGATCACTCCGACATCGGTCTCTATCCATCGAGGGCTTCTGAACATTTATGCTGACCGGCTCCCAGGTACGCCGCAAATTTCTGGACTTTTTCATTGAAAAGGGACACCGCGAGGTGCACTCCTCTTCGCTGGTGCCGCAGAACGACCCCACGCTGCTGTTCACCAACGCGGGCATGAACCAGTTCAAGGACGTCTTCCTTGGACTGGAGAAGCGCGACTATTCCCGCGCCACCACCTCGCAGAAGTGCGTGCGCGCCGGGGGCAAGCACAACGACCTGGAAAATGTGGGCTTCACCAATCGTCACCATACGTTCTTTGAGATGCTGGGCAATTTTTCCTTTGGCGATTACTTCAAGAAGGACGCGATTGCGTACGCGTGGGAACTGGTGACGTCGCCGAAGTGGTTCGGGATTCCGAAGGAGAAGCTGTTCGCCACCATTTTCAAGGGCGAGAACGGCGTGCCCCGCGACGAAGAGGCGTACAAGTTGTGGCTGGAGCAAGGCGTGCCCAAGGAACGGATCTACGAGTTTGGGGCCAAGGACAACTTCTGGCAGATGGGCGACACCGGCCCGTGCGGGCCGTGCAGCGAGATTCACTATGACATGGGCCCGGCGGCGAGCGATGAGGGGCACACCGATTGCCAGTTTGGTTGCGAGTGCGGACGGTATGTCGAGATCTGGAACCTGGTGTTCATGCAGTTCGATCGCGATGCCAGCGGCAAACTGACGCCGCTGCCCAAGCCGTCGATTGATACGGGCGCGGGGTTGGAGCGGGTGACGGCGGTGCTGCAGGGAGTTATTTCGAATTACGACACGGATCTGTTCACGCCGCTGATCAAGCGGGCGGCGGACGTCACAGGGACATCGCTCAATTACGAGGTGGACAAGGAGGCGCACTCCAGATCCGCTGCCTCCCTGCGGGTAATAGCCGATCACTCGCGGGCGGCGACCTTCCTCATATCAGACGGAGTGCTTCCATCTAATGAAGGGCGTGGCTACGTTCTTCGCAAGATCATAAGACGAGCCATCCGACACGGGCGAGTGTTGGGGTACAAAGCACCTTTCCTATTTCTGATGGTTTACGAGGTAGTGAAGCTGATGAAGGATGCGTATCCGGAACTCGTGGAGAATGAGACTCGGATTTCGGATATCGTCAATGCCGAGGAGAAACGATTCGCGCACACTCTCGACAAGGGAATGCAAGAACTGGACGACGATCTCACCGTTCTCCGTTCAAAAGGTTCGGATACCTATCCTGGTCAGCAGGCATTCAAGCTGTACGACACGTTTGGGCTTCCGATTGATTTCGTCCAGGATGCAGTTCGTGACGCTGGCCTTCGTTTCGATCAAGCCGGCTTTGACCAAGCGATGGAGGAACAAAAGGCGCGCGCCCGCGCTTCCTGGAAAGGTGCTCCCAAGCAGACGGCCAATCCTGAGTATCAGAAGCTGCCGGCGTCGGACTTTGAGGGCTATCGGCAGACACGCTCCAACGCGGCGGAAATCCTCGCGATTCTCAAAGGCGGGCGCGGTGCGCAGGAACTTAAGCCCGGCGATGAAGGCGAAGTCATTCTTGATCACACGCCCTTTTATGCCGAGGCCGGAGGGCAGGTGGGCGACCGCGGCTGGCTCTATTCTGACGATCACAACACGGTGGTCGCCGAAGTCGCTGGGACCTACTACCCGATCCAGGGAGTGCGCGCGCATAAGGTGATGGCGAAGCAGTCCATTCGCGTGGGTGACAAGGTCGATGCGGTCGTCAATACCGAAATACGCGAAGCCACCATGCGGAATCACACGGCGACGCACCTGTTGCATGCGGGCTTGCGCGAGGTGCTGGGCAAGCATGTGAAACAGGCGGGATCGCTGGTCGCGCCCGGGCACCTGCGCTTCGACTTCTCGCACTTCACCGCGGTTGCTGATGAGGAACTGCAGGACATCGAAGACATCATCAACAAGGAAGTGCTGCGTAACGAGAAGGTGGAAGTCATCGAGAACGTGCCGATCGATGTGGCGGTGAACGAGTATCACGCCATGGCGCTGTTCGGCGAGAAGTATGGCGACAAGGTGCGCGTCATCCGGATTGGCGACTTCTCCACGGAGCTTTGCGGCGGCACGCACACCGCGGCTAGCGGTGAGATTGGGCTCATCAAGATCCTGAAAGAAGGCAGCGTTTCGTCGGGCGTGCGGCGGGTGGAGGCCATCACCGGGGAAGGCTCGCTCGCGCACTTCCGGAAAGACCATGAACTGGAGAAGGTGGTGTCGAGCTTTGTCGTCCCCACCCTTTCGCAGAGTGCGCGAAAGGATGGCGCACCCGCCGAGACGACCACGCCGGCCGAGGCGCTGAAGCTGGAACTCGAGAAGAAAGACGCCGAGATCAAGAAGCTGCAGCGTGAACTCGACCAGGCGCGCATGAAGACGGCTTCGTCATCGGTCGCTTCGGTGAACGAGAAAATCAAAGATGTTCGCGGCATCAAGGTCCTGGCGCACCGCGTGGACAACCTGGAGCGGGCTCAGATGCGCACGCTGATCGATCAACTGCGCGACAAGATCGGGTCCGGCGTGGTGGTGCTGGGATCGGCAAACGATGGCAAGGTGGCGCTGATCGCGGGCGTCACGAAGGATCTGACCAGCCGCATTCAGGCTGGAAAAGTGGTAGGGCAGGTTGCACAGAAAGTTGGCGGCAAGGGCGGCGGGCGTCCCGACATGGCGGAGGCGGGCGGGGACAAGCCCGAAGCGCTGGACTCGGCGCTGGCCGGGGTGTATACCGTCGTGGAATCGTTGCTGAATTAGTCGTTAGTCGGTGGTCGTTGGCTGTCGGTCGTCGGTCTCTGGGGTGTCCGGTTCGGCTTTCGGTTGTTCACGCGCGATGACGGGGTTAAGGGGTCTGCAATGGAGGGCTGAAATTCAAGGGTAGCGCGTGAGGCGCGTTGCTAGATGGCGGCCATGGGGCCGAGGGCCAACGACCAAAGACCGACGACCAACGACGGGCTCGAGGTTCCTTATGGATGAGCGCATATCCTTCGTCACCCATCAGGGCCAGAAGATCATGGTGGTCGACTTGCACGATTGCCCGGCGAAGGAGATATCGGCCGTGCTCGACGAGGTCCAGCATGCGGTCGCGCGTCACGCGCGCAATTCCCTCCTGACATTGGGCGACGTGACCAATGCGCACATCGATCGCGAAGTGGCCATGCGCATCAAGGAAGTGCTGGTGCTCGACCGACCGTACGTGAAGCGGTCCGCCTGGATCGGGAGCGGGACCCAGCCCAAAGTATTTCTCGACAACTTCAAGACTTTCTCCCAGCGCCACATCGCGTATTTCGATACTCGCGAAGAGGCCATGGACTGGCTGGTAAAGGAAGACTCCGCTTCGCCGTCGAAGTAGCAAGGATCGTGGCGCGTCCGCTCACCGTGCGCACACGAATGTTCAAATAGGACACACACATTGAAGCTCTACCGCACGAAGCAAGGCGCAATCGTCGAACATCAGGATCGATGCTACTCCGCCGAAAATTTTTCATGGGATGAACTGGTCGACCGCGATGACCTGGCAGCTTTCCTGGAGGCGGCCGTGCCCAAGCTGCGGGTGATCGATCACTCGGCGGCGGATTCCAAGGAAGCTCTGCTGGCGCCGATTGGTTCGCAGGAGGTGTGGGCCGCCGGAGTGACCTACCGTCGCAGCCGCAATGCGCGCATGGAAGAGTCCGAGTCGGCCGGGGGCGGTGACTTCTATGACCGGGTTTACCACGCGGAACGTCCCGAGCTTTTCTTCAAGGCAACGCCGCACCGCGTGGTGGGCCCGGGCGGGAAAGTTGCAATCCGCGGGGACGCGCGATGGTCCGTTCCCGAGCCCGAGTTGGCGCTGCTGGTGAATCCGGGCGGAAAAATTATCGGCTATACCATCGGCAACGATATGAGCTCGCGTGATATCGAAGGCGAGAATCCGTTGTACCTACCGCAGGCGAAGGTGTATGACCGCTGCTGCGGCCTGGGGCCGTGCGTTCTGGTAGCATCGGACACGCCCGCCGGCTCGACGGAAATTCGCCTGGAGATTGTTCGCGGTGGCGCCTCTGTCTTTCAGGGGCGCACCACTCTGAATGAACTGAAGCGCGAGCCGAAGACCCTGGTCGAGTATCTCTACCGCCACAATTCTTTTCCGCACGGATGCTTTTTGCTGACGGGTACGGGCATCGTCCCGCCCGACAATTTCACGCTTTTGCCCGGTGACGAGATCCGTATCAGCATCGACCCAATTGGCACACTGGTGAACTTTGTAGGATGAACTCCGGGCAATGACGAAGTTCCCACCGCCCAAGCTTCCGACTTCGGCAGACGAGTTTCTGGCGAGGTTCGGGCCGTTACGGATGCAGTTTCTCGTGACGGGCCAGCATGGCGACAAACTGTTCGAGCCTCCGGGCGCGAGTTTCGGGTTTCTTGGCGGTGTGTATGCGGAATAAGACGGCGTAACGATTCTTGCTGTCGAGGGTGGCGAAGAAGGCTTTGGCCTTGGGGTTGTGGTCGAGGGCGGCCTGCAGGTCATCGGGCACGGTGGCTTTTTTCTGGCTATCGTAGGCAGCGGCCCAGCGGCCGTCTTGCTTGGCGCGTTCGACGGCGGCAAGCCCAGCGGCTTTCATGCGGCCGCACTGGATCAGGGATGCAGCAGCTTCGCGATTAATCTTCGACCAGATGCTGCGGGGACCGCGGGGCACGAATTTCTGCAGCCAAGTGGTATCGCTTTCCGAGCGTTTCTGGCCGTCGATCCAGCCGTAGCACAGGGCAATTTCCAGGACTTCCTTGTAGGTCACCGAGCGCAGGCCGGAGTTTTTCTTGGCAAACCGCATCCAGACGCCGGGCGAGGATTTGTGGTTCTTGGCGAGCCAGTGTTCCCAGGCTTTCTGCTCCTCAAAGAGCAGCGTTGGGGTCTCGGCGGCGGTCCGTTTGATGAGCTTTCGCATAGGCGTGCTTAAATCGGTTTTAGAAATTCTGTAGGGCACCTCGGCGGCTAAAGCCAACCGGCAAGCAGCCGAGAATCGCAGCGCTGAAGCGCTGCGTCACCCAGGTTGATTAGAGTAAAAACGAACCGCTCTAGCTGCGCCACTTCAGGGTTACGGGCCCGTCCATGGGGTGCCGGAACTCGCCACCGCTGCGCCTCATCTCCAGCCATGCCTGCTTGAGGTCGAAGTACCACTTGGCGGGACGGTCTGCGTCGTCGATGAGCATGAGGTGCGGGTTGTGCTTCAGTCCTTCGGACTGCAGTTCCATGGTGCGGCGATCCTGCTCGACAAATTTCGCAAAGACGAACTTCAGCAGCTCGGGCGCGAAGGGGAGCCAGCGGAACAGGTTCCAGGCTGCAACCACATCGATGCGGCAGCGGCAGCGGGTGATGGGCGTGACGGTGGTCAGGCTCGAGAACCAGTACTTCCCTGCCCGGATGGTCTCCCAGCGCATATTGGGGAGGGTGAAGTCGATGGTGGTGGTGATGGAATCGGCGTCGGCATAGAGCTTGAGCAGCTTGTAGGGCGCACTGTTGGAGGAGGGCGTGTGGGCGCTCATGCGGAAGCCGTAGGGGATCGGTTCGAAGGCTTTTTGCTTTTCGTGGATGGACTCGCGGGTGCGCCACCACCATGCCTGGTGGACGAACGGACCGTGAGCGGGATCCATCAGGCCGATGATGCCGTGGTCGACACTGCAGGGCAGGTCCGAGGTCAGGTAGGCGAGCTTGTGCTTGCCGCCGAAGGTGGGGACGCGCGGGGCGGAGACTTCTGCCTCCTGGCGACGGGTGGATCCGGCTCCTGCCGGGCCGAGTTCGGGGATGTAGACCCAGATGAAATCGTCGTGCTCTTCGCAGGCAAAGTTGCCGGCATAGATGCGGTCGATCTTGAGCTTCTGGTCGGAGGTCAGGGAGGGAATCGCCATGCACTGGCCGGAGTGCGCGTCGAACCTCCAACCGTGGTAGCTGCATTCGACTTGCGAGCCATCGAAGCGGGCGCAGGAGAGTGGCATGCCGCGGTGGGGACAGGCATCGAGCAGGGCGAAGGGCCGGCCTTGTTGATCGCGGCCGAGGACCAGCGGAGTCTCCAGCAGCATCGCCGGCGCCAATTGGTTGCGGTGCACGCGGTCGCTGGGCAGCGCCCGATACCAGAAGCCGTACAGCATGAGCGAGTCGGGCGTCTGCCGTTGGGGAGACTCGTCGAAAATCGCCGGCCGGAGGCTGGTTTCTGTCGACATAGGGGAACGAAGGCAGCGTACTACAGCGCGCTGCGCTCGGGAAAGGCGGGGCCGGTTTGTCGGGGCGGCATGATTTCTCACGGAGAGACGTGCCGGAGGGCACTGCAAGCGGCGGACGTCATCACGCCACGATGATTGGAGTGCGGTGAACGGCATTGCTGGGCGGGCGAGGACGCCCCGCCCCTCCAGCCCGGGCGGAAAACTTCTTTGTGCAGTCTGCTCCAGCTTGCGGGCCTCCTGAAATCGTTCAAGGCCTATGCCATGTCGGGTGAGGCCCTGTCCGAGGAAAAGCGGCCAAAAACGTCGAAGAATTCACAAGAACGGGCCCGAGCGGCAGCCTGGCCAGTCTCGCCAACCTCCAACTACAATCCTGTCAGTAACTTGCATCAATTACTTTAGTGGTTCAACGGCCTTTCGTTTCGTTGCCCCGAGCCTCCGTCCCCCCTATAATTTCTCTACTCTGGCTCGAATCTCCGTCAGGTTCCGGGTAGTTACACCGAGGGGTGTAGTGTGACCCCGCAACGAGGTCGAGGACCCGGCATGCGAAAGCGCCTACACACGATCCTGATGGCTGGTCCCCTAGTCGCGATTTCCCTTTCCGTGCCCCTGTCCGCCCAGGCGGGGAGTGGGGCGGACAGTGGTACGCCCCGCATCCAGGCTACAACCGACACCTTGGGCCGAACGATTTACACCAATGATGACGACGGGAACGTGGAAAGCCGCAGTGCCTCGGTTTCGACGGCTATTCCTTACGGGCGCAGCCGGCTGATGTTCTGGAGTGTCACCGAACACCGCTGGAAGCCGGTACCTTCGGCAAAGGTGGGTGCAGCACGGTCGGCCGCCGCCGAGGTGAACCGGCTGCTGAATCAAAGCGGGGGAGCGACGGCCGCCGATTCCGAGTACCTGCGCAGCGATAAGAGCTTCAGCGAAAAGGATATCGACGAAGCCATCGAGAAGGCGGCGGCGCGCCACAATGTGGACGCGAACCTGGTGCGCTCGGTCATCAAGGTGGAATCGAATTTCAACCCCAATGCGGTCTCGCGCAAAGGCGCGATGGGGCTGATGCAGCTCATGCCGCAGACCGCACGCTCCCTGAACGTGACGAATCCTTTTGACCCGCAACAAAACGTCGACGCCGGGGTTCGACACCTGAAGAAGCTCCTCGAGAGCTACGGCGGAGATGTACCCTTGACGTTGGCCGCCTATAACGCCGGCAGCAGAGCGGTAGCCCGCAGCGCGGGGATTCCGCATTTCTCTGAAACCCAGAACTACGTAAGGCGGATCACGAACCTGTACTACGGAGGCTCGGATCCGGGGACTCATATCATCGGCAACCCGGTGCACGATCCCGTTCGCGTACAACGAGATGCGCGGGGCGTGCTTTATATCAGCAACACTGATTAGCGGTTTTGGCATCTGTTAGTACACATGTTCGGCTTCTCCCAGGAAGCACCTATCAACCGCCGTCCGAACCAGTAGTAGTGGGCTGACAAGTTGACGACCCTATCTCGAAGCCAGCGTGCTTTGCCGCTGGGCGCGATTCTGCTCCTGGCCCTGCTCCCGGCCCTGCCTGCCTCTGCACGTGTGTCGCACACCGACTCCTGGGCCCGCGAGAAGTTCGACGCCGCCGACCGCATGCGCGAGGCGCTGAACGGCCGTCCGGCCGCGGATCGTAGCCGCCGCGACTATCAGCGCGTAATCGATGCGTATCGCCGCGTCTATTTCGGAGCTCCCGCCTCGAGCAAGGCGGATGCGAGTGTCGTCGCTGTAGCCGAATTGCAGGTCGAAATGGGGCGCCGCTTTGAGGAAAACAAGATCCTCCAGGCTGCCGTTCGGCAATACGAGTTCTTGCGCAAGCAGTATCCGGGAAGCAAGTATCGCTTCGATGCCCTGTTCACCATCGGTGAGATTTATAAGGATGACCTCGACGATCCGGAAGAAGCCAAGGCAACCTTTGAGGAATTCCTCCACCGTTATCCGCACAATCGGCTGGTGCGCGAAGCGCGCGATGGAATCGCGGAAATCAACAACCGGGCGCAGAATCTGGATCGCGAACCGGATCGCAATGACACCGCCAGACGCGAGGCTGAAAAATACCAGGCGGCGGAACGATCCATCGGAAGGTCTGGGAAATCCAGTGGCGCTACGCCCATCGATGATGAATGGGACACCACGCGCAGCGAGGCTCCAGGTAAATCCGAAATTCAGAACACCGCCAGCAGCGAAGACCCCGGCGACGAGTCCGGCTCGGACGACGATGCGTCCAGCGCAACTTCGCACAAATACGCGCGCGTGACCACGATCCGCCACTGGTCCACGCCCGACTATACGCGCGTGGCCATCGACCTCGAGCAGGATGTGAAGTTCGGAGCGCAGCGCATCGGGGGTCCCGACCGTATTTTCTTCGACCTCTACAACACCAAGCTGGCGTCGACGCTGGTCGGAAAAAGTTTTGACGTAGACGATGGCTTCCTGAAGAAAATTCGTGTCGCACAATTCAAGCCTGGGCTGACGCGCGTCGTCCTCGAAGTGGATGACCTTTCGGAATACGACGCTTTCCTGCTGCCCAACCCGCCGCGGCTGATTATCGATGTGCACGGCAAGAACAGCCAGCGTGCGATGGCGCGCAACGCGAAGTCCGCCGAACTCGAGCCTGCAGCTGAGTCCGAAGCCAAGCCGGTCGAGTCGACGGCCGCGGGAACAAAAGCGGAAACGAAACTGGAGGAACACGACATCGCCTCCGTGCGTCCGGCGGAACATCCCACGCGGGAACCGAAAGCGGAGGTTGCTAAAGTCACGGATTCCGCACCTGCGGCATCGGATCCCGTTCCGCCCGCTCCCAAGCCGGACCGAACGGTAGTTCCGAAGCCGCACTCCGACAGCGCGGCATTGATTCCGCCGAACGAGCGCAAGGTTCCCCGGAAAATCGTAGAGGCCGATGACGATGATGAACTGGCTGAGCAACCGCCGGCCCAGCCGCGTCAAACCGCCAACCTGCGTGTGGAAGACCTGCGTCCAGAGGTACCGCCGGCTTCTACGGCAAAATCAGGCGCCCCAACCGTGCCCGCGGTCGCGACCGACACCCCGAGCGATGACGAGGTCCCTGCTGCAAAGAAGTCCACGAACACGCGCTCAAAGAGCAAACGCAAGCCGGCGCCCGCGACCGCCGACATCGATGTTCGTGAAGCGCAGCCCACGGCCTCGGGCGACCGCTCCTTGATCCGCGCACTCGGCCTTAAGATCGGAAAGATCGTCATCGATCCGGGCCACGGAGGCCACGACACCGGCACCATCGGTCCCGATGGACTGGAGGAGAAAGACCTGGTCCTCGACGTCGGCCGCAGGCTCGGCAAGCTGCTCGAGACGCGCCTGGGCGCCGAAGTGGTCTACACCCGTAAGGACGATACCTTTATTCCGCTCGAAACCCGCACGGCGATCGCGAACCAGGAGCAGGCGGATCTGTTTGTCTCCATTCATGCCAACTCCAGCCATGATCCCGCGGCCCGCGGGGTTGAGACCTACTACCTGAACTTCACCAGCAATGCCGATGCGCTGGAAGTGGCCGCGCGCGAGAACGCCGTTTCCGAGAAGTCCATTCACGAACTCGGCGACCTGGTGAAGAAGATTGCCTTGAAAGAAAAAATCGAGGAGTCGCACGAATTCGCCTCCGATGTGCAGACCGCGCTGCACGCCGGACTCGCCGCGAAGAACCCCGGCATCCGCGATCGCGGGGTGAAGAAAGCGCCATTTATCGTCCTCATCGGCGCCAACATGCCATCGATTCTCGCCGAGATCTCCTTCGTCTCCAATCCGGGCGACGAGCGCCGCCTGCAGACCCCCGAGTACCGCCAGCGCATCGCCGAATCGCTCTACCGCGGCATTCAGAAGTACGTGAGCGGTCTGAGCGGCGTAAAGGTGGCTACCAAGATGGCCAAAAGCGAAGGCCAATAATCCGGCGAACCGCGTTCTGCGTTGGCCGGAACTGCCTGATCCGCCTTCGACTGACCCCGCTGGAAACTTTCCCAGCCGCCCGGTAGTCTAATTAGAGAGGCGGTCCGTCTTAGCTCTGAGGGGCGGTTGCACTAGTTTCCACATGAAACGTGTGTCCATTCTCGCGTTCTTCCTAATCAGCTTTTGCGTTTGCAGTTTTGCCACGGGCAGCAAGCCCCCAACCCTCGTTCCGGCAGCCGGGGCGGTCGCTTCTGGACCGATTCTTCCTGCCGAGTTCGGCGGTTGGCAACTCCAGGGCACGGCCCAATCCAGTAAAGATCCTGGCGTGGCCGATCCGGCGAACGGTGCTGTGCTCAAGGAATACGGCTTCCAGGACTTCGAAGCTGCCACTTACACCCGGGACGACGGCCGCACCCTGAAGATCCGTGCGGCACGCTTTGCCGACGCGAGCGGCGCATATGGAGCGTTCACCTTCTACAAACAGCCCGAGATGCTGAACGAAAAAATCGGTAGCCAGGCATCTTCGCTCAATAACCGCGTGCTCTTTTATACGGGCAACGTTCTGGTGGACGCAGTCTTCAATCGGCTGAGCGCAATGTCGGCGGCAGAACTGCGCGAGCTCGCGTCCGATATTCCTACGGTGCGCGGCGCTTCGGCAAACTTGCCAGGACTGCCGACCTATTTGCCGAAGCCGTCGTACGTGAAGAACACTGCCAAATATATTCTCGGTCCGGCAACGCTCGAGCGAGTCGGCTCGCCCATCCCGGCGCAACTGGTGGACTTCAACGCCGGCGCAGAAGTTGTCCTGGGCACCTACAACTCCTCGGGCGGAGAAGGCACGTTGATGCTGATCTCGTACCCGACGCCTCAAATCGCGGGGGAGCATCTACGGCGCATCGATGCAGCGCATCAAGCGAATCAGCAGCAGCAGCCGGGTGCTTTGCCTTTCCAGGAAGTCGGCACATTCCTGGATAAGCGCACCGGGCCCATCGTGGTCATCGCCGCCGGGCCCTACGCGCAGAGCGAGGCCAAGGATCTACTGACTTCGATCAACTACGACGCCGACGTCACCTGGAACGAAAATACTTTTCAGGACAAGAAGAACAATCTCGCCAACTTGCTGGTCAACATCATCATCCTGTGCGGAATTCTGATTGGCCTGGGCCTGGTGGCCGGGATTGCCTTCGGCGGCCTGCGAGTCCTATTGCACCGCTGGTTTTCTGGCAAAGACTCTTCCGAGCGAGTTGAATTCATCTCACTGCATCTCGAGTGATCGATCCAAGTGATCGATGCACGGGTTGTTTGTCCCCGCGCGCAGCTCTGGGCATTCGCTTTGGCAACGCTCCTCCTGCCCATTTTCACCGCTCTACTAGCGCGGCTAGTCAGCCCAGATTTCAAAAGCCGATTTTCGGGCGGGGGGCATGGTTAGAAGCCTGTAAATGGCTCACAAAAAGAAGGTTACCGCAAAGGAAAGGCCATTTTGTCTCACACTGATACAGTTGCACAGGCTATTGCCACATTTTATAAGTAATTGAAAATAAAGACATTTAATATGGAAAATTCCCTTGACACCCCCCTTTTTTGGACCATAAGATTTCGCCAGAAAGTTTTGGCGGAATTTGCCTTCCGTTGGAACTATTCTCCCTTGAAAAGAAGAGGCCGCCCTGTTGCCGGGTGGCCTTTTCGATTCTGCCCTCAATAGAATCCCGCCGCGCTGCTCCCCGGTTGCTCCTCTCACTCACCAGCGCAGGATTGTCTCCGGCGACGGCATCAATCCCACGCACCGTTTGAGCATCATTGTTGCGTAGCACGCTCGGTTCGGTTTCGATCCGAATCCACCGCCCACACGGCCGCCGCGTAGACCAGCAGTGCCCCGATATCATGCTGACCGTGAAGCAGGTGCAGTAGCACAGCTAAGAAAAAAATACACAACAACAATCGCGTTCCAGCAGCGCTGGTTGCAGGAATGAGAAACAGAATCGCGCCGGCTATCTCGGGCCAGGCCAGCGCGGGGCGGACCCAGTGCGGCAGGCCAGTCCGCGCAAAGCTGTGAATGCGATTGGCTCCTAAGGCAAGCAGGCACGATTCCACGAGCACAACCAGACCGACCGTCCAACGCAGGATTTGGACTGCGCAGTTCCGTGCCGTCATTTTTTGCTCCGCTTCTTGGATTTCGCCGGCCGCCCACGACCTTCTGCCGCCTCCTTGCGTTCCGACGGAGCCTCCGTAAGACGATGGCTGGCGCTGGCATCGAGATCAAGGCCATAGAAGCGCTTCAAGTCACGGACGCGCTGCAACGTCACCTGGGTGAACGGAGCCTTGCCGTCGAAGGCGTGCAGCACGATACCCTCCAGCAAATCGCCCAGCGACATGTCGTGATATTCGGCTAAGGCCTTCAGCACCTTGAGCAGCCGCTTTTCCAGGCGCACGCCGGTCTGCACGCGCTCAATCACAAACTTGTTCTTGGAAGCCATGGCTATTGGTACCATGTTACCAAGGTACATTCAAGGAAGTTGGGTACCGCTGCGTGGGCTGCGGGGTCTGTACCCCACATCCCGGCCCATCCGTCGCCTGCGACTTGCTGCCGGGCAAAGCGCATCGGCAGCCTGGCGCTGCTGTGCCTGTTGAGGATGAGACGCGACGCCATTTTGCTGCGCCCCGCAATCTTCATGAGGCACTGGGCGCGCCGAGGGCGCAAAACCGCCGTGATAAACTACCTTCGTCCCACCGAAAGCCGACGTAGCTCAGTTGGTAGAGCAGCCGATTCGTAAACCGCCCACCAGCATCCGTCCTCGATAAGAATCAATCAGATAGGCCGTCCTGCGCGGGGTCAAACGGGGTCGTTTGGGCGTACTTGGGACGAAAATGTTAGATGAAATGTTAGACAGCAACTTTTGCCAGATTGTCACTCCCACAACTTCGGTTGAGCGTCCTTCGGAGGTGCCGTGGGCTTCTTCTGGCGAGGCTTTCGTGGTTCCGGTGCGTCATTGCACATCTTCGCTAGCTGTCGCTTCGTGACCACCTCCGATTCGATCATGGGGTGCTTTTTCGCAATCTCCGGGAAATACTGATTGTGTAACTTACCGTCCTTTGGCGCGGGAAAGTCGAGTCTCGCTCCGCCACGCTGCAGCCGCTTGCGGTCCCGATCGCGGCGTCGGCGCTCTTCCTCTGACATCTTTGTGCGTGCCATGCCCGGAGTATCTCCGGGACCGACAGGGTGCGTCTACATTACCGATGTACTAGCCTTCTTCTTCCGCTTTTCCCGGCACGCGTCGCTGCAGTATTTCATTCCACGGAGTGTCGGTCCCCAGCACACCACGCACTTCTTCACGGCGGGCTTGCGCATGCGGACTTCCTCGCCCGCCTGCATTTTCGCCCACACGCGCTTCAGGCGCGTCAATAGCTGCCGCACGCTGCGGGCGTCCAGCCCGAGGGCTTCGGCGATCTGGTAGGAGGTTTCCCCGAGACAGTAGAAGTGGTAAAGGACCCCCACGACCAGCGTGGGGATGTCGGTCAGCGTCCGTATCACCGTGTCGAGGGTCCTGATTTCGATTGCAAGCTCCCGCGCCCTCTCCGAGTTCGCTAAGCGGACGGCCACGTATTCGTGGCAGAGTTTTTCCATTACCGCCACCTTGCGCTCCCGCGATTTCAGCAAGGCTGACTGTGCCTGCTGGAAGCGCTCGTGCTCCGTGCTGGGCTGCGGCCACCTGAAGCCAGCGCGGACTTCCACGTATCGCGTGAGCAGCCTGCGGAACGCACGGCGGCTCATCACGTACTCGGGAAGCATGTCCGTGCCGGACATGTGGATGAAGCCCTTGTGCGAGTAGCACTGCATGCGCTCGATGTCGTTGAACGTGATCTCAGTATCTTTCGTGACAGGGCGGGCTTGACGAGAGAACTGCGGCTCGGGTTTGAGCCGTATGTGGGCGGGTGCGGGCGGACACTTGGTGATCGGGACCATACACAATGGGCGGTACGGTGTGTCGGGCAAAAAGATCGGGCTGCCAGCGTGCCAGCGCGTAGGCAGCCCGTTTCCAGCGCACGCTGTGCGTGCGGGGAGGGTTATGCGTGCAGCGTGGCGTACACGATTGGCGGAAGCGAGCCGCTCGTCGGGTCGTTCACGACCGCGTCGACCATCTGCAGGGCGTGGTACCGGACCTTGCCGTTCTCGATCAAGCCCGGAACCTGAAGCAGGCGTCGGAGAAGCATGTTCGAGGCGTGCACGTAGAAGTAGCTCAGATCGCCGAACACGATGCCTTTGCTGCCAACGCCTGACGGCAGGCTCGGACATACGTACACGGGCTTGCCCAAGATCATCGGTGTGCCGACTTCGAGATTAATCAGCGGACGACCGTTGCCGTCGACCGCGTTGCGAACGATCTTCATGGTCGCGTCGTTCACGAGCCACGCTGCCTTCGGCGACTCGCGGTAGGCCTTGTTCACCGAGAAGAAGATCGAGTTGAAGTCAGCCAGCCCGAGTACCCCGGCTGCTGCTGTGGTCACGCCGCTGTTCGCTGCGCCCGTGAGGATGCCCTGTGGCGCGGACGAACCGTTGCCCGTCACCAGATCGGCTCCGATACCGCGAGCCATTGCGACACCGATGGCGCGACCGAGTGCCGTCATCGCGTCGCCGTAGGCCGTCGCGTCAGTGTCCCACTCCAGCGAGGCATCCAGCGCGATGCGGTAAGCGTACTTGTTCAGGAGAGGTTGGTCCATCGAGGGGATAGCAGCAGCGCTTTCCTGCGCGATTTCGCCGACCTTCACTGCAGCGACGGCGGACAGGTCCCAACCGGGCAGTTGCAAGGGACGTAGCGAGTAGTCCGGCTCCTGAACGACGGTGACGATCTCAGGGTCGAGCAGCGGGTCGATGGCAGCCATACCCTCGGCTGCACTCTGGTAGAAGGACATCGGGACGAGGAAGCCACCAGCGGGTCCCGCAGTGTACGAGATCGACTGATATTTCCCGGTCGCGTCCGGACCAGTGATGAACGTGGTCGCACGCTGCTGAAGCTCGGCGTCAGGTGCTCCGCGCAGGAAGTCACGGAACAGGCGCTCTTCCCGAGTCGGCTCCGTGGTCAGAGCCTTCGCTCCGATTTCCCGGCCATACTCGTTGGCCAGCGCACGGTGGGCTTCGTCGGTCGACATGCCCATGTCGCGGAGAGCAGCGATGCGTGCCATGATGATGTCAGCGCGCTTGCGCTGTTCCTTGGTGATGTGGGGACGGGAAGTCAGTCCGTCCAGTTCGGTTTGGAGGGAAAAGATTTCCCTTAGTGCAGCGTTCGTCATTGCCTTTCCTTTCCACCCCTCTTACGCGGGGGCTTGCGATTTCACAATCTTTTGCGTGCCCTCGCGTCGACGGCGGAGCCGTTCGCGGTTTCGGTCGCGGCACGGTTCGCAATAAACGTAACCATCCAAGGCGGGCTCACCGCACATCGGGCATCGTTTCTCGGCGCGGCGCTTACCCCGGTACCGATTTTGCCGAGCCTGTTCCTGCGCACGCGGTTCGGGGTGGGCCTTCCGCCAGCGGGTTCGACGGTCGTTCGCCATCAGAAGAGCCTCACCTTCTCGAACTGTTCCCGCAGGTCCGGCTCGCGTTCCGTGATCTGCCGAGCGAAGTCGTAAGCCAGCGACCGCGCCGTCGCGTCGGTTGACGGGTAGGCAGGGCTGCCAACGATTGAAATCTCGAACAGTTTTCCGCTCTTAACAGTGCGTATCTGGCAGCGCTTACCTTCATCGTCGGTGCCGTTCTCCCAATCGTCCCCGTCAGCCACGAAGCCGAAGGAGCAGTCGTGCAGCGTACGGTCGGCGACCAGCGCGTGAATATCGCGGTGCAGGCTTACGTTCGGGTTCAGGCGAACGCTGAACCGTAGCCCTTCCTTACTGTCCATTAAGCGGAGCGAACCGTTGCTGGTCCTGCCGAGCAGCGCGTTCCCGTCATGGTTGTAGAACGCCATCACGTCGTCGCCTTTAAGCGACCGCGTAAAGCAGCCCGGCGAGATCTTCTCTCTGCAACCAGCAGCAGGGACGTTCGCCTTGCTCAGAGAGTTGTAGCGGATGGCCATGCCTTCGAGGCGCATCTCGCCAGCGTCGGAGGCGACGCGCAGTTCGGCGTTGCTGACATATCGGCGGTCGGCGCTCATTTCGTCACCGTCACATTCAGAGCAGTGGTCGCTGCCCAGTTTTCCCGTCGCTGCCGTTTCGCGGCCTCGGCGCGAGCAGCTTGCAGAGCATGCTGGTTCGCGGCGGCCTCGGGCAGAGCACGTTCGACCAAGCGATTGATCACGCTCTCTTCGGTCGGCGCGTCAGCGCGGGGAATAAAAGTTGGCCACTTCATTTCGTCACCTCGATCTGGGGTGCCGGGCTCCTGTCGAGCAACAGGAGCCCAGCGTTTTCCCTCACACGCCTCGGGTAAGGTAGAGGGAAAGGTCGAAAAAGTTTTTGCGCTTGTTCCCGAGGGCGCTTCAATGTGGGCGGTCAGGTGTGACGGCTCTACGTCCAAGGGATTGTGTCGGGGACGTACTCCTCACTCTGCTCGTTGTCGTCCCAGAAGCAGGGAATGCACTGGTCGGGCCATGAGGTTTTTCCGGGAGCGGTGAGCTTCCGAACAGGCAGGTTGTCCGTTCGCGTCGGCGCGTGCTCGTCGCGGTTGCAGTGGCGAACAATCGAAGGGGCCGAGTGGCGTATCTCCCAGCCGCAGGTGGAGCAGTGAAAGTACAAGCCCGCAGGCTTGCCGCTGATGGTCAGTGCCTGTTCCCAAGTCACGCTCATTTCGCACCTCCTCGTGCGACCTTTGCCCTGATACGGGCGTGCAGCGCGGTCCGCTCTGCGCTCGTCATGGCTTTGAGCAGCGCGACGTAGTCCGTCGTGACCAGCGCTGGGAACGCGGGGTTGACGTGCTGGTATTTCGGAGCTCGCGCCATCACCACCGGGTCGCGCCTGACCTCCGCAGCGAGGAAGTACACGTTCGCCGGGGTGTACGCGGGCGTGAACATTTCGGCTGCCTCCAGCATGGGGCGCAGGCGGAGGGCGATCTCCATCTCGTGCTCGCTTTTCAGGACAGTGGCGCTCATTGCGTTGGCTCCTCGGGTTCGGCTCCTCGCTGCTCCAGCCAGCCGATACTCCCCTCGGGGAACACGTCCGGGGCGGGCGGAGGCTGAGTGGGTCGGGTTTTTTCGCGGGACGCGGGCGTCGCGCTGAACTCCTTGAGCATGGCTCGCATGGAGTTTTCCAAGCGGCCAGCGATCTTGGACGCGGGGTGCTCGACGATCTTGGTGTGCTCGATACCCTGCTGGTCCGTCCACGACACCTCGACGCAGGGTCCGTCCCTTTCGATCTGCGCGACGCACGCCTTCCAGCGGGCGAATGTCACCGCGTAGATCTCCAGCGCGGATGAGTCGACGCGGGTCATGGTCCCTCGCTTCATAAGCTCCTTGACGAGGCGCTTCCACTCCGCCTGCGCGACAGGGCAGAGATCTTTCGGCATTTTCGGGCGCGACGGAGCGAACGCCGGGGTGTCCGGCGCGGAGTGCTCGGGGCGCGTCCCCATCAGTTCGTGGAGGTGTAGCGGCTTGCGTGCTCGTGGCATTTAAAAGGGGTCCCCGAGATAACCGGATACTGTGACGGGGCTGGTCCGCGTCCCGACGTCGGGACAAGCGTGTTCATTAAGTGAACTGAACTCCCAGCTATGTCCGGGGAAAGTCACCCAGAACTAGGGCTGAACCCCACCCATTTTCTGAACACGGGAATCCCCTGCGCGTCGAAAAAGGCGGCTGGCGCTCGCTAGGGTCGAAGGTATTTCAAAAAGAGGTACCCTTCCCATGTTTAACATAACAAAATACTTAGCATCGTTTGGAGACGAGCGGACGGAGGCGGAGGCAACTCGCTGAGGATAGGTTACTTAGTCAACTCGGGTGCATCGCGCTGCCCAGCAATGCTAGGCAAATGTGGTATGAAATAATCCAGATCTGCGTCGCTTTCATGGCTCTTGTGTTGCCTAAGAAGGTAAGAAGGAAGGGGGCTGTCCGCATGCGAACGTTTGCGCTCATCTTTATTCCTGTTCTTTTGTTGATTACGTTCACCGGGATGGCCTCGGCTCAGGCTCCATCTGCGGTTACGAATGGCATGCCGAATGGCCGATTTTGGTCGAGGCGGACTCAGGACGAGAAGGTCGCATGGTTGCTCGGATATTTGGACGGAATCAAGACGGCGACAGTGTTTGTCTCTGGAGCTGAACCCGATAACAAGCTTCTGCAGCAATATGTCTTAGACTTGCGGCCCACCGATAAGCTGACTCCCGAAGAAATCATCCAAGGAATGGACCACTTCTACCAAGATACCCCTGAAAATGCGCCAGTGCCGCTGGTGGGAGCCTTACAGTATGTGGGAACCAAGGCCAAAGGCGCTAAGCAGTCGGAGCTAGATGACCTCGCCAGCTCAATGCGAAAAAAGTCCACGGGCACCGCCTCGGAGAAGAAGCCATGACGACTGACGAAAACACTTGTTCGTTTGTGGCATTGTGCCCTGAGTGCAACGACGTTAGGAGTCTTGAGTTCAAGCGCCGGGCACTGGAAGAGGAACTGTCCAAGGATGTGGACATCCGTGTTGCTAGCCACGTTTGCGGTCATTCTTGGAGTCTAGCGAGTGAGGTCAAAAGAAACCTGCGTGAGAGGCTCGGGCTGACGGCCTGAGTGTGAAACCTAAAGGGACCGTGTTATGTGCTGTCCCTTCGGCTGAAGTGCTCGTCCACCATGCGGTGTATGGCGCGGAGATTTTCCGCGTGCGATTGTGCTTGATCAGCCAGTAGCCTGAGCCATTCCCGTTCGGCTGCGACGATGGGAGCCAGTTCGCGCACGACCTTCTGGGCTGCTCGGCGTTCATCAGCCGCGATTGCTCGACCGGCCTGCTCTGCTCGCTCCCGGAGTCGACGATCTTCCTTCCGTTCGGCTGCTCGCCTCTGCTTTCGGATTTTCTCGTGGGAATGGCCAAGGTGGAACCAGCCGCACGCCCGGCACTGGTAGGCGTTCAGGGCGCGGAGGTTTTCCCCGGAATGACCGTGGCGGACCCGTTTCAGGTCGTTCAGCGCTTCGCGCTCGGTTCGGTACACGTTTTTTCCGGTTGGGCAGTTTCTGTTCATTTTCCGAACTCTCCCATTCGCTTTCGTCCAGCCGAACGTCGGGCGGCAGCGCCATCATTCGTAGCTTCGGTAGCGTCATAACCCGTCGATGCGGAACTTCCGCTCCCATCGCTCAGCCTCGCGGTGCGACTCCGCCAGCGTGATTTCCTCGGGCTCGGGTATCGGGAACCGTTCAGTTCGGTGCCGACCAGAACACACAGGGGATCGACAAGGGCCTTTGCTGACCCTTGTGGCGTCCTCGGCGGTCAGGTATAACCGAACCCGCACCTCGCCCGGCCAGCATTCCACAAGCGCCGCGTATTCGCCGGAACCGTAAACGGCGGCCTTGGGGTATCGGGCTCGGATTTTATCGAGTTGCGTCATGGTCCTTACAATCACCGGACCGTGTGTCGGGGTCATTTCCCGTCGCGTAGATCGCTCCGAACCTTTAGCCACGATTTCGGAACCTTGCCGTGCTTCTGGATGTACCGAGTCGCGGCCTCGTCCATCACGCGGGCCATCGTAGCGTTACCTTCCCAAGGGTCTCTGACGATTTCGGCCAGTACCTCGTTGCAGATCTCTCGGAGCGTTTCCTGATTACCCTCTCCGAACTCCTGCCACTCGTTCGTCGACAGGTTCAGTCGCCCACCAGATACCGCCTGCAGGCTTCCGAAGAAGGGAAAGCCCTCCATGCCCCAGCCAATCGAACCCTCCGGCCAGAAGTCCTTGGCTGACTTCTCATGCCCTTCCCTATGGCCGTCCTCATCCTCATGCCTTTCGAGACAAGAAGAGCCGTCCCACACGCTGTTTTCAGCCCGTCCGTTTTGTGGACGGGCGTCCGGGCCTTCCGACTTTGCTTCTTCTCCTGCTTCTCTCTCAGGCTGAGGATGAGTATCAGGCTTGTGGGGCGTGTGCGCCCCGCCGTCCGTGGGGCGGATACGTCCGGCACCGTGGGGCGTGTGCGCCCCGCCGTCCGTGGGGCGTGTGCGCCCCTCGGTACGCGGTTCAACCTCGGGAAAGGAACCTACCGTGACAGGCTCTCGTGTCACCGTGCTGCTTTCCTTCTTCGCGTGAACAGCATCAGCTACCGCGTCGAGCCACGCGTCTGGCAGAACCGCACCGACTAACTTCTGAGCCCACTTCCGCTCAAGACCTCGCGGCTGTCGAGCAGCCAGCAATCTTCGCCCGGTAATGGGGTCGTAGCGCAACGGCGGGCAACTGTCCGGGTGAACCGCCACGTAATCGTCATGCTCGACCACGCGATATTCGTGCGTCGTGAACTCCCCGCCAGCCTTCCTTCGCTGTTCATCCTGCAACGGAACAAGCCACCTCGCCTCCTTCAGACGAGCAATCGCAGCGGTCACCCGCTTCTCGTCGCGGTTCACCATGTTGGCCAGCGTGTAGACCTTCCCGTAGAAGATCAGCGGGTCGCTCTCCGTCCACGGGCGACCGTCCGGCCATTTCCCTGATGCCTTCGCGTCGTTCCAGCCTTTCCGGGCAACCGCCACAATCGCGTCATAGACGCGGAACTCCTCATCCATGTGGCGTCGCGCATGGCACTTCAGCTTGTCGGCGGGGTTAGTATCGACGGCGGGTTTCGACACGGGTATTCTCCATCGTGTTCAGTTTTTCGGTGGTCATTTTGCGGAGCAAGTCGGGGCGTCCGTCCTTGCACTCGATGGTGATCTGACACCACTCGGCTTCGCGTTCGGCGCTCGTTAGCATGGCATCGAGTTTTTTCAGCAGCGCGTCCTTCGTCATCTGCTACCTCCAGCATTCATTTTCCGAATAGCGCGAGCTTTCTGACCAGTTACGGTGGTCTTGCGTCGGTCGAAGTTAGGCTTCACAGGACGAAAGGCGTCCAGCGCCGTGTCCGTGATGTAGGGACCAAGATCTCCCGTTTCCACCACGTGTTTGTAGAACCACTCGACCGCTCTGACGTAACCTTCCTCGCATCCCTCGCGGAAGGCCTTGCGTTCCTCTGCTGTCATTGCTTTTTCCCTTTCGGCTTGATGTTCGAGGTACGACCGAACCAGTCCAAGATCTCGGCGCGGTGAAATCGCAGATACTTCCCGATGCGATGAACGGGCAGCGGGTCCTTACAGCGTCGCCTCGACTTCTCGTACACCCATGTCTCGGGGACGCGGAACAGCTCCGCGACTTCGGTCGGCGTCAAGATCTCGTTCACAGATTCGGTCCTCCTGATATCACCGAGAACTGCGTCGGGTAAGGGCCTTTGTTCGCCAAACCATCGCCCGCCTATCGCCGGGTTTCTCCGTGTTTCGTCCCCGTTCTGCCGATTCGCACCCCTGCGCGAGACGATTACTCCGGTGTTGCTCGCAACCCCATCATTCGACGGCAAAAATATTTTTCGAGGTAAACTTCGGCCATGCAGCGCGGAACGATCTACAAACGCCACGGCGCGTGGTTCGTGGTTTATCGCGTCACCGAGATCGTCGATGGTCAGCCTCTCCGGAAACAGCGAACTCATCGGCTGGCCAGCGTCAGCGACGAATACAGGACCGCGAAGGACGTGCGGCTTCTCGCCGACGATCATCTCCGCCCGGTGAACGTCGGCGCGGTAGCAGCGGAGGGCTCGCTCACCGTCAGCGATTTCGCGGAGAAGTTTTTCTTGCCGACGATGGAGTTGAAAAAGAAGCCATCGACGACTAAGTTTTACCGAGACCTCGTGAAGAACCACATCGAGCCGCTCCTCGGCGATCTTCGATTGAAGGACGTGTCAACGCGGGACGTACAGCGACTGCTCGATGCCCGAGCACACCTCGCCCAGCCATCCGTCCTCCGTATCAAAACGGGTGCGTCAGCGATCTTGTCCCACGCCCTCCGTCTCGGCTTCCTGAAGGGAACGAACGTAGCACGGGAAGCACGCGCCGAAGGCAAGCGCTCGGACCCGGACACCTACGCCTACTCACTCGCCGAGATTTTCTGGATGCTCGAACGGCTCCCAGAGCCAGCGCGGACGGTGGTCGCGGTCGCGGCCTTCGCGGGATTGCGTGAGTCGGAACTGCGCGGGCTTCAGTGGCCTGACTACGACGGCCAGTTCCTCGACGTCCAGCGCTCCGTGTGGCGCACACACGTCGGCGACGTCAAGACGGCGGAGTCGAAGAAGAAGGTCCCGGTCATCGACCCCCTGCGGAAAATCCTCGATGCGCATCGACGGAAGAACGGCTCCGCAAAGTGGATTTTCGCCGGGGACAAGATGGGGCGACCGCTGCACCTCGACAATCTGGCGCGACGCGTCATTCGCCCGGTCGTCGGCGGGCGATGGCACGGCTGGCACGCGTTCCGGCGCGGCCTCGGTACCGTGCTCTTCGGCCTCGGGGTCCCAGCGGAAATCGCCAGTGTAATCCTCCGCCACGCGGACGTCGCAATAACGCAGGAACACTACATTCTGCTAAAATCACAGCGCGAGGGGCGGGCAGCCATGCGGAGACTCGGACGGATTGTTAGACAAAAGTTAGACGTTCCAAACCGCAGAAAGCGCTCAACCCCGCGTAAATAGCGATCAAGCCGACGTAGCTCAGTTGGTAGAGCAGCCGATTCGTAATCGGCAGGTCATCGGTTCAAGTCCGATCGTCGGCTCCAGCTTCAATCTGTCCGTTCCCTAGGCATCGCTTAGCGGCCGCCACAATCTGCTGCACGTCTGCCTCATAAGCAGCTCTCTTCCAGCTGCTTTGCCTCGCCTTGACACCGGGATTGCGGAGGTCTAGCTCTCGACCTTCCCTAAGCTGACGACCGGAGGCGCGGGTCGGCAACACACGCCGTACCGCTGCCAGAGCCGAAACCACGGATTGCAAGCGAGTTTGTCATCGTGCTTTCGATTTGCAGCTGCGAGATCGCTTGCACTCGGAGGCCTGGTATCGGGAGCCGCGAAGATGCGCTCTAATCGCTCGATGTCAGCGATGATCTGTTCGGTATCCACTCCGCCTAGTATAGCTGGACGAGTTCCCGAATGCTGTCGGGGAGCTGACCACGATGAAATCGAAACCATGCTGCGGATTCATGGCTCCTGCAAGGGGAGCCACGAAATCCCCCGCGATCAGTGCTACAGTGAACTCGACGGCCCCGTAGCTCAATTGGATAGAGCATCAGACTTCGGATCTGAGGGTTGGGGGTTCGACTCCCTCCGGGGTCGCCAGTCTTCTGGGCGATTTCCCTCCATCTTCGTCGACGTGAGGCACCCGGTTCGCATGTATGATCCCTACGCTGCAATTTCGGGTGGGAGAGGTCCTGCGATGGCGCTGACCGGTGTATGGCTGAATGAACTGAGCTCGATCATGACTCTGGTGGATCGCGGCGACGGGACACTCACCGGAAAATTCCGCTCCCTCGTCGGCCGCGATCCGCACCCGCAGAACTTGTCGGGCAGAGTCGGGGATGAAGAGCAATCCAAGCAGCTGCTCGGATTCTCGGTGTGCTTTCGCATCGACGAACCGGCAGCAGGATATGGGCACACTTCGGTCTGCACATGGTCCGGCTGGGCTCGAGGCAACCGGATCACCACCCAGTGGATTCTCACCCGGGGTGTGCTCAAGACCGAGGACGAGTGGTCCAGCATGCTGGTCGGGAAAGACAGTTTCCAGCGAATCAACGATGTTCCCGATGAAAAGCAGTTGATGGCGTCGAAGGAGGCGCTGGCGCAGTTTCTGGCTAAGGTGCGAAATGGCTAGAAGCAAATCGACCTGGCGTGCTCCATTTCTCGGTCTGCGTGCATGCAGCGCCTCTCTGATCTTGGCGCAAATCTCGATCTCCCCTAGAACGCCAGCTGAATCCGGCTCATCAGGACATTCTCGCTGTGCAGCGTCGAGCTGCTTGACACCATGCGGAGCCGGGTCATCTCGTAGTCGGTCACCAGCTTTATGAATCGATTCAGATACCAGTTCATGCCGAAAGAACGCTCGATGGCGCGCTGCGCAGCGGTCTGCGAGTTGGCGAACAGCGGAAACGTGTTCGGATCAATGCTCAGCGGACTATAGCGGGCGGTCAATTCGAACGCGCCGAAGTGCCGGATGCCCTTGTTGGGCTCGAAGGAATACTTTGGACGAACACCGTCGTAGCCATTCTTTTCGCCCGTCACCACAAACGATCCCGCCACTTCCCAGGCTTCGTTTCGCAACCGCCGCAGGTGGCCTTTGTTGAGTACATCCTGCGAGCTGATCATGTACTCACCCATCAGGCCGAGCGGACCCCAGTAGTAGTAGGCCTGCGGAGCCAGCCGGTTGTGCTGGCCATCGGCCACCGCGGTTGAGGAGTATTTGAAGAAAGTAGCCTGTCCTGGCGTCTTCACCCCGGCGATGCTTCCGTGCTGGCTGCCTGCCGAGCCGGCTACCCCCAGTCCGAGATTTCGCAAGGAAGAAACGGTCGTCGGCCCGAACGGGCGCAGAAAAACTCGCGCCGCTCCTTCGTTGGCCGGAAGCCACTGGAAGTTCCCATTGGAGCCGTCGCTGCTGCCATTGAAATAGCCAACCTCATAGGAGATCGCATTCGACAGCACCGAGCCGCCCAGCTGTGCCCCCATGTATCGCAGGGGCACCAGGTCGGAGGCGATCGAGCGCTCCGGGAACGTCAACTCACGGTCGGAGCGCAGCACTTCGAGTCCGAGCGGTTCCTTGAACTTTCCCACCCGCAGCTTGGCGAATGGGAGTGACTTGAATTCGAGAAACGCCTCCTGGATCTGCGGGTTGCTCTGGCCGAAGTCGGGCATAAAGCGGATGTCGATGGCGCGAAATAATGTGCCTTCAAATAATGGGCGGATCCGCCGGAAAAGAAACTGGTCGTAGTCCTCACGGTTCACAGCATCCACGAACATCCGGTTGTCCGCCTGCACATACCCGTGCACCCGAATGTAGGTGGATCGGTCCGAGGTGGAGAGCCACAAGCCATTCGAATCCACCGAGATTGCCCGCGCACTGGTCGCGGTCGAACTAGTCACCAGGCCACTCGCAGGATCAGCGTCGCTCATCGGGGCCTGCGCGTGCATCAGCGAGGTCCCCGCCAAAACCAGTACTGCCCAGATCCAAGTCTTCCGCATGTGCCCTCTTCCCAGCACCCTGAATGCCGGGCGTTCTTGAAATAGTTGTTGACCGGAAACCCCGTATCTACAGTATGTCTAGTATATAAATAGACATTATTTGTAATCGATGAGCAATCATCGGTCCAATTGCGGAAAACGCGAATTCCTCACCTAAGCTCCTCGGAACAGAAGGACTTCTTTTGAATCAATGAAATGGAGGTTGGGAGTCTGTGTGCATTGGGTTGCACTTTGAGCGCATGCTCCTGCAACGAACGTCTCAAATTCAGGAGAGGATGAGTTCGACTTGTTCTTCCGCTTGCGGTTCTTCGTCGGCCGACAACGCGGCTGGTTCTTCGCTCTCGCGCACGGCCGCGGCAGGCGGCTCGGGCGCCTTTAGTTTCTGGTAGCGCAACAGGAAAAGGAACGGAAGCAGCGCACCGAACATCACGGCCATTACCCAGAACGCCTCGACGAATGCCAGCATGGCTGCATGGCGTTGGACCATTCCATAAACGGCTGCCATTGCCTTCTTTTGTGCATCAAACGCGCTATAGCCGTGCGAGAAAAACCAGGCCCGCATTCCCATCACCACGTCCCGCGTTGCCAGATCTCCGGCCGTGACATGTTCGACCAATCGCGCGTGGTGGAACTGTCCGCGCCGCGCCAGGAACGTGGTCATGATGGCGATCCCGAAGCTCCCTCCAATGTTGCGCATCAAGTTGAAGATGCTGGTAGCGTTCCCCATCTTCTCCTTCGGAATGCTGGCCATGCTGAGCGCCATCAGCGGAATAAACAGCAGCGCGAGCGCGACTCCCTGCAGCACTTGCGGCCAGAAGATGTCCCAGTACCCCGCGTTGAGATTCAGGTGCGACAGCTCAAACATGGTGAACGATCCCAGCACGATCCCCCCTGCCATCAAGCGCCGCGGATCAGTCTTGCCGACGAGGTAGCCGGTCAAGGGCATGGTTGCCAGCGATCCGATGCCGCGCGGCGAAAGCGCCAGGCCGGCGTTATAGGCGGGGTACCCCAGCAACGTCTGCAGATAGATCGGCAGCAAAACCAGGCTTGCATAGAGCACGAAGCCCAGTTGGCTAATCAGGAAGACCCCGGCGCTGAAGGATCGATCCTTTAGGGCGCGCAGGTCGACAATCGGCTCTTTGGCCATCAGTTCGCGAATGACCAGAGCAACCAGGCCGCATACGCACAGAATCGCGAAGAAGCGAATGGAGTTGGAGGCAAACCAGTCCTTGCGCTGCCCGGTATCGAGCACGACCTGCAGCATGCCGAAGCCGAGCGCCAGCAGCCCAATCCCCCAAAGGTCCACCCGGCTGGCACTGCGCCGGATGTAGTGCGGATCGAAGACGAAGCGGTTCATCATGAGCAGCGAAAAGATTCCCACCGGCAGATTGAGATAAAAGATCCAGCGCCATGAATAGTTGTCGGTGATCCATCCGCCCAAGGTGGGGCCCAGAATCGGCGCCAGCAGAATGCCCACGCCATAAGCCGCCATGGCCTGCCCATGCTTTTCGCGGGGGAACGTTTCGAGCAGGATCGCCTGTGCCAGCGGCTGCAGTCCCCCGCCCGTCAAGCCTTGCAGGACGCGAAAGAAGATGAGGCCCGAGAGGCTGGTGGCCATCCCGCAGAACAGCGATGTAACCGTGAACCCGCTCACGCAAATCAGCAGGAGTTTCTTGCGTCCCAGGTAACGGGCGAGCCAGCCCGACATCGGCAAGACAATGGCATTCGCCACCAGGTACGACGTGACCACCCACGTGCCTTCGTCCACGGTAGCCGCCAGATTGCCGCTGATGTGCGGAATAGCGACGTTGACCACCGTCGTGTCCAGCAACTCCATGAACGTCGCCATCATCACCGAGATGGTGACTATCCATGGGTTCACCTGCCGATGCGAAGAAATCTCCACGAGGAGCCAGTCCGAACGAATCCCTGCAGTTACTTTAGCGAGTGGAAACCAAGCCGGCTGTGACCGGGGTCACGCGCGGAGGCCGTGAGACTGGGCTGAATGCGCCGGTGCTGATGGGCCAGCGTGCGAGGTTGTGGTCAAGCGGCCTGGGTTTTTAAGCGATCTTGTCCAGAGGGTCGCAGGCGGGTTGTAAGAAACCTTCGTAACCACCCACCTCTCACGCCATGAGCGTAACTTGCCGATGCCCTGCCTAGAGCTTCGCCAGCTCTAGGGCCCCTATGCGCACTCGTCTACTGCGGCGGTTGATGCTGCTCGCCCTGATTCTTGCACAGCCGGGGTGCAGCACAAGCTATAACGAACTGCCCATCGGTTTCATCAATCTCACGCACCGGACCAGCGACGCTTTCCTGCTGGTGCGCTGGCGGAACGCCCAACGCGCCGTCGCCATGCAGATTGATCTCAATCCGATTGGCCGCCTGCACGGTCAGCCGCCCCGCTATCTGCCCGGCGACGCCCGCGCCTATAGCGTTGTTCCGCGACAGATCACCGTGCAGCCTGTGCCTGACCTCTCGTCGGAGGAATTGTTTTTGGCGGCCGGCATTGTCCGGTCAGATCCGACCGGCTTCATCTTCTGCCCTGCGCCGTGCAACGTGGTATACGACTCCTCCTACACCGTGTTCTCGCGCCGTTACGTTGCTTACGCCGCCTCGTGGGAGTTTGCGCCCGACCCGGAAATCTTCGATCAGATTCTGGAATACGAATTTCAAAGCCAGATCCTCTACCGGCTCGGCTACGACGTCCGCGAGCGCTGATCCCCTCGTAGTGCAGCGCATCGTGCCCCATCCCGCCTAGGTTGCGGCCTGCTTCGCCTGCAAGCCAGCCAGCGGCGCCGTCTTGCCGGCCGCGCGCGTGCGCCGGATCCAGATCTCCATGGCGATTACATTGAAACTAAAGCCAGTCCAGAAGGCCCACCCGAAAAAATCGTGAGGCGTGAGATGGGTAATTCGGCTGGTCGCAAAAAACACTCCCATCACTGGCCGCACCGTGGCCACGCCCAGGGCCACCGCCACCGCCCGCAGCATCCATTCGCGGTGCTGGATGAAGCTTCGCTGCCGCGCGAATCGATAGGCGTTCCACAGAGAAGTCAAAAATATAGCCTCAAACGTGAGAATGGCGGCCACCTCTACCGCTCCGCCTACCGGATGCAGCACCAGCAGCAATCCTGTCAGCCCGGCCAGGGTTCCGACTGAAATCAGGATGCGCCCATTCCAGCGATGAAACCGCGGATGCCGCGCCCGGATTCGCCCGGCAAACTGAAAGGGCACCAGCACCGCGAACACAAACGCCGGGATAATGTGGGCGAAGGTCAGCACGCGCTGCGCGGCAAAGCGCGCATCCAAATGCGCCAAATCCACCGCGGGATAGGTCCTCGGCGGATTCAGCAGCGCAACTCCGCGACGCACGGTGGCTGCTACCGCAATCAGACACAATAGGATCAATGCGATCCAGATCCACCGCCCGTTCTTAATGACCGGACGCGTTTCCTCAGCTGGCATGACAAGCTCCATCCCGCCCCAAGAACCCTTTATGCTATTGTATTTTAATTTTACATAATGTCAAACTAAAGCCGATGCCTTCTTCCCCGACCGGACGCCGACGCCCCCGCCGCTATCGCATGGTCCTGCGGGAGCAGACCCGGCAGCGGCGGCGGAACCGGATTCTTCAGGCCGCGCGCTCCATCCTTGCCGCCGAAGGTATTCCCGAGTTCACCATGGAGGCGATCGCGCGCCGCGCCCAGGTAACCCGCCAGACGGTGCACAACCAGTTCGGTACCCGCACTCAACTGCTTGAAACCCTGTTTGACCAACTGGCGAGCGAGGGCGGTATGGAAGGAATGCCTTCGGCTTTTCAGCAGTCCGACCCGCGCCAGGTCCTGAATGCCGTCATCCACGTCTTCGCACGCTTCTGGACCCGGCATCGCATCCTTACGCGGCGCATTCATGGCCTGGCAGCCGTCGACCCTGAACTCGAGGCGGTGCTCGAAGCCCGCAATCAACGCCGCCGCTATGCCGCGACTAACATCATCCAGCGCCTGCAACGCCAGGCGGGCGTGCCCACGGACGCGAATACCGCAGCGGCCATCGATCTCTTTTATGCTGCGACTTCGTTCGAGTTCTTCGATCTCCTCGCCGGCCCGCAACGAACCCCCGAGGAGGTTGCCCCACAAGTGGCGAAGCTGATCTTGTCAGTGATCGAATCTGCTCTCCCCAACGAACCCAATCGCTGATTGCCACCCCGATTTTCCACATTGGCTGCACCATCCGCGCGGCAGTGCGCAGAAAGATTCCTTCTGGCACCTCTTTGCTATTGCCAATCGCGGGCGAGGTTCCGGATAATGCCGGGAGAGACCCATACAACCGTGTACCGTTATAGTCGAGCGGACCTGCTGCGGATTCTGAGGCTTACGGCGCGTCAGCTGGCGAATTGGGAGAAAGCCGGCCTGGTGGCGCCGGCGGAGTCCTATTCCTTCTTTGATCTCCTGCAAATCAAGAAAGTCCGGGACCTATGCGCTAAGCGCGTGCGTCCGGCCGTCATCCGTGAATCGCTGGCCGCCATGCAGAAGCAAGTGGCGGGTATGGAGAATCCTTTGCTCGAGGCCGGTGCGTTCACGACCGGGCATCGGGTCGCCTTCCGCCATCAGGGTAAGCTCCTCGAGCCGATCGCAGGCCAGTTCGTCTTCGACTTTTCGCCGGATCAAAAAGTGGTCGCCAGCACCCCGGTACATGTGATGAAGCCGGAGCCGGTGCCCACCGATGTCGCGGAACTGTTTGCTCGCGGCATCGCTCTCGAAGAAGATCCGCTCCGTCAGCAGGACGCAATTCAAACCTATCTACAGGTAATCGAGCTCGACCCCGATCATTCCGCGGCACACATCAACGTGGGGACACTCTTTTACAATCGCCAGGATTACGCTCAGGCCGAGAAGCACTACCGCCGCGCGATCCAGGCAGATCCGCGCTACGCACTGGCGCACTTCGATCTGGGCAACGTACTCGACGAAACCGGGCGTGTCGAAGACGCAATCCAAACCTACAAGACTGCACTGCAACTCGCGCCAACCTATGCGGATGCCCACTACAACCTCGCGCTGGCCTACGAGAAGATGAAGCAGCCGCGCAAGGCACTGGCGCATTGGCGCTCCTATATCAAGCTGGATACGACAGGGCCCTGGTCGATCCATGCCCGTAACCAGGTCCAGCGGATCCTGCAGAGCGACGGGCTGAAACTTGTCTACCGTAAAGAGCAGAAGGACTGAGAGTTGCGCCGCTGCCTCTGCACAGCGCTCGCCCCAGGTTTACCCTCCTAACCAAATGTCAGTCGCGTAGTCTATCTTGACCGTTCGTCAATGATGGCCGCCGTGTGTGCGGCTCCGGAGGAGGCTCCATGCGAAATGCCGTTCTCTTAGCCACCCTTGTGTTTGTCGGGTGCGCCTGTTCCCTGCCCGCTCTCGCCCAGGACACGAATGCGCCAGCCAAGGGCAAGCAGCTCAGTCCCACCCAGGCTATAGTCGAGTCATGGAACGAAGTCGGCAACAAGCTCATCGCCATGGCCGAGGATTTTCCCGAAGACAAGTACGACTACAAGCCCAACCCTGACGAGCGCACGTTCGCCGACCAACTCATGCACATGGCGGGCGCCAACTACTACCTCACCAACATGCTGCTGGGACAGAAGCCCCCGGCCAGTGATGACCTTAAGCGCGGCCAGAGGTCCAAAGCGGAAGTGGTCGCGTTCGTGAAGAAGTCCATCGCAGACGGCGCTACCGCTCTGCAAGCCAAAGGCGACACGGGAATGGAGGCCACGCTGGTTGATCCTTTCAGCAAGGACGAGGCGCGCGTGTATGACTTCGCCTACGGCTTCATTGAGCATATGGGCGAGCACTACGGACAGCTGGTGGTCTATTACCGGACCGCGGGCCTGGTGCCGCCCGCATCGCGTCCCAAAAAGAAGTGAACTCAGGTCGATGGCGATTCCGGAGGCCATTGCCTCAGGCGGGAATGGCCTCCCTGCGGTGCTAAAATGACCAGTTTGCCATCTCATTCGCCGCAGGTGTCTGTATGCCGGAAGCCGTTGCCGCTGCCCCGAATCCCACTCCACTGACCTCGCTCACCGAAGACGAAATTCTTTTCCGCGACAACATCCGCCAGTTCGCCGAGGAGAAGGTTCGTCCGCTCGCCAAGGAGATGGATGAAAAAGGCGTCTTCGACCACGACCTCCTGCACCAATTCTTCCAGCTTGGTTTGATGGGCATCGAGGTTCCGGAGCAGTTCGGTGGCGGAGGCGGAAAATTCTTCGAGGCGATCATCGCGGTCGAGGAGCTTTCGCGCGCCGATGCCTCCGCGGGTGTTGTCGTCGATGTGCAGAACACGCTAGTCAACAACGCGCTTCTCCGCTGGGGCAACGATGAGCAGAAGAAACGCTACCTGCCGCGCATGGCTGCCGACACGGTTGGGGCGTACGCGCTCAGCGAAGCCGGCTCCGGTTCCGATGCCTTCGCCCTGCAGACCCGCGCCGAACTCAAGGGCAGCGACTACGTTCTGAACGGGCGCAAGCTTTGGATCACCAATGGGAAGGAAGCTGGACTCTTCATCCTGTTCGCCACCATCGATACCTCGGCCGGATACAAGGGCATCACTGCCTTTATCATTGAGAAGACCTTCCCGGGCTTCACGGTCGGCAAGAAAGAGGACAAGCTGGGTATCCGCGCCTCCTCGACTTGTGAACTGATCCTGGAAGACTGCCGGGTCCCCAAGGCCAACGTGCTGGGCGAAGTGGGCAAGGGCTACAAGATTGCCATTGAAACCCTCAACGAAGGCCGCATCGGTATCGGCGCGCAAATGCTCGGCGTGGCTCGCGGCGCTTGGGAGTATGCCTCCAGGTATTCGCAGGAGCGCAAGCAGTTCGGCAAACCCATCTCCGAATTCCAAGGCATCCAGTTCCAGATCGCGCAGATGGCGACCGACATTGAGGCCGCCCGCCTGCTGGTCTACAACGCCGCCCGCCTCAAAGATGCCCGCATGAACTTCGTAAAAGAAGCGGCCATGGCCAAGCTGTTTTGCTCGCAAGTCGCAGAACGGGTCGCCTCGCTCGCCATCGAGATCTACGGCGGCTACGGATTTACCAAGGACTACCCGGTCGAGAAATACTGGCGCGACTCCAAGATCGGCAAGATCTACGAAGGCACCTCGAACATGCAATTAGCAACCATCGCCAAACTGGTCCAAAGCCGGTAGAGACGGGGCTTGCCCCGTCTCCAAGTCCCTGGAGACGACAACCCGGCCTGACCTCAGTAACAAATCTGAGTTACCTATTAAGTGAAAGTCGTTGCAGTTCAAAACCTGGCAGGGCCTCCTTCCAAACCCTTTAAGTCTCACTCTGAGAATCACTTCCAAATCCCTGGCTCGATGGTGCCATAGCTGCACTATTCAGGGTGCCCGGAAAGTGTCGGGCCTGAAACTTGGGGGATCGCGTGACCACTTTGTTCGGAAGTCCACAGACGGCGACAACGCAGAAGCACTCCATGCTTCCCGTGCTGGTGGTCCTGTTCCTCGTCTCCTACGGTCTGATGACCCTTCTGATCGTGGAGCAGGGCTCAACCATCCAGTCGCAGCGCAACATGATTCACCAGCTACTGGGGGACAGCCAGGAACTTTCGGCGATGAAAGCCAAGGCGGTTCGTGCTGAGGCCCTATCCCGCCAAGCCCAAGACAAAAACCAGGCCGAGACATCCACCGCGCAGGCTCCGTCGTCCCAGGCACCATCCAAGGATGCACCCGTCAACCAGGTTGCACCCTCCGGCAAAGCGCGCACCGACCAGGGCGGCAAGGCGCAACGACCCGTGCCACCCCGCCCGCCGAAGAATGCTTCGGAAATGGTAGACGCTCGCCGGAATTTGCTGTCGATTTAAGCTCCGGGCCCCGACTGGGGGCCCATCAGGTTCTGTGAGGCGCACGCATGAAGGCTCTGACCCTGGCCTTGCTGTTGTCTCTGCCCATGCCGAAGTTTGCTCCGCCTGCGACCCACGCGCCGGTTGGAGTAATCGCCAAGCACGCGCACAAGGGCGGCAAGTGGTACTTCGCCGACAACGGTCACGCTGTCTATTGCTATGGCCCGGTGATGTTCATCACCGAGCCTTCGGGCCGCCTGAAACGGGTTGCGACCTTCTGCCAGAATGATCAGCCTATGGTCCCGCTGCGAGACTAGCTCCGTTCTCTTCGGTTCTGTAGGCGCAGGCGCCCCGCCTGCGCAGCCGGGACGCCAGTCCGGCGGCAACTTGCAAGCCAAGCCTTGAGTGTGCTCTCTAATCCACCGTGCTGATCGAGGCCATCGATCCTGACTTGCCCGGCCGCTGTGCGCCTCATCCATCTCTTATGCTGTAGATTGGAGCTATGCCGAAGTTCGAGCGACACATCTTCGTTTGCTGCAATCAGCGTCCTGAAGGCCATCCCCGCGGCTGCTGCGATCCGGCCGGCCAGGCCCAGCTGCAGCTGGCCTTCAAGCAGAAGCTTTCCGCCCTGGGTCTTAAGCACAAAGTCCGCGCGAACAAGTCCGGTTGCCTCGACCAATGCGAGCACGGCCCCAACGTCGTGGTCTATCCCGACGCCGTCTGGTACGGCCGGGTCACCGCTGCCGATGTCGACGAGATCATCGAATCCCACATCCTTGGCGGCAAGCCTGTCGAGCGGCTCATCATTCCCGATTCCTGCCTGAACGCCGCCAGTTGCCCGCATCGAGCGCCCAAGCCTGCCCGCTCCGAAGATCTACCCAGCGCGGCTTCGCCCCTCCAAGTGATCGGAATCCGGGGAACGAGCGACTAAATTCATGTCCGAAGGATTGCAGCGCGGTCACCCTGCGGCCTAGTGTGCGGGATGCGGTCCGTGGTGACGGGGTGACGAATCCGGCCCATGCCTCCGCAACGCCCGCTCCCGGAGCACTTCGTCATGAATGCTGAGATAAAAAACGACGACGGCGGGAATCCACAGCAGAAACCAAAGGACTTTCATCGCGCCCACCTTTCCCAGCCTGCGAAGGGGCAGGTGATCACGATCTCATCTTAGCCGGATGGAACCACGCCTGCAGTGACGTCGCTCACTGGCACCGCGCTCATCCTGTACAGGAATTCGTGCTATCTTCCAGGTTCAAGAATCAATCTCTATCGCCTCCCGATATAGATTCAAAAGACCCACCTTCATCCGGCGGACTACGTCCATTAGGGCAGGAGGAATTAGTAAGTTCGTCCCACCAACTTCCACCTTCGTGCCATGGACGCCCTTTAACACTCTTGTAACAATGAACCCATTGGGTCCAGTGGTTGTTGATGCTGTGTCTGCCGGGCGCCCTGTTTTGCCCCGCGGTTGCAGCTCATTTCAGTATCCCAGGATCTGGAATTGCTGAAACAAGGTCACAAGGCGTGCTCGTCCGGTGCATTTCTTCGCACCCTCGTTCTCGACGACTGCGGTCAGGGAATCTCCGAGTATGCCGTCGTCATGTCGATGGTCTTGCTGCTCGCGCTGGTGGGCGTTTCGATGATCAGTACCGAGGCCCTCGATACCCTCCGCAAAGTGGTTGCAGCGCTGCACTAGCCAGCGTCCCGCCCAGCTCGTCTATGAATCTAATAACCTTGGGCGGTTTGCATAGCCTTTGAGCGGTTTGCGTAGCCTTTGGGCGGTTTGCATAGCCCTTGGGCGGTTTGCATCGGCTTTGGGCGGCTTGCATAGCCTTCGCGACCTTCCCGAGCCCTTCGCGCCCTCGGCGGTTTAAGCTTTTCCGCCCGCAGCTCCACCTACCCGAACTCGCTGCCAGCCCCCTCCTCATCCGAGCCTCACATGGCACCCGATTCCAGAAACCGGTATAAAATGACCGCCGGTTTGGAATCCAATTCGAATGGATCGGAGGACCCACGTCCATGAGAAAGCACCGGACCCTCGCGCTCGTCATTTTGCTCGCTCTGTCTTCAGGAATTCTGCATGCGCAGAATTCCCAGCAGGACAAAATGAAGAAGTGCAATTCGGAAGCCAACGCCAAGCACTTGAAAGGCGACGAGCGCAAGAACTTCATGTCGACCTGCCTCAGCGCCAAGGCCGAAGAGCCCGCCGGCACCATGTCGCAACAAGACAAGATGAAGAAGTGCAACGCCGAGGCCAACGACAAGCACCTGAAGGGCGACGAGCGCAAGAGCTTCATGTCCTCCTGCCTGAGCTCCGCCAAATAGCAGTGGGGTGCTCGGCAGCTCCGCGGCGTTGTGAACCGGGCCTGCGCTGCCTCGTCCCCATGGAGACGCCCAGTAGCAGCCACCGACATTGCAAGGCGAGAAGCCGCCGCGGTCGGTATATCAGCGGAAAGCGTGGTAGGCCCGGCAGGAATCGAACCTGCAACCCTCGGATTAGAAATCCGATGCTCTATCCGATTGAGCTACGGGCCCTCAGTTTCAATTTACTGAGCGGCTTCCTTCCACGTCAACGTCGGCCTTCCACGTGCCGCCTGGTTTAGCTCACTTATTCGACGCGGGGCCCGGCGAGCCTGGCTTGTGGCAACTCAAGCCTGAGATCTGGTATCGGCCGTCGTCGGCCATCTGGACTTCCACCGCAAAGATCTGATCCACCGAATGGTTGGTCTTGCAGAGGTATTGAAAGAGCAGGGTCGCCCGCTTGTTCCCGCCCGATTGAATGTCCTCGCCCAGCACCGGGACGCCTTCATCCTGGCTCTTGCTGCCCAGCGGCTTACCACACAGGGTCAGAATGCGGGTGTATTGCCAGCGCAGGACCTCAGGATCAGACGACTTCTGGCCAGCATCGGTGGTGCGGGCAAGAGCGGCATCAATCCGGTTGGCGACCAGGTCGGCCATAAATGCATCGCTCACCTTCTTGGCCGCCCGCCGGTCCACCCCGGAGTTGTTCTGCGCAGCCGCGCACACCACCATGGCCGACATCAGCATGATGACGAACACGCGAAGCCTGCGCACGCCCTTCACTCCCTGAATGCCCTACTGGTTCGGTTCACGTTCCTTCCGAAAAGACGGCCCACGCGCCGGTTCTGCAGCGCGAACCGGGCGTGCCTTCCCTGGATTGAGCAGAGACTCTTATAGTAGCGTACCCGCTTAGTCCGGCGACGTGCGCGCCAACCGTTCTGGTGCACGGCGGTGCAATCACCCTTGTGCCCATTCGATCGTTTGATTTCTGCCTTTTTACGGACGCCGCATGGTATCGACCGCCCTTCATGCCCCGCATCGCGTCCCCATGCCAGAAATTTCCTACCCCGTTGGTGCTGCCCGCTGGCACGCGCGTGCCATTCCCCCCGCTCCCCCCCAGTTGTACTCTGCTTGTGAGCAGTTCTGGGGGAGGGCTGTTCAGCAAGGCGTCCCATGACTCTAACCGGAGTCAGGGACGTTTTGTTTTGTGGGGGAATTCGATCACACGGTCCGCATGGGGGTCTCTCGTGTGGGCGACCCTGTGGCACACGTCCAGGTGGTTTGCCTTCGCTGGTCCTCCGACGGATAATAGGGCTGCATTTTCCATTCACATCCACAAATCCCTGAACTGGAGCCTCTCCATGAACGCGAGATTTCTTCGCTTGCTGTCGATCGTCGTCGTTGCCCTGTCCACCGCCTTGTTCGCTCAGGACGTGAAGTCTGATGTGAGTAAAACCGCCCAGGACACGGCATCGGCCACCAAGAAGACCACCAAGAAGGCCGCCCACTCGACTGAGAATGCCGCCAAGAAGACCGGCGAGGCTACCGAGGACGCGGCTCACAAGACCGGCGAGGCCACCAAGAAAGGCGCGCAGAAGACCGAAGACACTACCGAGAATGCTGCCAAGAAAACAGGTCATGAAGTGAAAAAGGGCACCAAGACCGCTGCCAAAGACACCGAGAAGGGCGCCAAGAAAGTTGAAGGCGCGGTCAAGTAGCGGTCGGCCACCTCAGCTCGTACCCTGCGCCGAGCTGCAAACCTGCAAGCCGCCTCCGAGGCGGCTTCTTTTGTCTGCGCTTTCGGCGGCGCCGATAGCCGGTCCCTCCAGTTTCGGGAGGGGCTACCTTTCCACTTGGCGTCGGAGGCCGCCATCCTTTACGTTAGTAGTTTTCTTGGAGGCTCTGTTGAACTATCTGGATCGGGTACAACCTATCGCTCTTCTCGTCCTGCGCCTGGCACTGGGTGCCGTGATGGTCGGCCACGGCTACCACAAAGTGAATGGTCACGTCCATGATTTCGCCGGCTTCCTCACCAGCATGCACATTCCTGCCTGGCTCGCCTATGTCGTGGCAGTCACCGAGTTCCTCGGCGGAATTCTGATCCTCTTGGGGTTGTTCACGCGCTTTGCTGCTCTCGCAATTTGCATCGACATGGTGGTGGCCATCCTCAAGGTCCATCTCCCCCATGGCCTGCTCGGCGCGGGTGGATACGAGTTCCCGCTTGCGCTCGCTGCAATCGCGTTTTCGCTGATCTTCTTCGGCGCTGGACCGGTCGCCCTGGATGGCATTCGCCGTCCGGGCGCAGGCGGCAGCCGCAAGAACTAATCGCTGCTCAGTTACTTCGAGCGTGAGTTCTTCGAGGCTCGCAACAACGCTCGCTGAACACACAACATTCGTGTGTCTCTTTTCATCAAGCTTTGACAACTCTCTAACCACCGCATGACACACATGCGGCGCACCGCACAGTACTCTGCCTTCACCTCGAGCGCGCGCAATTCAAAGGCGCGCCATCAATTCAAATTAAGGCGGAGTACAGCAAATGAGCAGTAAAGATTCGGACACCCTTTCTTCTACACCTGAACTTACTCACCCTGCCGGCATCGTGGATGAGGAGCGCAGTCAGCAGCGCACTGTCGAGCGACGCTCGTTTCTTAAAGGCCTGGGAGTTGTCGGCGCTGCGGTATCAGTCGGATCGCTTCTGGCGAATGATGCCGAAGCTCAATCGGGCAGCAGCGTTATCACCATCGGCGATGTAGCCATTCTGCGTTTCCTCGCCGCAGCCGAAATTCTCGAAACCGACCTGTGGCAACAATACGCCGAGCTTGGCGGTACCCAGGACAACGAACTCCCCGGCCTCACCGGCGGAAGCAAACTCTACACCCGCGCGCTTCAGCAACTGGACGGCGACATGCCGCAGTACATTCACGACAACACCGAAGATGAATTGACCCACGAGGAATTCATCAATGCCTACCTGATGTCCAAGGGCGCCGAGCCCGTCGATCTCGACCAGTTCCGCACTCTGCCCAGCAGCAAGGCTACCGGCGCACAACAGATTGGCCGCCTCACTAACCTGATGCAGCTAACGGTTGACACCACTTGGTGGACCCGATATCGCAGCCGCACCGGGAATCCCGATTTCGGCGACACGTTCCCGCAAGCGGTTCCGAGCCTCGCGGTCGGCCAGCACACAGCCATACCGCGCAGCGATGACGACGTCCAGCCCGATGCCACGAAACCTCATCACATTTCCGATCTCACCCAGGCTATTGCCAACACGGCCGGCTTTCACTTCGCGTTCATCGAGCAGGGCGGCACGAGCTTGTATCCCAAGCTCGCGCAGCGGGTAACGAGCCTGGAAGTGCTGCGCATCCTGCTCAGCATCGGGGGAACCGAAATCTGCCACTTTCAGACCTGGCACGACAAGGCAGGCAACTCACCCCAAGTCTCGGTCACCGACCCGATCACCGGAGTGAAGGTGAACTTTCCCAATCTCAATGCTCCTCCGTTCGGCGGGGAAGATTTCCAGACCAACTTGATCATGCCCGAGCCAACTGCGTTCCTGAATAAGAAGCTCCCAGCCTGCTCCATCATCCGTCCGACTCAGACGCGCGGAGCCGCCATGGGCGCGCTCGCCGCGCTCACTGCTGACGGCCTTTTCATCGGCCAGACCCCGGAGTTCTTCCGCTTCATGAAAACCCTGGCGATCGAGGCCGACCTGGCGCAACGCGAATAACTGTTTTCGCGCCACGGCGAGGTCCGCGGGCATTCGGACCGGCTGGTGGCCGCCGCGGAGCTGGGTCTCTCCGCGTTCCAAGGGCGCTGCGGCTTGGGGGAGTTGCAGCGCCCCCATCCATCTTTCCTCCGCGCACGTACTGAAGAAGAGGAGAAGTTTATGTTCGAAGGTTTGTTTCAACCCATGCATCTGCTGGTTATTTTCGGGCTTGCCCTGCTCGTGTTCGGCCCGAAGAAGCTGCCCGAACTCGGCAAGGGTATCGGCGAAGGACTGCGCGGCTTCAAGTCTGCCATGAAGGGAGAGGACGAGCCGGCTTCAGCCTCCAGTACTCCCGCTGCCGCCGCAATTAAGAGCCCTGTCAACCCACAAGGAGGAAACGATGGGTCTTGGCACTGAAATTCTGTTTTTGATGGTGCTCGGCCTGGTGTTCCTCGGGCCGAAGCAGTTGCACGCCCTGTTGCGCCGCGTAGCGAAAGCGAAGGCCCAGTTCGACCACGCGGCCAGCACTCTGAAAGCAACGATGGCCGCGGAACTCGAGCACCCTGACAGTTCCCAGGACAGCTTCAAGAGCTAGCAGCTAGGAGCTAGCAGCTAGGAGCTGCCTTCTAATACTCGGCCAGCTCCTTCATTCCGCGATACAGGTCTTCCGCCTGCGGCAAGATCGCATCTTCAAGAATCGGCTGGTATGCGACATAGGTATCCGTCGCGGCCACCCGGCGTACAGGCGCATCCAGGTGCTCGAACAGCTGGTCGGCAATGCGGGCGGCGATCTCCGCACCGTATCCCCAACTCAACGAATCTTCATACGCCACCAGCGCGCGATTCGTCTTCGCAACCGACGTCGCAATCGCCTCCCAGTCGAACGGGTTGAGGGTACGCAGGTCGATCAGCTCGACCTTCACGCCCACCTCCCGCTCCAGCCGCTGGGCCGCCTGCAAGGCACGCGGAACGACCGCACCATAGGTAATGACCGTGAGGTCCGTTCCGGCCTGCACCACTCTGGCCTTGCCGAACGGGATCATGTACTCCGGCCCGGGATACAGCGACCGCCCATAGGTCTCGCGGTACAGCCGCTTGTGCTCCAGGAACATGACCGGATCGTCGCAGCGGATCGCCGTCCGCAGCAATCCCGCCGCGTCCAGCGCATTTGATGGGAACACGACTCTTAGCCCCGGAATGTGCGTGAAGATGCTCTCCCCGCATTGCGAATGATAGAGCGCGCCGCCGGTCAGGTAGCCGCCGATCGCCACCCGCACAACCATCGGTGCCGAGAATGCATTGTTCGACCGCCACCGGATCACCGGCAGCTCGTCGCGCAGCTGCATCATCGCCGGCCAGATGTAGTCGAAAAACTGAATCTCGACCACCGGCTTCAAACCGCGCGTGGCCATACCTGTTCCGCGGCCCACAATATTGGCCTCGGCGATCGGAGAATTGAAGACGCGATCCGAACCGAACGCCATCTGCAGTCCCGAGGTTAGCTTGAATACGCCGCCCTTGCCCTTGATCAGCTTCTTCTTTAGATAATCTTCGCGGCTGGCGTCGGCCACGTCCTCGCCGAAAATGACAATCCGCTCGTCGCGCTTCATCTCATCGCGCAAGGTCGAATTGATGAGTTCGGCCATGGTCTTGGGCAGCACCGGCTTTTTGGCCTCGCCCGCAGTATTCTCCGCGGCCTGTGGAAACACGGGCTGAGTGTCAAACTGTGCCGAGGTCGGATCCAGATCCGCCGAGTACACGAAGTTATAGATCGTATCGGGCTGCGGCAGCGCTGCTTCCAGCGCCCGGTCGGCCGCATGCTGCAAGTCTTCCTCGACCTGCTTCTCCAGTTTGTTGATGCCTTTTTCGTCGAGAATCCCTTCCCGGATCAGAAACATCTGCATCCGAGTAATCGGATCGCGCGCCGCATCGCGTTGCCGCTCCACATCCGGGCGGTATAACCGCTCATCGTCCGATAGCGAGTGCGAATACGGGCGGATCACGTGCGCGTGTACAAAGGCCGGCCCCTTTCCGGCCCGGCAGTATGCAGCCGCGCGCCGCATCGCGGCGTAGCTGGTTATCGGATCGGTTCCGTCCACCTCTTCAAAATGAAAATTCGGGAACCCCGAGACCAGCCGCGAAATGTTTCCGCCCGCGGTCTGCACTTCCACCGGTACCGAGATCGCGTATCCGTTGTCTTCCACCACGAACAACACGGGCAGCTTCTTGTTCGCCGCCGTGTTCAGTGCTTCCCAGAATTCGCCCTCGCTGCTCGTCCCATCCCCCAGCGACACATAGGTAACTTCGTCCTCGCGGAACGACACATCTTTGAATTGCCGGTAGTCTCCCTGCGCCTTCTTCGCGGAGTTCGGATGATTCCGCAGATAGACACCGGCCTCGGCGCAGCCCACGGCCTGCAGAATCTGCGTCCCGGTGGGTGACGATTGCGTCACCACATTCAGCCGTTGGTAAGCCCAGTGCGACGGCATCTGGCGCCCGCCCGAAGACGGATCTTCGGCCGCACCCACGGCCTGCAGCAGCATCTCGTAGGGTGTCGCACCCAGCGCCAGCACCAGCGCGCGATCGCGATAATACGGGTAGAACCAGTCATGTCCCGCTTTCAACACGAATCCAGCGGCCACGCCGACCGCTTCGTGTCCAGCGCCCGAAATCTGAAAGAAGATTTTCTGCTGCCGTTTAAGAAGGATCTCCCGGTCGTCGATCCGCCGCGAGCTGTACATGATGCGGTACGCGTCGACGAGTTGCTCCCGAGTGAGCCCCTCGTATGCTTTGTTTTTTCTGGATTCTTCCGTGGCCAGCGCAGCCAGCTTGGGTTCAGTCTTCGTGGTTGCCATTCAGTACCCTGTGGGCTGGGGGAATTTGTGTGCTACCTGCATTGTAAATCGTGTCCTGAGATTCGGAATACGGCTTTCGCTGCAGGCGACCGACTGGTCGGGCAGAGTTTCGAGCTTTGTCAACCAGCCCATTACTCATCCGTCAATCCCAACGTGATGGAGGAGTGGGCGTCCCCGCCCGCCCACGAGCAGGCAGTGTGGTTACCGGTACTTTGGTTGTTTTAGCTCGGCCGCTCGTAGCTCCAAACTCGCCGCATGCTTTATCCTCAATTACAAATGATCCGCACCAACCGCTCCTTCGATCCCGCCAAAATCCAGCTCCTGGTCTTCGACCTCGACGGCACCCTTATTGACTCTCGCCTCGACCTCATCCACTCGATCAACGCCATGCTGCGCCACCTGGACCGGCCTGAACTGCCCGGCGAGGTGATCGCTACCTACGTCGGGGATGGCGCCCCCATGCTGGTGCGGCGCGCGTTGGGCGATCCCGACGACGAAGTCTTCGTGCAGCACGCCATCGACTTTTTTCTCTCCTACTATCGGGAGCACAAGCTCGACTACACACACGTCTATGACGGCATGCCTGCCGCCTTGCGCTCTCTGCATTCCGCCAACGGAACTCCGCGCCGCATGGCCGTGCTCACCAACAAGCCCGTCAACCCCTCACGGGCCATCGTTGAGGCCCTGGGGATGAAGGAGCTCTTTTTTGCCATCTACGGCGGCAATAGCTTTCCGACCAAGAAACCAGACCCGCTCGGCGCGCGGCAGATTCTTCTCGAGGCCGGCTGCCGGCCCGACCAGGCCGTCATTGTCGGCGACTCCTCCAATGACGTGCTCACCGGCCGCAACGCCGGGCTCTGGACCATCGGCGTGACCTATGGCTTCGCCCCGCAAAGTCTGGAGCTCGTCCCCCCGGACGTGCTCGTAGATTCCCCTGCTGAACTCGTGCAAGTGCTGGGGGTGCGATCCGTTTCTTCGACCGCTGCACCATAATTGTCAGCGAGGCGCTGCGCCATTTCCGCTACACTGCTGCCACCACTCAATGAACAGCAACCACCTCGGCTTCACTCCACGGGAACTGCGCAAGCTGCGCAGCCTGAAGGACCCATACGGTATTCAGCGCCTTCTCGACGACATGCCTTATCACCTCGCCGACACTGCCTGGTCCCCCCGTCGCGTGCTCGCTGAAAACACCTCCCATTGTCTGGAGGGCGCAATCTTCGCCGCCGCCGCCTTGCGCGCCAACGGCTATCCGCCGCTCGTCGTCGATCTGGAAGCCGATCGAGACACCGATCACGTGCTCGCCGTCTATCGCCGCAACGGCCTGTGGGGCGCGGTCGCCAAGTCGAATTACACCGGCTGCCGCTACCGCGAACCCGTCTACCGGACGATTCGCGAGCTCGCACTGAGCTACTTCAATATTTACTTCAATCTGCGCCGGGAACGCACTCTTCGGCGTTATTCGCGCCCGGTCAGCCTGGCCCGCTTCGATGGTAAAGACTGGATGACTACCGACAAGCCCATCTGGTTTATCGTCTACTACCTGCTCGAAATTTCTCACACACCGCTCTTCACGCCGCGGGTCGCCGCTCATTTGCACCGGATCGATGACCGGACTTTTGCTGCTGAGACTTTAGGCAAGGCTTACAAGATGAAGGGAAATTAAATCGTCGCCCAGGCCGTTAGCGGCTAGCCGTTGGCCGTTCACTCGTGGCTGGCAGATACTGAAGATATTTCGAATACGGCCCCAGGTTACCTCAGGATGTTCCGATCGCATTCGGCGGGCCTTTCGTGCGACCTGTGATTGGAAGTGAACGACCAACGACTAGCAGCTAACGACTCCACCAAAACCTTCTCAAGCGACCGCTTGCTCCGACCGCGAATCGTTCTCCAGCAGAAGCGTGAGCATCACCACGATCAGTTCCGGACGATCGCCCCCAATCGCCACTCGACGCGATAGGCTAGGGTTACGGTGTTCTCTGTTTCCATCGCCCGAATGCACCAGTATCGGCACCTCCGGCATGAGCTCGTCGACCTGCGCCCATAATTCAGGAAACACCTGCATGGATGCCTGGTCCGCCACCACGGCCCGTAAATCCAACCTGGTCGCCAACAGCAAGAGACCGCGCACGTCTTTTGCACGCCAAACTTCACAGCCCGCATCCCGCAGAGCGGCGGACAATTCCCTTCCGCGAAATTCCGAGCAATCCACGCACACGATTTGCGTTCCCATCGACTTCACTCCCACCCACTGGTCCGCCCGCGCGTCCCGTGGTTGTAGGCTCAGAAGCATAGTGCAACTTCCATGACAATCGCGTTAAAAAACATGCGAAAACATACGCCAACCTGTCAACTTTGACAGGTCTGCCTACAAAAACTTACAGCGTGAAAGCGCGTTTTCATGCATCGGGAAACGCTTTTTCTCCGGAACTGCAAGGTTCCGGCATCCGTACAATGAGATCATGCGCATGCGCCTCGGATTGCTCTTCCTCCCCGGTCTTTTGGCTTGCGTAGCCTGGGCGCAGGCGGACTCGCCTCCTCCATCCTCCAGCGACGCGCCCGTCCCCAAGGAGTCGCCCAACCCGGCTAGCGCCGCTCAGTCGAAACCGGCCGCTCCCGCAACCCTCGCCAACAACCAGATCAAAGAGCTCATCCGCAAGGTCGCCGAAAACGACATTGCCAACGACAAACTCCTCCGCGATTACACCTACACCGAGCGCCAGGAAACCAAAAAGCTCAACAAGCGCGGTGAAATCACTTCGACCGAAAGCAAAACCTACGACGTGCTTCAGATCTATGGTGAAACCGTCGAGAAACTCGTTGCAAAAAATGACAAGCCGTTATCCGAAAAAGATGCGGCCAAGGAAGACGAGAAAGTTCAGAAGGTCATCGACAAGCGTCGCAACGAGTCTGATTCCGACCGCGAAAAACGCATCAAGAAAGAAGAGAAAGAGCGCGAAGAAGGCCGCGAGTTCGTGAAGGAAATCGCCGACGCCTACGACTTCACCCTGGTTAAAGTCGAGCCCATCGACGGCCGCCCCGCCTGGGTCATTGACGCCCAGCCGAATCCCGGTTTCATTCCCCACCGCAAGGAAGCCAGGTTTCTAAGCAAGATCGTCGGCCGGATCTGGATCGATCAGGCCGAGGATGAACTCGTCAAAATCGATTGCCAGGTCACCGACACCATCTCTCTCGGCCTCTTCCTCGCTCGCCTGCACAAGGGTACGCGCGTTGTCTACGAACAGACCCGAGTCAACGATGAAGTCTGGCTGCCCGTCCATGCCGCCATTCACGTGGACGTGCGCCTCGCCTTGATGAAAGAGTTCGATCAGGATATCGACGTCACGGACCGCGACTACAAGAAATTCCGCACCGGCACCCGCATCATCGGCATGCAAGAAATCAATCAGAAGCCCCACCCCGAGCCGGCGCCCAATCCGTAACCGGGCTGACTTCGACTTAACAGGGCTCACTTTCAACGTCAAACTCGATCCAATCCCATCCCACACGCCAACCCATTCCGCTGACCTCGATTTTCCTGGCGTTCTTTGCGTCGGGTCGCCGCGCCCTTTGCGGCTAAAAGCTTCAGCTACCTCGCTCGCCACGCTCCACCGCAGGCGCCAAATGCTCCGGCCAACGACTCAGAACAGCGGCCATCCCTTCGCGCCCTTGCGAATCCTTGGCGCCCTTTGCGGCTAAGTACTTTGATCTCCCCTACGACCGCAGGCACCAAATACCTGACCGTCGCAGCTTCTTTCGCACACCCAACCCCTTCCACCGCGAGAATCGCGCTAATATGCGGCCCTGACACTCCTCGCAGGGGACACAACATGCGCATGTTTGTGTTATGTGGCGCGCTGGCGGTTCTCGCCGGCGTTTGTACCGCGGCCGCTCAGCGTACTCCCGCCTCGGACAAGCAGGCCCTTCTGACCCTTGAGGACCAATGGCTTCACGCGCGCGATGCCGCCACCCTCGACCGCATCCTTGCCGCCGACTTCGTTCACATCGTCCCGGGCGGTTACATCCTCACCAGAACCGAGCACATCGACTGGTTCGTGAAGCACATTCCGCCCGCCAATCGCAACGTACGCCTTGACCGCGTCGAGGTCCGCCTCTACGCCGACACCGGCATCGTCAACGGTCTCGTCATCGCGGCTGACGATCAGGGCAGGGAAACGCGCCGAACCGCCTTTACCGACGTCTTCATTTTCCGCGACGGCCGCTGGCAAGCTGTCAATGCCCAGGAGGACGAGGTCACTCACGCCGCTCACTGACGTCAGCCGACTTCCACGATCTCCATATCGCGAATCAGTCCCCCCTCGATGCGGTACACATGCTCGACCATCCGGTCCGTCAGCACTTTCCCGCTTAGATCTTTCACGACCTGGTGAACCTCCACCGCAATCCGCCCGTCGTTCTCCCGACGGAAACCCTCCGGATCGACATGCGGATTGATCATCCCCCACTGCCGCGTCCAATATTTGCGTACGCCGTCATGCCCATGGACCGTTCCGCCCTCCATCCCGTTCGGCCATTCCACATCGGCATGCATGGTGCCCAGCGCTCCCTCTAAATCCCGCGCATTAAACGCGTCATATGCCCTTCGCAAAAGCTCTTCCTCGTTCATATTCCTTCCTCGATGATTCAGTAACACCCCGAGTTTGATCCCAACCCCATCCAAGTTCCGCCCGGACCCTGAAGCGAGATCGCGTTAAACCAACCTGTGGAGTTCGATTCCCATCCGTCACCAGAATTAGACGCTGCATCGTTGAGGAAGGTTTTTGTATCTCCGCCGGGCAAGCGACGGAAAGGCGCTCGCGCTATAATAAAAAGATTCTCTAGTGCCGAAATGCCGCTCTGTGCACCCTGCGGTTATTTTTATGGTAGAGACGAGGCTTGCCTCGTCTCCAAAGCGTCGACGCATAGAAAGGCCGGCGCGAGGCCTGTTCCCGGGAGCTAGCGGCGAAACGCTAGAAGCTGTTTTTCCATGGACTTCAAACTCGTCAGTGACTACAAACCGCGCGGCGACCAGGGTAAGGCCATCGAGACCCTCACCCGGGGCCTGTTCGACCGGGAGCAGCACCAGGTGCTGCTCGGCGTCACCGGTTCGGGCAAAACTTACACCATGGCCAAGGTGATCGAGGCCGTAAACAAGCCTGCCCTGGTGATGGCCCACAACAAAACTCTGGCTGCCCAGCTCTACCACGAATTCAAGAGTTTCTTTCCGCACAACGCGGTCGAGTATTTTGTCTCGTATTACGACTATTACCAGCCCGAAGCGTACGTTCCCGCCGCCGACCTCTACATTGAAAAAGAAGCGACGATTAACGACGAACTCGACAAGCTTCGCCTCTCCGCCACCCGCTCGCTATTCGAGCGCCGCGACGCCCTGATTGTCGCCTCGGTCAGCTGCATCTACGGACTGGGCTCGCCCGAAGCCTACTACGGCATGCTGCTCTTCCTCGAAAAAGGCCAGAAGATCAAGCGCCAGGACATCACCCGCAAGCTGGTCGAAATTCTCTATGAGCGTACCGACGGCGATTTCCGCCGCGGCACTTTCCGCGTGCGCGGCGATGTCATTGAAGTCTTCCCCACTTACGACGACATGGCCTACCGCATCGAACTCTGGGGCGACCAGGTCGAATCCCTATCCCAGATCGATCCGCTCTTCGGCACGGTCAAACAGAAATACGTCCGCCTGCCCATCTACCCGAAGACGCACTACGTCATGAAGGATGAGACGCGCTCTTCCGCCGTCGAGTCGATCAAGCAGGAACTGGCCTGGTGGGAAGGGGAACTGCAGAAGCAGGGCCGCCTGGTCGAGTCCCAACGCGTCCACCAGCGCACCATGTTCGACCTTGAGATGATCAAGTCGATGGGCTACTGCCACGGCATTGAGAATTACTCGCGCCACTTTACCGGCCGCCTGCCGGGCGAACCACCGCCCACGCTCCTCGATTATTTCCCCCGCGACTACGTCATGTTTATCGACGAATCACACCAGACTGTCCCGCAGCTGCGGGGCATGTATGCCGGGGACCGCTCGCGCAAGGAAATTCTGGTCGAGTACGGATTCCGCCTGCCCTCGGCGCTCGATAACCGTCCGCTCACCTTCGAAGAATTCGAGCACCGCATGAACCAGGCGGTCTACGTTTCGGCCACCCCCGGCCCTTACGAACTTACGCGCTCTGCCGGGGTCGTGGTCGAGCAGATCATCCGGCCAACCGGCCTCATCGACCCCGAAGTCGAAGTCCGCCCGGTGAAAGGCCAGATCGACGACCTGCTCCACGAGATCCGAGCTCGCGCCGACCGTAACGAGCGTGTCCTGGTTACCACCCTGACCAAGCGCATGGCCGAAGATCTCGCCGAGTACTACAGCGAGGTCGGCGTGAAGTGCCGCTACATGCACTCGGAAATTGAAACCCTCGAGCGGGTAAAGATTCTGCGCGACTTGCGCAAGGGCGAATTCGATGTATTGATCGGGATCAATCTGCTGCGCGAGGGCCTCGACCTGCCCGAAGTCTCGCTGGTCGCCATCCTTGACGCCGACAAAGAAGGTTTCCTGCGCTCCAGTGGCTCGCTCATCCAGACCATCGGCCGCTGCGCCCGCAACATCAATGGCCGCGCCATCCTCTACGCCGATCGCTCTACCGACTCAATGCAGCGTGCCATGGGCGAAACCAACCGCCGCCGTGCCATCCAGCGGGCCTACAACGAAGAAAACGGCATCACCCCGGAGTCCATCGTCCGTCCGCTCGAGATGTCGCTCGCCTCGATCGTCGCGGCTGACTACGCCGATCTCACCGCCGGCGAAGACCAGGGCATTCCCGAATTCAAATCGCAGGAAGAACTCGACGCCTACATTGCCAAGCTCGAAACCGACATGCGCGAAGCCGCCAAGCGCTTCGAGTTCGAGCAGGCCGCCAAACTTCGCGACAGGATTAAAGAATTGCGCTCGAAGGAATTCCTGTTCGTATAAGTCGCCATCCCATCGATGACCGGCCTGCTGCCTTTGCCGGCGTCTCAGCTTGCGACTGCACGTTACCAAAGTCACTGTTCTGGTGTCTCATCCCGCGACCGCTTCCTCTCCTAGGCCTAGAGTGTTTCCGAACTAAGGAAGCCGCTTGTGAACTGCCCGCACGACCCCGAACCACCAGGCTCCCAGAAACCTTCGCCCGATCCCTCGGAGAAAACCTCTGCACAATCGTCGTGTCTCTGCGGAATCTGCGGGGGAGCAACGCGGTTCGACAACTTTCTTGACCTCAATGTCTGCCCCGATTGCGGCGCACAGGAAACAAAGGCCGGATGGCAGGCTCGCTCCCTCAGGCCGAGGAAGTAGCAGTGTCTAGGAATTGGGGATAGAAGTTGGAATTCCGGGCCGGATCCCGAAATTGCTACCGGCCCACCCGTGCGGCCGCCGTCATCGGCTTGCGGAAGAACACGTAGTCGGCTTCGTTCTGGGTCTGAAAGGTTACGTCCACCGTGGGCATTTTCTCGCCTTGCCCAAGGAACAGGTACCCGCCCGGTTCCAGATACAGGTGTAACCGCTGCGCCAGCGCGATGCGCTGCGACATCGAAAACTGGGGCAGAATCCCCATGCAAAAGATGCAGTCAAATCGTCCCAGATGAGCCGGCCTCGACAGATTCATCTGCGTAAATGTAACCAGGTTCCGCAATCGCGGCTTAACCAGAAAATGCTGCCCGACCCGCGCAAAGTAGGTTTGCGCCTGCGGCCGCGACACGCGCTCCAGGGCCGCTGCCGGATACAGTCCGCGCTCCGCGAAGGTCAGCGCTTCCTGCCGGATGTCGCTGGCCAGAATGTGAATCGTCCAGTTCGCGCTCCCGTGACAATACGTCGCCTCACAAATCGAGATCGCGATCGAATACGCTTCTTCCCCGGTCGAGCAGCCCGCGCTCCATACTCGCAAGCTTCGATTGGTCTGGCTCGCTTTCCGTATATAGAGCTCTGGCAGCCCCTGCCGCTCAAAGGCAGAAAAGGCATCCCGGTGACCGAAGAACGCAGTCTCCCCATCCAGCAAATGCTCCAGCAAAGCCTCGCATTCACTCTCTGACGCCTGCAGCCGTCCCATCAGGTCGGCAAACGATCCAACCTTTCGCTTCTCCATGTACTGCGCCAACTGATCCGTGAACAAATCTTGCGGGCAGTCCAGCAGGACGCCCGCCTGCCGCTCCAGCAACAGACGCAATTCGGTCAGTTCGTGTTCCAGCACCAGCGGGCGGTTGTACTTCGGACCACCTCCCGCTCCCCCAAAATTCAACCCGGTACCCATAGCGCGTTCCCGATGGCTCCTGCTCACCCGAGACCCAGTCCAGTCTCGTAAATTTCCGCAGCCGGAGGAGTCGTGCGCTGCGCTCTTATCAAGATCGTGTCGTACTGGCCGTCCTGTGCGTTCTTTCTACTTCGGAAATTCCATCCCTGGCCCAATCATCATCTGCCGGATTCCGCCCTACTCTGCCGCTTCGTCACGCTCGTCCAAAAGGCCTCGACCCTGAATAAATCCGTGAACCGTTCCTCGTCAGGAGGCCGTAGCCTCCATGTGCCCGCGCCACTCCGAATCCGCTTCCGGGTCGGCAATCGACAACTCTTTCTCGAGCGACGAGAACCGCTGCAGGATCTCGTGCATCCGCACTCCCATGTTGCGGATGGTCGCTACCTGCGCCCGCTCGGTCGCGCCCATCGCCCCGGGCGCCAGCAGCAACAGTTCTGAATTCCCGAGAACCGAGGTCAGGGCGTTGTTCAAGTTGTGCCGCATTTCCAGCACAAATTGCCCGAGCAGCGCATTCCGTTTCATCGCCGCCTGCGCCGCTTCGGCCCGGGCCGCCCGTCCCTGGGCTTCCACCCGCCGCAACAACTCGCCGGCCAGCAGAATCAGGGTATCCAGCCAGCCTTCGTGCTGCCGCAAAACCAGCACCCGCGGGAACTCCGATCTGGTCTGCTGCGCAGTCACCGCATCATCGGCAATCAAGATGACCGGCCCCGCCGGCGCCAGCGTGCCCAGAATGCGCGAAAAGAGTTCGGCCCGCATGGGACCCACAATCGCCAGCTGGAATGTGTCCCCGCCGCCGCGCGCCCATACGTCGCCGCTCAGGACGGTGAAGTTCGGAACCCGCCGCTCCGCCTGCCAGCGCCCCGCTACCTGCCGTGAAAATTCCGCGTCGTCCGCAATCACCAATACCGTCGGTTGCAAGCTCATGCTTTCCCCTGCATGTTGCTTACTGCTGATCCGGTTTCCACTCGTTACCGCCTGACACCTCAAACTCCGGCGCTTCCTCAGCCGGCACATTGAACTTCGCTACTGGCGGCTTCGCCGCGGGCGCTTTCGCCGGGACCGATGCTGGTTTCGTAACCGCCGCCGCCGGCTTGCTGGCCGCAGCCGCAGCTGCCGCCCCCGCCGACCGTGCCGCGGCCGGCGGCTTCGGAGCTGTCGCCACTGGCTTGGCCAATGCCGGCTTAGCCGGCGTCGCCGGCGCTCCTCCCCGTCCCAACGCATCATCGATCGCCGCCCGCAAATCCACCAGCATGCGCAGCGGCTGTCCCGACGAGTACTCCGCCTGGAACATTACCTTCCACGACTGGCAGATCATGCGCAGCCGCAGGATCGGTTCCTCCGCCGAAAATTGGGCGCGCCGGCAATCGATGGTCTGAATCCCTTTGCTCTCCAGTTCCCGCAATCCATCAAAAATCGCGTTCAGGTCGTCATGCATCAGCCGGAAGAAGATTCGCCGCAGCAGGAAACTCAGGCGCGTGAAGGCGGCCATGGCGATGGGCTGAAAGTAATTCTCCCCGGCCTGCACCTTCAGCTTTCTTCCCTGCTCCAGGATTCCCCCGTGCAGCAACTCATTCAGGGTGCGCGCTTTTCGCGCCGCTTGCAGTACTCCCTCTACCGGCTTCAGCCACACCGGCTGCGCCGCCTCCAGCGGGCCTAACACCGGCTGCAGCAGCTTCGCTACGTACTCGACCGTCACCGCGCCGTCGTCCAGGCGCGACGGCGCCCCCTGCGAGAAGTACTGCACCAGCAGGAAATCAATCTTGTCCCGATCCGACGGCGACTTCTCTTCCTTCTCCAGGTGATGAAGCAGCAGGGTCTCCAGCAGCGGCTGCGTCGCCAGCGAACTGGTCTGCAGGAACTGCCGCAACTGGTGCACCTGGATGCGGTCGTCCATCTCGCGTAACCACTGCCGGGCCTGCTCCACCGACTCCCGCGGCGGCGTTTCGGTCCCCGCCTCCAAATCCCCGCACGGATTCAGATCGATGACAAACTCGCGCGCCAGGGCAGAGTACGTCGGATACAGGACACGCGCTGTATTCCACTGCGCCGTCAGTTGATTCAGATCGGAGCCGCTCATGGTTTCACAATCCAGTTGGGCACTTCCCGCGTGAAGCGAGCCGCAATCGCGGTCTGCCCGTGGTGATACTGCACCGCCACCACCGAGGCTTCCGCATCCAGCGAGCCATCGGCGTTCTGCAGTCGTACCTTTTCGGCAAACTCACAAGGCAACGACGACGCAAACAGCACCTCGTTCGTCGTCCCGAATTCAATGATGGTGTTTTCTTCCGGGCTGCAGCCTTCGCGCAGCAGCCGCACCGGCAGGCGCAGGGGCATGGCCTGCGGGAAAAACTTGGCGAGGCGCGCCACGGGCGTGGCCGACGCCGAGCTTGCACTCCCAGGGGCCTCATTCGCCAAGGTTCGGTGACCTCGCACCAAGTGGCGGTCAAGGGCTCCCCTCTTTCCGGTTAGAAAGATTCAACGCAGGGAGCCGTCGGGTCCGCGTTTACGCCTTGTGTCATTGCATCCCACCCGCCAAAGAGGAGCACGAAGGTCTCCTGGCTAACCCCTTATGAATCAATACCGGCTTGTGCCTTGTCCCCTTCTCCACCAAACCTTTTCCCGATCTGGCGTCTCATTCTGAAACTCCCGTCTCATTTCCCTTCTAGCGGTATAATCCGGCCACCCGGAATCGCCTCCCGCTCCGCCTCGGTTCGACGGCCGGCTCGCGACCTGCTGCTCCTTCCGGAACCGAATTCGCCAGGAGAATTCTCCGATGCGCGCTCTCCGCTTCTCCCGTCGCTCGTTCTTACAGGGATCCTCGCTCGCCTCCGCTGCCCTCGCCCTGCGCATCGTCACCGAACCCATGCTCGCCCAGGCGGCCGCCAAAGTCCTTCCGCCCGGCACCATCAAGATCGATGCCAACGAGAATCCCCTCGGTCCCTGCGACTCGGCTCGCGCCGCGCTCTCCGCCATCATCCCCCAGGGCGGGCGCTACGCCCTTCCCCTCACCGACGAACTCGCTCGACTCTTCGCCGAGCAACAAGGCCTCCCGCCGGATCACGTCGCCGTCTTCCCCGGTTCCAGCGAACCGCTTCACTACTCCGTCCTCACCTTCACCAACCGCGCCCGCAGCTACGTCACCGGCGATCCCGGATACGAAGCTGGTCTGGATGCAGCCAAAGTCTCCGGCGCCCGCGTCGTGAAAGTTCCGTTGACCAAGACCTACGCGCACGATATTCCCGCCATGCTCGCCGCTGCTCCCGATGCCGGCCTCTTTTATATCTGCACCCCCAATAACCCGACCGGCACGCTCACCCCGCTCACCGACATCGAATACGCCGCCGAGCACAAACCCAAAGACTCCGTCCTGCTGGTGGACGAGGCTTACATCCACTTCACCGAGACCCCAACTGCCATCGATCTGGTCAAAGCCGGCCGCGACGTCATCGTTCTGCGCACCTTCTCCAAGATCTATGGCATGGCAGGCCTGCGCTGCGGCTTCGCCATTGCCCGCCCCGACCTGCTCGCCCGGCTGAACCACTTTCACGGCTGGGGTGCTATGCCCGTCACCGGCGTCGTCGCGGCCATGGCCAGCCTGCGCGAAACGCAACTCGTGCCTGAGCGCCGTCGCATTAACGCCGCCAACCGCGAAGCCACCTTCCAGTGGCTCAGCAGCCACGGCTACCGCTATATCCCCTCGGAAACGAACTTTTTCATGCTTGACACCGGCCGCCCAGCCAAGCCGGTCATCGATGCCATGCTCGGCCAGCGCGTGGCCATCGGCCGCATCTGGCCCGCCATGCCCACCTATTCCCGGATTACGGTTGGAACCAGCGACGAGATGGCAGCGTTTCAAGCCGCCTTTAAAAAGGTGATGGATGGCTCCGTGTCCACGGCCGCCTTCGTTTCGCGCGAGCGCCCCAGCCGCGATGGCTGCCGCATTCCGTCCTGACCCGATGACTGCGACCAAGTAGGCTCCAGCGGTCAGCGCCAACCGTCCGTCGAAATTCACCTGCGTCGCCTGGAGATGAAAGCTTGCAAGACCTTGCGCGCCCCTGCGCTCCGTCCACCGCCCCCCATCACAACCAAGGCGGCCTCTGTTCTCTCGCGACGGCAATCACGTTCTCTTCCGAGCATCGCCGTGGTTCCCGCGAAGGCAAGCCGCTCGCTGGCTCGAAGCCGTACACGCTGTAGCCAAACTCCCCCAGCAGTCCCAATAACCGCTCCGCGCTGGACTGTTGATGCTGCAACGACCGGTGTGACAACTCCATCAGCAGCAGCGGCCGATGCCCGCTCAGCGTTCGCTCCGCTCCGCGCAGCGCCAACTCCTCCGCGCCCTCGATGTCCATCTTGATCACATCCACCCGCGTCAGCCCCTGCTCTCTCACCACATCGTCCAGCCGCACCGACCGCACGCGCTCGCGGTGATCGAGCGCCGTATCGAATCCAAACGCTCCCAGCGTGTTGTGCCCGGACTTGGCGAGCGGCGCCACCAGCAACTCCGCCTCCCCCTCCCGGTCCGTTACCGCCGCCGCCACCAGCGTGACATTGCCCAGGCCATTGCCCTCGATGTGCTCGCCAATGATTCCCGCTTCGCGCCGGCTCGGCTCGATCGCCACCACCTTCCCCGACGCTCCAACCTTGCGCGCCCCAAACAAGCTGTACAGCCCCATATTCGCGCCCACGTCGATGAACGTCATCCCCGGCTTCAGGATCCTCGCCAGCAGCGACAACTCATTCGGATCATAAAATCCCGAGACAAAAATGGATCGCGAGCTCTCATTCCCCGGATAAAGATTGATCCGCAGCCCCTCCAGCCACTCCACGCGAAATGGGCGGCGAAACTGCCGCCACGCAATTCTCCGCAGGTACTGGCTCGCCGTATCCAGTTGCCCGCTCCCCAAAACCCACCCCGGCACCGGATGCAACCTCGCCCGAGCCGCAAGATACCCCCCCAACGATCGCCCTTTCGCCACAAATGACACGGTCTCCGCCTGCGCCATCGGTCTTTCTGCCTCCATCCCGGTCACCTCGGTCTCCGTGTCATGGCCATCTTCTGCGAAGCTAACCCCTTGCGCAACTTTCCAGGCCGCGCCTTCTCTGTTGCTCTTGCAGGATCCACGATCTCGTATTCATGCCGCCACCCTGTGGCAATTTTCCACTAGCCGCCTCCCTTCCCGTCGCTCCAACCTGCCTTGCTTCATTGACTTGCCTTCTCCGCCAACGTAAGATTCCGCTTCCCATGATCGGGCAAACGATCTCGCACTACCGCATTGTCGAGAAGCTCGGCGGCGGCGGCATGGGGGTCGTCTACAAGGCCGAGGACACCCGCCTCCACCGCTTCGTCGCCCTTAAGTTCCTGCCCGATGATGTGGCGCACGATCCCCAGGCCCTCAGCCGTTTTCAGCGCGAGGCCCAAGCCGCTTCCGCGCTGAATCATCCGAACATCTGCACCATTCACGACATCGGCGAGCAGGACGGCAAAACCTTCATCGCCATGGAATTCCTGGAAGGTGCGACCCTGAAACACCAGATCGGGGTTCGGCCGATGGAGATGGAGACCCTGCTCCCGTTGGCGATCGAAATCGCCGATGCTCTCGACGCCGCCCACGCCAAGGGCATCATCCATCGCGACATCAAGCCGGCCAACATCTTTGTGACCGAGCGCGGCCACGCAAAGATTCTTGATTTCGGGCTGGCCAAGATCGCACCCTTCTCCAGCCGGCCGGAGCCGCCTACCGGAGCCACCGCCGCCTCCACCGCCATCCACGAAGAGTTCCTGACCAGTCCAGGTTCTGCCTTGGGAACCGTCGCCTACATGTCTCCCGAGCAGGCCAAAGGAAAGGACCTCGACCGCCGCACCGACTTGTTTTCGTTTGGTGCTGTGCTCTATGAAATGGCCACCGGGATGGTAGCGTTTCGAGGCGACACCTCGGCGGTCATCTTCAACGCAATTCTGGAGCGCGCCCCGACCTCCGCCCATCGCATCAACCCCGAAATCCCTCCCAAACTCGAAGAGATCATCAACAAGGCCCTCGACAAGGATCGCGAACTCCGCTACCAGAATGCGGCCGATATGCGCGCCGACCTGAAACGCATACGCCGTGAACTGGAATCCGGGCGAACCCCGCTCAGGGAAATTGAAGAGCCTGCGCCCGCAGCGACGGCCAGCAGCGGTTCCGGCACCAGGGTGGCTCCGGCAAGTGCTCCCGCCGTCGCCGCCGTGGTGAGCAGCAGCGTGCCCCTGGCTCCAGCTTCCGCCAGCACTCCTGCCGCGGCTCCCACTCCCGCGCCTGCCGCAGCCCCGCAACCTGCTCGGAAGTGGTGGCTCTATGCCGGCGTGGCCGCAGTGCTTTGTGTTGTCGGAACCGTGGGTGTGGTGCTTTATCAGCGCAGACCCACCATTACCGAGAAGGATCTGATCCTGGTCACCGATTTCGTGAACACCACCGGGGATCCGGTCTTTGACGGCACCCTGAAAAAAGCCCTGGCAGTCGATCTCCAGCAATCGCCGTTCCTGAATGTCGTCCCCGAATCGCAGGTGCAGAAAACGTTGAAGTTTATGGGCCGCGGGCCCGACGAGGCCCTCACCAGCAGCATCGGCCGGGAGATCTGCCAGCGCGACGGTATCAAAGCCATGCTCACCGGCTCCATCGCCCTGGTGGGAAACGACTATCTGATCACGCTCGAAGCCATCAACGCTTCCACCGGCGATTCCCTCGCTCAGGTGCAGCAGCAAGCGGCCGGCAAAGATGCCGTACTCAACTCCCTCGGCAGCGCCGCCACCAGGCTGCGCCAGAAACTCGGCGAGTCACTCGCCTCGGTGCAGCAGTTCGATAAACCGCTTGACCAGGCCACCACCTCCTCGCTCGAGGCCTTGAAGGCGTATTCACTCGGCGACACACTGCATAACAAGTTGGAGGACATTCAAGCGATCCCGTTCTATCAGCGGGCCATCGAACTGGATCCGAATTTCGCCTTAGCCCATTTGCGCCTGGGAGTGGTCGCCGGAAACACCGGCCAATTGGCTTTGGCCACCAAGGAGACTGCGAAGGCGTTCGAATTGCGGGATCGCACCAGCGAGTACGAACGCCTTTACATCACTGCCTATTACTATTTCGATGTTGGGCAGTTAGAGAAGTCCATTCAAGCCTGGGAGTTGATCAAGCAAACCTATCCGCGAGATGAAGTCTCGCGGATTAACGTGGCGGTTGCCTATAGCTCTCTGGGGCAGTACGAGAAGACGGTGGAAAACTGTCTGGAAGCCATTCGCGTTCAGCCCAACACCCTGAACTGTTATCTCATTGGTGCCGGCGCTTACCGGAACCTCGACAAGCTCGACAATGCCGACGCACTCCTGGCGCAGGCCCAACAGCGCAACGTCAAAAGCAGCGGCCTGTACGTCGCGCTCGCCGCCTCGGCTCTGTCGAAGGGTGACCCCGCCACCGCGGCTCGCATGGAGGAACTGGCCAGGGCAACTCCAGAAGGGGAGTTGCGTGTGCTCGACCTGCAAGCCCAACACGCCGCCGCCTTGGGCCGGATTGGCCAGGTGCGGGAATTGCGCGGTCGGGCCCTCGAGAAGGCCAAGGGCTTAGCCATGTTGGACAACGCCGCCAATGAGCTTCGGGAGGAGGCTGCCACCGAGGCCGAGTTCGGCTTTGCTTCGCGCGCTACCCAAAACATTGACGCCGCTCTGGCATTGACTCATGATCCGTCGCTCATCTCCGACCTGGCGGACAGCGCTGCTGCCGCAGGCCTGGATCAGAAAGCGGAAACAATGATCGAGCAGGCGCGCCGCGAACGCCCTGACGATGTGCTCATCCAGAACGTTGTCGCTCCGCGCGTCCAGGCGCAACTGCAAATGCATCACGGTAAGCCGGCGGCAGCCGTGCAGGCGCTAATCGTTTCCCAGCAATATGAGGACGGGCGCTATTTCAAGACGCACGTGCTGCGGGGCCAGGCTTACCTCGCCAATGGCGACCCCGCCAATGCTGCCCTGGAATTTCGCAAATTTCTGGCGCGACGCGCATTAGCCCCATTTTCCCTCTATTACCCCCTGGCCCAGCTGGGGTTGGCGCGAGCCCTTGCCGCGCAACATGACACGGCCAATGCGCGCACCGCCTATCAGGACCTCTTCGCTTCCTGGAAGGACGCCGATTCCGGCCTTCCCGTCCTCCAACAAGCTCGCGCCGAGTACGCGAAGCTGCAGTGAACCAAGAGCATCCCATCGGGAATGCCCCGCGTACTGCTTGAGGAGAACTCTCCAACCGCTATCCGCGATTCCGCCCACAGATCGGATCGCCGTTCAGTCTCTACCTCAGGCCTCTAGCACCGCCTTCCGCTTCCTTTCCAGCGGTTTCATGATTTTCTCGGCATCTTCCGTTTTGACCCCCACTTCTTCCAGGGCGGCGCGAAAGTGCTTGAGAAATAAATCGAAGTGATGTTCGGTCAGGCCATCGTTTCTGGACGAAGCATGCGCCTCGTGAATGTCTTTCCCGGTGTACACGCCTCCGCCAAGGAGCATCGAAATGAACATCGTCTGCCGCGATCGGAGGTGCGCCATGTCGGTTTCGGAAAAGAAGGGCCGGAGGCTCTCATCCTCCAGCACTCGGTCATAAAAGCGTTCCGTGGCCGCCTTGATCGTCTGACGCCCGCCGATCAGCTCCAACATATTTTCGATCATGGTGTCCTCCTGCCCGCACGCACGGCGGGAGATGCCGCCTTAGCGAAGGTTCCTTTGCCCTCGTTCTGGTGCACTCTCCAGCGATTGAACCTTAACTCCGATTGACCTTGACTGACGACTCTGGAATATCGATGTCTGTTGCCGCTTACTTGGGAACTGATTCAACGATCGTGATGGCGGTTCCGTCGGGTGCGTCCTGAAACATGAAGAAGCGGTCAGGGTCGGGAGCATAGCACGCCATCACGCTTCCAGCATTCTCTTCCGGCACGTAGTCAACGAGAGGCTTGCCCGTGCTCGCTTCCAGAACCGAAAAAACCGCCCCTTTACAGGAAGCGCTCTCGAGGCGGCTCGAGCATTCTCGATAGAATTCGACAACCAGTTTGTTCTTGATCACGCGAATGCCGAAGCGCGGCCATGCTGCACCCGCGGGGCTCGGCACGACGATCTTATGGACAACCTCCCCCGTTGATGAAATTGCGTAAACCGTCGGCGGCGCAGTGGCACGCATCAGATAGACATTCCCATCGTCTCCGGTAATTGCCACCGAGCGCGAAGTCGAGGAGCGATCCACGAGAGCAACGGAAGACGGCTTGTCGCCGCTTGGAATTGCGTGGTCAAGTTCTGCGTCTCTCTCAAGAGCAATCTGCTTGATCAGATGCCCCTCAGGGTCATACACGGCTGTCGGCGCTTGATTTCCGCGGTACGTGCCCCCCGAGACCAGGATCCCACCCGACGCAAAGGCTGCGATTTGCATGGGAAAAAACGGGATTGGCGGCGTTTCGAGACGCACCTCCGCCTCGCGCTCTCCCTCCGGACTGAAATTAACAATGACCCTTGTCTGTCTGTCCAGGCGAAGCGTAGCGATGCCGCCATTCGGCCGCACAGCAAAGATATTGTCCAGCGAGTCCGTGGTATCGAACTCCGCCTCCACGACGCCCTGCGAGGAGAGGCGATAGATCGGACCGGCCGCTCCCATGCCGGGCTCCCAGAGTTTCACGTAGGAATTTCCCTTTTCATCGCAAAAGGAGGGCAATGCAAAACTACGGTGGCCTTCAAACTTGATAGTCGTCGGAATGGTACGGACTACAATCAGAGGCTTGAGCTGCGCGGAACTGGTTGACGCCAACCCGAACAAGAGAGCGATTAGCCACAGTCGCTTACTCATTCGACTCCTTCCGATACTTACTAACTTAATCCGATAGCGGTTTCTGCAGCCCCGTGAGATTCGGCAATTCTACATCGGATAACTGTCGAAACCCGTCCATTTTATTCAACCGGCGCTCCTATTGGACGCCTCTGGACGTTCCACTCCGTCACACCCCGCCTGCATCATCGCATTTCCGGCCAGCTTCAGCGCGATCTCCCATTGTCTGCGTGCGGCCTCTCCGTTTTTTCCGTACCCGAAAACGTATGCCGTGATGTAACACCCCTCGTGCTCTTCGTCTCCCTGATGAAATGTGCTGCGCCGCACGATGAACTCCGCGCTCGCCGGGATCTCCGGAGCCTGCCCCAGTAGCACGCACACCTTGCGGACGAAGCGCTCATGACCTTCGAAAGAAGATCTTGCCGCTTGGTCCCGGAAGATTACATCGCAATACGATCCAACTTTGTGGGATGCCTCGAAAATCTTCTCCGCTTCCTCCATCTGCGTGCTCTCCCACGCATCGCACTTCACGCTCTGCACGACTCCCCGTGCGCCATTGATCTGCCGCAACCACTCGCCCAGTTCCGGAAAAAGCCGCGCCTCCTCCAGTTCCTTGACCAACTCCGGGCGCGCTCTCAGATCTACGTATCCCTGGCGGCCGTCTGGAGCGACCCACGGAACCTCCAGCACCGGATCCTCGCGTCCCAACTCCACCGACCAGTCTGCGTCCACCGGGTCTCCTGTGAGAATGCGTTGAAGCCGCGGCTCAGGTCTAACTTCCGCGACTGAACCAAACAAATCCGGGCAGCTCCAAGCGAGCTGCCCGCGTCGCCCCACCTTCAACAATCCACCCCACCCGCCGATGGAGAGGCGGGCGTCCTCACCCGCCAGGCTCGTCCCTCCGCCCTTCCACCCACACTGCATCCCCGTGATCCCGCCCGCGCCAACCCTACCGCCCCGGCGCCAGTGGAGAGCGGGCGTCCTCGCCCGCCAGGCACGTACCTCCGCCCTTCCACCCACACTGCATCCCCGTGATCCCGCCCGCGCCAACCCTACCGCCCCGGCACCCATGGAGAGGCGGGCGTCCTCGCCCGCCAGGCACGTACCTCCGCCCTTCCACCCACACTGCATCCCCGTGATCCCGCCCGCACCAACCCTACCGCGCCGGCGCCGGCGCCGGCTGCTGCCCAGGCGTTCCGAAGTTCACCTTCGGCGCTTCCCGCGCCCCCTCCGCCGCCTGGAAGTAAGCATCGTTCACCTTGAACCCCGCGAAGGTCGCGAACAGGCTCGCCGGAAACTTCTGCAGGTACGTGTTGTAGTCCTGCAGCGAGTCGTTGTAACGCTTGCGCGCCAGCCCGATCCGGTTCTCGGTCCCCGACAATTCATCCTGCAGACGCATGAAATTCTCATTCGACTTCAGCTGCGGATAGTTCTCCACCAGCACCAGCAACCGCCCGAGCGCTCCATCCAATTGATTGTTGGCGGCAATCTCCCCCGACCGGTCGCCCGCCCCTTTCGCCGACAGCAGCGCCGAGCGTGCTCTCGCAATTTCTCCGAACACCGCCTGCTCCTGTCCCGCGTACCCCTTCACCGTCTCGACCAGGTTCGGAATCAGGTCGGCGCGCCGCTGCAGCTGCACGTCCACCTCGGCCCAGTTCGACTTCACCTGCTCGTTCTTCGTGACAAGCGTATTCTTCACGCCGATGTACTGGCCAAAAAACACCAGCACCACCAGCACCAGGATGATGATCACGATCAATCCTTTACCCATCTCACTTCTCCTGAAAGAAAATTTCCCGGAACCTTATTCGAGATCCTCTCGCCCCTTAGCGCGCCGGCGCCTCCGGTGGAGGGGCGGGCGTCCTCGCCCGCCAGGCACCAACCCGCGTCCCTTCTACGCTCAGCGCATCGCCGTTATCCCGCCCGCGCCATCCTTAGGACATGTCACCTTCGCCCCCCTCGAACCGTGCGCCGTAGACGCGTCCCAGGAATATCGGGAGGTCAGATCACGAGCCCTCAATCTTCGGCGTTTCCAGCATGCGATCCACCGCCGCCGTCACCTTCTCTACCGCCGCCAGGTACTGCCCGGCCAACTCGTCAACCTTGAATTTCCCGCGATCCGCGCGGTGCTCTCGAATGTCTAACAGGATCAGTAACGGCGTCGCATCGATCGTCAGGCTGGCCGCCAGCTGTTCAATCGCATCCCGTTTGGTCGCCGGCACCGGTTCCCCTTGGGCAATCACCGCATGCCGGCACAGCGTGGCAAACGCCGGCAATGACCGCAGCATCAGTTCCCAGACCCGCCCGTGATCGCTGCCCGCCAAAAGCAGATTCTGCCGCAGTAGGATCAGCTTCTCCCGCAACTCGTATTCCAGTTGCGCCCGGTGCAGTTTCATCGGAATGTCCAGCGTCCCCACATAGTCGGGACCGAACAGAATCCGGTGCTGCCTGCGCAGGTCCATCAGCTCGATCACAAACACATCGGTGGAGCGCTCCAGCTCTTCACGCGTCATGAACAGCGGCGGACGATGCCCTTCCTTGAACCACGACTCCACGGCCGGTGCCAGCGCCTGCAGCTTCGGATATGAGGCATCGCGCAGAAAACACATCAGGTTGATGTTCGAAAACTCCGGATCGTACTCTCCGGTGACCGCCGATCCGTAAAGCACAACGCTCTCCAGGTTGTCCCCGGCGTCCTTTTGCAGGCGCTGCACAAATGTATTCAGCTGCTTTTCCGGAAAATGATTCTCTGCCATATCTGCCTCACCCGCGCGTCGCTACCAGCTGCCCCCGGCGCCGCCCCCTCCCGTGCCCCCGCCTCCGAACCCGCCGAAACCGCCTCCGCCTCCACCCCAGCCCCCTCCCCCAAAGCCGCCGCCCCAGCCCCCTCCCCAGCCGCCGCGGCCCAGGCTACTGCCCAATCCGCTACCCAGAATGAAGGGACCCACTCCGCCCAAGCCGCCTCGTCCGCCCCCTCCTCCGCCCCGCCGGCTCAGCGCGCGTAGGATCACCATCAGGAGAATGAACCCGAAAATCAGCAGCAGCACGTCGCCGCCACTGAGTTGCTGCGGCGTGTCCTTTAGTGCCGGCGGCGGAGCCGTGGTCGTGATCTGCACCCCGGCGTCTTTCGCGATCACCTCGATCACGCGCGAGGTCATCAGGCTCACCGCCCCGTTATAATCGCCCGCCCTCAGGTAAGGCACTGCTTCGCGTCCAAAGTCGCCGACCTTGGCGTCGTTGAGAATCGGTTCGAGACCATACCCAACGTGGGTGTAGTACTTGCGGTCTTTGACCGCCAGCAAAACCAACACCCCATTATCTTTTCCCTTTTTCCCGATGCCCCACTTCTGGAATAGGTCAACGCCGTAGTTGAAGATGTCTTCCCCGTCCGTGGTATTGACGGTGACGACCGCGACCTGTGCCCCGGTCTTGTCCTGCAGTTGCTGCGCGGCAGTGTTGAGATCGGTCTTGGTCTTCTCGCTCAGAACCCCCGCGAAGTCATTTACAAAATTCGTGGGTTTCAGCGACGAGACCGGCTCGGACCAGGCGGTTGCGAGGCACAGCACCAGCACCGCGATCACTGGCACAAATTTCGCCGCCCCTCGCATCGCGGAAGATTGTACAGGAAGGCCACCCATCGTTTCGGACGCAACCCTTCGCCCAGCCGGCGGTTTCGACGCGCTTGTATCAAATCGAGAAAGCTCGATGTTCACACTTTCCGACAGGAGTCGGACAGAACAGCAGCTTGCTCCCGGTCGAGCGCTGGACATTTCGATAGATTTACAAACATCAATCAATAGAGGAACGACTCAGTTCATATCCCTCAACCCGCACGCTCCGGGACCGCGTGGGTCGCCGCACGATCCACACGGGCCCGCGGCTGGCGCCGCGGACGCGCTCGCGCCCTTGGCTGGCACCGCGAACACGGAAAGCTGCGGCGCAAGTTTCTTGCTCTGGCACTTCGGGCACGACGCTTTCTCCTGGCCATACACCAGCGCCTCGAACTTGTGTTCGCACTCCTGGCAGATGTACTCGAAGATGGGCACGCAGCGGCTCCTCTGCTGAATGGGATGGTGTGGCAGCACAAACCTGCCTTCTCTATTTAAAATCAGAAGGTGGAGAGTTCGCAAACCGCCTTCCAACTAGCTGCCTTCAAAGCGCGCTGGCCTTTCCGCGGCGGGCACGCGCAAACGCTCGCAGGATTCTTTTTGCAGCGCTCCATTCGCTTGCCCCAATCCGAGGCGCGCCGCGTGGAAGTTGCGCCCGGCGTGAAGGTGCTCTGCCACTGCCACTGGCAGCCCGACCGGCAGCCCGCGCTCACCGTCATCATCGTGCACGGCCTCGAAGGCTCAAGCGACTCCGGCTACATGGTAGGCATCACCCAGAAGGCCCTGGCCGCGGGTATGAACGTCGTGCGCATGAACCAGCGCAACTGCGGCGGCACCGACTACTTCGCTCCCACCCTCTACAACTCCAGCCTCTCCGGCGATGTCGCGGCGGTCGCACGCAGCGTGTTGGAACACGATCGCGTGGAGCGCTTCGCGCTGGTTGGCTTCTCCATGGGCGGCAACCTGGTGCTGAAGACCGCCGGCGAGTGGGGCCGCGAAGCTCCCCGTGAATTTTGCGCCATCGCGGCGGTCTGCCCGGCGATGGACCTGGCCGCGTCGGCCGATGCCTTGCACGCACCGGCGAATCGCATCTACGAAGAGTACTTCATGCTCAAGCTGCGCGCGCGCTTTCGCGCCAAGGCAAAATTGTTTCCTGATCACTTTGACCCCAGCCGCCTGCAGGGCGTGCGCAGCTTGCGCGAATTCGACGACAAGGTCACTGCCTACTACTGCGGTTTCGCGGGAGCCGCGGACTACTATGCGCGCGCATCCGCGTCGAACACAGTCGAGCGTATCGCAGTGCCTGGCCTGATTCTGCACGCGGCCAGCGACCCATTCATCAAGATCCTTCCCGACACGCGCGCCAAGATCGCGCGCAATCCTCATCTCACTTTCTGTGAGACGCGCGACGGCGGACACTGCGCGTTCCTCGCCTCCGCCAATGGCTACGACGGGCGCTGGGCCGAGCGGCAGGTAGTGGAATTCTTGCGCGGCGTTTCGAAATAGACAGTTGGGCCGGAGCATTCGAAGCGATCCGTGCGTTCGTGATGGGCGGGCGAGGACGCCCGCCGCTCCATCGTTTACCTATACCTCGCAATGCGTGAAATGTTCCACGTGGAACATTTGCTAACCCCGGGTTTTCTTATAGTAGCTTAAAGATATTATATCTGGCTGCCGGAAGTAACTAGCATTACAGGAGTTGCGCGGAAGAGAGTACGTTCTTGTTATCACGTGGAGTTGTGATGTGCGTCACATTTGCCGATTGATCGGCGGGCGCGTCCGGGAAACTTTGGAAACCCCGGGCGGGTAACGCCTGTTACTTTCGCTCGTGCGCCGATCTGCATACCATCAGCAAGCAAGATAGGCGGAACTTCGCCGCGGGGGGATGGCTCGATGGATCGTCGGCGCGAAACGCGGGTGGATGCTGCGCTGCTGGTGCAGGTGTGGGGCGTGGACAAGAATTCGCGGCCCTTCATCCAGGTGGCGACGGTGCGCAACATCAGCACGCTGGGCGCCGTGCTGCAAGGCATGCGCGCGCAGGTGAAGCCCGGCGAAGTGCTCGACCTGAAGTACGAAGGCCAGCGCGCGCAATTCCGGGTGATCTGGTCAGGTCGGCCGGGATCCTCCGAACAGGGTGAGATGGGGCTGGAACGGCTTCCCGAAGAGCCGCTGATCTGGGATATTGATCCGGCTCGATGTGCGCAGTTTGTGGGGCAGGGATAGAAGCGGGCTTTAGGCTTTGGGCTTTGGGCTTTGGGCTTTGGGCTTTGGGCTTTGGAACTTTAGGGTATTACGTGTGGCTCGAGTGTCGCCCTTCTTTTTTACCCATATTCCTTCCGACGCGTTCCGGAGTCTTCCGCCGGCGCGGTGGAAAAGCTAACCGCAAAGTCGCGAAGGACTCGCGAAGATCGCTAAGAAAACAATGTAAGACAACAGGGTGGCGTTGGGCCTTGAAGGCTGATGCATTCCTAGGGGCGTGTCGCAGTAAAAACGTTGCGCGACCCGTGAGGAGCTAAGTTCTCCCGCACCTTGACGCGCGCGAGCCGCCGTGGGATTCAGATCGCGCTTCGCAGACTCCTGTTGTAAAGCTGTGTTTGCGACAGGCCACCCGATCTGAACTAGGGCGAACCTTGGCTGAAAAATGCACGCAGACTGGCAGCCACTTCTTCTGCGCGGGTTAGCACCATCCAGTGATTGGCGCCAGGAATTACCTCAAACGTGGCGTTTGGCAGTTGGGCTTGCAGGGCCCTGCCGTGCTGCGGGGGAAAGTGTTTGTCGTGCTCGGCCCAGAGCGCGAGGGTAGGTGTTTGGATGGTGGTGTACAGCTGCGCGAGGTGCGGCAAAGTGCCCTGGTAGCCGGCGCACATGCGAACGATAAAGTCGCGAACGCCGCGGCACCTGAAGCTCTGCCACAGGTCGGAGTATAGTTCCGCTTCCAGGTTGTCCCCAGCTGGAAGCGAGGTCCGCACCGCGCGCCGGAATACCACGCCGGGGAAATATCGCAGGGCAAGACGGTTCCAACCAAACCGGCGGAGGACGGCGATCTCCCACGATGTTTTCTCATCCCATTGCACCAGCGAATTGAGGATGGCCAAGGAGTACACGCTGCGGGCACTTGGCAGCCAGAGCCAGGGCGGGTTGGCCGCCCATGTCCATGCCGACCAGCGCGGCTTTGTCGATTTTCCAATCGTCGAGCAGGCTGACCAAGCGCTCGGCCATATGAAACGGCGTGGCGCCGCCCGGCCACGGCTGGCTCTGTCCCATACCGGGCCAGTCAAAGGCGATGACCTCGAACGAATTCGATAGCATTGGGGCCAGCCGCGACCAGATGTGCATGTTGTCGGGATAGCCGTGCAGAAGAATTATGGGAGTCCCGTGCCCCAGGTGTGCGACGCGCACGCGACGATCGCGATGGATTTCAACGGTGGTAGTAAGCATTCAGCCCAGATCCGCGATGAGGCAGTCGGCGGCCAGCACACCGGAGATTGCGCAGAAACTGACCCACTGGCCGGGGTGGGTAGAACTGCCGGCGAGGTACAGGCCTTTTACACACGGACTGCGATGCGCGACTCGTCCCTGGCGCATGAAGCGGGCAGTCATCACCGGGTTCATGCTGTTGGCGTAGAGGTGATACTCATCTCCCCACTGCTGCGCAGTGCGCTTAGCGAGCACCCGCACCTCAAGACCCTTACGCCACCAGTCTTCCTCCAGCAGTCGATCGAGATGCTGCGCCTGTCCTGCCGGCCCTAGCCGTTCCGCATCTTCGTACTTCATAGGCGCGAGCAGACGGGCGGGAGACCAGCCATCCTGGACCTGCGGATCCATGATGGACGCGCGAATCAATAAACGGCAGAGCTCTTCGGGATCCGGCAACTTAAATGCGAGATACGGCGGATTGATTCGGCCACGGATGGCCAAGTACGCACAAACACCGGGCGATTGCAGAGGAAGCTGCTTCAGGCGCGCGGCCAGGGCTGGCGGAGGTACATCGAGAAGATTGAGATAGGTGTGGAGAGCGGCGGAATTCGAAACCACCGCAGCGGCGGGGACGAACTCCCCGGTGGAGGTTGTGACCCCGGTGACGGCGCCATTGCTGGTGTGCAGCCGATTGACCTTCGTGGAATAGCAAAAGCGCACACCAGCTGCGACAGCCGCCTGTTCCAGCACCTGAGGAACGCGGCGAATTCCACCCTTCGGATAGTACGAGCCGACGCTGTGCATGAGCGCGGGCACGAAAGCCAGGGGACTCGGAGCCTGATTCCTGGTCTGCCCGGCAACATGGGTCCAAATGGCCATTGCCTCGATCACAGGATGAGGCAAACGCGAGTCCGCCAGGACCGAACCCAGAGACCGCAGGAGGAACGGACCATGGATCCAGGCTGCAGTACGCACCATTGCCAGCGGACTGGGACGAGACACCTGTAACATTGGACGCAAGGCACGCGAGATGCGCTCCATCCTGTGGACGAAATTACGGTAGCGGATTCCGCTGCCCGGCCACTGCTTCTCGAAGCCTGCTGCGGTTTTTTCAAGATCGGAATAGAAACGCACGCGGGTGCCATCGGCGGACTCGACTTCGTAAACGTCATCGATGGGCAGAAGCGGGAGGCACGACGGAAGGTCAAGCCTCAGCCGTTCGAAGGCCCATGCTAGCCCAGGCTGATCGAGCAGGATGTAGGGCCCAGCGTCAAAGGAGAACTCTTCATAGCAGACACCGGAAGCCAGACCTCCAGCTTGGGCGCGAGCCTCAAAAACCGTAAGCGAGAAACCGGACTGCGCGAGGCGCAGCGCGGCGGAGAGACCGCCGACGCCCGCACCGATGACGACGACCGGAGCGCTCATTTGGGAGGGCTCAATCCAAGCAGGAGCCGCATAGCGCGGCGCCCGAGCCACTCGGTGGGCGTTTCGCGGCAGATCGCAGGAAAGGCCTGCTGATCCATAGCCGGAAGGAACATGGAGCCCCGCCCGCTTCCCATCACGTAGACCGGGAATGCCAGAAAGCTGAGCATGGCGGAACCCTCATTGTGGTAGGGGTCCTTCCAGGCAGCGAGCGGCGCGTCGGTTCCATGCACCTGAATCTGGCCATCGGGATCCCCAAACCAGTAGCAGGCGGCGCGCAGAATGCTGGAGTCGCGGGGATGGCGCATGCGCATGTGGCGGCCGGCGACGATATCGACCGCGAGCGCGTCCACGCCGGCATAGAGGCGCAGGGGGCGCTTGGGGCGGCGGCAACCCATCACCCCGATGAGGCCGTCCGCGGCGGAGTGATAGGCGTCGATCAGCGCGAAATGCGGGGGAAATTCGTCGAGCAGCATCATGATGGCGGTCTCGCGCTGGGCCTGGCGTTCGGCGAAGATGAATTCGTCGCAGCGGCCGCCCATCCACTCGACATTACCGACCGTCAGGTAGGCGAGTTCGACCGGATGGCTGCGCATCTTGGCGAAGGAGATACGGAAGTCGGCGTCTCTCCACGTGCGCGCCACGGTGTATTGCGCCATGCCGCGGAAGTAGGGATGGGGCACCTGCTCTTCGGATGCGTCGATCAGACGGTAGTGGTCGGAGCGAAAGCCGAAGTAGCCGGCAACTTCGCGCACCGAGCGGCACTGAAAGAACTGGTCGTAGATATTCCGAGCCTCGATGACGGCAACGTTCCGGCAACCGGCCGCGCGCAGGAATTTTGCGAGCTCATCGAGCAACTCAGAATCGGTGATGATCGAGGTATCGCGGCGATCGTAGCCCAACATGAAGGTGGGCTTGACGGCGACCTGGAGGTCGGGCACCGATTTGCCGAGTTCGCGGGCTCGTTCCAACAGGCGTATGGCGAGCCCGCTTTGTTCGAGCAACTGCTGAAGCTGCGTGATTTTTTCCGCTGGACTGTTGCCTTGGGCGACCCATACTGAGCCGCCACTGCCCAGCGGGTTGCGGCCGATGGAGGACTTGCGCATGGGGCGCGGGAGGAAGAACTCGCTCACCTCGCCGATCTTCTGCACCAGGCTCTCGGCGGATTCGGTGGGCAGCAAGCGGTCGTGCTCGTCAAGCGCGTTGGCAAGGATCTGAAAGACGCGGCAATGCCGGTCTTCGTCGGCCTCGACCCGGCGGAAATCCGGCACGGTGTTGGGAGGCAAGCCCGGCAATTTTGGAGCGATTTCAGCCATGCGATGCCAGCACAGCCACGCGGTGCGTTCCGCGTCGACGTTGAACAGGCAGAAGTTGCGAAACGGCTGATAAGCGAGATGCTGCTTCACATCGCGGGGAATTTTTCCCGTCAGCGAACCGAGGCTGGTAAGCAGCGTGGCGGCCGCGCGCGAGACCGGAGCCGTGGACCAGGGGACGTGCTGCTGGATGGAAGCCGACCACCCGCCAATCGCGCCGGCAACTTGCCGGGCAAAGGCTCGCGCCCGAAGGGGCCAACTGCCGAGCTTGAACAACGCGCCCCGGATGTAGATGGCATGCATCTCCTCGTCTTTCCAGGCCCACAGGAGAGCGTGCTTGATGAGTTCGCGGATGTCGTCACTGACCGGCATCCGGGCGAGACGCTGGGTAATGAGATCCTCGCGGTACCCGACGGCGACGATTTCCTCGCGCTCCAGGGCGAGCAGGCAGAGGGCAAGCATCTCGTCGGCAGGCGAGCCGGCATACTTGCGCTCCCAAGCAGCGAGTTCGTGCTGAAAATTGTCGTAGACCGTGCTCACGGAATTGCGAATGAGGGTATACCCGGCGACGGGCGATTGGAAGGAGGCGGAGGAACGGAGGTAACTGGGGAGTTAGAGCCCAGTCTAGGGTATCTGGCGATTACGCTCGTCAGGAGAATGGTGAGATCGGACCCTTCGACAATCATAGTACCTTCTGTCCTATTCCTTTGGTATCAGGCCATCGTCTGCAAATTCCCACCGGAGGCCGTCGCCGCTTCCGGCATCGATCTCGGCCAGCCTTCGGGCTGCCGGAGCTGTGACGAGAGGATAGTTGGCAAACTGATCCCGCAACGCACGCTAGCTCAGGCCCAGTAGGTGCGATCCAGGGTTCGATACTGAATGGCTTCGGCGATGTGCTTGGGTTCGATTTGGGGAGCAGCCTCAAGATCAGCAATCGTCCGGGCGACTTTCAGGATGCGGTCGTGGGCGCGGGCGCTGAGCCCCTGCTGGGTCATGGCGCGCTCGAGCAGGCGCTCGCAGTCGGCCGAAAGGTCGCAGTGGGTGCGGATCTGGCTGGAGGACATCTGGGCGTTGCAGTAGAGCTTGATGCGGCTGCCTTTGAAGCGTTCGAGCTGTGTGTGGCGGGCGCGCATCACACGCTCGAGGATCTGCGCGGAGCCCTCCGGCGCGGAGGGGGAGCGCATCTCTTTGTAATTCACGGCGGGTACATCGATGTGGATGTCGATGCGGTCGAGCAGCGGGCCGGAGATTTTTGCGATGTAGCGCTGAATCATGGGCGGTGTGCAGCGGCATTCGCGGGTGCGGTCATTGTGGAAACCGCAGGGGCACGGGTTCATGGCAGCGGCCAGCATGAAGCGCGCCGGGAAAGTCAGCGACATGGCGGCGCGGGCAATACACACGGTCCCGTCTTCCAGGGGCTGCCGCATCACTTCGAGAACGTTGCGCGGGAACTCTGGAAGTTCGTCGAGGAACAAGACGCCGTTGTGCGCGAGCGAAACTTCGCCAGGGCGGGGGACGGCTCCGCCGCCAATGAGACCGGCATCGGAGATGGTGTGGTGCGGCGAACGGAACGGTCGCGTGCCAACCAGGCCGGCAGTGGGGTCGAGCACGCCGGCGACGCTGTGAATCTTGGTGGTCTCGAGCGCTTCCTCGAAAGTGAAGGGCGGCAGGATGGTGGGCATGCGCTTGGCCAGCATGGTTTTGCCCGAGCCCGGCGGACCTATCATCAGGATGTTGTGGCCGCCGGCGCAGGCCACTTCCAGGGCGCGCTTGGCGGTGTGCTGCCCGCGCACGTCCTTGAAGTCGACCGCGTAGTGGCGCGTATCTTCGAGCAAGGAATCGCCGTCAACCTCAACCGGCGTAATGCCGTTGCCCGTGTTCACGAAGTGAATTACATCGAGCAGCGAGCGCACCGGGTAGACTTGGATGCCCGACACCATCGCGGCCTCGCGCGCATTCACGGCAGGGACCACCAAGCGCTGCAGCTTCCTGCTGCGGGCCTCGATCGCGATTGGCAAGGTGCCGCGAATACCACGGATACCGCCATCGAGCGAAAGTTCTCCGACGAAAATGCAATCTTCGATCTGCTTCTTGTTGAGCCCGCCGTAGGCGCCCAGGATGCCCAGGGCCATGGGCAGATCGAAGCCCGAGCCTTCTTTTCGGATGTCGGCCGGGGCGAGGTTCACCGTGATGTGGGTGGGCGGAATGTCGTAGCCGCAATTGCGGAGCGCCGAGCGCACGCGATCGCGGCTCTCCCGGACCGCGGCATCGGGCAGGCCTACGGTGTGAAAGTGATCCTCCGGCATTTTGATTCCGGAGACGTCGACTTCGACCTCAATGATGTTGGCATCGATGCCGTAGACCGCGGCGCTGAGTGTCTTGTAGAGCATGACGGAGCGTGCCCGGCGAGGGTGGGATGACCATCTGCGCAGAGTTCGCCGACAACTCAGCTTATGATGCATAGCCGGCAGCGACCGTGATTCTGGTCACGAGCCGGGGTGACCGGTTGAACATCGGCGGCATTCCACGATCAACCGTTGCCGCTGGTCTTTCGAACTTCGGTTGCGCCTCGCCCGGCGGCTTCTCCGAAGCAGTTGGGAATCAAGATTTCCAATATGCGGAGTTGTTCGGCGGGGACGACTCCACTAGGATGCGACATACGACGTCTCCGGACCCCTTCATGGACCGTCGAGGGCCTGCATGGCTGTAGAAGAGAATCCGTCCCCGAGTTCGCGACGCAGCCCGAGTCAACTCGAGCGCGAAGAGACCAAGCTGTGGCGTCTGGCTTTGTGGTTTGTGGTCCTGCTGGCGGCGGGCCTGGCCGCGCTCATGTGGGAGCGGCTGCAAAATGTTCCTTACCATCTTGGGGCACTGGCGCCGGGCTTGCTGGTGCTCGCTGTTCTGTTTGCAGCCTATGCCTATGGGCGGCAACGCGAGGTCTCCGATCTGAAGGTTCTGCTCAAGGATCTTCAGGACCGGGTAGGCGTCGCACCTTCCGAAGAGCAACTCGATCAGCTGAGCGAGGTGATTGCACGGTCACAGCGCAGTTTCAAGGAACTGATCGATTCGTTCGATGACGTGGCGTTCGCGATCTCGCTGGAGGGAACGATTCGCACGGTGAACCGGCGGGCGGCGCAGATGCTGGATCGTGCTTATCCGGACATCGTCGGCCACAAACTGGACGAGTTCTGCGACCAACCCCGGCGAGAGGATGTGGAGCGCGGCCTGAGCCGCTTCCTGGAGCGGCGGCGGTGGGCGGGCCTGGTTGAGGTCAAGCTGAAGAACAGCCCGCGCCCGCTGTTCCTCGACTGCGTCCTGAATGCGATCGTGAAGAGTGACGAAGTGGTTGGCGCCAGCCTGCTCGCCCGGGACGTTACCGAGGAGCGAGAGAAGGAACGCCGCTTCACCGAGTTGTTCGAAACTCTGCAGGAAGGCGTGTACTTCTGCACGCCGGAAGGCAAACTGCTCGACGTGAATCCGGCGCTGGTTTCGATTCTTGGTTACGGCAGTAAAGAAGATTTGCTGGCGTTGAGCCCCGGGGAGCTGAGCCTGAAACCGGACCAACCCACGGTTTTGGGGCGGGGTGCGGCCGACTCGGGCGCCGAGCGCACCCGCGAGATCAGCTTGAGGCGGCGCGATGGATCCGAAGTCATCTGTCTCGACACATCGCGGGCTGTCTGGGATTCGAGTGGCGTCATCGTGCGCTACCAGGGGACGCTGACCGACGTCACCGAGCAGCGGCGCATGGAGGCGCAAATCCGGCAGCAGGAGCAGTTCCGGCAAAAGTTGCTGGAAAGCTTCCCCGACCTGATTCTGGTGATCGACCTGGACGGCCGTCACAGCTTCGTGAGTTCGCGCATCCGGGACTTGCTGGGTTACCGCCCTGAGGACCTGCTTGGCCAGAAGGTGGACGAATCCCGAAACCATTCACCCGAGTTTCTGGCACTGTATCGCGATGTGGCCTCCGGCAAGCAGCTATTCGGCTCTTCCGAATTCGGAGCCCTGCACCGCGACGGCACGTGGCGGACAATGCGCGCCTCAGCCAGCCAGTTCTTCGATGCGCAGAACAAGCTGAGCGGCGTCATCATGTCGGTGCGCGACATCACGATTGAGAAGAAGCTGGAAGAGCAGATCATCCAAAGCGAGCGGCTGGCCGCGATGGGTCAGATGATCGGGGGGTTTGCGCACGAGTTGAACAACCCGTTGACCACCATCCTTGGGGTCAGCGAGATGCTGCAGGAAGGCGGGACCAGCGAAGCGGAGCGCAAGCAGCTCACCATGCTGCATCAGCAAGCGCGCCGGGCCACTGAAATCGTGCAGAACCTGATGTACTTCTCGCGCCCGCCGGCGCCGGGAAAGACGCAGGTCGACCTCGGCGAACTGGTGGAGCGCACGCTCCACCTGCAGGCCTATTCCCTGCGCAAGAACAACATCACTGTGGATTTTCTGCGCGAGCCTGGGCTGCCCATGGTCATGGGAGATCCCCACCAGTTGATGCAGGTGTTCTTGAATCTCCTGTTGAACGCGGAACAGGCGATCCGCGAGGCGCGGGACCGGGGCACCTTGCGGATCCGGCTGGGCAAGACCGACAACTCGGTGATTGCGACCTTTCAGGACGATGGACCAGGAATTGCCTCCGAGATCCTGCCGCACATTTTCGATCCCTTCTACACCACCAAGCGCCCAGGCCGCGGAACCGGCCTGGGGCTGAGTATCTGCAAAGCGGTTTTGAAGGAGCATAACGGCAACGTGGAAGCTGCCATGGCGCCGGGTGGAGGGGCGGTGTTCACCGTGACCCTCCCGATCGTTTCCGCCAGCTGAGCTTCATACTTGCCCGGTTACGCCGCTTCGAGTGTTCTGTTCCCTTCCCTTCCCCTACAATTCCCCAATGCCTTCGCTCGATGGACAGACGGCGCTGGTCACAGGCGGCTCACGGGGCATCGGCAAAGCAGTAGCTCTTACTCTCGCCCGAGAGGGCGCGGAGATCCTGTTGCACTACCACCGCAATCGAGCGGCGGCCGATGATACGGCCCGGGAGATCGGGAGACGGGTTCGCCTCTTGCCAGCGGACCTGGGATCGCCTTCGGCCATCGACGCGATGATGGGTAGCCTTGGCGCGACGAAGATCGACATCCTGGTGAACAATGCCGGGGTATGGGGCGGCACACCGCTTGGCGATACGGCGCTGGAGACCCTTGAGGCGATGCTCAATGTGAACATCAAAGGGATGTTCTGGCTGACCCAGGCAGCACTGCCGCACCTGCGGGATGGAGCGCGGATCGTAAACATTTCATCGGTGGCGGGTCGATTGGCGACGGCAGGAGGGCGTAGCGTCTACGGAGCCTCCAAGGCAGCGGTGGATGCATTTACCCGAAATTGGGCATTGGAACTTGCGCCGCGCAAAATCCGCGTGAATGCCGTGGCTCCCGGATATGTGGAGACGGACATGACGGAAGACTACTTCGCGGACCAGCAGCGGCGTGAGAACGCGGTTCGCAGGACGCCGTTCGGGCGGCTGGGGAATGCGCAGGAAGTTGCCGATACGGTGCTGTTCCTGTGTTCAGACGCCGCACGGTGGATTGTCGGGCAATCAATCAACGTGAGCGGAGGATTCCTGATCTAGGTTCCGGATCTAGTGCCCAGAACCCGAGGTTCAATGCAGACAATCTTGCCGGTAGAGACGCGGCTTGCCGCGCCTGAGACGGGGCAAGCCCCGTCTCTACCCGGTTGAATGATTCTGCAATCTTGCGGTATGCATAAATGCGCGCTCTGGTCTGCTGCGAGGAGTGGCGTCAGCGTTCGACGGCCATCGCAACCGCGTTCCCGCCGCCCAGGCACAGCGCCGCAATGCCGCGCTTCACATCCCGCCGAATCATTTCATAGATCAAGGTCACCAGGATGCGCGCGCCGCTGGCGCCGATGGGATGGCCGATGGCGACCGCGCCGCCGTTCACGTTGACCCGGCTTAGATCGAGGCCGAGTTCGCGAATCACCCCCAGGGCCTGCACGGAAAACGCCTCGTTCAGTTCGTAGAGGTCCACTTCATCTTTCTTCCAGCCGGTCTTTTCCCAGATCTTGCGCACGGCGCTGACCGGAGCCATCATGACCCACTTGGGCTCGATGCCGCTGGTCGCCTGGGCAACGATGCGCACCATGGGCTTCGCTCCGAGCTCTTTGGCGCGCGCTCGGCTGGTCACCACCACAGCGGCGGCTCCATCGTTGACTCCAGGCGCGTTGCCCGCGGTGACCGTGCCGTCTTTCTTGAACGCAGGTTTTAGTGCGCGGAGGATTTCGATGGTGGTGTCCTCGCGCGGACTCTCGTCCTTGTCGAAGATCACCGCCGGGGCGCCCTTCTTCTTTGCGGGAAGCTCGACGGGAACGATCTGCGATTTAAAGCGGCACTCCTTGATCGCGGACACCGCTTTGCGGTGCGAGTTGAGCGCGAACTCATCCTGCTCCTCGCGGGTGATTCCGTACTTCTCGGCGACATTCTCGCCCGTGATGCCCATGTGGTAGTCGTTATAGATGTCCCACAGGCCGTCATTCACCATGGAATCAACAATGGTGGAATTGCCCAGGCGATATCCCTTGCGCGCCTGGGGCAGCAGATAAGGAGCGTTGGTCATCGATTCCATCCCGCCAGCGACCACCACCGAACTGTTCCCGGTCTCGACGGCTTGTGCGGCGAGAGCTACGGATTTGAGTCCCGAGCCGCACACCTTGTTGATTGTCATGGCACCTACCTCGGGGGCTAAACCACCGAAGATAGCAGCCTGACGCGCGGGGTTCTGACCGAGTCCGGCGGAGACGACGTTGCCCATAATGCACTCGTCCACGACCTTGGGGTCGAGGTTCGCGCGCTTCACCGCTTCGCGCACCACGATGGCGCCCAGTCGCGGCGCACTCAGATCAGAGAGGCTTCCCTGGAATTTTCCGACCGGCGTTCTGCAGCCGGAGATGATCACAACCTCATCGGAAGCAGCCATAAATGAGCTCCTTATACGATTACGAGGTCCATTATAGATGTGCGGCCCAGAGAAAATCTTCGCGGATAGCAGCGTGGTTCCGTCTGCTGCGAAGCGAGTGAGAAGTCGATACCAAAGATCGGATCGACCATCGCTCCGCGCGTTGCGCCCTGCGTTCATCATGCTGCGAAGGGGATCGGGTGAAGCAGTTCATGAAGAATTTTGATCTCGAAGTGACGGTGTGGTGACCTTCGTGCACAGATGCAGACGCGATGCAATGTCATTTTTCACTTGACATCATTTTTTATTAACTCTATACATTCAATCAGTTGCAACAGAAGACCGTTGCATAGTCCATGAAAAATGGAAAGGGAGAATAGATCCATGGCAACCAAGAAGAAGGCAGCAAAGAAGAAGAAGAAACACTAGAAGTCGATCTAAGGCAAATGGGGGACGCGCAAGCGTCCCCTAAGTTTTTTGGAGCGCACTTCCCTCCTGATCGTTTCTCCCCCTGAAGAACTCCGGCGGCGCCTGAAGGCGCATCTGTCCCGCACTTACCCGGGCCGCAGAAATGTGCGCCGAGGATTTGGTTCGACAAGGATCGTCTTCGAGCCTGACACGAGTCATGCCAGAGGCTGATGGGCACGATGCTAGCGGCTGGTACAGTCCCGCCCTGGTGTCGCGCTATACCGACGCTGCTAGCTGTCGAGCAGGGGTGTATCCGCGGCGGCGAGGCGGACGCGCTTCTCGGTAGCCGGGCAGAGATTGCGGAAGGCGCAGAAGCGGCAGTGATAGCCGGGTTTCGCTTCGAAGGCTCCGGCCTGAATTTTGTCCATTACATCCTGGATGCGGTTCTTCGCGGCTTCCAGGTCCACCGTGCCGCGGCAACTCACCACCGGGGTATTGTCTTCGAGGTTGTAGAAGACCAGGCGGTCGGCCACGTATCCCCACTTGCTCTTGGCGGCCAAGGCATAGATTGACAACTGGAGGCTTTCGTCGGCGTCTTCCTGGGAACGCGGCTTGCCGGTTTTGTAATCGACGATGGCAACCCGGCCCTCGCCGAGATCGTCCATGCGGTCGATGCGGCCGACCACCACCGCCTCCCCCACCCGCATCTCGAAGCCCTCCTCGGTGTGAAGGACTGGGTGAGCCGAAGGGGTCGCCAGGAAGTCCTTCAGCTGCTGAATCCCCTGGCGCTCATAAAGCTCGTGCTGGTAGGGATCGTCGAAGACCGCTTGCGCGAGATCGGCGCGAAAGAGCTCGATGAGCTGCGCTTCCGACATCGGACGTCGCAACCTTACCGAATCGAAGTAGGTGCGCAGCACGCGGTGCATGGCAGCGCCATTCTGCATCGCCGCCGGCACCTCGGTGGGCAACTTCCATTCGTGCGCCAGCTTGAATTGCAGGGGGCAGACACTGTAGCGCTCGATGGAGGTTGCACTGAGCCGGGTCATCGGGGATGCCGGAGGTAGGCCGATCCATTCGGCGGTGCGGGACGCAGACGCGGCGCGCGGCGTCTCGGAAGCGAACATGTCGGTCTGGAAAGCTCGGGCTGGACGCTGGATCAACACCGACTTGAGCGCAAAATTCTTCAGCAGCTCGCGCAGCATGCCGGCCGGAGTCTTGTCCTTGCCGGCGCCCTGCTTGCCGTAGAGGGTCAGGGTATCGCGAGCGCGGGTCATGGCGACGTAGAAGAGGCGGCGCTCTTCCTGCTCATGCAGGGACTTGCCATCGCCTTCGCCCACCGAGTCGGGGTCGCGGAGCTCCTGCGGAAATTCGACCAGCGACTCCTTGTAACCGCACGGGAACGAGCCGGACGTTGCCCGGATGATGAAGATATGGCCGAATTCAAGTCCCTTGGCGGAGTGCGCAGTCATCAGGCGGACGGCATCCTGCTGCTGCGACGGCAGGGCAATGGCGCCGCGGGCTTCGCGGAACTGCTCGAGATACTCGAGGAATTCACCAAGCTGGCCGGTCTCGGTGAGGGGTTTCTTCTCCCACATCTCTGCAAAGTTCACCAAGGCAGCGGCCGTGGGCAGGCACATATCCAGCGCAAAGCGCCGGGCAACGATTTTGAAAACTTCGCGGATTTTCGCTTTGCGGGCGGCGATCTCCTGGCGCGTTTCCCGCAGTGCATTGAGCAGGACCGGTCCGCCGCGGATGGCGGCGAGCATTTCTTCTGGATTCTGCCGGGCGCCGTTCGGTCCGACGGCGGCTCGCAGGCCTGCGCGGAACTGCTCGGGATCGATCTGAAATTTCGGAAGCGCGGCGGTACGCAGCAACCCACTGGCGTCGAGAAGGGAATGGACGGCGCCGAGGCAGGCGAGGAAGTCGCGTACCTCCGGAGTGTCCATCACGTCGAGGTTCTCAATGAGGAACGGGATCTCCTGTTCCCCCAGTTCCCGGGCAATCTCATCGCGGTGCAGGTGTGAGCGGTAAAGAATGGCAAAGTCGCTCCAGCGGGCGCGAAGTTGGCGGCGGCGCTCCCGGATCACCGAGATGATGTCGGCGGATTCGAAGTCTTTGCCGCTGAGCGGGACGACCTCCACTTTCTGGGCGACGATGGGGCGGCCCTCGGCGGCAGCGCGCTCCTCGCGGGCGGAGATGAGCGGGCTGCGGGTATAGGCGGGAGTCCTATCCCTGGAGCCGGATCCGGAGTGCGCGGAAATGGTCGGATTCCTGTCAATAATCGCGAAGGCGGACTGCAGAATTGGGGTGGTAGAGCGTTGGTTCTTTCCCAGGACCACCAACCGCGCGTCTGCGAAGCTTCGGCGGAACAACTCAAAGGCCGCGCTTGATGCTCCGCGGAAGCGGTAGATAGCCTGATCCGGGTCGCCAACCGCGAAGACGTTCCGGTCACCGACGGCGAGGCGGGAAAGGATCTTGACCTGCGCGAAGTTTGCGTCCTGGAACTCATCGACCAGGATGAAACGGGCACGCGCTTGTTGTTGCGCCAGCACGCCGGCATCACTTTCCAGCAACCCATGGGCGCGAGTGATCATGTGGCTGAACGTGCCCAGATTCGACTCGCGCAGCATGCGCTCCACGGTGGCAAACACCCCGGAGATTTCACGGCAGCGTTCGAGGACATCTTCGTCTGTAAGCTGGACCGCATCCTTAGAACGGGCGACGCGTTGCACGGGGAGTTCCCCGCGCTCGAGGCGGCCGACATACTCGGCGTACTTTTCCGGGCCGACCAGCTCATCGTGGCAACGGCGGATAAAGTCGAGCAGGTCGTCGAGAAACTGGGTCAGGTTCGCCGCGCGAACGAAGTACTTCAGGTGCAGGTCGCGGATGTGGCGACGAAGGTAGATCCAGAGGTCCTTATCGTCGAGCAGCCCGAAGGCTTGACCATTGGCGTGGAGCAGGCCATTGCAGTAGGCGTGGAAGGTCATGGCCTGCAACTTGGAAAGATCGGTGCCGCGCAGCTCGGCCTGCACGCGCTCACGCATTTCCGCGGCGGCGTTGTCGGTGTACGTAAGCGCCAGAATCTCGCCGGGGTGGGCGTGGTGCTCGCGAATGAGGTGCGCAATGCGCCGGATCAGCACCGTGGTCTTGCCGGTTCCGGCGCCCGCCACCACCAGCAGGGGGCCATGGACGTGTTCGATAGCTTCGCGCTGGCGATCGTCGGGGATAATCGAGGCAGGACGGGCAGTGGCCTTGCTTGCCATTGGGTCGAGCATAGCAGACCCGGTTGTGGATGTTATGTGCGAATCATCACAGGACCGACTGCGCAACCGCCAGGGCGGCGATGGCGGCGGTTTCGGCGCGAAGGATGGTCGGACCCAGCGTGGCGGCAATCCAGCCTGCGGCGGTGAAGGCGGTGACTTCGTCGTGGGTCCAGCCGCCTTCGGGGCCAACCGCGAGCGCAACAGGTTGGCCGGCAGGATGGAAGGCGAGGGCATCGGCCAGGCTGACCTGTTGCTCGTGCTCGGCAAGGAGAATGCGCACCTCGGCTGGGGTCTGGACCGCGTCTTTGATCTTGACGGGGGAGGAGATTTCCGGCGGCAGCGTGCGGCGCGCCTGCTCAGCTGCCTGGCGAGCCAGGCGCTGCCATCGCTCGGCGCGCTTAGGAGCCGCCGCAGCCAAATGCGCGTCGGTGCGCCGGGCAATGACTGGCACGATTCGGGAGACCCCCAATTCGGTGCACTTCTCGATGGCCCACTCCATACGATCGAACTTGAAGACCGCCAGCAGGAGAGTCATTTCGGGGAGCGCCGCAGTCGGGACGTCCTCTCCGAGTTCGAACTCGACGCGGGAGTCGCTGATCGAAAGGATCCGCCCGCGGCGCACTCCGCCCGAAACGGCGATGTCGAATTCCTGCCCGACTCGCGCCCGCAGCACCTGGGCCAAGTGCTGCGCATGTGCCCCGGTAAGGGCGGCGCGATTCTCATGAACGTCGTCGGCGATCCAGCGTCGGCGGGTCATTTTTTCAGTACCTGGTACCCAGTACCCGGTACCTAGAAAAACCGGCGGCAGGGCGGCCACTAAGCGACATTTGATTAACTGAAGATGTCTTTCATCTTGCCCAGGATGGTGCGCTGCGTAGGTTTGTTGTCGAC